>ERZ772883.2727-NODE-2727-length-10522-cov-6.196809_pt1 | contig 10522 bp, 9 predicted proteins | sample MGYA00580575_ERZ772883 | MGnify/ENA primary metagenome ERZ772883 (study PRJEB29015, sample SAMEA2737666) | human gut metagenome | biome: human gut; feature: human-associated habitat; material: faeces | place: China | collected 2012 ...
GCCGAGAATATAAGATCACGCTGATTCATCAGCTGCGGCATACGGTCACGCTGGGTACGGATATGTACAACAAACCGCAATAATTATAATCTGGTTCTGACCATCCAGCAACACATTTTTACAGGGATTGTGTAAAATTTTGAAAGATATGTGGCTATAAAAGGCGGCTCACCGCCTGTCATGCAGTCGGCGAACCGCCCTTCAAAAGGTCGCTTATTTCATGGTCTTTTTCTTCTTATCAATTACCAGAGTACCGACCAATGCACCGCAGCTGACGAACAGCAGCGCAGCCCACAGAACAATATTGCTGGTATCGCCGGTCTTCGGGCTTGTTGTTTCGCCAGTGCTCGGCTTGTTATCGCTCGGCGTTGTCGTTGCAGAGTTGGACTTCCAAGTCGCCTCATAGGTGGCGTTGCCTGTCACTGTGGCTGCAACCGCAGGCTTCCAGCCTACAAAGGTATAGCCCTTACGGGTAGGAGTGCCATTGAAGGCAGGCGTAGCCTTACCGGACTCTACGGTGTAGGTCTGATCCTTGAAGATTTCCTCATTGTCCACGCCATCTGTATAGATAACGGTAAAGGTCTCTGCAGGAGTCAGCTTCTCCCACTGTGCGGTGTAAGTAACATTTCCGGTCACAGTATCGGTAACTGCCGGAGACCAGCCGGCGAACTTATAGCCGTCACGGGCAGGTGTACCGCTGAATGCAGGAGTCGCCTTGCCGGCTTCCACGGTACAGGTCTGATCCTTGAAGATTTCCTCATTGTCCACGCCGTCGGTGTAGGTAACGGTAAAGGTCTCGGCAGGAGTCGTGCCACCTGCTTCAGGGGTCATTGTCAGATCAGTGAGAACCCACATAGTACCGTCAGAACCATCGCTGGCATCGCCTTCATAGCGCTTATAATTCACAAATTCGCCGTTGATCTTCAGCTTGGTGTTGGGTCCGAATAGATAAGTGGTGTTTTCACTTTCAACATAGCCCACAGCCTTTACATACACACCGTAATGATAGGTCTTCCCGGCTTCAAAAGCGGTGATTTTGTTTTCATAAGCGCCGCTGAAGAAATCTGCGGAAATCGCACCGGTTTTGCTGTCCAGTTCCCACCACTCGCAATTGTATGCATACTTCACGCCTTCGGGACTCTTGCCGGTAAAAACGGGCTTGTCGCCATCCTTGAAGCTGACGGTGACACCGTTGATCTCCACCACATCAATAACTTTCACGGTGGTCGGCGTCATGGTCAATACATTGCTGAACCAAATGGTTTCGCCGTTATCGTCTACATTGATCTGATCGGGTGTCAGGGTGATTTCTTCGCCGTTGATATAGAGCTTCGTGTTCTGATCGAAGCGGTAGCCCTCTTCCATGCCCAAATCGGAAATCTTGAAATATACGCCATAGGTGTAACTCTTTCCAGCTTCAAATTCCGTAATGAGCTTGCCGTTGTAACGCTCGTTCCAGTAGTCGCTGGAGGTAATGCCATAGCCACTGCCGTCATTGGCGTCCCACCGCTGATGATCGGTGTCAACGATAGGGTCAATGACACCGGTGCTGAAAAGCGGTTTATCTCCGGCATTAAAGTTGATAATGGCATCAAGTCGGATTTCTTCAACAGCCTGACCGGGGCGCAGCTCTGTTCCATATCTAATAAGACAGGTCTTGCCGTCATCCAGCACATTGACCCAGGAACCGAACGGCAGACTTGCTCCGTTCAATGTGACATTCTCTCCGTTTGTCAAGTTGCTGTCGAAGGTATAGCCATCCTTTGCTATAAGTCTCACGGAATAGCTGTATCTTCCGCCCTTCTCAAATGTATTGAATCGAACATCGCCGTCCGAATAGCAGCTTTCATCGGAATACCAATAGCCAACAGTGTTCATGGTGTCGTTGGCATCCCTCTCCTGCTTTTCCCAGCACTCAAAGAGAATATCGTATTTGTCCTGATTGGTGCCTGCCTTCTTGGCCGATGCCTGCGGGGCAGTGCCCGGCTGATAGTCGAGTTTCACATTCTCAACATCGACGGCAGTGAGCGTGCTGTTTTGTTTGGTCGGCGTAATCGTTTTAACATTGGGGAGACTCAGGTAACCGTCTGTGCCGGGAACCGCTGTCACCGTGCTTCCGTTCACCGTAGCGGCAACTTCTCTGCCGAAGTCATAACCCCTTTCCGGCAGCAGCAAAACGGAATATACATATTTTTTCCCGCTTTCAAACGCGGTAATGGTCGGCAAGGTGCTGTATATCCCATCGTCGGAATGCCATACGGCAACGGGCTCATCGTTTTCATTTAACTCTTGCCACCATTCGTCGGAAATTCGGTATTTGCCCTGATCGGCGGCAGCTACGGCAGCCGTGGCCCGCGGGGCATCACCCGGCTGATAGTTGAAGTTCACATTCGCAACATCGATGGTCGTAATAGCGGTGCTTGCTGCCGCAGCCGCAATTTTTACGGGAGCGGTTCCCAACTGGCGGTGGCTGCTGTCCGCGCCGGTCTCCGCCATGCCATCACCTATGGTCAGCTGACCCTTGATCAGCAGGGCGGTGTTCCCTGCTTTGCCGGTATCCAGGGTGGTGGTGCCGCCGGTGAAGGTGGCCACACTGCTGCTTCCTGTCATCTCCACCAGAGAATCGGTGTAGCCGTAGTAGGTATTTACAGGGAACACGATGGGCGTGAACTGACCCCAATCCCATGCTGCATCCAAGGTGCCGCCGCTGACAGTGAGCGTCTTCACATCCAAAGCAGGGCGGACCAGCAGATTGTCATAATTCGGGTTCTTGCGCACCGGTTCCCGAATGGTCAGAGAGCCGTCGGACAGAGTCAGTGCCTCCGCTTCGATACCCTGGGTCTGCATGGTGCCGCCGGAAATATCCAGTTTCTTAGGGCCGTACAACTGGCCTCTGTTCACGATGGTGCCGCCGGTAACGGTGAACAGGCTCTGATTCCCCGTGGCACCGATCGTGGACATACGGATATCGCCATTCACGGTTTCCAGCGTACCGCCGCTGACGGTGATGCTGCCGGAATCGGCGACTTGTTTATTCAAATCCATATCCATATCAATGGCACAGCCGAGATTGCCATTGTCATCGGCCGTTTGGGTGCTTACTGCGGTGAGGCTGCCGCCGTCCAGCCGGAGGCTGCCGCCGGAAATGTATGCGGCATAGGCACCGGCCACAGCCACCTCAGCGGAATTCGCCACGGTCAGGTTACCGGCGGATATATGCAGACCGTTGGACAAGACGGTTGCTTCTGCCATCGCCTCCACACTCTCGGCGCGCAGCTTGCCGCTGCCGGACACGATGACATTGCCCCGGAACATCTCCACGCCACGGGAGAACGACGCTCTCTTGGTGCCGCCCTCCTCCAGCTCATACGCCTCGTCGGCGATGGCCGTGAGGGTGCCGCCGGTGACCAGCAGGGCCTTATTCTTGGTATCGCTATCCATCTTGACGCCGAAGGAGAAGCAGCTGCCGTCGGACTCCGCACAGCCGCCACGGGCCGTGACCCGGCCGCCCTTCACGGTGAAGTCACCGTCTACGCTGATACCGGACGAATAAACCCAGCCATCGCCGCTGTTTTTAAGCTTGCCGGCGAAGACGCTCAGTGTGCCCGAGCCTGCGGTACCGCCCTCAATGGTGAGGCTGCCCGCGGCGTCCAGAGCGTTGATATAGGTTGCATTCGAGTAGCCGCCGCTTACCTCCAGGCTGACATCGCCGCTCTGGATGGTGTTGTGTGTGCCGTCCTTGAGGACGATGGTGGCTCCGGCGGGCAGCTTCACCGCCGTTTGGGCGGTAGTGGTGAAGTCAACGCCCCACAAAGTCAGAGTCTTGGCGGTATTATCCCAGAGGGACTCCGCCGTGCCGGTCTTGTACTGATTGAGCAGCGTTATGGCCTCTCGGCCTTGCCCGACGGTGAAGTCTGCTGTTTCTGTTGCCGGAGTTGCCGCAAATACCGACAGCGGCACCAGCGACAACACCATGCACAGCGTGAGCAGTGCTGTCAGCAGCTTTGTCTTAAACGCTTTATTCTTCATAGTCTTAATTTCCTTTCTTACAGTTTTTCTCCGCATTCGGAGCAGAATGCGCTTCCCTGTGTAATATCTGCACCGCAATTCGGGCATTTTGTGTTGAGCTTTGTTCCGCAATGATTGCAGAACTTAGAACCGGCGGTGAGCTGCGCTTTGCAGCTCGGACACACGATCATTCCCACAGCCACCGTCTGACCCGCGCCGGTCACAACCACAGGCTGGCCGCCGGTCATAATGGTAGTTTCGATGACCTGAAACACCTCGCCTGGTAACTTTTTCTGTTTGAATGCACCCATTCCGGCGGTGATCGCCAGCGGCCATGCAACAAACAGACCGATTGCTCCGGCGCCGATTTTATCCGACCACTGTCCTTCGCCGATGTTTACATTCAATTGATTTCCCATAACCGTCATCTGCACGGTAACGGCAAGCTGCATTCCCGTAAGAGTTTTCCATCCGTCCTTCGGCTGGCTCGCCTGCATAACATAGCCCTCCGTAGTCTCGGAGCTTTGCACCTCCATACCCTTCTCGGTGCGAAAGAAACCCTCTAAGCGGGTAACGATCTTTTGCACGTCCGTGCCATTTAACATAAATACTCGCGACTCATTCATTTGGTTGCCTCCATTCGTTCTGCTATACATTTCGTTAGAACGGTTTTATTTTGCTCTGTCAATCAATCCAGAACAGCACCTCCCCATTCAACAACAGTAAATCCTTTTCGTTCGATCGGTGTGATCTCGGGTTTCTTTATTTCACTTTCGTCATGGTGAGCAAAGCCAAACCATATACGGGTTATGCTGTCAGGGTTGACGGAGAAGGACACCGGCATGGCGGCGTCAACACCGTCGGTCAGCATCGGATACATAAGGTAATCCGTGCCACCTTTCAGATAATCCGACCAGTACTCGATGAAGTCGGCCGTTTCCTGCTCATTAAATCCGTAAGCTGTCAGTATCCGTCGGAAAATTTCGTCGCGGTTGTCTGCCGAAATAAGGAAGCCTTCTTCGGTTTGGAACGCCTTCTTTTTCACAAGAGCTTCATAGAACAGATATGATCTGAAATCAAGCCTTCAACTTGCTTATCACAAGCTCGTTTTCCAAATGCTGCGATATACTGTCGGCTATGGCGGTCGTTGCCCTTCGGATACCGGTATCGGACAGTCCCTCGCAAGGATGTATCATTGTTACGGTCAGTTCCGTTCCCGTTTCCTGTTCATTTACGGAGACGGAAAACCGGCTTAAATTACCGTATACCGACATCTCTGCTAAAATGGTGGACGCGTCTGTTTTTTCATATTCGGCACCGTTTTTATCCAGCACTTCGTAAACGGAGAAGATCACATATTGCCTTTTATACGGCAGTATTATTCTTGTTGTTTTACTGTCCGGCAAAGCGGAAAGCTGCCTGTTCACCGTCCGTCACCTCCTTTTCGTCACGATTCTACGGTAAACCGTTTTTGTTATGGTGTTATTGCTTTTCAATATACCCGCTGATAGGTTCGGCATACATATTGTCGTCGGTCACTGCCTTGTACCGCTTGCCGTCGTACACATCGGTAAAACCGTTCGTAGCCTTGTAAATTTCGCCGGTCTCGCTATCGTAAACGCGCTCGTAGCCGAGGGTGGCATCGCTCTGCTTCTGGCTCATAATGTCCTGACTTCTGTTGCGGCTTTCCCAGGAGGACATAAAGCCGTCCATGGTCGCATTGAAGTTCTGGCTGATCTGCTGAGCAAGGGCAACCTTTTCATTGCTTGCCTGATTGGTGGTACTGACAAAGCTGTCGGAATACTGCAGGGTTTTGAAGCAATCGGTCAGCACACCTTCCCACTCGATAAAGGTGTCCTTTGCGGCGGTAACAGCAACGATGTTGTAAGCCATATAGTAGCCGCCGTCCACCGCCTGAAGCTGATAGCCTACCACATTGCCGTTAGAGATGGTAAAGCTGCCAAAGTCCACCACACTGGCGGCAAATAGGCCCTCGCCCTCTTTGCCGTTATCCGTGAATGTCGCGCGAAGCTGCTCGTCGCCGAGAGCGGAGGACTTCATCGGGCTGGCAGAGGGATAGCGGTCGGTTACCGTAAAATTATCAAACCGGGGGAAGGCATATCCCGAATAAGCAGGCTCCACCTCCGATGCAAATGCAGTATACTGTGAGAATATTTTGAAAAAGCCCTCTGTAGACGGGTTATCAAGCACAGCGGCCTTAGCAAAAAGCGCCGCCTGTGTATCGCCCATATTGTAGTTCTGCTGCCATGCATCTTTACCTGCCTGACTGTGCAGCAACACATCGGCTTTGAGCAGCACAAACATCTGATTGAGCGGTTCGTTCGGGTCGCTTACCCGAATACTGTGGTAGATATTTGTTCCGCCGGTCGTTACCGTCCAGCCCTTGGGGATGGTCATGCTGAAATCGGCGGTTTCGTATTTTTCTGTCTGCACGGCTTTTGCCGCCGTTTGCGTCACCTTGACTCCGCGTTCTGTTTGTTCGGTTTTTGTGCCGTCATCGTTCACAACGGTTTTGCTGCCGCAGGCGGCAAGAAGCAAGGTCATGACCAAAACCAGCGCAAGTGCCGTGATTCGTTTTGCATTCATCGTGTTTCTCTCCTTTTCCTTATTTCTGATCATAGTCCCAATAGAAACGGCAGGGATCATATTTTTGATACGCACCGTATCCGTCTGTAAGCACCTCGGCAATGGGGAGCATCGTATAGTCCTCGGTGATCACATGGCTTGTGCTGATGTTGCGTACATCGCCATAAAAAGCGGCAAGCAGATCAATCTTTCTTAATTTCAGATCGCAATTGAGATGCTGTGCTGCAGGATAGTAGGGAGACGCCGAACCGTCCGGCGCAAGCTGCGCTTTTGTGTCGCTGTCGTCCAAAGGCTCCGAGGCATACACGATCTCATAAAAGGCACAATTGGTCATCAGAATGTTCCGATTAAACAGCCGGATCGGTGTTTCACCGGCAAGCTCGGACAGCTCCAAATCAAAGGCAATGTACTCCCGCCGATCCATGTCCCGATACCAATTCCAGCCGGTCGTACCCTTATCAAGATATTTGCCCGAAAAAAGCAGGCTGACTTTACCGCCGGCAACGGCGATCATCGGATCGCCGGAGTAGACCTTATCGGCATTTAAGTATTCTGCCGTATGATCCTCCAGCGTCTTTCCGTCGGAAGCATAGCGGTAAACCTTTCGGAACAGCGGATGCTGCGCCTTATCCATCGGCGAGGCCGTAAACGGCGGGTTGCTGACCTTATAGCCGGAGCCGTCATTTAAGTAGATCTCGCCCATTTCACCGTCATGGGTCAGACGCCAATATCGGATATTTTTTCCGGGCAGAGTGCCGACCTCCTGTATGTTCTTGCCGTTTGCCAAAACGGAGTTGAAATTTGCCTGATACAGCTTTCCGTCAGCCACCATGAGATTGTTAATGGTTTTACTGTAGCCGTGATCCAGATTACAGTCGAGTTCGGCGTATTCGTTTATAATGCCCTCGCCGCCGACAAATGTCTTGTAGTCCGATTGGTCATACGGCTTGCCGCGCTCCTTGAGAAGCGCCTGTTCCAGCGTTACCGGCTCCGCCTGCGTAGATGTGTTTTGTGAAGGCTCTGGGATTGATGTAGAACTGTATGTTTCCGAAGGCTTTTTTCCACAGGCACTCAGAGCCAAACTTGCAAGCAAAAGGACACTTAAAATTTTGGGCAAATACTTCGTATTATACCTTTCGATAAAATATAAGAGTTTGTGTCGCAATTCGTATTCCTCCCGACCGTCTTTGCATATAATTGTACTTACAGAGTGCCGATTTTGATATAAGGGAAGTCCGCCAATCTGCCGAAAATGGGGTGGCGGAACTCCGCCATTCTTAAAATCGAGGCAAAAAATATCGGTTTTTCCTGAAAAAACCGCAAAAAAATATCCTCCCACATCGGCAGGAGGATAAAATGCTTTTTGTTATGTTTAATTATACGTTGTTATAAAGAGTAACAAGCCCGATCCGTGATTTTGCACCTGTTTTTTCATATATGGCGGAGACATATCTCTCTAAGGTTCGTCTGGAGACATACAAACCATCGGCTATCGTCTGCAATCCGTCTTCGGTATTGACAAGCAGTCCGAAAACCTCGGTTTCTCTCTGCGTCAGCGAAAACTGCTCTGCCAGCCTTTGCAGTTTTTCACCGTCGCTTAGTTCGCTGCTGTCCGCTTCGGCAAGCCTGTCAAAAAACGCTTTTCTTTTGTTGGTATAGAAAAGCGCGACAATGCTGGTGGCCACGAATAAAATCAGCTCTATGGTGATCATGACAATATTGTTTTCGGAATGCAAAAGTGCAAGGGAGCCTCCCGAAATTGCAGCGGCAACAAGATTATTGACGGATCTGCCAAACCCTGACCACAACTCGGGGGTATCCGTGTATCGGGCGATCTCCATAAAGGAAGAGGTAAAGAAAACAGCAAAGAAGCCGGCGGACAGATAGAATATGACCAGACCCACCGTGAACGGCCCGGCAAATTGAATAATGACAAGGCAGGTCGTAGACAGAAGCATTACGCAGTACATGATCACACTCATATATTTTCTGCCTGCAATATCAAATAAAAAACCTGCCATAAGACCGCTGAGTGCGAGAAGTATTCTCGGCCACTGACCAATATTCACCGTTCCGTTTGCGTGGTATACGGTGACCGCATTGTCCATGGTGCCGAAAATACAGGTCATCAGTGCGACGAAAAGGACGAGGAGCAAAATGATTTTCAGGCTATCCTTTCCGCTTTCGTCGTTTTCCTCTTCGGTTTTGCTTTTGGAGAAGGCAGGGACAACGCTGTTTTTTTCTGCTTTTATCAGCATAAATGCCAGCAATAGTATAAATGCAGAAAGTATGCCGGCTTCTATGTAATCTATATGAACCAAATTGTTGTTTGCGATTTGAAGCAAGATTCCAAGCATATAGGAAACGCCTGTCAGTCGCGCAATATAGGTGTTGTCCTCTATCAGACATAGTGTTTTGTAGAATACGGCACTTCCAAACGCGCCGAGAATCAGAAACAGCAAGAGTCCCATGCCGAGTGTAAGTGCATAAGAGGCATGGCGGCATATCACAAAAAGACAAATAACCGACAAAATCGCTGCGCACATTGCAAGTGCGGTTTGCCATTTTCCTTTACAAAATCGAGAGAAAACAGGATACAGAACAAAACCGATGACGCTGATACCAAGCGCATAGTTTTGGGCATTTACCGATTGATTCCCCGAAACCGTGCAGGAGATCATATTGACAAACAGAAATTCCGCGCCCAGAAACACAAAAGTAAATAAGCTCATCAACACGATCGCCTTTGTGTAGGGGATTCGATTTTCCTCATTAAAGGCATCGCTTTGCCTGATTTTTTTCAAAATGCTGTTCATAATCAAACCTCTTACTCACTGTCGAATGCGAATTCCATTATGTCATTCGGCGTACAGTTCAATGCTTTGCAGATCTTTCCCACGGTTTCAACCGTGATATTTTCATTCCGTGTCATTTTGGAAATGACATAGTTGCTGATGCCCGCAGCCTTTTCCAGGTCCTTCTTTTTCATATCCCTGTCAATCAGCAATTTCCAGAGCTTTTTATAGCTAATATTCATATCGTCAGCCTCGATTCAATTAGGGTTTGCTTCCTCCGAACAAAATTCGAAAACAGCAGAAGTGACTGTCAAGAATATAATAGCATATTTCTGTGAAAAACACAACGGATTATAAAGCGATAAATTTATTTTTTTACGGTTTTTCACGCTTTCACTACAGCAGAAAGAAAAAGCGCAGTCGGTTTAGGTTCGATTTTCCTTGCCGAATATCTGCCGGATAACAGACTCTTACAAACCGCATATATCCTCTTGCTTTTCTTTCTGCTGTAGTTATTCTTCAGTTGGGTAATTCACTTTCTCCTTCCACCATGACAGGTGGCACCTGTCACCAATTAGGCGCAGTTGCCCCTTGGCGGAGAGGTTTGCTTTTTTTTCTCCGCTTTCAGCCGAAACAGCAGACTGCTCTTGCCGCCTTTTTTCTGTACCGCTGCTCGGTTTCAAGGAGCCCTGCTTTTTTGAGGTCACGGATTCCGCGGCGAACGGTGGAGGGTGAATACTTGAGGCCTGAGGCTATGGTCGGGATGGCAGGCCAGCACTCGTTGTTCTCATTTGTCCTGTCGGCAAGATAGATATATACCGCAACGGCCCTGTGCGGCAGCTCGGTGCGGTAAAGAAAATCAAGACGGCTCATTGCTTTGCACCTCCGTTTCGGTTAAGTCTTTTATGATTTCTGCTTCCGTTCTGTCGTGAGCCATTTCTTTTTTCGGCGGTGAGGTACGGATGGGGTTGCCGCCTCGCTTTTCGCTCTTGGGCTGCGTTCTCTGCGGCTCGTTCTTTGGGCTGTCCTGCTGTGCCTGACCGCCGCTGTCAGCGTCGCTCGGTGCAGGCGTTTCCTCTTTCCACTCCGGCGGATATTTTTCGAGGATGCCG
>ERZ772883.2730-NODE-2730-length-10497-cov-6.593277_pt1 | contig 10497 bp, 6 predicted proteins | sample MGYA00580575_ERZ772883 | MGnify/ENA primary metagenome ERZ772883 (study PRJEB29015, sample SAMEA2737666) | human gut metagenome | biome: human gut; feature: human-associated habitat; material: faeces | place: China | collected 2012 ...
TCCCCTCATCCGGCCTGCGGGCCACCTTCTCCCCCAAGGGGAGAAGGCTTGAGGCTGTGGAGCCTTCCCCTTCGGGGGAAGGTGTCGGCGGCCCCGACCGCCGACGGATGAGGGACGGCCTTCCGGCAGACTGCCGTTTCTCTTTATTCACACAATTTAGTTGATTTTATACAAAAGGGGCGCTACAATGGAAACGATCACCAGCCGCGATAACGCCAAGATCAAATACGCCTGTGCTGTGCGCGATACCGAAAAGCAGCGTGCCGCCGACGGCGTGTTCTTTGCCGAAGGGCCAAAACTCTGCCTGGAACTGGCGAAAAGCTGCACGCCGCGCGTGGTGTATGCCACGGCGGCGGCGCTGGCCAAAACGCCGGAACTGGCAAGATTCGCCCCCGCCGAGATCGCGCCCCATGTGGCGGAAAAGCTCAGCGGTACCAAGTCCAACCAGGGCGTGTTTGCGCTGTTTGAGACGCCCGTGCCGCCCGCTGACATTTTGAACACGGCCCGCCGCATCCTGGCGCTGGAGGGCGTGCAGGACCCCGGCAACGTGGGTACGCTGCTGCGCAGCGCCGCGGCCTTCGGCTTTGACGCCGTCGTGCTGGGGCCGGGCTGCGCGTCGCCTTTGTCGCCCAAAACGCTGCGGTCCTCGATGGGCGCGGCCGGGCGGCTGCCGACGCTGCACACCGAGGATTTACCCGCGGCGCTGCAAAAGCTGCGTGCCCGGGGCGTCACGACGCTGGCAACGGCGCTGTACCGTTCCCGCCCGCTGGACGAGGCCGGAAACGACTTCCCGGGCGGGCTGTGCGTCGTCATCGGCAGCGAGGGCCAGGGCCTGACGGATGCCACCGTCGAAGCCTGCGACATGGCCGTGCGCATCCCGATGACCGACCGTGTCGAGAGTTTGAACGCCGCCGTGGCGGGCAGCGTGCTGTTGTGGCATTTCAGGGGCGTGTAAGCAGACATCCGGAAGCTGCTGCGCGGCGGCCAGAGGACTGGCCGCCCTACGGGGCAACAGCGGGCGTAGGGCGGGCAGTCCTCTGCCCGCCGCTATGCAGCCGAGAGGATAAAAGGGGGCATCCACCATGGACAAAACACTGGCTTGGCTCTGGCTGGCGGATGCCGTCGGCTCGGGGTGCCAATATGCGCGGGAACTGCTGGACCTGTACCCGGACCCGGCGGAACTGTACGATATCCTGCGTGTCGGGACCGAGGCCCCGCCCGCCTGTTTGAGCGCCCACGCGCTGGCACAACTGCGGGATACGACGCCGTTTGACTATGAGGAACGGCTCGACCACTGCCTGCTGTCGGGCATCGATATCCTGACGCCCGACGAGGGCACCTACCCGGACCGCTTGCGTGATCTGCCCGATTTGCCGCTGGTACTTTACGTGACCGGCAGCGCTGCCTGCCTGAACGGCGGGCGGTACGCGGGCATGGTGGGCACCCGCCGCCCCAGCGCCTACGGGCGGCAGGCGGCGTTTGACCTGTCTCTGGCGATGGCACAGGCGGGCGTGGTGCTGGTCAGCGGCATGGCGGACGGCCTGGACAGCGAAGCCCACCGTGCCGCCGTGCAGGCGGAGGTGCCCACCGTGGCGTTCCTGGGCACGGCCATCGATAAGACCTACCCCGCCGCCAACGCCAAGCTGCGCACCGCCATCGAAAAGGGCGGCGGTGCGGTCTGCAGCGAGTACCCGCCCGGCTACACAGGCCGCACGACCGGCACATTCTTGGCCCGCAATCGGCTGATTGCCGCCCAGAGCGAGGTACTCTGCGTGGCCGAGGCCCGCACCCGCAGCGGTACGCTGAACACCGTGGGCCACGCCGAGCGGCTGGGCCGCCCGGTGCTGGCCGTGCCCGGCAGCATTTACAGTGCGTTGAGCGAGGGCACGAACGAACTGCTGTGTACCCACCGCGCCGAGCCGCTGTGCAAAGCCGCCGACGCGCTGGACATACTGGGGATTGGCGCAGAAACCGCCGACCCGGCACAGCAGCGGTTTGACCCCGCCGCCGTCAGCCCCGACGCGCAGGCCGTCTACGCCGTTTTGAAGCCCACGCCCCAGGGCATCGACGCCCTGTGTGCCGCCGCCCGCCTGCCCGCCGGCCGCGTGCTGGCGGCCTGTACGGAGCTGGAACTTATGGGCGGTGCACAGGCCCAGCCGGGACGCAGATATATTGCGCTATAAGATAATAGATAAAAGATAATAGATAATAAAAAAAGGAGTGCGCGCAGCGCAAAATTTTGAGCAGGCCAACGGCCTGCGATCCACAATATTTCTTATCTTTTATCTCTTATCTATTATCTAAAATACTTTTTCATTGAGGTAGCTTATGCCGAAATTAGTCATCGTGGAATCCCCTGCCAAGGCGAAAACCATTGGCAAGTATCTGGGCCGTGGCTATAAGGTCACAGCCAGCATGGGCCATGTGCGCGACCTGCCCGCCAGCACGCTGGGCATTGATGTCGAAAATGGCTATACACCGAAATATATCACCATCAAGGGCAAGCAGAAACTCGTCAAAGAGCTGAAGGCCGAAGCCAAAAAGTGCGACGGCGTGCTGCTGGCAACCGACCCGGACCGCGAGGGCGAGGCCATCAGCTGGCACCTGGCGAACATTCTGGGGCTGGATCCTGCCGCGCCCAACCGCGTGACCTTTGATGAAATCACCAAAAAAGGCGTCAAGGAGGGCATGGCCCACCCCCGCGCCATCAACATTGACCTGTTCAACGCCCAGCAGGCCCGGCGCGAGTTGGATCGCCTGGTGGGCTACAAGCTCAGCCCGTTTTTGTGGCGCAAGGTCCGCAAGGGCCTGTCCGCAGGCCGCGTGCAGAGTGTGGCTGTGCGCCTGATCCGCGACCGGGAAATTGAAATTGAGAATTTCAAGCCCGACGAGTATTGGAACATCGACGCGCTGCTCCACGCCCAGGGCGACAAGAGCGAGTTCACCGCTCGCCTGGCCGCCACCGCCGACGGCAAAAAGCTGACGGTGACGAACAAGGCCCAGGCCGACGGCATCCTGGCCGCGCTGGACGGCAAGGACTACACCATTACCAAAATTGAAAAAGGCAAGCGCCGCCGCCAGCCTGCGCCGCCCTTCATCACCTCGACTTTGCAGCAGGACGCCAGCCGCGCCTTTGGCTTCTCGGCCACCCGCACGATGCGCGCCGCCCAGACATTGTACGAAGGCGTGGACATCGCGGGCCACGGCACCGTGGGCCTTATCACCTATATGCGTACTGACTCTCTGCGCATCGCCGCCGAGGCCCAGGCGGCGGCCAAGACCTTTATTGCGGAGCGCTGGGGCGAGAATTACGTCTGCAAGACCGCCCGCAAGTGGAAGAGCCGTTCCGCCACCGCCGCCCAGGACGCCCACGAAGCCATTCGTCCGTCTATGCCGGAGCTGACGCCCGACGAGGTCGAGCAGAGCATCAGCGGCGACACCGCCAAGCTCTACCGCCTGATTTGGAGCCGCTTTATGGCAAGCCAGATGGCCGACTGCATCCAAGATACGGTGTCCGCATCCATCACGGCGGGGGATTACCTGTTCCGCGCGTCGGGCTTCCGGGTCGCGTTCGACGGCTTCACCGCGCTGTACGAGGAATCCACCGACGACACAAAGAAGAAGGAAACGGCCCTGCCCCCGCTGGAAGAGGGCCAGAAACTGGCGCTGAAAAAACTGACGGCGGACCAGAAATTCACCCAGCCGCCGCCGCTCTACACCGAGGCAACGCTCATCCATGCGCTGGAGGAAAATGGCATCGGCCGCCCGTCCACCTACGCGCCCATCATCACGACCATCGTCGACCGCGGCTATGTGGAGAAGGACCAGAAAAAGCTGAAAACCACCCCGCTGGGCCAGGCCGTCAACACGGTCATGATGGAGCAGTTCCCGAATATCGTGGACGTGAAATTCAGCGCTGACATGGAGAAAAAGCTCGACGTCGTCGAAGCCGGTCAGGCCGATTGGGTCAAGACCATCGACGATTTCTACCAGGGATTTTCCAAGAGCCTGGAACAGGCCGAGAAGAACATGGAGGGCAAGCGCATCAAGGTCGAGGATATCCCGACCGATGAGATCTGCGAAAAATGCGGCCGCCCCATGGTCATCAAATCGGGCCGGTACGGCAAGTTTGTGGCGTGCTCGGGCTTCCCCGAGTGCCGCAACGCCCACCCGCTGGTCAAGGACACCGGCGGCCTGTGCCCACTGGACGGCGGCCATATGCTGGTGCGCAAGAGCGCCAAGGGCCGCGTGTACTACGGCTGCAGCAACTACCCCAAGTGCAACTATATGACCTGGGACGAGCCTGTGCCCGAAAAATGCCCCCAGTGCGGCAGCACCCTGTTTAAAAAGAAGGGCCAGCTGTACTGCGCCAAAGAGGGCTGCGGGTTTGTGAAGGCGATTGAGAAAAAATGACCGCTTTAAAGCCTCCCCGCAAAGGGGAGCCTGAGAGAGGACAAGTATGCAACTTAACATTATCGGTGCCGGCCTGGCGGGGTGCGAGGCGGCGTTGTGGCTGGCAGACCGCGGCGTGCAGGTCGACCTGTACGAGCAGAAACCCACAAAATTTTCCCCCGCGCATAAAAGCGAGGGGTTTGCGGAACTCATCTGCTCTAACTCCTTGAAAGCCGAGCGCCCGGATTCCGCATCCGGCCTGCTCAAAATCGAGATGAAGATGATGGGCAGCCACCTGTTGGATGCCGCCGAGACCGCCCGCGTGGCGGCAGGCGGTGCGCTGGCTGTCGACCGCGATGCGTTTTCCACCGCCGTGACGGAAATGGTGGAAAAACACCCGAACATCACGGTCCATCGCGAGGAAGTCACGGCTCTGGACGAGAGCGCCCCGGTGCTCGTCGCCAGCGGCCCGCTGACCGAGGGGGCGCTGGCCCAGGCCGTGGCGGCGCTGACCGGCGACCATCGGCTGAGTTTTTACGACGCCGTTGCGCCCATCGTGACCGCCGAGAGCCTGGACTATGACAAGGTCTTTGCTGCATCCCGCTATGGCCGCGGCGAGGCCGACTACCTCAACTGCCCCTTTAATAAGGAAGAGTATGAGAACTTCCACGCGGCGCTCATCGCCGCCGAGCGTGCGCCGCTCCACGACTTTGACGGAGACCTGACCGTCTACGAGGGCTGTATGCCGATTGAAGTCATGGCCGCCCGCGGCGCGGATACGATCCGCTTTGGGCCGCTGCGACCCGTCGGTCTGCGGGACCCGCGCACCGGCCACCGCCCCTGGGCCGCCGTGCAGCTGCGGGCAGAAAACACGGCCCGTACACTCTACAACCTCGTCGGGTTCCAGACAAACTTAAAGTGGGGCGAGCAGAAGCGGGTGTTCAGCATGATCCCCGGCCTGGAACGCGCCGAGTTTGTGCGCTATGGCGTCATGCACCGCAACACGTTTTTGGAAAGCCCCAAGGTGCTGACCAAGCAGCAATTCCTGGCTGACCACCCCAACGTGTTCTTTGCCGGGCAGATCACCGGCTTTGAGGGCTATATGGAGAGCGCGGCCAGCGGCCTGCTGGCGGCCCACCAGATTTTGGCCCGCTTGCAAGGAGGCGAACTGCCGCCGCCCCCGGCGGCGACGATGTGCGGCGCACTGCTCGACTACATCACGACGCCGAACAAAGACTTCCAGCCGATGGGTGCAAACATGGGCATCCTGCCCCGCACCGAGGAGATCAACGCTATCCGCGATAAGCGGGAGCGCTACATGGCGCTCTCGCAGAACGCCCAAGATGCCATGCGTGCATGGACGGAGGAATACAAATGAAAATTTTAGTGGATGCCATGGGCGGTGACAACGCCCCGCTGTGTGTATTGCAGGGTGCAAGCCAGGCGGCTGCAGAGTTCGGCGACGGCATGACTCTCACGCTGCTGGGCGAGGAAAAAGCCATCCGCGACTGCGCGGCAGAAAATAAAATCGACCTTGCACCGTTTGAAATCATCAACTGCACCGAGAACATCGATATGCACGACGACCCGGTCAAGGCTGTGCGCCACAAGAAGGATTCCAGCCTTGTGAAGGGCCTGACCATGCTGAAAAACGGAGAGGGCGATGCCTTTGTCTCCGCCGGTTCCACCGGTGCGCTGCACGTCGGCACCAGCCTCATCGTGCGCACCGTCAAGGGCGTCAAGCGCCCGGCACTGGCCACCCCGATGCCCGGCGCAAAGCAGAATTTCCTGCTGCTGGACTGCGGCGCGAATGTCGAGTGCCGCCCCGAGATGCTGAATGCTTTCGGCACGATGGGCAGCGTCTACGCGGAAAAGGTCATGGGCCGCACAGCGCCCAAAGTCGCACTGGTCAACAACGGCGCTGAGGACACCAAGGGCACCCCCACCTACCGCGAGGCGCACCAGCTGCTGAAAGCGAACCCCTGTATCCATTTTGCCGGCAACATCGAGCCGCGCTACATCATGGACGGCGAGGTGGACGTCGTGGTCTGCGACGGCTTTGTCGGCAATGTGGTCTTGAAATTGACCGAGGGCGTTGCCAAAACGCTGCTGGGGATGCTGAAAAAAATCTTCCTGCAGAACCTCATCACGAAACTCAGCTACCTGGGCATCAAGGGCGGCCTGGGTGAACTCAAGCGGATGATGGACTCCGAGGAAGTCGGCGGCGCACCGCTGCTGGGCGCGGCCAAGCCGGTCATCAAGGCTCATGGTTCCAGCCACGCAAAGGGCATCAAGAACGCCATCCGCCAGGCCAAGCTCTGTGTAGCCAACGACCTGTGCGGTACGATGGAGAAGGCGCTGGGCGAGGTGGCCGCGCAGAAGGAAGAAGAAGCGGACGCTTAAAAGTAAAGCTGCCTTGTAGGGGCCGGGCATGCCCGGCCCGCAGCATAAAAAATACAGCCTGTAAAAGGGCAAGCAAGATAAGGTTGAGGGCCGGGCGTGCCCGGCCCCTACGGATTAACCGGAAAGGTGAAAGAAATGGCCCACAAGCCGGAAGAATTGCAGGAAGTCCTGCACTATACATTCAAAAATCCTGCGCTGCTGCGCATTGCATTGACCCACACCAGCTTTGCCAATGAGAGCAAGGTCGCTACCACCCACAACGAGCGGCTGGAATTTCTGGGCGACAGCGTGCTGTCCGTCGTCGTGGCGGACTACCTGTTCCACCAGTCCGGCCGCCCCGAGGGCGAGTTGACCCGGATGCGCGCAAGCCTTGTCAGCGAGGACGCGCTGTTCCAGTTTGCCCAGGAGATCCACCTGGGCGAGTACCTGCGCCTGGGCCACGGCGAGGATCTGGGCGGCGGCCGCAACCGGCCCAGCGTCGTGTCTGACGCGTTCGAGGCCGTCATTGCCGCACTGTATCTGGACGGCGGCATGGAGACCGCCCGCAACTTCATCCTGCCCTTCATCACCGAGGGCAAGACCGCCGAGGACGACTACAAGACCCGTTTGCAGGAGGTCGTGCAGCAGGACCCCAGTGCCGTGCTGAAATACGAAGTCACCGGCGAGACCGGCCCCGACCACGACAAGCAGTTCACCGTCTGCGTCTGGCGCAACGGCCGGCTTTTGGCCGAGGGCAAAGGCCGCAGCAAGAAAGCCGCCGAACAGCACGCCGCAAAGGTGGCGCTGGAAAAACTGCAGTAATATTGCTGTTTAATGATGCTCTGTAGGGGCCGGGCATGCCCGGCCCCTACGACCAGACAGAATCGAAAGGTAACACTACTTCAATGCGCCTGAAAGAACTGGAAATCCAAGGCTTTAAGTCCTTCCCCGATAAGACGAAGATCTCGATCGGGCAGGGCATTACCGGCGTTGTCGGACCCAACGGCTCGGGCAAATCGAATATCTCCGACTCCATCCGCTGGGTGCTGGGCGAGACCAGCTCCAAACAGCTGCGCGGTTCGGGCAAGATGGAGGACGTCATCTTCGGCGGCACCCAGACCCGCGGTGCCATGGGCTATGCGTCGGTCGCACTGACCATCGACAACAGCGACCACGGCCTGGACATGGACGCTGACGAAGTCACCATCGGCCGCCGCTACTACCGGAGCGGCGAAAGTGAATACTCCATCAACGGCCAGAGCGTCCGCTTAAAGGACGTGTACGAGCTGCTGCTGGACACCGGCATTGGCCGTGACGGTTACGCCATCGTCGGCCAGGGCCGCATTGCCGAGATCGTTGGCGCGAAATCCGCAGAGCGCCGTGAAATTTTTGAGGAAGCCTCCGGCATCGCCAAATACCGCTACCGTAAAAATGAGGCCGAGCGCCGCCTGGACGCCGCCGAGGGCAACTTAGAGCGCCTGCGCGATATTTTGGGCGAACTGGAAAAGCGCGTCGGCCCGCTGAAGCGCGACAGCGAGAAGGCCCAGCAGTTTCTGGAATTGAGCGAGAAGCGCAAGAGTCTGGAAATTACGCTGTGGGTGGATGCCATCCGCCGCGCCAACGATACACTGCGCGACCAGCAGCGCAAGTACGAGGCCGCAGAGGCCGACTACGACCGTCTGAGCCGACAGCTGGACGCCTTTGATGAAAAAAACGCGGATCTGCGCGAAGAAACGCAGCAGCTCATGCTGAAAGTCGAGCAGGCCAATGCCGATATCCGCGCCATTACCGAGGCCAACGCCGGCAGCGAGAGCGAGATCGCCGTCTTGAAAAACGAGAGCGAGCACAGCCGGTTCCGCATCGACGAGGCAAATACCGAGCTGGAACGCGCGGGCCAGGGCCGGGAAAGCATTGACCGCGAGGCCGCCGACCACCGCGCCGCCATCGACGCTTTAAAGGACGGTATGGCTGCGCTGGACACCCGCGTGGCCGAGCTGCGCGAGGCACTGCACGCGCTGGAAGAAAAGGCCGCCGCAAGCGGCGAGCGCCGCGACGTCATTGACGCCGCCATGGCCCGCCTGCAGGACACCGCCACCGCCGCCAAGGTCCGCGCCGCGTCGGCACAGTCGGCAGGGGAGGCCGCCGCCAACCGCCTGGCCGAAGCCAGGCAGCAGGCCGAGACTTTGCAGACCGACGCTGCTGCCACCGACGGGGAACGCCGCCGCGCCGAGCGCCGCTTCAAGGACGCCCAGGAGGCCGTGACCCGCAACGACAACATCAAGGCGGGCCTAAAACTCAAGCTCGACAGCCGCCGCCGCCAGCAGGCCGAAGCTGCCGACAACCTGCAAAAGGCTGACCGCGAGAAATCCGCCGCCGCCCAGCGCATCCATATTTTAGAGGATCTGGAGCGCAACATGGACGGCTACCAGCAGAGCGTCAAGGCCGTTATGCGTGCCGCAGGCGGCGGGCGTCTGCGGGGCATCATCGGCCCGGTGGCGGGCATCATCACCGTCGAAAAAGGCTATGAGACAGCCATCGAGACGGCCCTCGGCTTTGCGCTGCAAAACATCGTGGTCGAGGATCAGGGCTGTGCACGCGCCGCCATCGGCTTTTTGAAGGACGAGCGCGCAGGCCGCGCGACGTTTCTGCCGCTGGACACCGTGCAGGGCAGCCGCTTTACAGGCCGCCTGACAGGCACGGCGGAAGTCGCCGCCGATCTCGTTAAGACAAACCAAAAATATCAGCATATCATCGACAATTTACTGGGCCGCATTATCGTGGTCGAGGACCTGACCGAGGCCTCCGCCGTGGCGCGGAACCTCGGCTACCGCAACCGCATCGTCACGCTGGACGGCCAGGTCATCAACGCGGGCGGCTCGTTCACCGGCGGCTCCACTGCCCGCAGCGTCGGCGTGTTCAGCCGCAAGCAGGAGCTGGACGAGCTGCGCACCCGGCTGAAAAAGCTGGAAGAAAAGCGCACCGAAGCCGAAAAGGAACTGGCCGCCCGCAAGGCCGAGGTAGATAACCTCAGTGCCCAGCTGGCGGGTGCCGAGGGCGAGGGCATGAACGCCGCCACCGAACACGTCCGCGCCGGGCTGGAACTGGAACGCCTGACAAAAGCTGCCGCCCAGTACGAGGAGACGGCCCGCAACATCGAAGCCGAAATTGCGAACCAGCAGGCCGCCGTGACCCAGAACGAGACAGCCCGCGCCGAGGCAGAAAAGGCCCAGGCCGACGCCGAAGCCGAGATGGTCCGGTACACCGCAGAGCTGGCGGCTCTGGGGGAAAGCACCGGAAGTCTCACGGCAAAACGAGAAAAAATCACCGGCGAGCTCTCTGAAAAGCAGATGCAGCGACTGGCCGACGAGAAGGACATCAGCCTGCATGAGGCCGCTTTGGAGGGCTTGCAGAGCCGTACCGGCGAGGCCGAGGCCCGCGCCCGGGAGCTGCACGCCGCCATCGACGCGGCCAAGGCGAAAATCGAGGCAAACACCTTGAAAATCGCCGAGATGGAGCGCACCCGCGGCGAAAACCAGCAGAGGATCGCAGCGGCGGAGGAAACCATCCGTTCCGCCAATGCGGCCCGCATGGAGAAGGAAGCCGCCATCGCCAAATTGGGCCAGGACAACCGTGCCCTGACCGACGAGCGAGAGCGGATGAGCGGCGAAATGGCCCGCCTGGCCGAGCGCCGCACCGCCGCCGAGACCGAGCTGAACGACACCA
>ERZ772883.2745-NODE-2745-length-10437-cov-4.047101_pt1 | contig 10437 bp, 7 predicted proteins | sample MGYA00580575_ERZ772883 | MGnify/ENA primary metagenome ERZ772883 (study PRJEB29015, sample SAMEA2737666) | human gut metagenome | biome: human gut; feature: human-associated habitat; material: faeces | place: China | collected 2012 ...
CTGTATACGTCGGGCTGGGGCTACAAGCGGATTGCAAATTATCTGACCGACCACAGCATACCGACGCCCAGACGTGCTGAAGCCGCGAGAAAGGCGGAACGCGGCGAGCCGGTCGTTCGGCAGGGCAAGGATGCGTGGGCGATTGCGACGATACAGGGAATGCTCAGCAACGATTTTTATATCGGAACGCTTCGGCAGGGCAAGTACAGGCGCAAGGGCATCAACGGAAGGGATGAGCGAATTGACGAATCCAAGCAGCTTGTCTTTGAAAATCATCACGAACCGATTATCGACTATCCGACGTTCGCCTATGTGCAGGAGCAGATGAAGAAGCGGACGCGCAGCAACTACAACGGCATCCGCAAGTACGAAACGCCGTATACCGGGCTGCTGTTCTGCGGGGACTGCGGCAGTCCGATGTTCTCCATGAGCAGCAAGCAGCTTGATCCGGCGTATACCTGCGGAACGTATCACCGGCGCGGGCGCAAGGGCTGCACGTCGCATCATACGCGGGTGGACTTTCTGGACAGCATTTTGAAAATGTACGTCCAGAAGGTGAAGCAGGGCAGCGCGAACATGATCGACGCGCTGGAAGCGTCCATCCGCGATGAAAAGGCGAAGATCAACGAGGGCGAAAAGACGCAGGACATGCTGCGCAGGCAGATCGACGCGGCGAAAAATCAGCTCAAGGTGCTGACCCGGCAGAAGATCGCGGAGCTGATGCGCAAGCCGGATCAGGAGGAGATGATAAACGAAACCTATGACGCGCTGGAAGCGGAGTGTTACGGAAAGATTCGCGGGCTGGAAAGCCAGCTCGACCTGATGGCGGATCATCGCAACAACGTGATTCGCATGAACCGAATCGCGAAGACGGCGCTGGATATCTTCGACGACATTCTGAACAAGCCCAAGCTGAAAAAGCAGGATATCGAGTTCATCGTCGAGCGCATCGACGTATACGACGACCACATCGACATTCAGCTCAAGAGCGACATTGACGCGCTGCTGCACGTTTCCGCGACGCAAGCTATCGAGCAGGCGGCGGGGGATGAATCGGCGCTCGTCCGGCAGGTGCGGAATCACAAAAAAGACGAACGTTTGATCAACAGTGTCAGATGCGGCGACCCGCTTGAAATCTATACCGATAAAGACGGCGAGGTCATCTTAAAGAAGTATTCCCCGATCGGCGAGATTTCGAACTTTGCGAAGGATTATACGGAATCGCTGTTCCGGTCGCTGGGGCATATCGCCTGCATCACCGATAAGGATATGATCGTTTCGGCTAGCGGCGTATCGCGCAAGGAGCTTTGGGAAAAGCCCATCAGCCGCGATTTGGAGCAGGCGATTCAGAGCCGTCAGGTGGTGACGGCCAACCGGGGCAACGGCACGCGGCTCGTTCCCGTCACCAGCGAGGAGGACGCACAGGCGTATACCGCGCAGGTGATCTGCCCGATCATTGCGGACGGCGAATCCATCGGCGCGGTGGTGCTGCTCTCCCGCGAACCGGCGGCGCGCATGGGCGATACCGAGCTGAAGGTCGCCGAAACGACCGCCAGCATCGTCGGGCGGCAGATGGAACAGTAGCGCGGAAAATTTAAAAAACGAGACGGAAGGGGCTTGCCTGCTTTCGTCTTTTGTTGTATCGTTATGGAAAAAGTCGGATTCCAAGACAAAACAAATCGAGGGGGAAAAACAAGTGATGAAATGCCTTATGCCAGGGAAGCTGGGAACGATGACGCTCAAAAACCGCGTGATCTTCCCGTCCATGTGTAATTTTTATGGCGATGATGCAGGCAACATAACGCCGCGGCTGGAGGCGTATGTTCGCGCGCGGGCGGAGGGCGGCGCTGCGGCGATTATCATGCCGGCAAGCCCGTTCGGCAAGCCGGGGCCTGCACGCCCTGCGCTTTCAGACGACAGCTACGAGGCAGGATGGAAGCGGCTGCTGGCCATCTGTCATGCGAATGATTGCCGGCTGATTGCGCAGATTCATCCGGCAAAGGCACAGGCCGGACGCGATCCCGCGCTGCTGATGCCGGACGCCATGCCGCAGGAAATGATTGAGGAAATCATTTCGGGCTATGCGGCGTGCACAAAGCGTGCGCGGGCGTTTGGCGTGGACGGTGTGGAAATTCACGGCGCGCATGCGCACGAGGTTGCGCAGTTCCTTTCGCCGTATTACAACCATCGGACAGATGAATATGGCGGCAGCCCGGAGAAACGCGCCAAACTCGCCTGCGAGGTGATTCGCGCCATCAAACGCGAAGCCGGGGCGGATTATCCCGTTATTTTCCGTATCAGTGCCGAGGAGATGATTCCTGGCGGGCGAGAATTGGAAGAGAGCATGCGCATTGCGCCGCTGCTTGAAGCGGCGGGCGCGGATGCACTGCATGTTTCGATCGGTATGCCGCTGTCGGAAGGCTATATTTCCGCACCGATGGATGTGCCGGATGGTTTTAATGTGGAATCCGCCGCAAAAATGCGCGCATGTGTGTCTATTCCGGTGATTGCGGTGGACAGAATCAACACGCCGGAACTGGCTGAACAGACGATTGCGCAGGGTAAGGCGGATTTTATCGCCGTGGGGCGCGGCATGCTGGCAGATCCGCAGTTTGTGAACAAGATCGGGACGGAAAAGCCGATCCGCCTTTGTTTGGGCTGCAATCAAGGCTGCCGCAAATCGGTGACTAAAAAAGCGATTTATTGTATGCAGAATCCGTTTACGGGGCGTGAGCGGGAATGGACGCTCAAGCCGCTGCCTGAAAGACCGCGCGTACTGGTCGTCGGCGCGGGCGTTTCCGGATTGGAGGCGGCGATGGATTTCGCGCTGCGCGGCGCGCAGGTCGAGGTTTGGGAGGCGCAGACGCATGCGGGCGGTTTGATTGAGCTGGCGAAGCTGCCGCCGCATAAAGCGGTATTGGAACGGCTGATTGCGTATCGATTGGCGATGCTCGAACAGCTTGGCGTGCCGGTATGCAATGGACGGCGTGCAGATGCGGAATCAATCGCGGCGTTTGCGCCGCAGCTGGTTGTCCTCGCCACGGGCAGCAGACCGGCTGTGCCGCCGATTGAGGGACTGCGGGATTCGCATGTCATGACGGTGGATGAAGCTCTGCCTCGGCTGGACGTCATCGAGGCGAAGCGCTGCGCGGTACTCGGCGGCGGTCTGGCGGGGCTGGAAACAGCGGACGCGCTCTGCACACGGGGCATACAAGTCGAGATCTTTGAAATGGCGGACGCGGTCGGCGCGGGTCTGCCTGCAACGCGGAAGGGCTTTGTGATGGATCGTCTGAACGCCGGGGGATGCGTGATTCATACCGGCGCGCGGATTCAGCACGTGGCTTTCCCCATGATCGGCTATGAGCAAGACGGACAGACGATGGAAGCGGGTCCGTATGACTTGGTGATTACGGCGCTGGGGCGCAGAAGCGAGCGCATGCTGGCGGATGAGCTGCGAGAAAAATATCCAGAAATCGAGTGCGTCTGCGTGGGAGATGCGGATCATCCGGCGACAGCGTTGGAGGCAACGGCCGGAGCGGCCGAGCTTGCCGTTCACTGGGAAGGCAAATAAAAGAAAAAATGCGGAAGAAAACGCTCTGCCGATTCGTCTTGTTTTCAGATGAACAAAAGGGGGAGAGCCGATGAAACGGACGGTATTTTTGCTGACGCTCGTTTTGTGCGCATTTACCGCCTGCGCGCGGGCGGAGACGGTCTATGACCGGGGCGAATTATACGGCGTGATGAACGTTTATGCGAAGCCCGATTTGCTTTCTGAACACCTGATGACCTATTTCAGCGGAACGCCCGTCGATGTGATGGAGAACGTGGCCGGGCAGGAAGATGAAATCTACGCGCACGTCCGCGTGGCGGGGCAGATCGAGGGATATGCGCAAATTTGGGACGGCTACGGATACGAGACGGTTCTTTTTTCGGAAGAGGCGGCCGATGTGCCCTGCGGCATTTTGCCGATGCTTGTGGCGAACCCCGGCGGACGGGGAATCGTCAATCTGCGGGATCGGCCGAGCCGAAGCGGGCGGATTCTTGCGGAAATTCCGAACGGCACGACGGTCGAGGTGATGGGCGTCAAGGAAGACGACATGCATGTGCTGGCGTCGTGGGCGCACGTCCGCGCGGGCGGGCAGACGGGGTTTATGCAGTTGGATTTGCTGGCCGTGCCGAATACGGAGGCATATTGGCTGGCGATGGCCGGAACGTACATGGTTTTGCCGATGCGCTCGTGCAGCCTGAACGATGTGCGGCCGTTTGATCCGCCGGAAATCACCGTCGAAGCGCTGGCGCAGGCGCTGGCCGAGCCGAAAAGCGGGGAGCAGGTTCGGCAGTTTTTCGCCTCGCTGGGGATGGAAATCACGGAGGATGAAGCGTATTATCTGGAGACGGGCGAACCTTTTTTGACAGCGCCGAGCAAGCCGGAAATTCAGATGATAGATGCAGAGTTAAGCAACGGCAAAGCGCTGGCGCTGGTCAAGACACCGCTCTATTCGTTTTTGCTGGAAACACGCGCAGACGGAAAAACGGTGCTGCTGGATATGCTGACGGAGTTTGACGCCCTGCGCACGGAGCGCATCGGCCGGACGACGTGGCTCGTCGGGCGCATGGGCGGTCCGCTGGACGGCGGGCGCGGCGAATACGGCTGCTGGTATAATCTGGAAACGCGCGGCGCGGATATCCTTTATGCGGAATTCACCGTGCAAAGTTATATGGGCGGTTCGCTTTGCACGGGAACGTGGGCGAGCGAGGACTGCCTGATTTACGCGCTGACAGAGGAAACGCAGACGGAGGGCGAAAGCGTAGCCGTAACGTCTCAAATCACGATTGAGGGGATCAGGGGCCTATATACGGCGAAGGATATTCAGCGCGAATCCGTGTTTGAAAAAACGCTTCGACGCGAATATGTCTACGATGCGACGCGCGGGTGTCTTGTCATCGCCGGTGCGCAGTGATACAATGAAAGCTGAAAGACGAAAGAACGGAAATCGGAAGAAGGGGTAAAACATGAACGCGCTGAGCGAAGCGCTGCAAGGCGCGCGGCGCATTGTCTTTTTCGGCGGCGCGGGCGTGTCTGTGCCCAGTGGGATTCCTGATTTTCGCGGCGAAAACGGACTGTATGCGAAGGAATATGACGGCCTGACGGCGGAAATGCTGCTCAGCCACTCGTTTTTCTGCCTGCATCCGGATATTTTCTACGATTTTTATAAAAAGCACATGCTTTATCCGAACGCAAAGCCGAACATTGTGCATGTCAGGCTGGCCGAGATGGAACGGACGGGCAGGGTGACGGCGGTTGTCACGCAGAATATCGACGGCCTGCACAAGAAAGCGGGAAGCCGAAACGTGTTCGAATTGCACGGCAGCGTATACGAGAATTTCTGCATGGGCTGCGGAAAGCGCTTCGGGCTGGATTTTATCCTGAAATCGCCCGGCGTGCCGCGCTGCCCGGAATGCGGCGATATCGTGCGGCCGGAGGTCACGCTCTACGGCGAGCCGCCGGATCATTGGTTTATGACGGGCGCGTGCCGGGAAATCTCGAATTGCGATACGCTGATCGTCGCGGGTACGAGCCTGTCGGTCGAACCCGCCGCGTCGTGCCTTGAATACTTCCGAGGCAGGCGGCTGATTGTGATTAACAGGGATAAAACCCCGGCGGACGCGCGCGCAACGCTTGTGCTGCATGAGGACATCGCGGGGATTTTTGAAACGCTGTAAAGCTCACGAGGGCGATTTTCCCAATTTCCTAAAAGAAAAAGAACGGATCGGCAGGGGCTGTCGATCCGTTTTTGTATGCTTGCTTTGCATGTTTTCGATATGTTATAATTGATACTAATTCTTGTTAAAATGGCTTAATCCGCGCACCATCTTTTTCGCTCTGACTTTGCCTCGTTCCGTTCAACGTACCTCCAGTACGCCTCACTTCACTTGGCTTCGTCAGAACAAAAAATCTGATGCGCTCTGTTAAGCATTTTAACTGCGAATTAGTATAAACAAATACCCTGAGAAGGGGGAAAACGAATGAAACGGAAATGGCTGTGCGCGCTGCTGCTCTGCCTTCTGCCCGCCCTCGCGTGGGCAGACGCGCCGGATGACGCGATGCGGCTGGTGGTCTATACCGCCCACAAGGAGGAGGTCTATCAGCCGATTGTCGAGGAATTTGAGCGGCGGACGGGCGTTTGGGTGCAGGTGGTTTCCGGCGGAACGACCGAGCTGCTGGAGCGCATCGCGGCGGAGGCGGAAGCGCCCGTGGCGGATGTGATGTTCGGCGGCGGCGTGGAATCCCTGCTGGCGTATGAGGATTATTTCGCGCCGTGCGACGCGCCGCGGGCGGCGATGCTGGAAAGCTGCCGGTTTGAAACCCATCGCTTTGTGGCGTTTTCGCGCCTGCCGCTGGTGATTATCTACAATCCGCGGCTGGTGAGCAGCCCGCCCGCCGGTTTTGCGGATTTGCTGGAAAGCCGCCTGCGCGGCCGGATCGCGTTCGCGAACCCCGGCGTTTCGGGGTCGAGCTTCACCGTGCTGGCGACGCTGATTCAGGCGCTTGGCGACGAGGACGCGCTTGGGCGGTTTGCCGACAACGTGCGCGGCCACGAGCTCTCCGGTTCGGGCGAGGTGGTTTCCGCTGTGGCGGCGGGCGAAATGCGCGTGGGTGTGACGTTGTATGAGACGGCGAAAAAGCGCATGCTGGCAGGCGAGCACATCGCGGTGGTTTGGCCGAAGGAGGGGACGAGCGCCGTGCCGGACGGGGCGGCGATTGTCGCGGGCTGCGCGCATGGGGAAAACGCGCAGGCGTTCCTTTCGTTCATCCTGAGCGAGGATGTGCAGCGGCGCGTGGAGACGGTGTATGCCCGCGAGAGCGTGCTGACGGCGCTGGGAACGGGAGACGGCGCGCCCACGTTTGAGCTCTGTGATTACGACATCGACTGGGCGGCGGCGCATCAGCGGGAGATTCTTAAGCGCTGGCAGGCGCTCATGGAGGAGGATGCGCCGTGAGGGAAAGACGAAGCATGCGCTTTCAGACGCGCATTTTTCTGACGGTGATCTGCGTGGCGCTCGTGCCGATCATCCTGTGCTTTGCGCTGCTGCTCCCGATGATGGTTTCCACCAGCGCAAAGCGGCAGGAGGAAACGGCGCGGGCGCAGCTCGCCGGGATGACCCGGCAGCTTACGGAGACGTTTTCCGGCATGGAGCGGGCGCTTGACGCGCTGGCGGAGGATGAATGGGTGCGTTCGGCGCTCGAGGAAGGCGACGCGGCGCACCCGCGAGCGGTCTATGCGGCGCTGGTCGGGCAGGCGGCGAAGGTGCCGGAGATGACCCAGCTTATGATCGTCGGCGCGGACGGCGTGTGCCTGTGCGCCAATGTACAAGATCTGGGCGGCGCGCTGCCTTTGCTTCCGGAGACTGTCCACACGCTGAAAAACGGCCTGCGCATCGGCATCACAGGCATTGTCACCGATTATGTAAACGTCTGGGAGCAGCCCCAGAATCTGAAAAAGCTGCGCATCACCGAGGCTTTTGACGCCGCGCGTGCTGCCTGTGCCCGTTTGCGCCCGATATGTGACATATGCGTGTGTATCTATCACGGCGGCTTTGAAGAGGATCTGCACACGGGCGCGGTGCTGTCCGGCAGCGGAGAAAACCTTGCGTGCAGGATCGCGCGCGAGCTTGACTTTGACCTGCTTCTTACGGGCCACCAGCACATGCCCGTAGAAAGCGTGCGCATCGGCGGAACCTTCGCCGTGCAGCCCCCCGCCAATGCCGGGCGCTATCTGCAGGTGGAAGCCGCGGTACGGGACGGCGGTGCAGAATTTTCCGCACGCCTGCTGCCTGTGGGCGGCATACACCGGGAACAGCCTTACCGCCGCCTCCTGCCTCTGGAGCAGGCCGCACAGCGCTGGCTGGACGAACCTGTGGGGCATCTGGAGCAGGCCATCCCCCCTGAGGAAAAGCTGCGCGCAGCGCTGCACGGCAGCGCTGTGGCGGCATTGTTCAACCAAGTCCAGCTTTCACACACCGGTGCCGACATCTCCTGCACCAGCCTCGGCAATGAACCCGCAGGCCTTGCCGCGTCCGTAACCATGCGTGCCATTACGGCGGCATACTTGTTCTCCAACACACTGGTGGTGCTGGAGATTACGGAAGAGATCCTGCGCGCGCTTCTGGAACGCTGCGCCTCCTATTTCACGCTGGAAAACGGAACGCCCCGGGTGTCCGATGCTTTTCTCGCCCCCAAGGTGGAGCATTACAACTACGATTTCTTCGCTGGAATCTCTTATCAGTTTGATCTGCGGCAGCCTGTGGGCCGCCGACTGACCCGGCTCTCCCGGCTTGACGGCACCCCCTTGGGGCCTGGGCCTCTGCGGCTTTGTACCAGCAATTACCGTGCCACGGGCACCGGTGGCTACGACGCACTGCGCACATGCCCCGTATTGTGGCGCGGCAGCGTGGAAATGCCTGAGCTTGTGGCAGAGTATGTGCGCGCCAACAGTCCCGTTTCCCTGCCGTGTAACGGCCGGATGGAGGCTATATGGTAACACACTTGACACAATATGCCGGTTATGCTTTGATAAAAGCAGGATGTTGCGGAAAGGAGGAGGAACATGGACCGCTTTGATACAGCCCGCGCGCTGGTGCTGGCGGCGGGCGCGCGCCTGCGTCTGGCCCGCCCGGAGGCCGGCGCGGTTTGGGAGAAAACCGGGCATCAGGATCTTGTAACACGTTGTGACCGCGAGACGGAACAGTTCCTGCGCAGCGGCATCCTGTCCGCCTTTCCGGGCGACGCCATCGTAGGCGAGGAATATCCCGCCACGCCCCCGGGCGGTACGGGCTGCGTGTGGTATCTGGACCCCATCGACGGTACAACAAATTTTGTCAGCCAGCACCGCAACTATGCGGTGTCTGTGGGCTGCTACCAGGACGGTGTGCCTGCCTTCGGCCTTGTGCTGGACGTTGAACGCGGCGCACTGTACTCCGCCCGGCACGGCGGCGGCGCACTGCGCGATGAAACGCCCATTCATGTTTCGCACTGCGGCGTGCTGCGGGACGCACTGCTCACGACACCGGGCGTTCTGCACACTTTTTTGCGGGAGCACCCCCGGCGCGCTGGGCTTGTAGAGCTTGCCGGAGCTGTCCGCGGGGTGCGCAGCATGGGGTGTGTGGCACTGGAGCTGTGCGCCGTGGCCGCGGGTGAAGCAGAGCTGTTTGTGGCGCTGCGTTCGTGTCCATGGGACCACAACGCGGCGCGCATCATTCTGGCTGAGGCCGGAGGCTGTATCTGTGCGCTGGACGGAGCCCCTCTGCCGCAGGACACGAGCAGCGCAGTGCTTGCGGCCTGTTCCCGCCCGCTTCTGGAACAGGTGCTCGCCGGCATTTCCGCAAATACGTCAAGCCGGGAGAACGGTTGACGCACCGTTTGCCCGGCCGAGGCCGCGCCACTGCACCGGCGTATTCTGGACCGTGCACTCCCCCTAAACAGCCGCCGGGCTTCACAGAAGGCCCGGCGGCTGTTCTGCTGCACACCGGGCGGTGTATTTCGCGGAAAAGCGCCCTCAATTCCCACAAAAGCTTCTTTTGCGGATTGACCTCGCCTGTTCATTCATATTATAATATAAACAATTGCAGTTGTTATGTTTTTAACGGCGCAAACTTGTTAAGGATGGATGTACTTATGAAAATCTGCGTATGTGTCGGTTCTTCCTGTCACCTCAAAGGCTCCTACGACATCATCAACCTGATGAAGGCGGCGCTTGAAAAGTACGGGCTCACGGATACGGTGGATCTCTCGGCCGCATTCTGCCTGGGCAAATGCACCCACGGCGTCTCCATCAAGGTGGATGACGAGATCGTTACCGGGCTGAACCGTGATAACTTCGATGATATTTTTGCCGGCTCGGTGCTGGCGAAGCTGGGGAGGAAGCCGGAATGAACAAATTCCTGCAGCTCAAAAAATCGAACTGCAAAAACTGCTACAAATGCATCCGCAACTGCCCGGTGAAAAGCATCAAATTTGCCGACGGGCAGGCGAATATCATCCCGGATGAATGCATCCTGTGCGGCCGCTGCTTCGTAAACTGTCCCCAGGACGCAAAACAGATCCGCGACGACGTGCCCCGCGTAAAAGAGATGATCGCCTCCGGCAAAAAGGTCATCGCCAGTGTGGCGCCCTCGTTTATCGCGGAATTTCCGCTGATGGACTTCGCCGCGATGAAGAGCGCTCTACTGAAGCTGGGCTTTGCAGACGCACAGGAGACCGCCATCGGCGCAACCATCGTCAAAACCGAATACGAAAAGATGATCGCCTCCGGCAAGCACGACGTGATCATTTCTTCGTGCTGCCACAGCGTCAACGCGCTCATTCAGAAATACTATCCCAGCGTGCTGCCGTATCTGGCGGACGTGCTCTCCCCCATGCTGGCGCATTGCCGCGTC
>ERZ772883.2753-NODE-2753-length-10411-cov-4.837196_pt1 | contig 10411 bp, 8 predicted proteins | sample MGYA00580575_ERZ772883 | MGnify/ENA primary metagenome ERZ772883 (study PRJEB29015, sample SAMEA2737666) | human gut metagenome | biome: human gut; feature: human-associated habitat; material: faeces | place: China | collected 2012 ...
CCGCCTCACCGAGGACGAGAGCCAGCGGATGCTGAAGCTGGAGGAGACGCTGCATCAGCGTGTGGTGGGCCAGGACGAGGCCGTTACCGCCGTTGCAAAGGCCATTCGCCGCAGCCGTGTGGGCCTGAAGGACCCCAAGCGGCCCATCGGCTCGTTCCTGTTCCTGGGCCCCACGGGTGTGGGTAAGACGGAGCTGTGCAAGACCCTGGCCCAGGTGATGTTCGGCAGCGAGAACGACATGATCCGCATCGACATGTCCGAGTATATGGAAAAGCACACCGTGTCCCGGCTGGTTGGCTCGCCTCCCGGCTATGTGGGCCACGAGGAGGGCGGCCAGCTCACCGAAAAGGTGCGCCGCAAGCCCTATTCCGTGGTGCTGTTCGATGAGATTGAGAAGGCCCACGAGGATGTGTGGAACATCCTGCTGCAAATTCTGGAGGACGGCATTGTCACCGACTCCCAGGGCCGCCGGGTGGACTTCAAGAACACCATCATCGTCATGACCAGCAATGTGGGTGCCCGGAACATCACCTCCGCCGACAAGCCGCTGGGCTTTGACGGCCGGGAGACCGAGGCCGATGAAAAGGCCCGCTTTGACCGCATCAAGCAGGCGGTGCTGGAGGAGCTGCGCCGGACCTTTAAGCCCGAGTTCCTGAACCGTATCGACGAGACCATCGTGTTCCGCCAGCTGACGGAGGAGGATATCCGCCACATCGCCCAGCGTATGCTGGAGGTCACCGGCGGGCGCATGGCCCAGCAGGGCATTACCCTGCTGGCCGACGACGAGGCCGTTACGGCCTTGGCCAAGGACGGCTTCGATCCGCAGTATGGCGCCCGCCCCCTGCGCCGGGCCATCCAGAACGAGGTGGAGGATGCCGTGGCCGAGCAGATGCTGGAGGGCAAGCTGCAAAGCGGCGACACCGCCCGCATCACCCTGCGGGATGGCAAGGTCACCATCGAGAAGGAGGCTCCCGCCGCGCAGGTGGAGCAGCCCGCCGATACGACGGTGTAACAAGCAAGAACGGAGGTTCCCGATTGGGAGCCTCCGTTTTTATGTTAAATTGCATAGCATTGCGGGGACGCACCGCGCCCCCGGCAATCCGTAATACCCCACGCACTGCACCCCTTGTTTTGCCGACCGCGTGGTGCTTTCTGCCAACAGCGGCAGAAAGTACCCAAAGAACGCCGCCAAAACCCATGGTTTTGGAATCCTTTGCGCGGCTAGGGTACCGCCTGTATGGGGAATCTTCTACCATGCGTACTAACGCTCAGGTTTAACGCCTTGCTTTCGTATCGTCTCTGCGCTGCCATCCGCTGGCCGCTCACACGGGTCCAGACCTACAAAGAATATAGTGTGCGGCGGACACCCATGGGTGCCGCCGCACAATGCACTCCTTGTAAAAATGTCATTGCGAAGCCAGTGCGCACACTGACTTCGCAATCCGGCCTCCCGTCTTTGCACAGAGGTATTACGGATTCCCACGTCGCTTCGCTCCTCGGAATGACAGGGTTCTTTTTCCCCGGTTATTGTGGGGGGGAGCTCCGTATCTATCCGCGCCGTGTTCCGCCGTCTGCGGTCTATAGCACCTGCTGCAGCAGCGTCACCAGACCGCTGACGCCCACGCCGATGTATACCACCTGCCGGGCGACATCACCGCTCATTCGGCGGCTCAGGGCGTTGCCGATGACCATACCAAATACAACAAATACCGCCCCCACAGCCGTGATGGGCAGATACGCCGTCCCGTACAGGCCCCGGACCGCCCGCATGGTCAGGTTGATGGCGTTGGTGGTGACGAACAGGAACTGCATGTTGGCAACATAGCTCGCCTTATCCCGGGCAATGGCCACAAAATACAGGGCCATCATAGGCCCGCCGATGGTGAACGCCCCGGCGCAGCAGCCGGAAAAGGCGCTGCACAGCATTCCGGCCGCCGGACTGGGACGCAGCTGCACCCGTCGGGCAATGAACAGGAAATACACCGCCAGCAGCACCAGAAAACCGCCGAAGATGGCCGTGAGCACATGCAGATCCATCTGTCCCAGGAGGCTGATGACCACCAGGGAGCAGACGGTATACAGGGCTATGGGCGGCAGGATCTGCTTCAGATCGATGCTTTTTCGCCGGGTCCAAGCCATGATCCCCGACTGCGCCAAGCAGATGGCCGCCACCACACTGGGCGCTACGGTGATGTCAAAAAAATACTGGGCCGCCACCATTAAAATTACCGCCGAGCCGAAGCCCGTCAAAGGCTGGATGATGCCCCCGGCCAGAGCCGCCAGGGCCATTACTATATAAGCTGTCATTGCGATTCCTTTCCCGGAAAAATCTGGCCGCCTAAAACGCCCATACCAAATGTGGTATGGGCGTTTTGATTTATTTTTTGCTCTTGCCCAGATAAGCCTCTTTGATGGACTCATCTGCCAGGAGCTCTGCGCCGGTGCCGAACTTGGTGATGGTGCCGGTCTCCAGCACATAAGCAAGATCCGCTACCTTCAGGGCCATGTTGGCATTCTGCTCGATGAGCAGGACGGTGACGCCCTCTTTATTGATGGTGCGAATGATGTCGAAAATGCCCTGCACCACCAGGGGCGCCAGCCCCAGGGACGGCTCATCCATCATCAGAACCTTGGGACGGCTCATCAGCGCCCGGCCTACGGCCAGCATCTGCTGCTCGCCGCCGGAGAGGGTGCCCGCCAGCTGCCAGCTCCGCTCCTCCAGCCGGGGGAACAGGGAGTAGACCCACTGCAGATCCTTCTCAATGCCGTCCTTATCCTTGCGCAGATACGCGCCGATCCGCAGGTTTTCCAGTACAGAGAGGTTGGCAAACACCCGCCGCCCCTCCGGAGACTGGGCGATGCCCGCCTCCAGGATCTTGTTGATGGGCTTGCCCAGCAGCTCCTGGCCATCGTAGGTGATGGAGCCGCTGTCGGCCTTCACCAGGCCGGAGATGGTGCGCAGGGTGGTGGATTTGCCGGCACCGTTGGCACCGATCAAGGTGACGATCTTGCCGTCAGGCACCTCCAGGCTGATGCCCCGCAGGGCCTTGATGCCGCCATAGGACACATGCAGATTCTCAATCTTCAGCATCTTCAACCACCCCCAAGTAAGCGTCAATAACGCGTTCGTTGCTCTGAATCTCCGCAGGTGTGCCCTGGGCGATCAGCTTGCCGAAGTCCAGCACATAGATGCGGTCGGCAATGTCCATGACCAGGTCCATGTGGTGCTCAATGAGCAGGATGGTCATGTGGAAATTTTTGCGGATCTCGCCGATGAACTCCGTCAGCTCCAGGGTCTCCTGGGGGTTCATACCGGCGGCGGGCTCGTCCAGCAGCAGCAGCGTGGGGGCCGTGGCCAGGGCCCGGGCGATCTCCAGGCGGCGCTGCTTGCCGTAGGGTAGGGAGGTGGCCAGCTCGTCCTTCACATCCTCCAGGCCCACCAGCTTCAAAAGCTCCAGCACCTCTGCGCGCTGCCGGGCCTCCTCCTTGCCGTTGAGGTGGAGGGCCGCGGTGAACAGGTTGCTGGTGCGGCGCAGATGCTTGGCGATGAGCACATTGTCAAACACCGTCTGGGTCTTCCACAGACGAATATTCTGGAAGGTACGGGCCATGCCCAGAGCCGTGATTTTATCCGGTGTGGGGGAGAGCACATGGTCGGTGAAGGCGTATTCGTCCCGCTCCTTCTGTGCAAGCTTCCACGCCTTCAGCGCCTCGTCCTCCAGGGCCTCCTCCGGGGCGAGCTGCGCGGTATACATGGCGGGATGCTCACCCTTGTAGGTCTTTTTCATCTTGCCGGTGGGGTGATTACGCACGATGCACTTCTCGTTGAAGCACACCCGGCCGTTGGTGGGGGCGTACACGCCGGTGATGACATTGAACGCCGTGGTCTTTCCTGCGCCGTTGGGGCCGATCAGGGCCACGATCTCGCCCTCGTTCACCTCCATGTTCAGGTTATCCACGGCCACCACACCGCCGAACTGCATGGTGACGTTTTCCACTTTCAGTACATTTTTCATTTGGAGGCCACCTCCTTCGGGGTCTTATCCTTCTTCTTAAAGAGCTTTTGGAAGAAGCCGATGATACCGTCCCAGGAGAACTCCCGGTCGCCCATGATGCCCTTGCGGAAGAACAGCACCACGATCATAATGACCACGGAGAACACCAGCATCCGGAAGCCGGGCCGCATGAAGGGAATGTTGACATGCAGGTAGGGCACGGGGTCGTCCAGGAAGCGCAGCCACCACTCGGAGCAGGCGATGTACAGGAACGAGCCGATGATGGAGCCGGTGATGGAGCCGATGCCGCCGATGACCACGATGAGCAGGATCTCATAGGTCATGGTGGAGGTAAAGGTGCTGGCCTGGACGCTGGACTGGAACATGGCCAGCAGCGCGCCGCCGACACCGGCGAAGAAGGAACTGATGAGGAAGGCCTGCATCTTGTGCTTGGCCAGGTTGATGCCCATAGCCTCGGCAGCGATCTCGTCGTCGCGGATGGCCTTGAAGGCCCGGCCATAGGTGGAGTTGATGAGCAGCACAATAAAGCCGATGCAGATAGCCGACACGACGAAGGGGAACAGGATGGAGTCGAAGTTTGCAAACTTCTTCAGCAGGTTGGAGGCGTTTGTCAGGGGACCCACCTGCTTCCACTGGATGATGGCGCGCATAATTTCGGCAAAGCCCAATGTGGCGATGGCCAGATAGTCACTCTTCAGCTTCAGCACCGGCAGGCCGATGAGCCAGGCAAAGATGGCCGGCACGACACCCGCCAGAATCAGACCCACGACCATGGGCACACAGAACTGCACGATGCCGCCGTCAAAATACTGATATACGCCGGCCCGATCCGCCACGGGGATGGTGAGGATGCTGTAGGTATAGGCACCGATCATCATAAAGCCCGCCTGGCCCAGGGAGAACAGGCCCGTGAAGCCGTTGAGCAGGTTCAGCGATACCGCCACCAGAGAGTAGATGGCGCCCTTTTTCAGCACCGTGGCCAGCATGGAATAGTGCTGGAATTTGTCCACATACAGCAAAAACGCGATGCAGATGGCTGCCAGAATCAGTGACAGCAGCAGATTTCTTTTCTTGTTATTCTTCATAGCTTACACCTTCTCCGTCAGTTTCTCACCGAACAGACCGTTGGGCTTGCACAGCAAGATCACGATCAGCAGGGCAAAGGTGAAAGCGTTGCTGAATACGGCGATGGTCTCATTGGCCTTGATGAAGGACTCGCAGATACCAATGATGAACGCACCGATGACAGCTCCGGGAATGGAGCCAATGCCGCCGAACACAGCGGCCACAAACGCTTTCAGGCCGGGCATAGCGCCGATCATGGGGCTGACCTGGCCGTAGTTGGCAAAGTACAAAATGGAGGCCACGCCCGCCAGGAACGAGCCGATGACAAAGGTCATGGAGATGACGCTGTTGATCTTGATGCCCATGAGCTGGGAGGTCTCAAAATCCCGGGACACGGCCCGCATGGCCATGCCGATCTTGGTTTTCTGGATAAGAACCACCAGCACGGCCACCAGGGCGATGGTCAGGATGGGGGTGATGATGGTGATGCGCTTGATGCTCAGGCCGCCCACGTTCATCACCTGGGTGAAGAAGGGGATGTCGGGGTAGGCCCGGGCGATGCCGCCGGTGATGTAGTTGGCCAGGTTTTGCAGCAGGTAGCTGACGCCGATGGCCGAGATCATCACGGACATACGCGGCGCCGTGCGCAGGGGCTTATAGGCCGCCCGCTCAATGGCTACGCCCAGAAGCACCGTAAGCAGCAGCACCAGAGGGATGGACACCGCCAGAGAGCACTCTGCGGAGATATACACCATGAAAAAGCCCGCCATCATGAAGATGTCGCCGTGGGCAAAGTTAATCAGGCGCAGGATGCCGTAAACCATGGTGTAGCCAATGGCGATGAGGGCGTACAGGCTGCCCACCGTGACGCCGGAGAGCAGAAGCTGGATATAGTAAGCTGCGTCATGCATAAGTACGGAAACCTCCTTCAAAATGAATCTTGCGCTTTCCGCAGGCGGGGGCAGGATGTCCCTCGTCTGCCGAAAACGCAAGAGCCATCAATGTTTACGTTCTGGTTGCCGGGATGGGACAGGGAGCTTTCGGCAACAGCAAGGAAGAGTGCGCGGGGAGATCCCGAAAAGGATGCCCGGCGCGGTCAAAACCGCTGGATTGTTTTTACTTCAGCGCGCCGCATCGTGAGGGGAGTTTGCCTCCCCTCACGATGCACTTTGTGTGTCTGTTTTTGTGCCGCAGCAGGGGATCAGCCGTTGTAGGTGCTGTAGTACACGATCTGGCCGTCCTTGATGGTCTTGATAACGGCATAGGTCTTCACAGCATCGCCGTTCTCGTCGAACTTCAGGTCGCCGGTGACCAGACCCTTGACCTCCAGGGCAGCCAGTGCATCGCGGATGGCAGCGCCCTCGGTGGAGCCGGCCTTCTCAATGGCGTTGACAGCGGCCATGTAGGCATCGTAGCCGCAGGGGGTCACGCTGGAAACAGCCTCGGCGGTACCGCCGTTGTTCTCAATGCGGGTGTTGTCCTCGGCGACCCACTTGGTGAAGCCGTCCACGAACTTCTTACCTTCGGCGTTGGATTCATCGGCGGCATCGAAGAAGGCGGAGAAATAAATGTCAGTGGCCTTGTCACCGGTACGCTGGGCGATGGAGATATCATCCCAGGTATCGCCGGCCATGATGGGGCAGGTGACGCCGCTGTCGCGGGCCTGGCTGATGATCATGGCAGCGGTCTCGATGGATACGGGGGCGAAGATGCCGTCGTAACCGGCGGACTTGATGGTGGCCATCATGGTGGAGAAGTCGGCCTCACCCTTCTGGAACTCCAGTACGGTAGCCTTACCGCCCAGGCGCTCCATCTCCTTCTGGAAGTAGTTGCCGAAGCCGGCGGAGTAGTCGTCACCGGACTCGATAATCAGTGCGCAGTTGACGCTGCCCTTTTCCTTGTTGGCAAAGTTGGCCATCACGGCGCCCTGGAAGGGATCGATGTAGGAAACGCGGAAATAGAAGTCATTGCCCAGGGTGACGTTGGGGTTGGTGCAGGAGGTGCCGATAGCGGGAACCTTAGCATCCTTGAACAGGTCGCCGGCAGCGATGGCGCAGCCGGAGCCGTAGGTACCGATGACAACGGACACACCCTGGGAGATCAGGGTCTGGGCAGCGGCGGGAGCCTTGGACGCATCGGAGGCGTTGTCGGCGGTCACCAGCTGGACCTTATATTCCTTGCCGCCGATGGTGACGGTGGGCTTGATGGAGTTGGCATACTCAATGCCCAGGATCTCCTTTTTGCCGCCGGCACCGTTCTGGCCGGAGGTGGGCTCGAAGATACCAATCTTCACAACGTCTCCGTCCGTGGAGCCGCCACTGTCCTTGCTGCCGCAGGCAACCAGCGACAGTGCTGTGACCAGAGCCAGCAGCAGTGCGATAAACTTTTTCATCTTTACTTCCTCCATATAATGTTTCGGCCACGGAATGCAGCGGTGCATCCTATGACTTTCTACATATTTTATAAGAAAATACCGGCGATTGCAAGTGAGAATGTTGCATTAAATTTCCGGTCTTTTTACCCAAAGCGGAAAGGATTTTCTCAAATTTCAGAGACAATATGTCCGCATATCGCGGACAGTCAGCCTTATACGGCGTTCATTTCCGGAAAATCTCCGTACCCTGTCCCCCATTGGCAGACACGGGGCTTCGTGATTTTGCACAATAATATTTCGCCGCTGTCTATAATAAATCGTCCCTTCCGCTGCGGGGAAGGGACGATTTGCTGTATTATTCGGTTTATTTCTCTGTGTATACGGACTCAAACTCCTCTGCCGTCATGGTCTCGTGCTCCAGCAGGAAGTCGGCCACGGTCTGCAGCCTATCCTGCTCCCGCTTGAGGATCTCCATGCAGCGGGCGTAGCCGTGGGCGAGGATCTGCTGGATCTCGTCGTCCATCTCCGCTGCGATCTTCTCGGAGTAGGGGCGGGTATGGCCCATGCTCTTGCCGATGAACACCTCGTCGCTGCCGGCGTTGAAGGCCACATGGCCCAGACGCTTGGACATGCCGTAGGTGCCCACCATTTTCCGGGCGATGGACGTGGCCCGCTGCAAATCGTTGGAGGCGCCGGTGGAGATATCCCCCAGCATCAGCTCCTCGGCGGCCCGGCCGCCCAGCAGCGCCACGATCTCATCCTCCATGTATCGCTTGGACAGGTACGACCGATCCTCCTCCGGCAGGCTGATGGTCATGCCGCCGGCCTGGCCCCGGGGAACGATGGTGATCTGATGTACGGGGTCCTGGCCCGGCAGGTCGTGCATCACTACGGCGTGGCCGGCCTCATGGAAGGCCGTGAGCTTACGCTCCTGCTCAGGGATGACCCGGCTGTGCTTTTCCGGCCCGGCAATAACCTTGATGATGGATTCCTGGATGGTCTTCTGTCGGATCATGGCATCGCCCCGTCGGCCGGACAGCAGCGCTGCCTCGTTGAGCAGGTTCTCCAGATCCGCGCCGGTGAAGCCGACGGTGCCCCGGGCGATCTCGGACAGATCCACATCCTCCGCCAGCGGCTTGTTCCGGGCGTGAACCTGCAGGATTGCTTCCCGGCCCTTGATATCCGGCAGGCCCACATACACCTGCCGGTCAAACCGGCCGGGACGCAGCAGGGCCGGATCCAGAATATCCACCCGGTTGGTGGCGGCCAGCACCACGACTCCGGAGTTGGCGGTGAAGCCATCCATCTCCACCAGCAGCTGGTTGAGGGTCTGCTCCCGCTCGTCATGGCCGCCGCCCAGGCCGCTGCCGCGCTGGCGGCCCACGGCGTCGATTTCATCGATAAAAACGATGGCGGGGGACTGCTTTTTGGCCTGGTCAAACAGGTCGCGGACGCGGCTGGCGCCCACGCCCACATACATTTCCACAAAATCGGAGCCGGAGATGGACAAAAAGGCCACATCCGCCTCCCCGGCCACGGACTTGGCAAGCAAGGTCTTGCCGGTGCCCGGAGGGCCTACCAGCAGCACGCCCTTTGGGATGTGGGCGCCCAGCTGCAGGTATTTATCCGGCTCCCGGAGGAACTCCACGATCTCCTGCAGCTCCTCCTTCTCCTCGTCGGCCCCGGCCACCTGGTCGAAGGTCACCCGATCCTCACCCCGGCCGGGCATCTGCACCCGGGCCTGGCCGAACTTGGCCATTTTGTCCTGGGCGGCGGCGCCGCCACCGGCCATGCGGCCCATGAGGTTGATGATAAGGATAAAGCCGATGATCCCCATGGCATAGGGCAGCAGCGTCGAGGCCCAGTTGGTGGCATGGATGAACTCCTGCTGCTTCACGGTGCCGCTCTGCACCTGCTTCTGCACCAGGCCGTCCATGTCGCTGTAAAACGTCTCCACGCTGCCGATGGTGCAGGCGGTTACGGAGCCGTCCTGCAGCACGGCCTGCAGTCTGTCGCCGGTGATGCTGAAGGACTGCACCTTTTCCGCCCGGAAGTAGCGGCACATGTCGCTGTAGGCGATGGTTCCTGCGCCGCTCATATTGCGTATCAGTATCATGATCCCCAGCACCGCCAGAATAACCAGCAGCAGACTGCCGGGGCGAATTTTTCTTCTTTCAGTCACAGAACCATCTCCTTTTTATGAAACCGCCCGGATGCCGCGCCAGCTGTTGTCCTTGAGGAACGATATGCACACCATCACATGGGAGCGCACATTGCTCACGGGCACATACGGATCGTCCCACGACCGGGCGTCGTAGGAGCCGGTGCGGTTATCCCCCAGGAAGAACAGGCAGCCCTCCGGCACCTGATAGCTCTGCTGGGTCTTGGCCTCGGTGAGGCCCTGCTGCGGCAGATACGTCTCCGCCAGTTTTTCGCCGTTTACATATACATAGCCGCCCTCAAAGGACACGGTGTCCCCGGGCAGGCCGATGACCCGCTTGACCAGGAGCTTGCCCATGCTGTCGCTCCAGAAGGTCACGATCTCCCCCCGCTGGGGTGTGGGATCGGAGAACACATACGGCAGCTGCCACGACAGCAGCAGCGACCTGGTGGGCAGCGTGGTCTCCATGGAGCCGCTGGGCACCCAGGCGATCTGCAGGATCACCTTGAACAGCACCAGCATCACGATCACCGTTGTGGGAATGAACCCGTAATCCTGCCACAGCCTGCGCCACTTGCCCTCCTGCTGCAGCCGGCGGCCCTTGTACGCGCCTTCGGTGCTCAGCTCCTGGTCGGGTACCTTCTGCGGCAGCAGGTCGTCTTTGTTTTCGTCCATGTCCTCCTCCTTTCGTCCGCTGAAAAGATAAGAGGCGGCTTCCGCCTCCTCAGCGTGTCGAAAAAGTCTTTTCGCCCCGCTGCCTAAGTTTTTGAAACTTTGAAAAAGTTTCAAAAACTA
>ERZ772883.2758-NODE-2758-length-10394-cov-2.846310_pt1 | contig 10394 bp, 5 predicted proteins | sample MGYA00580575_ERZ772883 | MGnify/ENA primary metagenome ERZ772883 (study PRJEB29015, sample SAMEA2737666) | human gut metagenome | biome: human gut; feature: human-associated habitat; material: faeces | place: China | collected 2012 ...
TCCATGTTCTTACAAACATGAATTTAAGAGTGTTCTCATGCCGTTGCAGCACTTCATCCATTTTAGCATCGGAGAGTAATCCGCTGATTGCTAAGTCATCATTAAAAGATTCAAGTATATGAAGTATTTTTTTTAGGCCATATTCTGCCAAATCTGCCGGTTCGGGTGTACGACGTACTTCGTGATAATATTTTGATGAAGCGTTGTCCAGCATGAGTAGGCGTGACTGGTCGGCAATACTCCATGTGTCCGCCACCAACTTTTGGTATAGGTTCCACCGCTCGGGATCGTTGGCTCCCTGTTTCATGTATTCCAACATATACTTGTAAGAAGTCTGCAATTGTTCCAGACGGGTACGTAAATCCCAGTCGGGACATTGCCAAAGCAACGATTCCAGCTGCATCAAGGCCTCCTTGAGTCTTTTTTCTTCAAGTAAGGTACGTATATATGCGTATTGTTCATTAATCGTTTTCTCGTTCATCATAATTCAATTATTTGTTTTTTCCAATCCAGGTCAGGCGTTTCCATAAACCTTCGAAGGGACCATGTTTATGGTGACGGAGCCACCACGAACAAAATACCATTTGTAATATAACAAAAAGAATGCCAAAAAAGAAACTATAAGTGATTCCTAAATAGCGTCCCAGTTCGAATCCCCAATGATAGAACAAAAGAGAACCGAAAATTGATTGCCCCAAATAGTTAGTTAAACTCATCTTTCCATACGGCACCAAACCGTGCAGCATTTTATGGGTCGAAACTTGTTGCCACAGGAAGACAAAACAAGCGACCAACACACACATGAAAGAGAAATTGCGGAAAGAGGAAACCACCGTGTTCATCGGAGTCAGCATCGCCTTGTTGGAGATCATATCCGGAAGGGAAGCCGTAATGAAATACAACGGGACAAAGCAAACCGCACCGATAACCAGCGTCCGCATCCAGAAAACCCGATGTTCGGACAGGTTGGCAAACAACTGTCTGCGTCCCATCAGCATACCCAACAGGAACAAAGAGGCAGTCTGGAAAAAACGTCCGTACCCCCATGCCCACAACAGGCTGAACAACTGGCCGTCCCAAAGGTTGGACTTAACCATCGCCCAGAAATCCGGCTGCGAAAGGAACGGATACATACGTTGGCTATGAACACGCCAAACGCCGGCTGCCGGCACATAGTCAGGATTTATCATCGCATAGAAAAACTTGCCGAGTTCGAGAGGCTGGAGCATCAGGATAATAGCGGCAATGAGGATCGCTCGGTCGCTCCATCTGCAGACTAACACGAGCACCACGCCAATTATAGAATAAAGGACTAATATGTCGCCGGGGAAAAACGCCCCGTTGAAACAGCCGATAATGAACAAAAGGAAAAGCCGCCACAGGAAACGCAGACGGAAGTCTTTACCTTTCTTCGCCTGATTGTTATATTGAATAAAAAAGCTGAATCCGAACAGCAGGGAGAAAATCGCGTAAGCTTTCCCGGAAAAGAGAAAAAACAATGTTTCCCATATTCCTTTATCCATCGCCTCCATAAAAGCCGAAGAAGCTGTCGGGAAGTCATAAAAATTAAAATGTTCGATGTTGTGTAGTAACATAATAGCCATAACGGCAAAACCGCGTAATGCATCCACCACCTCGATACGAGGCGACTTAGCCAAAAGTCCATGCTCCATTGATAATGATTTAGATTTTTAATTTATGATTTTACAAAAGACAAAAGTAGATAAAGAAGTCATATAAAACAAAAAAAGCACCATTCAGGCGCTCTTTTTGTTTGCAGACTTAAAATAGATACTCGAACATACTTTAAAACGGTTTTTTTAATGTAGAAACGTCCACTTCCGCTTCTTGCTATAAAAGAAGCGAATATCGTGCCAAACTCAGCCTGACACACGGCCTGTTTTTGTAAACTCTTCTATTCTAACAGAGAAGTCGCCCAGAATGTTTTACTGAAGCTATTTATTACAACGTCACGAATGGGGAATTGTGGACATATATGGGGAATTTTTCTACAGATACCGTTCCACAGCCTGGCCCACAACAACACCCGCCTGCCGGATCACTTCAAATAAAAGCCGCTTCCAACCTTCGTCTGTCAGTGCCTCGTCGTTCTTCTCAAGGATTCTCAGTTGGGCTACCAAATCGGAAGCTCCCAACATGGTGAAAAGAGGGATTAGCTTATGGGAGATTTTGGCAGCCTGTGCACGGTCGGTCTTCTCCAAAGCTTGTTGTAGCAACGAAACGCTCTTGTTCGTCTCCTCGGCAAAAGTCCGGATAATGGAAGCGGAAGCTTCTTTGTCTTCGCCGGCAAAAGCAGTAAGCGAATCAAAATTGAATTCAGGCGACACCTCGGCTTGTATATCCGCTTGCAACAGGTTATTCAACAAAGCGATCAACTGCTTAGCCGTGAAAGGCTTATTTAGGAATCCGGTGAAACCGACTTCCAAATAATGTGTATTCTCGTTTTCCACACTGGCTGAAAGCGCGATGACAGGCACAGTATCTGTACCGGGGACACCCGACGAACGAATGACGTTAAGCAGGCCGTACCCATCCATGCCCGGCATCTGTATATCGGTTATGATCGCGTCGAAAGAACTATTACGCAAAATATCGACCACGGCAAACGGATTTGAACAACTGGTGACCTCCACATGGTTCCGTTTCAAAAACTCTTCCGTCAGTGCCAGCTGCAACGGATCGTCATCGACCAGCAAACAAAAGATTTCGCGCCCTTCGAACCCCCCGGTCTCCGTTTCGTCTTCCTCCTCTATGGCAGGCGTGGCATGCAACGTCTGCACTTCCGATTCCCGCAAAGGCAGGACAATCGTAAAATCACTTCCTTTTCCCGGAACACTCTTTAGCGACAAGGTTCCTCCCATCAGTTCAATCAGCTTGCGGGTGATGGAAAGTCCGAGACCGAAACCTTCTTCCTTTTCGGTTCCCGACAGACGGGCAAACTCGCCGAAAATTTTTTCCTGTTCTTCTTCCGGAATCCCGACACCGGAGTCGGAGACAGTAATTGTCAATTGAGAATTGAGAATTGACAATTTGACTATCAAAACGATACGACCTTCATGAGTAAACTTGACAGCGTTAGACAATAGGTTGCTGACTATCTGGCGGAGGCGTATCGGATCACCTGAATAGATGCGATCCATCCCTTCCTCCTTCATATTCAGAACAAAAGCAAGTCCTTTCGCCTCGGCTATCGGGCGGAAGCTCCCGTATATTTCATTAAAAAGCGTACGTACGCTGAAAGGCACGTTCTGTATCTCCATCTGCCCCGATTCCAATCGATGAAAATCAAGCAAACCGTTCACCAGAGAAAGGATATGATTGGCCGATCCAGTCATATTTTCCAAATAATAACGTTGCCTTTCGTCCGGACGACGGCGCAGCAGCAGTTCTATATAACCGATTATGGACGAGAGCGGCGCACGGATATCGTGGCTGATCGTCAGCATCAACTTCTCCCGGCTATGGAGCAGGTCTTCGGCATATTGCTTGGCTTTCTCCAATTGCTGCCGGTAATACTGGCTCCTGGAGATATCACGCGTGATCAGAATGATAAAGACCACCACGATAATCAGCGACAGGATAGCGATGCCGCCAATGAGATAAGAGGTTTCGCGCAGCACCTCCTGTTTCTTCACAACACGCTCCATCGACGCGTTCATCTCCTCTTCTTCTATATCGCGCAACATCTGGTTGATTCGGCTCGTGATGATGCTATTATTATAACGCAAGTTAGCGGCACGCTCTAAAAGCTGGTCGACAAGCTGTTTACGCTGATCGGCCACACTGTCCTGCAAATTTTTCAGGACCGTCACGATCGTGTCTGCCGGGTTGAAGGAATTCACCAACGTATCAGTCACGATCTGCCGGGTCGTATTCACGATAACAGTCGAATCCTCTTTAGGCGGTGAGAATGCATCGGCGAGCCGGCGGAAAAAGCCACGGTGCTTATGGGGCTGAGGAGTTTTCACGGAATCCTGGTGCACGATCACGCGCTCCTGTATTTCGACCTGCCGGATCATCGTATCTTGCCGGGCGATCACCTTCTCGATGTTTTGGGTATACAGATGTTCCGCGTTCGTCTCACGCCAGGTTTCCAACAGGCGGCGCGTGTTCCAACGCTTCTGCTCGATCAACATATCGATCGTGTCGATCTTGGGATATAGTGCGGGATTCGACACTAATGTACGCAAGGAATCCATATTCTGCAAAGCCTTGTTCAGCGTGCGGTTGAAATGCTTGATTTCCCCCTGTGGAAACCCGACCATTTGTCCGAGCGCTTCGCTTTCGTAGAGTAACGACAGAGTATTGGTCACGAGATAAACCTTCTCCCTCGATTTGTTGTTCGGGTCGTCTTCGCCAGCAAACTGTTCGATAATGTTATAAATATAAACGACCGAACACACGGCTATCAGGATCAATAACAGGTATCCCAATATGACTTTACTTGTAATATGTCCATTCTGTGCGCTCATTAGTCTTTCCTATAAGCTATTTTCCATTTGTCCAACATAACGAAATCCGCTTTCTTCAATCCAACCTTCCAGAACGGGACAGGTTCGTCGTGATCACCGAGAAACATACGGTCACGAACGGCAAAAGCTGGGTTGGTCAGGGCCAGTGTGGAATCGGATACCGAAGTCCGGACACCGGCAATATCCAATACCGTATGGAACACACTGTTCGTGCTGACCGGATAAGCCCCGTGAGAGATCGCCGTCCGGTATTTCTCCGGAAAAACGGTCCGATAATCGTCCGAGAACCAGATGATATACGGGATATGGAGCTGATAATAAGTCGGTATAGGCGAAGCATGCAGGTAACGAGCACGTGCATCATCGAAAATATCTTCTCCGTGATCGCTCAGATAAAGCATCGACGCACAAACCTCCTTCTTTTTCAACATGTCGACGATTTCTCCCAAAACATAATCCGTATAACGGATCGAATTGTCGTAAGCATTACGCAGTTCCTTCTTATAGGATTGGCGGATGCCTTCGGCCTTATCCGGCGTATAAATCCGGAACTCAGCCGGATAACGCTCATGATAATTGAAATGCGACCCGTATGTATGGAGGACGATAAACATATCCTCGTCCGATTTATCCAGTTCCTTTTCCAAATACGGCAAAAGGGCGGCATCATACAATGAGGTCAGATACGATCCGGTGTTGAACGTGCTCATATCGATAAACGTATCAGCCTCCCGGTAGAAAGCCCCGATCATCGAAGTAGTCAGTTTCTGGTTGGCAATGACAAGCGTACGGAAACCTGCTTCCTTGAAAGCGGTAACGATGCTTTTCTCGTCATATATCACGCCATAGTTTTCCGCACTAGCGGCAGACAGGATGATCGGAACACTTTTGTGCGTATTGTTGGATTGCGTCACAACATCCGTAAAATGTACCAGACCATCGAGTCCTTCCATACGCGGAGTCGTATTGCGTTCATATCCATACAAGCTCCATTCCATAGCCCGCGAAGTCTCTCCCACCACAAGCACGTAAATCTCGCGCTTGCCATCCGCCTGTCCCGTCCGGACCGAGTTGAACCTGAAATCGGCAGAAGAGATGGAATAGTTGGCGTTTTTGTTCGATTTGGTAATCGCAAAATAGAGATTATAAAGCGCATTGACCGGATAAACATCGTTCTTGAGCGAGAAACTATGCTTTTGCCAAGAAGGCAGGAAACAGAGCAGCACCCCCACTCCGAAAAGCCCCAAGCTTCTGAACGCCCACCGCTTGCGGAACACGGCAGTCAGCCTGTCTTTCATGCGGATTGAACGCGTGGCCAGCCACAAGGTAGGAAGCGTATAAAAGAAAAAGACGCAAACGATGACAAGAAAAATATTTCCTAATAATTCGCTTGCTTCGGAAGCATTCGAACTTGTCAGATTCAGGAACATGTCCACGGCTATCACCGACTCGCCGAAAAGATACAACAGGACCAACTGGCCTCCGTCCAGTATGATTTTCGGCAACAGACACCAGACCACCACTCCGGGTTTACGCGCCAGCAGCAGAACTCCCATCCAGAACGCCAACGGCATGACGATAGAAGCAAGGCCCACCGGAACAGGTAAAGGCTCTGTGAACAGAAAAACACAGTTCGGAATGATGAAAAGCAAGCCGAACAAGAAATATAAGTGTTCCTGTGAAGATATCCAACGCAAAATATTAGTAAAGTACCTCATCGATTTTTGCCTAAAAAGCCTAATTTTATCAACTATTCTTATCACTATTCCACAACAGCACTGCTGTAACCGACAAAAATAAACGTTATCCATCACATACACATACAGAAGAAGCACAAAAAAAGTTATTTCAAGGCCTCCCGTAGAGGCGAGGTTCTACTCCGCCCATGAAAACAATGTCTGCCTTGCCCGATATCATTTCGTCAGCAAAACAGCCACTCCCCAGTTTAAATAGAAACGTTAAAAAATATCACCCGCTATAGTAATTCCAAATATATGGGGTACTAATCCGATTTACATGGGGTCGTAATGACATTTTGATATTTTAAAAATCATGCAAATGCTTTCAATAATCTTGCAATATGCCGGTAGCAGAACTTTGTTGCTTCCGACTATCGCTTTTTATTTTTAATTTCGGGCAACCGAAAAAGGGGAAGATTATTTAAAATCATCAATAATTTAAGGTAAAGACAAAATGAAAAGACAAATCATGCTGCTATCGGCTTGTACGGTCGCTTTGCTGAGTGCTTGTTCGTCGAACACGCGTATCGCAAACGAAGTATATGCCCCTGCTGCCAAAAACGAATTACGGGCGCCGGCAACACCGCTGGTAACGATCGACCCGTACACCAGCGCCTGGTCGTTTGCCGACCACCTGAACGAAGAAAGCGTGCGCCACTGGACCGGCCGTAACTTCCCTCTGTTGGGAAGCCTGCGTGTAGACGGCGTTTCATACCGGTTCATGAGAGCGGATAAAGTAGAGGTGACGCCGGTTATCGGTACGGCGGTTTCCGGCTTATGGGAGGCGACCTACACATTCGAGCTGCCGGAGGGAGAATGGACCGCCGTCGATTACGAGACAAAAGGCTGGAAAACAGGCAAGGCGGCATTCGGGACAGACGATAATCCGTATCGCTCCACTCCCTGGCAAGACGGCGACATCTGGGTACGCCGCTCGTTCGACTGGCCTGAGGGGACGGATAAGGAAGATCTGTTCCTGCAATATTCGCACGACGACAACATCGAGTTGTACATCAACGGTAAGCAGGTGGCCGTAACCGGCAACGGGTTGGATTACGACCTGCTGAAGGAAATCCCGCAGGAAGTGGCCAACACGCTCAAACCGACGGGGAACATCCTGGCTGCCCACTGCCGCAACAACGGAGGAGGTGCATACGTGGACATGGGAATCATGAAGAAGGTAAAACGGGGAGACACGTTTGACAATAAAGCGGTCCAGACGGCGACCACCGTCATGCCGACACAGACGTACTATACGTTCGAATGCGGCCCTGTCGAACTGGATTTGATCTTCACTGCTCCGATGCTGATGGACGACCTGGAGGCCATGACCGCCCCGTACAATTATATCACGTATCAGGCCCGTTCGTTAGATGGTCGGACACACGAAGTCCAGTTATACCTCGAAGCGACTCCGCAATGGGCCGTCAACACGACAGACCAGCCTGTCACCTTCGAAAAGATCGAAAAAGACGGGTATGTCTATCTGAAGACCGGCTCTGTCGACCAGGAAGTTTTGGGCAAGAAGGGAGACGACCTTCGCATCGACTGGGGCTATTTCTATCTTTCAGCCGTACAATCCCCGGATGTGACAGTTGCCATAGACGAATATTATGCTGCCAAAAAAGCATTCATGTCCGACGGCAAACTGTCCGGCAAGGCAGAGAATGTGTCTCCGGATATGGAAAAACAGATGACAGTCCTCGCCTACTCCGACAACCTGGGCAAGGTAAACGAAAAGACCGTGTCAGGGCACTTGTTGATCGGATATGACGATCTGTATGCGATCCAGTATTTCAATGACAACCGGATGGCATACTGGAAGCACAACGGGCAGACGGACATTTTCGATGCCTTCGCCAAAGGCCAGAAAGAGTATGCCGGAATGATGAAACGGTGTGCGGACTTCGACGGACGCCTGATGCAGGAAACAGCGGCCGCCGGCGGACAAAAATATGCCGAGCTGTGCGCCCTGGCCTATCGCCAGGCCATTTCCGCCCATAAGTTAGTGACAGACAAGGAAGGCAACCTGCTATTCCTGTCGAAAGAGAATTTCAGCAACGGTTCGATCGGGACGGTCGATATCACCTACCCTTCGGCACCGATGTTCTTATGCTATAACCCCGAGCTCCTGAAGGGGATGATGAACCCGATCTTTTACTACAGCGAAAGTGGCAGATGGAACAAGCCTTTCCCCTCACACGATGTCGGCACGTATCCGCAGGCTAACGGACAGACCTACGGCGGCGATATGCCGGTCGAAGAATCCGGCAATATGCTGATCCTCGCGACAGCCATTGCGATAATCGAAGGAAATGCGGATTATGCGGCCAAACATTGGGATGTGTTGACAACCTGGGCCGATTACCTGAAAAAAGAGGGGCTTGACCCGGACAACCAGTTATGTACGGACGATTTCGCCGGTCACTTCGCTCACAACACCAACCTGTCCATCAAGGCGATCATGGGGATAGCCGGCTACGGCAAGATGGCCGGGATGTTGGGAAAGAAGGAAATAGCGGATTCTTATCTGGCGACAGCTCGTGAAATGGCTGGCAAATGGATTGCGATGGCAAAAGACGGGGATCACTATAAGCTGACCTTCGATAAGTCCGGTACATGGAGTCAGAAATATAATTTGGTTTGGGACCGCTTGTTAGATCTGAATATATTCCCTTCGGAAATAGCTGAAACGGAAACAGCTTACTACAAGACCAGACAAAACAAATACGGTCTGCCGCTGGACAACCGCGAAGATTATACCAAATCCGACTGGATTCTGTGGAGTGCCTGCCTGACCGGCAATACGGCCGATTTTGAAACGTTCATGCTTCCGGTCTGGAAATACGCCAACGAAACGACCTCACGCGTCCCGTTGAGCGACTGGCATTACACTTCCGACGGAACACAACGTGGATTCCAGGCCCGTTCAGTCGTCGGCGGCTACTATATGCGATTGCTGGAAAAACGGCTGAAGAAGTAATTATGATGGTAGTGTGTCGAAACTATCCTGTTCCCGCGCTTGATGTGGGATCGCATTAAAACCGACCCTATAAAAATCTGATTGATAAGGTCTGTCCTTTTGCGGCCCCGCATCAAGTGCAGGGACAAGGAGGTTTCGACACACTTCCATCATAATTCTTCTCACTCCCTCGCTACCTTCTGTATGATACCGAGAAACTCTTCATTCGCCATCCGGATATCCGGTTCCTTATAATTCACGTAATCTTCAAAATAATCGCTGGCGATATCTGCCACGATCTCAGAGCCGTCCAACCCGAAAGAACTCACCAACTTCTCCACCTTGCCACGAATCTGGCGGATCACCTGCAAGCGGTCTTCGTAACGGTCCGGTTTTTCCAGCTCCGTCACATGCTCGTTTCGGGCAATCAGATAAACGGTCGTATAAAACTTGTCCACATCTCCGAAAGCCGGGATAAACAGAGCTTTCTTTTCCTCTGGCAACGCAACCAGTGTTTCCTGAATTTTTGTCATTATTGTGTTTATTTTAATTGGTTGGCGAAGATAGTACATTCCGTTCATAGATAAAGTCTATCCCGCGATAAATAATATGCATTTCATTCTATGAACAAATTTCGAGCAGGGAATGTTAGAATAGTAGAAACAACATAAAACAGATTGATTATGCTTACATTATGTCTCAGTTTATTATTGTTGATAACAAATAATAGTAATAATAGTCAAATAACAGATAAAAAAGAAAAAGTTATGAAATTTGAATTAATCCAGTTACCCTATGCAGCCAACGCGCTGGAACCGGTTATAAGTAAAGAAACGATTGAGTTCCATCATGGCAAACATTTACAGACTTATGTAAATAACCTGAACAACCTCATTCAGGGAACCAAGTTCGAAAACGCTACATTAGAACAGATCGTGGCAGAATCCGACGGTGCTATCTTTAACAATGCCGGACAGACGCTTAATCATAATTTGTACTTCACCCAGTTCTCCCCCTATGGCGGTGGCAGACCGACCGGCGCCCTCGCCAAAGCGATCGACGCGACTTGGGGATCGTTCGAAAACTTCCAGAAAGAATTCGTAGCTGCAGGAACCGGTTTATTCGGTTCAGGATGGGTATGGCTGGCTAAAGATAAAGACGGAAAACTCTCAATCCTTTTCTTTTATAGTAAGTTTTCCA
>ERZ772883.2766-NODE-2766-length-10387-cov-2.591851_pt1 | contig 10387 bp, 8 predicted proteins | sample MGYA00580575_ERZ772883 | MGnify/ENA primary metagenome ERZ772883 (study PRJEB29015, sample SAMEA2737666) | human gut metagenome | biome: human gut; feature: human-associated habitat; material: faeces | place: China | collected 2012 ...
TCAAGTACCTCTTGAAAAAAGAGATACTTCAAGATTAATGGTATTAGATAAAAATACAGGAGAAGTAGAACATAAACATTTTACTGATATTTTAGATTATATGGAGGAAGGAGATACTTTGGTACTTAATGATACCAAAGTATTACCAGCTAGATTAATTGGCGTAAAAGAAGATACAGGTGCCGTAATTGAAGTATTATTACTAAAAGATATAGAAGGTGCTACTTGGGAGTGCTTAACGAAACCAGCAAAAAGAGTCCATGTTGGTACTGTTATATCTTTTGGAGATGGAAAGTTAAAAGCTAAATGTGTTTTTGAAGGAGAAGATGGCATTCGTAAATATGATTTGATTTACGATGGTATTTTACTAGAAATTCTAGATGAATTAGGTACTATGCCACTTCCTCCTTATATTCATGAAAAATTAGAAGACCAAACTAGATATAATACGGTATATGCTAAAAATATTGGAAGTAGTGCAGCTCCTACAGCAGGACTTCATTTTACGAAAGAATTATTAGAAAAAGTAAAGATGAAGAAAGTAAATATTGCCTATGTAACACTTCATGTAGGTCTTGGAACTTTTAGACCTGTTATGGAAGATAATATACTAGAACACAAAATGCATACCGAATACTATGAAATGAGTAAAGAAACTGCTGATATTCTAACTAAGACTAAAGAAAATCATAAAAAAATAATAGCTGTTGGAACAACTAGTGTTAGAACTCTTGAAACTATTATGACTAAATATGGTGAATTCAAAGAATGTTGTGGTAATACAGATATCTTTATTTATCCAGGTTATCAGTTTAAAGCAATCAATTATTTAATTACGAACTTTCATTTACCAAAGTCAACTCTTATTATGCTAATAAGTGCACTAGCTGGTAGAGAAAAAGTATTAAATGCCTATAAAATAGCTGTAGAAGAAAAGTATCGTTTCTTTTCATTTGGCGATAGTATGTTAATAAAATATTAAAAAAGGAGTATAGTATGGAATACGAAAAACAATTAATTTGGATTATTCCTAATAATGAATATAGCGAAAATAATTTAGAAGATGGAAGAGGAACTTTTTTTCCATTCATGACTGGAGATAGAGATCATCGCTCTAGATGTCAAGAATTTTGTGAAGAACATAAATTATCTAATTATCCAGTAGGTGGTTCTCATGATGATTGGGGTAAATATTTAACTGAGCGTGGTTTTATTGTGTTTTTTAATTCAGGAGTAACCATTGACAACAAATATTTTGGAGCATTATATTTACCAGCACAATTAACAGAAAAGCAAATAAATTTTTTGGAAGATAGAAAAGAATTATTAGTAACTTATCAACCGATGTTACCTTGTAAAGACAAGTTGGTTTCATTTATCGGGAGATATCCCCAGCTGTTTTTAATGGCGAGTACTGTTATGAAGCCGTTGTTGCCAGGTTTGAGATATGTTTATTTAAAAATCAAAGATAGAAAGTCATCGTTGTTATAGCTTGTTCCGTACGCTCGCAAAGTCTTCTAAATACTAAATGAGGGAAAGTGATATATCATTTTAAAAAAATGTAGTAACTTTGCGCGGTTAAAATAGGTTATATGCAAAAAATCAGAAACATTGCGATTATCGCTCACGTCGACCACGGTAAAACTACGTTGGTGGATAAAATGTTATTGGCCGGGCATCTCTTTCGCGAGAACCAGAATTCCGGGGAGTTGATATTGGATAATAACGATTTGGAAAGGGAGCGAGGAATTACGATTCTTTCGAAGAATGTTTCTATCCGTTATAAGGATTACAAGATCAATGTTATCGATACTCCGGGGCACGCCGATTTCGGTGGGGAGGTAGAGCGTGTACTCAACATGGCCGACGGCTGTTTGCTGTTAGTCGATGCCTTCGAGGGCCCTATGCCTCAGACTCGTTTTGTTTTGCAGAAGGCTATCGAAATGGGATTGAAACCAGTTGTGGTCATCAATAAAGTGGATAAACCTAATTGCCGCCCGGACGAAGTCCAAGAGATGGTTCTCGACCTTATGTTTAGTCTCGATGCAACCGAAGAACAACTTGATTTCCCTACGATATACGGTTCGGCCAAACAGGGTTGGTTTTCGACAGATTGGAGGAAACCGACCGACAATATAACCGCTTTGCTCGATGCGATTATCGAGTATATTCCCGAACCGCAGTATCTCGAAGGTACACCCCAGATGTTGATTACTTCGCTCGATTATTCTCCTTATGTGGGACGTATTGCTGTTGGCCGTGTTCATCGCGGTGAGCTGAAAGAGGGTATGGACGTGGCTTTGTGTAAGAAAGACGGCTCGGTCGTTAAACAGCGGATTAAAGAGCTCGATGTTTTCGAGGGTATGGGACGTGCCAAAGTTCAGTCGGTAGGTTCGGGGGATATTTGTGCTCTCATCGGTATCGAGAATTTCGAAATTGGCGATACCATAGCCGATGTCGTCGAACCGGAGGCCTTACCGAGAATCGCTATCGATGAGCCTACCATGTCTATGTTGTTTACAATTAATGATTCTCCTTTTTTCGGTAAAGATGGAAAGTATGTGACTTCGAGGCACATAGCCGATCGTTTGACAAGAGAGTTGGATAAAAATCTGGCTTTACGTGTGGAGCGGGGCGATACCGATGATGCGTGGACTGTTTATGGACGTGGAGTGTTACATTTGTCGGTCTTGATAGAAACTATGCGACGTGAAGGATATGAGTTGCAAGTAGGACAGCCTCAGGTAATTATTAAGGAAATTGACGGGCAGAAATGTGAGCCGGTGGAGTTGTTGACAATCAATCTTCCAGAGGAATATGCCAGCAAGATTATCGATATGGTTACACGCCGGAAAGGAGAGATGGTATCGATGACTACGCAGAACGATCGCATACACATCGAGTTCCATATTCCTTCGCGTGGTATTATCGGATTGCGAACCAACGTGCTGACCGCTTCGGCGGGAGAGGCTATTATGGCTCACCGCTTTTTGGAATATCAGCCCTGGAAAGGCGATATAGACCGCCGTACAAACGGCTCGTTAATTGCGATGGAAGCGGGTACGGCCTATGCCTATGCTATCGATAAGTTGCAAGATAGAGGTCGGTTCTTTATTTTCCCTCAGGAAGAAGTTTATGCCGGACAGGTTGTTGGGGAAAATGCTAAGGATAACGATATAGTGGTGAATGTTACCAAATCGAAGAAGCTGACGAATATGCGAGCTTCTGGTGCAGACGATAAGGCTCGTATCGTTCCACCGGTTATATTCAGTTTGGAAGAAGCTCTCGAATATATAAAAGAAGACGAATATGTGGAGGTGACTCCTCATCATTTGCGTTTACGTAAAATTATTTTAGATGAGACGGAGCGTAAACGGGCTAATCGATAAAATAGTTACAATATAAATAGGGTATTGAGGCGTAGAATATTTTCTACGCCTCAACTGTTTTAATGAGTTCAAGAAATGCTTTTGTTTAGTCGATATATAATGGGGCAGTAGAAAGTAGGGACAGCTCTATTTTCTGCCACATTAATTTAGCGAATTGAATGGGATTGTATTCACCCCTTCTCCCCTGTGTTGCGATACAGGAGAGATACCGAAGAAACACCCGTTTCTGAGGAGAGGGGTTAAAAAGATTTCATAAGTTTTTTTGACTGTAAGGGTTAACCCCTCCGTCACTACGTGCCACCTCCCCTATATTTAGCGTTGCCAAACACAGGGGAGGAGTTTTTAATTTCCGATAGTGATGAAAACTGAAATACCCCGTAATGCTACGGAACAAGGCAAAGGAGGAGTTTTAGTGCCCTTCTGTCTCATTAATTTAGCGAATTGAATGGGATTGTATTTACCCTTCTCCCCTGTGTTGCGTTAGCGATATAGGAGAGGGGTTAGGATATACAAGGAAAATCCCCATCAATTATCGAGTGAATCTATATAATATATATAAAATTGTGTATTACAAATAGGATTCCTATCTGTTATAACAGATTTTATTATATTTGCAGATACGAATATAGGATACGGTTCGGCATAGTCGAGTCGGAGATAAGATTTTCGTTTGTCTCTGCACTCGCCATTTCCAATATTTGTGACGCTATACAAAAATTACTTTGAAGTATAGCGATCGTGTTGTGTTGAAGTATTTAGTTTTATTTATAAAGAGGGAATAAAGTTTTTTTGACGGAGTCGAATTTACGTTTGGGTTGCGTATAATGTTGTTGTCATACTGAGTTTGTATTTCTATTGGGAGGACAAACGATTTCTTATATTTTTAATTGTTGGGGAATTGTTCTTTTGTAGAGTTTATTGCATTTATGAAAAATTTGAAATGTGTTATATGGTCGTTAAAGGCGTTGACCAGAAGATTAAGGCCCGGTAACAAGAGTATGGTTATTCGTATGAATGAGGCTGGCACACTACCGTCGTTGATAGCGTCTCATTTGAAATACAGAATCGTAGAGCTTACGCTGATAGGGGAATTAAATGGCACGGACCTAAGATACATTCGCGAGATGAGTGGGTGTGATGCAAACGGAAAGGAGACAGGCGGTTGTTTGTCCGTTTTGGATTTGTCGGGGGTAAATATTGTAAATGGGGGAAATACCTATTATGGAAATTATAGTGCCTCGGATAATAAGATAGGGGATTATACTTTTTATAAATGTGTCCGATTGACAAGGGTGATAATGCCCGAAAATCTATTGTCTGTCGGAGAAGGAGCATTCGGGTGTTGCTATAATTTGTCGTCGGTTGTTATACCGGATAAAGTTCGGGATATAGGTGAATTGGCTTTTTATAGATGTGAGTCTTTGGGGGCGGTGTCGATAGGGTGTGATGTGAACACGATAGGAGTGTACGCATTCAGGAGTTGTATTTCTTTGAAAGAGGCGATATTTGTCGATGGGAATAAACCTTTGCAGGTGGGAGATAATTTGTTTTATAATTGTCCTTTGGAAAAACTTTATGTGGGGAGGGATTTGAAATTTGAAAATTTTTCTTTCGGTAAAATCAAGACTCTTATGACTGTGGTTTTCGGTAAGGAGGTGACGTGTATCGGCGATCATCTTTTTACGGGCTGTCTCCGGTTGAAAGATATTTATATCGAGGCTCCGATACCTCCTGCGGTGGCCGATGGTTTTAATCCGTCCATTCTTTCGGAAGTGGTTCTTCATGTCCCGAGCTGTTCTCGCGTGATTTATGCTGAACGATTTCCGTGGAGCGATTTTGTTTCGATTCAGACGTTTTGAGTCAATCAATAGATTCTTGTGCCAGCATACGTTCGAGGTCCTTACCTGAGATTTTGGTCGTTATTTTTCCATTGTGAGCCAAAGAGATATTTCCCGTTTCTTCCGATACGACGACGGCAAGGGCATCGGTTACTTCGGTTATACCTAATGCCGACCGATGTCTTAGCCCCATCGATTTGGGTATTCTCGTATTGTGCGAGACCGGTAATATGCAAGCTGCCGAGGCTATTCGATCATCGGCGATAATCATGGCTCCGTCGTGCAACGGACTATTTTTGAAAAATATGTTCTCGATGAGCCTTGCATTTACATTTGCGTTGATCGTGTCGCCGGTATTTTTGTAATTATCGAGTGAAACTCCTTGCTCGATGACTATCAGGGCTCCGGTTTTTGTCTTGGACATATTCATACAGGCATGTACGATGGGCATGATATAGGGCTTTTCTCCGGTATCTTTGTGTTTAAGGAAGAAATTGAAAAAGAATCTCCATCGTTTGTGCGACCCGAGTTGTACGAGAAAGCGCTTGATTTCGTCTTGAAACAAAATAACGAGTATAAGGAGGCCTACACTCATAAATTTGTCCATGATAGACCCGATGAGACGCATGTCGAGGATTTGCGTTACAACGATCCATACTCCCACGAATGCTAATACGCCGGTGAATATACTTATTGTTCCCGACTCTTTCATCATTTTGTAAAGAGTGTACAGAAGCAGGGCTACGATGAGTATGTCGATAATATCTTTTATGCCGAATGAAAACATTTTATTTTACGGATTGTATGGTTTTTGAAACTATTTTTACCGCTTCCACAGCTTCTTTTACGTCATGTACTCTCAAAATGTCGGCTCCTCCTAATAAAGCCAGCGTGTTTAAGATTGTAGTTCCGTTTAGACTTTCTTCGGGAGTGTATCCAAAGTATTTATATATCATTGATTTACGAGATATTCCCACCAATAAGGGATAGCCTATACGGGTAAATTCGTCGAGTCGGTTCATGAGCAAGTAGTTGTCGTCGACCGATTTGCTGAATCCGAATCCCGGATCGATAATGATATCGTTGACACCGAGGCTTTCGAGTCGGGCGATACGTGCTGAGAAATAGTAAAGCATTTCGGGAATGATATGCTCGTATCGGATTTGTTGCATCATGGTTTGGGGCGTCCCTTTCATGTGCATCAAAATATAGGCGACTTTCAATTCGGCTATGGTTTCGAACATTTGAGAATCGAGTTCTCCCCCCGATATGTCGTTGATCATCTGTACTCCGTATTCCCGGACACAGCGAGCGGCTATATCGGCACGAAATGTATCGACCGAAACTCGTGCATCGGGATATAGTTTGCGGATAATATCGAGTCCCTTCGAAAGTCGTTTCATCTCTTCGTCGGGTGAGATGTCGTCGGCATTAGGTCGCGAGGAGTAGGCTCCTATGTCTATGATATCGGCGCCTTCATTCACCATTTTATGCAGTCGCTCGGCGATTTGTTCTTCTTCCGTAGTACGGCTTCCGGGGTAAAAAGAGTCGGGGGTGATATTGAGTATTCCCATGATTAGCGGTTTCGATAGGGAAACCAATTCTCCACCAAGATTCAAAGACAACGGTTCTTTTTGTATCCACTGGAACATAGTGCTGTACGTTTTGAAATCATATAACAAGACCTGCCGATACAGGCATTGCATACCGGCCTGCTGTTATGTTAAGCGAAGATAATTCTTTTTGTTGAATAGTAAGGTATGGATTTAAAAAAACTTCTTTGGTACTATTCTTCCCGGGGAACCGGTTTTAAACTTTTAGGAGGACGGGAACTTTTAGATGATTGCCGTTCGGCATTTTTTGCTTTTTCGTTTTGATGGTTCAAAGAACGATTGAATTCTTCCAGCTCGGATTGAAATGATTCGTATTCCGTTGTAACTTCAACCTTTTCTCGTGAATGATAGTAGTATTGCGCAATGCGAGCTCCTGTGAGGATTAACAGAATGATAATCAATAACAGAGTCGCTCTGCGTTCGCTTTTCGATAATGAGAAAAAAGAATCGTTTTTAAGTGCCATCAGATAATACCAAATCCCGATAAAAAGATTAAAATGATGATGATTGGAGCTATATATTTGATACAGAAAAAGATCGCGTTGAATAGTGGCTCCTGTAATTTATTTCGGTTAGTCAATTCCTCCCGGGAGATATTTCGTTTCAGTATCCAACCGATGAAAATACTTATCAACAGTCCGCCTACCGGCAACAAGATGATAGCTGAGAAGTAATCACAGGCATCGAATATGGTTTTCCCAAAAATGCGTATATGGCTCCATGAACCGATAGAAAGAGAGCAGACAGTGCTTAATATGGCAACAATGATCATCATTGTCCGGGTTGCCTTTTTCCTTGACAGATGCATGTGGTTGATAAAAAATGCAACTGCAACCTCGAAAAGAGAAACGGTGGAAGTAAGAGCTGCCACAGTGAGGAGTAAGAAAAACAATGCAGACCATAACGCAGATACCGGCATTTGATTGAATACATTGGGGAGGGTGACAAATACAAGATCGGGACCGGCGACAGGATCCACACCATAAGAGAAAACAGCCGGGAATATAATTACTCCGGCCAAAATAGCAACGGTTGTGTCGAGTATCGCTACCGTGCCGGCTGTTTTTATCAGATGAGTTTTATTATTGAAGTAGGAGGAATAGGTGATGAGGATACCCATACCTAAACTTAAAGAGAAGAATGCTTGCCCCATTGCCCGTACGATGACTTGGGGTGTGATTTTCGAAAAATCGGGGTGTAGGAAAAATTTCAGACCTTCGTTGGCTTCGGGTAGTGTTAACGATCGTATGCAAAAAACGATGAGAATAATGAACAGTATAGGCATCAATATGTTGGACATTTTTTCGATCCCTTTCTGTACACCCTTAGATATGATGATATAGTTGATAAAGAGAAAAATGTATATCCATAGTAACGGCCGAAAATCGTTCTGAATAAATGCGTTTTGCTCAGCTTTGAATTCTGCTGCCGTTTTTCCGGTCAGATTGTTACAGGCTGCTTGAAAAAGATATTCGAGCGTCCAACCCGATATGACCATATAATATCCTAAAATAAGAATCGAGGCCAATATTCCGATATATCCGATGTAGTACCATCGACTGCCGGGGATTAATTTTTTGAATGCGTCTACCGTGTCGGATTTGGATTTTCTTCCAATAATAAATTCGGCGCACATAACCGGAACACCTAATATAAGAACACATAGAATGTAAATCATTAAGAATGCTCCCCCTCCGTTCATTCCGGCTTCATAAGGGAATCTCCAAATATTTCCTAATCCTACCGCCGATCCTACCGTGGTAGCTATTACTCCTAACTTGGTCGCGAATTTTGCCCGTTCTCCCATTTTTAGTTCAAGATATAATTACAAAAGTATAAAATTTAAATTTATTTGTTCATATAATAGCTTAATAAAAAGGGAATAGAGCCCTTTTTCTATAAAAGTGTAATCCTTTTTGTAAAAAATGAATGATAGATTATATAACCAAATACAAATGGATTTGGTTTTGTCGTAAATGAAAATGCGGCCTTTGTGACAGGAGGTACAGGTAGATTGATTCTTGGCAGAAATCGGGTGATTTGTTTTTATTCTTAGCTTACTTTATCTTTGTCAAAGGATTGCAAAAGCAAGTATTCCTGTAAAAAGGAGATAATTCTACCTTTTTGTTTGTTGTAAAGATTACGTGAATAGATATGAGGCCTTTTAGATTTTTGGCGTTTGTCCCTACGATTATAGTATTGGTTGTAATTACATATTTGTCTCTGGCTAAGAATCCGGTACATAGTCAGGAGTTTTATTTATTCGAAAGAGCCGATAAGCTGGTGCACGGTTGTATGTATTTGGGGCTTGTTTGGATAGGCTGTTTTGATATATATCGGGTATCGAAGTTTGCCGCTCCCAAGTTGATTTTGCTCGTGTGCGGGGCTATTGTGTGGGGTGGCTTGATGGAGTTGTTGCAGGGTGCTATGTCTATGGGGCGAAGCGCGGACTGGTATGATTTTCTCGCCAATAGTTGCGGGGCGATTCTGGGGCTTATCCTCGGTGTGAATAGTGTACCATATTTGTTTAAGAAGTGTAAGAAACTTTCTTGAAATTGTCAATATCTTCCTTCTTAATAGCCAAGCTATTCCAGTTCTTCCATAATGGCAATTAGTTCGGAACGCAGTGATTTCAGTCGTTCCACTACTTGTTGGGACCGAACGGTACTTTCTCTTTTGTGTTTCAATACTTGTTTCGCTCCTTCTATTTTCATCTTTCTTTCTTTCAGCAAATAGTGAATGAGCTTTATTTCTTCGATATCTTTTTGGGAATAATAACGAGTCCCTTTGGGGGATCGTTTAGGATTGATTGTTTTAAACTCTGTTTCCCAATATCGGAGTAAGGATTGGTTTACATTGAACATGTCCGATACCTCACCGATCGTGTAATATAGTTTTTGTTTATTTGTTACAGGTTCTTTCATACGATTTGTTTTTAATCCATTACACGCCCTTGATTTTCGGCAAGTTGAGTCATGCGGTCGTAATCTTCGGGTGAAAGGTCGAAGAAATAGTAATTGATAGGATTCTGTGCTTTCCCTTTGTATAGAACTTCGTAATGTAAATGCGGCCCTGTGGATTTCCCCGTATTGCCTACTTCGGCTATTTCTTCTCCTCGTATGACTTCTTGTCCTTTACGGACTAATATTTTACTGAGGTGAGCATATCGGGTTTTATAATCATATCCGTGATCGATGACTACCGTGTTCCCAAATCCTTGTTGCCAGCCGGTTTCAACGACACGGCCGTTCCCGGTTACGTAAACAGGGGTTCCCACATTGGCAGAAAAGTCCATTCCCTGATGGAATTTTGTGGTCTTGTAGATTGGATCTACCCGATAACCGTACCCCGATGCTGTTCGTTTCAAATCTTTGTTAGAAACGGGTTGTATGGCCGGAATGTGTTTTATGCGCTCCTCTTGGCCTTGCGCCAGTTTGACGAGTTCGTTCATGGAGTTGCATTGTACATATACTTGCCTCGCAAGGTTGTCTACTTTTTGACTGGTAGAAACAACCAGCTCTGCATCGCTCATTTGCAACAGATTCTC
>ERZ772883.2768-NODE-2768-length-10385-cov-2.327493_pt1 | contig 10385 bp, 9 predicted proteins | sample MGYA00580575_ERZ772883 | MGnify/ENA primary metagenome ERZ772883 (study PRJEB29015, sample SAMEA2737666) | human gut metagenome | biome: human gut; feature: human-associated habitat; material: faeces | place: China | collected 2012 ...
TTTACCGGTGGCATGATCTATGAGGGCATGAACAATATCCGTAGCCTGAACAATTTGATCGTCGTGCTCAACGACAACAAAATGTCCATTTCCAAAAACGTCGGTTCGGTGGCGCAGTATCTTACCCAACTGCGCACCAGCCCGCGTTATTTCAAAGCAAAACGGGATGTAGAATCTCTCCTGGACTCCACGCCGGTCGTGGGCGGCGCCATCAAGGCAGGCATCCAAACGGTGAAATCTGCATTTCGGCGTTCGTTGTATCATTCCACAATGTTTGAGGAAATGGGGTTCCAATACGTCGGCCCGGTTGACGGGCACGACGTCAAAGAACTTTCCATGTTGTTTGATGCATACCGGCAGGAGCAAAGCGCGCCGCTGTTCGTTCACGTTTTGACCATAAAGGGGAAAGGCTTTACGCCGGCGGAACAAAATCCCGGCGAATTTCACGGCGTTTCCGCTTTCGATGTAAACCATCTGACAGATCCGGACGTCGCGCCGGACAGCTCTTTTTCCACAGTGTTCGGGCAGCAGTTGGCACAGCTCGCCGGGCAGGACGAACGTATCTGCGCGATCACGGCAGCCATGAAGTACGGCACAGGGCTTCAGTATTTTTATAAGCAGCACAAATCGCGGTTCTTCGATGTGGGCATGGCGGAACAGCACGCCGTCACGTTTGCCGCCGGCCTGGCGGCAAATGGAATGCGGCCCGTTGTTTCAATCTATTCCACATTCCTGCAGCGCGGTTACGACCAGATCATTCACGACGTCAATTTGCAGCGTCTCAGCGTGCTTTTCGCGGTAGACCGCGCCGGCCTTGTGCCCGGTGACGGCGAGACGCATCAGGGTATCTATGACGCCGCGTTTTTCAGTGAGCTCGACAGTTTTCAGATCGTTTCTCCCTGCAATTACGCAGAATTGGCATATTGGCTGGAACGGCTCCTTCTGGAAGACGGCCCGCGTGCGCTGCGTTACCCGCGCGGCGCGGAGGACGAAGCGTTGGCCGCTCTGGGCTGCAGCGGCTTGGAATACGACGTGTTTCGTGCGGAAGGTCCCGCGGATGCGGCGCTCGTGACCTATGGCGCACAGGCTAAGGAAGCGTTGGCGGCCGCGAAATTGGCCGCGCAGCAAGGCGTTTGCGTGGATGTGTACAAACTTACAGTGATACATCCTCTGCCGCAGGGGCTTTGTGATGCGCTCGGCGGTTACCGCAGCATCCTGTTTGCAGAGGAGGGCGTGCGGGGCGGCGGTATCGGTGAGCATCTGGCGGCCGCGCTGCTGGAGCGCGGCTGCAACGCGTCTTATCGGCATATCGCCGTGCCGAACAACGGGCTGACGCATGCTTCTGTGGACGAATTGCGCGCCCGCTTTGGGTTGGATGCGGCGTCCCTGGCAGCAGCTATTATGAAGCAAGGAGACGTCAAGTGAAAATTCGATTGGATCAATATCTTTGCCAAAACGGCCTGGCACAGAGCCGGGAGCGTGCAAAAGCGCTCATCATGGCCGGCATTGTGTATGTGGGTGAGGAAAAAAGCGACAAGCCCGGCAATATGGTAGACGAAAATGCGCACGTGGAAGTACGGGGCCATGATATCCGATATGTGAGCCGTGGTGGACTGAAGCTGGAAAAGGCGATGCAGGTATTTCCGCTCACCCCGGAGGGAAAGGTTTGCATGGATATCGGCGCGTCCACAGGCGGTTTCACCGACTGCATGCTGCAAAACGGAGCTGTAAAGGTATATGCTGTGGACGTGGGCTACGGACAGCTTGCATGGACGCTGCGCTGCGACAAACGTGTTGTGAATATGGAACGCACCAACATCCGCCATGTGACAGCGGAACAGCTACAGGAGCCGGTCGCTTTTTTCAGCGTGGATGTTTCCTTTATTTCTCTCAAGCATATCTTTCCGGTCGCTGCCGCCATCACCGCGCCGGAGGCGGAAGGTGTCTGCCTTGTAAAGCCGCAGTTTGAGGCCGGGAAGGAAAAGGTCGGGAAGAAAGGTGTCGTGCGCGAAGCTGCTACCCACCGTGAAGTCATTGAAGCGGCGTCCGGCTTTGCCGTTCAGAATGGTTTTTCTGCCGTTGGCCTGGATTTTTCACCCATCAAGGGACCGGAGGGGAACATCGAATTTCTGATGCATGTGCGCAAATGCGTACAGCCTGAAGGCCTGCCGCAGCGCACGATAGAAGCGGTTGTGTCAAAGGCGCATGAATCCCTGTAAAGGTGTGGTTTTGTGACTGTTTTTTTGATCCCAAACCTAAAAAAAGAAAATGCCGTTCCCACGGCGCTTCGTGCGGCAAAAACGCTGCGGGGTGCCGGCGCGCGCGTTTTGCTGTCCGATGCAGTGCGGGAGTATTTTGTCGGAATGGGACAGGAATTTGCGGAGGACGCCAAAGCGTTCGAACTTTGTGATGTGATCGTGACGGTGGGCGGCGATGGCACGATCCTGCACGCCGCACGCCAGAGCCTGGGATATAATAAGCCGCTTCTGGGCATCAACATCGGCCGTATGGGCTTTTTGGCCACCGTCGAAGCCTATGAGATGGAAAAGCTGGAACGCCTGGTGCATGGAGAATATATCCTTGACAGGCGCTCTATCCTTTCTGTTTCCGTGGACGGACAGAATCGGTTCCGCCAAACGGCGCTGAACGATGTGGTCATCTCAAAAAGCGGCATCTCTCAGACGGTCGATGTAGAGATTTTCTGCGACGACATTCTGGTCAACCATTACCAGGGCGACGGCGTGGTCATCGCAACGCCCACGGGTTCTACCGCATATTCGCTTTCTGCGGGCGGCCCGGTGCTGGATGCTCACATTGCAGGACTCGTCGTGACACCCATCTGCGCCCACAGCCTGCACAGTCCGTCCATGGTGTTTTCGGCCGGACGCCGTCTGCGCGTTTCGCTGTCTTCTCCGTTGGGGCCTCATAACGCGCTGCTCAGTTGCGACGGCCGCAGTCCGGAGACGATTTCCTGTCAAGACACAGTGGACGTCGCGCTGTCGGACAAGTACATTTCGCTGATCTGCTTCAACGAGGCGGATCAGTTTGAAGCCATAGACAAAAAGCTGAAAGGACGGTAACACAATGAAAAACGCACGCCACAGCAAAATTTTGGAGCTGATCGGCCAGCATTCTATTGATAAACAGGAAGAGCTTCTCGCGCATTTGCGCCGGAGCGGCTTTGAGGTGACGCAGGCCACCGTATCGCGGGATATCCGGGAACTGGGGCTTGTCAAAGTCGCCACCGGGGATGGGCATTACCGCTATGTCGCGGCCTCCGGCGCAGGTAAAAGCGCCCATTCGCCCAGCCGGTTTGAAACAATCTTCCGGGAATCTGTGCTTAAGGCGGATTTCGCGGGCCATTTTGTGCTCGTCAAATGCTATACCGGCATGGCCAATGCCGCCTGCGAAGTGTTTGACGCAATGGTGTGGAACGATGTGGTCGGCACGCTTTCCGGCGACGACACATTCCTTGTCCTGATGCGCTCCGAGGATGCCGCGCGCACTCTCGTGGGTGAGCTTGCGAAATATATTGCGCATTGACGCCGCTCTGCGGAGGTGATTTGCCATGTTGTGCGAAATAAAAATTGAGAATGTCGCCGTCATTGAAAAGGCTGCCGCTGTATTCAGCGACGGCCTCAATGTGTTGTCCGGTGAAACGGGCGCGGGCAAATCCATCCTGATCGATTCAATCAACGCTATTCTGGGGAACCGAACTTCCCGAGAGATCGTGCGCAGCCACACGCCCAAAGCCATGATATGGGCCACGTTCCGCGGAATCGGCGCAAAGACACGCGCCCAGCTTGCGGACGCGGGCTATGAAGCGGAGAACGAGCTGCTTCTCTATCGTGAGATCACGGCAGAGGGGAAAAGCACTTGCCGCATCAACGGCATGCCGGCAACAGCGTCTGTGGTGCGCGACATCTGCAGTGGACTTATCAACATTCATGGCCAGCACGACAATCAGAGCCTGATGAACCCTGCGCGGCATCTGGGTATTCTGGATTCCTTTGCGCAGAACGAGACGGCGCACGATGCTTATTATGTGGTCTACAAAGAGCTTTGCCGCGTCAAAAAGGAAATTGACGCGTTGTCCATGGACGAGACGGAGAAGGAACGCCGCATCGAGACGCTTCGGTTTCAAATTGAAGAGATCGGAGCTGCGGAGCTGCGGCCCGGTGAGGAAGATGAGCTGCTGAACCGCCGGACACTCATCCGCAACGCCCAGACCGTAACGGAACAGTTGAACATTGCTTACGCCGCGCTCAGCGGTGCAGAGGATGCTCCCGGCGCGGGCGAAATGCTGGGCAGTGCCGCCACGGCACTGGAGAGCATCAGCAGTCTTTCTGAGGATTTTGCACCGTTGGCTGAGCAGATGAGCGGGCTTTATTATACGGCCCGGGATGCGGCAAGCGACATTGCCGATATCCTTGCGCGCTGCGAGTTTGACCCGCAGGCGCTGGACGCTGTGGAGGAACGGTTGGATCTTATCTATCGCATGAAGCAGAAATACGGTGGGAATGTGCAGGATATCCTTGCTTATCTGGATGCGGCCACGGCGGAACTGGACGGTATTGAGACAGGCGCGCAAAGGCTGGATGAATTGTACGACCGTCAGGCGGCTTTGTACGATAAAGCAAAAGCGCTGGCAGACGCCCTGACGCAGACGCGGCTGGAGGCTTTTGAGCGCTTTAACGCGCAGATCACGGACGCGCTGCGCTTTTTGAACATGCCCGGCATCCGCTTCACGCTGTCACACAAAAAAGGCCCGCTGGCGGGCAGCGGACAGGACTCCGTTGAATTCAACATCTCTACGAACCCGGGCGAAGAGCCCAAGCCGTTGGCAAAGATCGCATCCGGCGGCGAGCTTTCGCGCATCATGCTGGCTGTCAAAAGCGCATTGGCGGATAAAGATGATATCGGCACTGTGATCTACGATGAGATCGACACCGGGGTCTCTGGTCTGGCGGCAGGGCGCATCGGTGAAAAGCTGAAGCAGACGGCGCAGGGCAGACAGGTCATCTGCATCACACATACTGCGCAGATCGCGGCGCAGGCAGATAACCACCTGCTCATCCGAAAAAACGTCAGTGAAGACCGTACTTATACGGAAATAGACGCACTGAGCGGGGAGGGCCGTGTGCAGGAGCTGGCGCGCATGATTTCCGGCGATAAAATTACGGAACTGGCGCTGGCGAATGCCCGGGAAATGCTTCGGATGGCAAAGGCTTGACAGCCGCGCGTATTTTGGCTATACTATAACCCATAAATGCAGCGACGGGAACGAGTACCTGTGAAAGCGCCGGCAAAGAGAACCTCTGTTTGGTGAAAAGGGGAGCGGTGCGCATGGCGAATACATCCCTGAGCAGCGGGCTGAACAAGTGATTCAGTAGGCCTTGCCGGGTGCGCCCGTTAAAGCGCAGTGTGTTACTGGACACACGGAGGCCGGCATCCGCGAGGGGCCGGTGAACAGAGGTGGTACCGCGGATATCCGCCCTCTGCCAAATTTATTTTGGCAGAGGGCTTTTTTGTATGTCTTCTGCCGCAAAACACAGGAGGAAGTTCCATGGAAAACGTATTCGATCTTTTCAAAGAGCGCGGTCTCATCGCGCAGGCCACCGACGAAGCATCCATTCGAGAGCTGTTGGGCAAAGAAAAAATCACTTTCTATACCGGCTTTGACCCTACGGCGGACAGCCTGCACGTGGGCCATTTCATGCAGCTTATCATCATGCGCTACATGCAGCAGGCGGGGCATCGCCCCATTGTCCTGCTGGGCGGCGGTACCACGATGGTGGGTGACCCCACAGGCAAAACAGACATGCGCAAAATGCTCACCCAGGAACAGATCCAGCACAACGCGGACGAATTTAAAAAACAGATGAGCAAATTCATCGATTTTTCCGAGGGCAAGGCCATCATGGCGAACAATGCCGACTGGCTTCTCGGCCTGAACTATGTGGATTTTCTGCGGGAGATCGGCGTGCATTTCTCTGTCAACAAGATGCTCACCGCCGAGTGCGTCAAAACACGTATGGAAAAAGGCATCACGTTCCTGGAATTCAACTATATGCTGATGCAGAGCTATGATTTTCTGCACTTGGCGCGGGAGTACGGCTGCAAAATGCAGTTCGGCGGAAATGACCAGTGGAGCAATATCATCGGCGGCGTGGAGCTGAACCGCCGATGTGATAACCGCGATGTGTACGGCATGACGTTCACGCTTTTGACAACGCGCGAAGGCAAAAAAATGGGTAAGACCGAAAAAGGAGCAGTCTGGCTGGACCCCGAAAAAACAAGCCCGTACGAGTTCTTCCAGTACTGGCGCAACATAGACGATTGTGAGGTGCAAAATTGCCTGAAGCTTCTCACCGGTGTGCCCGTCAAGGAGATCGATGCGATTGACATGGGCAACGCCTCCGACGTGAACAAGGCGAAGGAACTGCTGGCCTATGAGCTGACGAGCCTTGTGCACAGCAAGGAAGACGCCGAAAAAGCCATTGCCACAGCAAAACGCCTTTTCAGCGGTGAAATGGATGCGGAGCATATGCCCGCCACCGTTGTGGACGCGGCGCTTGTGGCGGACGGAAAGGCCTCCGTGCTCGACCTGCTCGTTGCCGCGGGCCTCGCGCCCAGCAAAGGGGAAGCACGGCGCCTGGTGCAGCAGGGCGGCATTTCCGTGGACGGCGAAAAGGTGACGGATGTATCGGCCGTCGTGAACGCCGAAGCGTTGGGAAAAGGCATCGTTATCAAAAAAGGTAAGAAGGTCTATCACCGTATTACACTGTAACCGGAAAACAACCAAAAAACAAGCCGGGATGCTCCGCAGAGGGCGGTCCCGGCTTGTTTTTTAATATGTCCGTTTATGCGGCAAATGCCTGACGCAGCACATTCAGCGCGCTGTCCTCATTTTCCCCGCGTACAAGCAGAGAAATATCCAGATCGGACGTCGTGATGAGCACTACCTCGATGCCCGCATCCCGCAGCGTACGCAGAGCAAGGGCAGCCACGCCGCAGCTTGTCACCATCTCTTCACCAAAAAGATTGATCTTGCTGTATCCGCTGCTGATAAGAGGCGCGCTGCCCGCGCCCGTGCGGTACTCCGAGATGGTCTGCATGGCGGATTCAAAATAAGACGCCGGCATTGTAAAGCTGAAGTCGATGGTAGCGGCACGGGGCGCGCTCTGGCAAATCATGTCTACAACAACGCCTTTTTGCGCAAACGCGGTCAAGGCGTCCGCAAGAGCCGAGGCCGTATCGGCCTCTGTAAAAGTAATCATCATAACGTCCTGCTCACTGGAAATTCTGGTTACGCCGTTCATAGCAATGCCTCCTTATTCAAGTACGAGAAATTCCGGGCTGATGTATTCTGTCAAAAGCTGTGTGATATATTCCTTACTGAAACCGGAAAAGCGTGCGCGCACACCATGAGCAGCAGCAAGTTCTTCCGTGTAATCCCGGTACAGATAGGCGCGCGCATTGGTGTAGTTGGAATCATAATGCATCACCATCGGCACCGCATGAACATTACCCACCGACGCGCTGGCGGAGCCGTCCGGCTGTGTTGTTTTGGTGATATCAAAGGTCAGGATCACACCGACCATGTTGTTTGCGGCAGCCTGTGTGGAAACAAAATTTCCCAGGGAATAGGCAATGGGAACCGTTTTGCCCGTTCCGGCTGCGGTAAGCAGCTCCACGGGCTGGATGACATGCGGGTGCGTGCCAATAATGACATCCGCGCCCCAGTCCGCAATTTTCTGTCCCAGCGCACGCTGGGCGTCGGTGGGAGTATGACTGCCTTCAACACCCCAGTGTACACCCACAACAACGATATCCGCCTGTTGGCGTGCAAGCTCGATCTGCTGCTGGATCACATCCTCCTGGCTGGTATAAATAACATTGGCGGCAGCATCGGAAGGCGTGGGGAGGCCGTTCGTCGTCTCCGTATAGGCCAGATAAGCGATGCGCACGCCCTCCTTTTCCTGGATGGGAATGTTGCCGTAATCCGCTTCGCCTGCGTACAGGCCCGTGGTGACCACGTCGTCCGGCATGTCGTCCCAGAAACGGAGCGTTGCTGCGATACCCTGAGCGCCTTTGTCGTAGGAGTGGTTGTTTGACATGGAGATCACACGCCAGCCGACATCATATACCGCCCGCCCCAACGCGCCGGGCGTACAGAAACAGGGATAGGAGGAAGGCGGAAGCTCGTCCGTTACCAGAGTTTCCTGATTGATCCAGTTGATGTCGAAGTCTTTATAAAAAGGCGCGACATTTTCATACAAAGCCGTAAAATCATAACCTTCGCCGCCTGCACGGCTGCGGGCCTGCAGATAAAGACCGTCATGAATCAGGTTGTCGCCTGTGGCGGAAAAGCGCAGCGCCGTCACGGCGGGCTGCGGTTCCGGCTCGGGCTGAGAAACGGAAACGGCGGGCTCGGAGCCCGGAGCGGTGCTGGAAGACGAAAGCTGTCCCGATGCACCGCTTCCGCAAGCGGAGAGCAGCAAGGCCGGCACAAGCACCACGCTCAGCAAGGCTATGTGTTTTTGGTTTCTCTGTTTCATAGATGCATCAGATCCTTCATATTATACATCCCGGCGGGTTTTCCCGCCAGAAACACCGCTGCGTTCAGCGCGCCGTTGGCGAACACCTCTCGGGAACCGGCGCTGTGGGAAATGGTGATGACCTCCTCCGGTCCGGCAAAAATCACCTCGTGCTCGCCCACGATGCTGCCGCCGCGCACAGCGTGCATGCAGATCTCTGTCGGTTCGGCGTGCCTGTCATATACATAGTGGTAGGGAACCGGGGACGCGCCGCAAAGCTCATCTGCAATCATCAACGCCGTGCCGCTGGGCGCATCCAGCTTGTTATGGTGATGCTTTTCGATGATCTCTACGTCGAAATCTGTCCCCAGCACAGCGTTGGCCTGTTTGGCAAGCTCGATGAGCAGATTGACGCCCAAAGACATGTTCGCACTCTTGAACACCGCTACGGTTTTTGAAAGCTCACGCAGCGCCTGTTCCTGTCCCTCGCTCAGGCCCGTTGTACATATGACGCAGGGCAGCTTGTGCGCTCTGCAGTATTCAATGGCATTCTGCGTGGCGTCAGGGTTGGAAAAATCGATCAGCACGTCCGCTGGCACGGTGTTTTTCTCCAGTGACGGGAACACCGGAACAGCGCTTGGAAGCTCTTTCGCGTCCACACCAGCCACCACGCGGCAGTCTGTGCGCGCCTCGATCATTGTACACAGCGCGCGGCCCATACGCCCGTGGATGCCCTGGATGATGATATCGGTCATATTCACACTTCCTTTTCAAAGGATGATATAAGTATAACACAACAGCTTACCCGATGGCAAAACCAAAGGTAAGCTGTTGCGAAGCTGGGGCTGCATCAGGTTCGGCCGCAGGTGCAGCCATGCTCCTGGAGAGCAGCCTGTCGATTTGTTTTACGCTTTCAGGAAACCGGCCGCACAGAGCGCCGTGCGCAGACGTTCCCGGTTCGCTGCGTTCAAAGGAGCAAGCGGCATACGGCATTGTCCCGCGTCATGTCCCAGCAGATTCATCGCTTCCTTTACAGGAATAGGGTTCACGTCGCAGAACAATGCTTCGATCAGTTCCAGAAGCCGAAGCTGCAACGCAAGGCTTTCCGCGTGTTTGCCCTCGAAATAAAGCCGGCAGATATCGTGCGTTTCCCGCGGGGCTACGTTCGCCAGCACAGAGATCACTCCGATGCCGCCCAGAGCCAGCAGGGGAAGGATCTGGTCGTCGTTTCCGGAATAGATGGCCAGTTCGTCGCCGCACAGCGCAGCCGTTTTCGCGATGGCGCTCACGTTTCCGCTCGCCTCCTTGGTGGCCACAATGAGCGGATGCTTCGCAAGCTCTGCGTATGTCTCAGGCTGAATATTCATACCTGTGCGCGAAGGCACATTGTAAAGGATCATCGGCAGACCTACGGCGTCCGCCACCGCATTGAAATGCCGTACAAGACCTGCCTGGCTGGTTTTGTTGTAATAGGGCGTCACCTGCAGCAAAGCGTCTGCGCCGCGGCTTTTCGCCTCGCGGGAGAGGGCGACGGCGTGGCGCGTATCATTGGAACCTGTGCCGGCGATGACCGGCAGACGACGGTTCACCGTCGCACAGGCAAATTCTATCACATCCAGATGTTCCGTGTCGTTCAGCGCGGAGGCTTCGCCCGTGGTGCCGCAGATGACGATTGCATCTGTGCCGCCCGCAATCTGCTGCTCCAGCAGTTCTTTCAACACCGGATAGTTGACGGAACCGTCCTCCAGCATCGGCGTGATGATGGCCACGCCGGAGCCCTTGAAAATCGTCTGCTTCATGGGGGTATACGCTCACTTTCTTTTAAACGGTTTCTGAATCTCAAAA
>ERZ772883.2780-NODE-2780-length-10339-cov-4.009724_pt1 | contig 10339 bp, 10 predicted proteins | sample MGYA00580575_ERZ772883 | MGnify/ENA primary metagenome ERZ772883 (study PRJEB29015, sample SAMEA2737666) | human gut metagenome | biome: human gut; feature: human-associated habitat; material: faeces | place: China | collected 2012 ...
CGTTGTGAATACCAAGAAAACAGCGGCAGAGCTTTACAATCTTGTTCAAGGTGAAAAATATCACCTTTCCGCCAATATGACCCCAGCCCACAGAAGTCGTGTCATAGAAGTAGTAAGAAATAAGCTTGAAAATGGCGAGCATATCACAGTAGTTTCAACTTCACTTGTAGAAGCAGGCGTTGACCTTGACTTTAACACAGTCTTCCGCCAGCTTTCAGGTTTAGACAGTATTTTGCAGGCAGGGGGCAGATGTAATCGTGAGGGTAGAGATGACAAGGGCTATGTGTACGTTTTTGACATTGACGAAACATACCGCAAGGGAAGCGACCTTGCCATGCGAATTAACAAGACTAAAGGTTTGCTGGAAAAGTACCAAGACATAACTTCCTATGATTGTATTAAAGAATACTACGACGGCATTTTCGACTTCAATCAAAGTCGTATAGCTGAAAACTCTATTGCAAAATATAACGAACAAAGCAACTCATTCGACCGCCAAGGCTTAATGTCACCATACAGCATACCATTCCGAAGCTATGCAATGCAGTTTGAATACATCTCCGCCGACACTATCTCTATCGTTATCGACGATCCTAACGACCAGACTTGCCATGAACTTGTTGAAACCTTGCGTAATGGTGATATGTCAGTAAGAAGAGCATTACAGAAATATTCAGTGTCTGTCTATATGAACGTTTTCAAGGATCTTTATTCTCAGGGCGTTCTCAAAGATCACGGCACAGGCATATTCATTCTTGAAAATCAAAGCTATTATAATAATGAAACAGGTTTGAACACCCAAGCTGCAATGCAGGATTATTTTATCTAAAACAAATGGCAGGCTGCCACCAAGACAGTCTGCCACTTGCTGCATTCCATATCGTATCGAATACGAATATTTTTCAACTCACATATGCGTAAAGCATAAACAAATATATTATACAAACATTATTTTAAAAAGTCAACGTTTTTATACCACAAACCACTGAACAAAGAATTGTGAAATATGCCGAAAATCCGACACTTTTTTATACATGAAGACTATTGACATTTTATTCATAATGGAGTATCATATATGTAGAGCAAAAACAATGTACCTAATACTAATATAAGCTAATAAAAGGAGTGATGTAAAAATGAGCTATGGTTTTAAGATCATCGTGACAGGTGACTATGCTTGCTTTTCGAGACCTGAAATGAAAGTTGAGAGGGTAAGTTATGACGTACCTACCCCAAGCGCACTGGAGGGACTTATCAAATCAGTATATTGGAAGCCTGCCGTGCGCTATCAGATAAACAAAATAGTGGTGTTCAACCCTATCGAGTTTACCAATATCCGACGAAACGAGGTCAAAGATAAGCTGTTGTTATCATCAGTGAAACAGCAAATGAAAGGCGGAGGCTCGGCGGAGATGTACACCTCGGAGATACGAAGTCAGCGTGCGGCAATGGTGTTGAAAAATGTGAAATACGGTATCGAGTTCACGTTTGAGCGCACCTATCTTAAATCAGACCACCCCGACGAATCTGATGAGAAGCATTATAACATAATGCTCAGACGTCTCAGAAACGGCCAGCATTTCAGACAGCCATGCCTTGGCTGCCGTGAATTTGCAATAAAGAGTATTGAACTTGTTGACGACTTTGACCTTACACAGATAGCACCGCAAAATATGGGTGATAAAGACCTTGGCTTTATGCTTTACGGCATGAAGTTTGAGGACGGAGGCAAGCCTGTCAATAATGATTGGAATGGCCCTAAGTTTTCTGACAAGGCCGACGCAGTTTTCTACCGTCCGCATATGATAGACGGTGTTATCGATGTTGCAAAATACAGGGAGGAGATTAAATGCTGATTAAAGCCTTGTGCGATTACAGTGCTTTGCAGGAGAATAAAACTCCTGCAGGCTATTGTAAGCAAGCCATACACTTTGAAATTCTTCTTACCCCCGAGGGCAAGATAGCCGCAATAAACGATTTGAGAGTACCCCGAATTATCCCTCTGAAAAATAAAAAGACAAAAACAGTCTATGATCCAGTAATGGAACAGCTTCCTGTAAGAACGCAGAAACCGGGCATAGACAAAAACACGATCGAACACAGACCACTCTACATATTCGGTCTGAACTATGATAAAGGAACTTTGACCCCTACAGACGCTACCAACAAAGCGGCAAAATCACACAAATGCTTTTGCGAATGGAATGAGAAGTTCTTTGAGAATATCGACTCACCTATCTGCAAAGCCTATCTTAATTTTATCCGTACATGGGATCCTGAGCAGGAGACCCAAAACCCACATCTTCTTGCCCTAGGCAAGGAGTATTCAAGCTCCTACTATGAGTTTGGACTTGACGGCTCACCTGAAACTAAGCTTCACAATGACAGCAAATTCAAAGCTGCCTATGAAGGTTACCTCGCCCAGCTTAACGCCGACAGCGACAGTGACGATACCGAATTATCCACCTGTTCCATTCTTGGTGAGAAGCTCCCGCAAGCCCGTATCCATGATAAAATAAAGGGTATCAAAGGTGGAATGTCCTCAGGCTGTGTTCTCGTTGGCATGAAAGAATCTGCCTTTGAGTCCTATGGCAAGAAGCAGTCCTACAACAGCAATGTTTCTGAGAAAGCCATGAAAATGTATACCTCTGCGTTTAATTCTCTACTTGCTGACAGAAGCCATTACAAGACTTTTGACGATATGACAATAGTTTATTTCGCAATGAAGAAGAACGATGCAGAAGAATGCAATATGTTTGCCGGTATGTTCAGCGGATTTGAGGACGAATTAAATAAAACCGTTGTGACCGAAGCCGACCGAAACATAAACACTGTCATGACCCAGCTTAAACAGGGCAGGACAGCCGATATGCCATATGACCCTAACGTAGAATTTTACGTTGCAGGCTTTACCCCAAACAGTTCAAGAATATCCCAGAAGTTCATCTTCCACGATAAGTTCGGCAGGATATTTGACAATGTACTCAAACATCAGCAGGATATCTCGTTTACTGAGGGTCAGCATCAAGTAAGCATTGAACGTATCAAGCGTGAGCTTATCTCACCAAAATCGTCCAAAGAAAAAGTTCCGTCGCCTCTCACCGCCGCACTTTTTGAAGCAATACTCAAAGGCACAAGATACCCTGAAGAACTGCTTTCTACAGTAATAACAAGGGTCAAGACCGACAGCGACGAGGAGAACAACCATTTTATAAAACTCAATGATACAAGGGCAGGCTTGATAAAGGGCTGCATAAACCGTAAACAAAATAAGGAGGAGATCAAAATGTCATTAGACCTTGAAAACAAAAATCAGGCTTATCTCTGCGGAAGACTTTTCGCAGTGCTTGAAAAGATCCAGCAGGACGCTTCAGGCGGAGGACTTAACAGAACAATTAAGGACTCATACTTTGCTTCTGCATGCTCAAAGCCGTCAACAGTTTTTCCAAAGCTGTATAAGCTTTCACAAAACCATATCAAGAAGCTTTCAAGCCCAATATTCTATAACAAACTCTGCGGAGAGATACTTGACGGACTTGACGGCAAATTCCCGTCTACACTCTCCCTAGACGATCAGGGTAGATTTATTGTAGGTTATGCACAGCAGAATAAAGCACTTTACACCAAAAAATCAGAAGAATAAAGAAAGGACGAAATATTATGGAAAACGCAATCAAGAACAGATATGAATTTGTAATGCTTTTTGACGTTGAGAACGGCAACCCAAACGGCGACCCTGACGCAGGCAATATGCCTAGAACAGACCCTGAAACAAGCCTCGGCATCGTTACAGACGTGTGCCTTAAAAGAAAGATAAGAAACTTTGTGGAGCTTACCAAAGAGGGCGAAGCAGGCTACAATATCCTTATCAAGGCAGACAAAGCCCTCAATACAAAGTTCACCGAAGCTTATAATACCCTTGGTCTTGCCACAAAGCAGAAAGGCAAGAATCCTGATGACGTTAAGCAGGCTCGTGACTATATCTGTCAGAACTACTTTGACGTAAGAACTTTCGGTGCAGTAATGAGTACAGGCGATGACCCGTGCGGCATTGTAAGAGGTCCTGTACAGCTCAACTTTGCAAGAAGTATCGACCCTGTTTTTGCTCAGGATATCACAATCACAAGACAGGCAAGAACAACAGAAGACAGACAGCAGAGCGGTGAGACCGAAATGGGCAAAAAGAGCATAATCCCATATGCTCTCTATCGTGGCGAGGGCTATGTTTCCGCAATGCTCGCTCAGAAGATAACAGGCTTTAGTGAGGACGACCTTGAGCTTCTTTGGACATCTATCATCAATATGTTCGAGCATGACAGAAGCGCCGCAAGAGGAAAGCTTTGTATGCGTAAGCTTATCGTGTTCAAGCATGACTCCGCCCTGGGCAATGCCCCTGCACATATCCTCTTTGACAAGGTGTCAGTTAAGCTCAAAGACGGCGTGACAACACCAAGACATTACTCAGACTATGATATCTCCATAGATAAGGATATGCCTGAGGGCGTTACCCTTATTGAAAAGCTCTGATGAGCGAAGATGTAACTATCAATATCCGTGACATACAGCATTATATGTATTGTCCACGCAGGTTTGCTCTTTTAGAAGTTAATGACGACTGGGCTGAAAACGCCTTTGTCGTCAAAGCAAACCTCCTCCATGAGAACGTCCACAGCGGCGAGCGTAACTTGGAAAATAAGCGTAAGATCGTCCGAAGTGACGTGGCAGTGTATAACGATGACCCTAAGTACAATATTTTCGGAGTTGTAGATTGTATCGAGTTCGTCCGTGACAAATGCGGCGACTATATAGATACCCTGGGCGGCACATTCCGTGTGGAAATTGTGGAGTATAAACCCACCAGACCCAAATCAGGGGAGTTCAATCAGACCGACGCTATACAAGTCTATGCGCAGAAGCTTTGCGTGGATAACGTGTTTCATTGCAATAGCCGATGTTTTCTGTACTATGCAGATGTGCGCAGACGATCAGAATTGCCCTTTGATACTCAGGGCGCAGAGTATGATAAAATGCTTTGCGACTATCTTGGAAAAATGCGTGAGATACTTGCAGCGGATATTATCCCAAAGCGTGTAAAAGGTCAGAAATGTTCAGGCTGTTCACTGTCGGATATGTGCTTTCCAAAAGTGAAGAAATATAGCGTGAAAAATACGATTTTCTCCATGAACGGAGGCGAAAACAATGCGTAAACTGCTCAATTCACTTTATATTCTCGAAGAAACTGCCTACCTCACACTTGACGGCGAAAACATAGTGTGCAGGGCAGAGGACAGCGAGAAGTTCCGTGTGCCTTTTACTAATATTGAGGATATCTATATTTTCAGCTATTCGGGCTGTTCACCTGCGCTTATGGGCAAGTGTGCAGAATATGGCATAGCCGTTAATTTTATTTCTCCTCAAGGTAAATTTCTCGCAAGAGTTCAGGGCAAAACAAAGGGCAACGTCTATCTGCGAAAAGAGCAGTTTGAGCTTTTTTCTACCCCTCAGCTCGACCTTATCAGGAATACTGTCGCCGCAAAGCTTTCAAATACACGTTATCTTATCAGACGTTCGCTCCACGATAACCCGGATATAAACAGTGACGGAGCGCTTACAGATTGCATAAAATATCTTGAAAACGGCATAAAGACCGTCTATGAAACTGCCGATAAAGATATCATCATGGGTATAGAGGGAAGCTGTGCAAAGGCATATTTTGATATATTTGACCGACTGATACTCCACCAAAAAGAAGATTTTTACCTTGCCAACCGCACCAAACGCCCACCCCTCGACAGAGTAAACGCCATGCTCTCGTTTCTGTATACTATCGCAATTTCATCATATACATCAGCCCTTGAAAGCGTAGGACTTGATAGCTGCCTCGGCTTTTACCACGCCCTGCGTTCAGGCAGAAGCAGCCTGTCCTGCGACCTTGTAGAGGAATTTCGTTGCGTGGTGGAGCGACTTGTGCTTACCATGATAAACTTGAAAATGATAAAGCCCGAGGACTTTGAAACTCAGGTCAGTGGCGCAGTATACCTCTCCAAAGAGGGCAAGAAAAAAGTCCTCACCGCATGGCAGGAGCGTAAGCGCACAAGCATAGTCCATCCATATCTGGGCGAAAAGATACAGCAAGGGCTACTCCCATATGTGCAAAGCTCGCTTCTCGCAAAATATATCCGTGGCGAGCTAGATGAGTACCCGAACTATTTGCTGAAATAGAGGTGATATAAATGATGACCTTAGTAAGCTATGATGTATCAACAACAGATAATAAGGGTAAAACAAGGCTTAGAAAAGTAGCCAAAGAGTGTCAAAATTATGGTCAGCGAGTGCAGAACAGCGTGTTTGAAATAGACGTAGACTATGGCACTTTTCTGAAAGTGAAAGATAAACTTCTGAAAATAATAGACCCAAAGCATGATAGTCTGCGGATATATTACTTAGGCAACAATTGGAAGCATAGAATAGAACACTACGGCACCAAAGAGACCTATGACCCCGAAGGCGTCCTAATATTTTGACCAGCGTACCCCAAGTGATCCACAAATCCCTAGTAAGTTCGCATGAAAATACCATGCTATTTGTGAATGCACAGTGAACAAAATCAAGTCGATACACATTAAATAAAAAAATAAGTCCGCATCACGTTGAGCAAGCACCAGATATACACAACATCAAGGGTCACGCTCCACGTGAGCGTGTGAGTTGAAATCATTATCCGCCATTTCTTCGAGAGCGTCATCATGTCACGCTCCACGTGAGCGTGTGAGTTGAAATCTCGCTATAAGCATTAAAGTCATTTTCAAATGCCGTCACGCTCCACGTGAGCGTGTGAGTTGAAATGTTCAAATTCTTTTTTGTCGTTGCCGCCCTCAATGTCACGCTCCACGTGAGCGTGTGAGTTGAAATTTAAAAGTCGCTAGGTATTTGAAATGGCAAGAGGGTCACGCTCCACGTGAGCGTGTGAGTTGAAATCACTTTTAAGCTTTCCACGTCTATATCAGATACGGTCACGCTCCACGTGAGCGTGTGAGTTGAAATGTGTCACAGAAGGAACAGCTCGATACAGACACAGTCACGCTCCACGTGAGCGTGTGAGTTGAAATTTTCCCCTGATTTTTTTGCACCCTTAGAAAACGCGTCACGCTCCACGTGAGCGTGTGAGTTGAAATATAAAACCGTCCGTTCCAACGTCCTTTAGGGTAAGTCACGCTCCACGTGAGCGTGTGAGTTGAAATTTATATGGTATGCAACATACCTTAACAACATCGCGTCACGCTCCACGTGAGCGTGTGAGTTGAAATGGCAAAAGTTCTATGCCCTCAGCATTTTCCACTGTCACGCTCCACGTGAGCGTGTGAGTTGAAATGATACGTTCGAGGACGAGCTTCTGCAAGTATCAAGTCACGCTCCACGTGAGCGTGTGAGTTGAAATGCAAATACTATAAACCTGACGAAGTAAGAAAAGCGTCACGCTCCACGTGAGCGTGTGAGTTGAAATATGAAAGAGGTTGAGAAAATGAAAAAACAGTATGTCACGCTCCACGTGAGCGTGTGAGTTGAAATGTCCTCGAACGTATCAAGACCCGTTGTTTCCGTGTCACGCTCCACGTGAGCGTGTGAGTTGAAATGCTTTCCCCATACAACGCATTTCACAAACGTTGTGTCACGCTCCACGTGAGCGTGTGAGTTGAAATATTGCCCTTGCGCCTATTTTCCTCTACGGTATAGTCACGCTCCACGTGAGCGTGTGAGTTGAAATGCGAATATCGCTATGAAGAAGATGAAGATGATGGTCACGCTCCACGTGAGCGTGTGAGTTGAAATCTCACATTTCGCTTTTTTTTCCGCCAACTGCAGTCACGCTCCACGTGAGCGTGTGAGTTGAAATACTATCATCAACAAACAGCTCAGGTATACTGCTATGTCACGCTCCACGTGAGCGTGTGAGTTGAAATTCTTAACTCGAATTATCGTTCCCTCATCAGCAGAGTCACGCTCCACGTGAGCGTGTGAGTTGAAATGCCATTAAACCGCCAAAGTATTCTTCACACCATGTCACGCTCCACGTGAGCGTGTGAGTTGAAATGACCTCGATGCCTATACAGAGGGCGACGAAGATGGTCACGCTCCACGTGAGCGTGTGAGTTGAAATCATTGCATAGGTATTGGTACACTTGCCCTCACGGGTCACGCTCCACGTGAGCGTGTGAGTTGAAATCCGACAGCAGATACGCATTAGCTTTTTCACAGGCGTCACGCTCCACGTGAGCGTGTGAGTTGAAATTTCAAGCTTTGCTTTCTGCTTGTCGGTAGCAGGGTCACGCTCCACGTGAGCGTGTGAGTTGAAATGTGTCTTGCACGTTCGTACTTTGCAACTGTGAAGGTCACGCTCCACGTGAGCGTGTGAGTTGAAATTCACGAAGCCTGTCAAATCGGTGAGGGCGCTGTAGTCACGCTCCACGTGAGCGTGTGAGTTGAAATTCGAGGAAGTGTCAAGAATAGGAGGAATATTTATGTCACGCTCCACGTGAGCGTGTGAGTTGAAATATGAGAGCCAACAATGTAAGCGAATCGGATATAGTCACGCTCCACGTGAGCGTGTGAGTTGAAATTCTGATTTTCTCTGATAAGCGGCAGCATTTGCTCGTCACGCTCCACGTGAGCGTGTGAGTTGAAATTTCACCGTTAATTTCTTCAAACTCAAAACTGTCAGTCACGCTCCACGTGAGCGTGTGAGTTGAAATTAGTGTAGTAAAGTGGTAAAGTGGTGAAGTGAGTGTCACGCTCCACGTGAGCGTGTGAGTTGAAATACCTTTTAGGCGATAATAATGATTTAGTTTTTTTGTCACGCTCCACGTGAGCGTGTGAGTTGAAATTGCACAAAAATGCCGTTTGCACTCTGCCATTTTGTCACGCTCCACGTGAGCGTGTGAGTTGAAATATTTAACTTCATATGTTTAAACCCCCATTCTCTGGTCACGCTCCACGTGAGCGTGTGAGTTGAAATGCCGTATATGCCGTTGAAGTCAACACCCGTACTGTCACGCTCCACGTGAGCGTGTGAGTTGAAATTAAATACTATGGCAGTTCCTGCACCTGTGGTATAGTCACGCTCCACGTGAGCGTGTGAGTTGAAATCTATATTACCACTTCTTGTAAATTCATGCACGGCTGTCACGCTCCACGTGAGCGTGTGAGTTGAAATGACAATGAGGTTATTGAAAATGGTAACATCACTTGGTCACGCTCCACGTGAGCGTGTGAGTTGAAATATCTTGATACTATAGGCATAGCAAGATTTTGCGAGTCACGCTCCACGTGAGCGTGTGAGTTGAAATGAAATTTAGTTTCGTCAGCGTTCCAAAGGAAATCGTCACGCTCCACGTGAGCGTGTGAGTTGAAATTTAGATACTCTAATGATATACTTCTATCACTGGAAGTCACGCTCCACGTGAGCGTGTGAGTTGAAATTTTAAGTGTGAATTGTGTGGCAAAATTTATGAAGTCACGCTCCACGTGAGCGTGTGAGTTGAAATTAGCGTAGTAAAGTGCTAAAGTGCTAAAGCGATAAGTCACGCTCCACGTGAGCGTGTGAGTTGAAATTCGGATTAGCGTTACACACCATGCAGGCGTCACGGGTCACGCTCCACGTGAGCGTGTGAGTTGAAATTTCTGTATTCCATTCTTTTCCGTCAAAAATAATGTCACGCTCCACGTGAGCGTGTGAGTTGAAATCATAAAATTCTAGCACCCTATCAACAGTTTCATGTCACGCTCCACGTGAGCGTGTGAGTTGAAATGATACCGCAGGCTTGAAGCGTGGAGATAATAATGGTCACGCTCCACGTGAGCGTGTGAGTTGAAATGAAAACGTTGTTGATATGGGCAAGCAGATTTTGGGTCACGCTCCACGTGAGCGTGTGAGTTGAAATCTGAATATCCTGTCAGCTTCACAAGGTCATTGTGGTCACGCTCCACGTGAGCGTGTGAGTTGAAATATCATAACGGAAGGATACGAACTTGTAAAATCAAGTCACGCTCCACGTGAGCGTGTGAGTTGAAATTTTTAGTGAATAGTATTCATTTCTCATTAAAATCGTCACGCTCCACGTGAGCGTGTGAGTTGAAATACGGAAGCAGTCACAAGCCCTCACATTGAGCGACGTCACGCTCCACGTGAGCGTGTGAGTTGAAATTGGCGGTCGTTGTTCTGAAAACCTATAATCAAGGTCACGCTCCACGTGAGCGTGTGAGTTGAAATTACTATCTAGCGAATTTCTAATAACTAGAAATGAGTCACGCTCCACGTGAGCGTGTGAGTTGAAATGGTAAT
>ERZ772883.2785-NODE-2785-length-10324-cov-15.520109_pt1 | contig 10324 bp, 5 predicted proteins | sample MGYA00580575_ERZ772883 | MGnify/ENA primary metagenome ERZ772883 (study PRJEB29015, sample SAMEA2737666) | human gut metagenome | biome: human gut; feature: human-associated habitat; material: faeces | place: China | collected 2012 ...
CTATGGTTACGTCCACATGGAAATGGCCGGCGTACCACTTTTTATACTGCAGGGAGTCTTCCCCCCTGTCCAGCCAATGTTCCGTGGACTGGTCCACACCGGGCCAGGGGCGGAGATGGAGGGCAGGGATATAGCGGGCGGGGATGGTGTGGGTAAGCACCGCATCCACTTTCCCCTGCCTTTCTTCTATGGCTTTCTCCACCCGTCTCCGGATCCTTCCGTCTGGCTGCTCATCGGAATACCAGGGCCATCCGCGAGCGAGGCGCATGGGCTTATCGGGGCTGTAGGCACCACCGATGACAAGAGTGGCTGTACCGTCCAGATCATAGACCTCCCCATCCCTGGCGAAGAGGATGGATGGAAAAGCGGACTCCACGTACACCCTTCCGCCATGCCAGTCCCTTAGCCCGTAAGCTTTCCGGTCCGTCCTTCCGCCCCACCGGTCCACCTGCACCACCCGGGTGGGCCGCATTTCGTGGTTGCCGTGAATGCAGAAAAGAGTGACGGGAAGCTGTGCCAGCATCTGCTTCTTGCGCAGATCCCGGAGGCCATTGGAAATATTGATTCCTGCATCTCCCAGGATGATCATCGTATCTTCCCTGGTGGTTTTCATTGCCCTGCAGAACTGCCGGATTTTTGCAAATTCTCCATGATAGTCACCGGTGATGTAAATCATAGAAACCTCCTTTCTATTGATTGCCGCCGGAAAAGAAAGACCATTTCCTGTGAAAAACAGGGGGTGGTCTTTTTCCGTGGTTAGGACTTTGAAATTTCTTTTCCTGCCAATACACATTCCTTAAGCAGTTCCAAAGCCGACGGGTCCGAGGGATTCTGGGTGCCCAGTTCTCCCCGGAAGGCCCGGGCCAGAATGGATTTTTTCATAATGTCGATTTGCGTATAGACAGATGAGATATGATTGAGACTAGATTCTTCCGATGTAAGAGCTTTATGAATTCTATCGACTATATATCTTTGCTTTTTTTCAGGATAAACCGGAATTTGAAAATGCAGAAGAGATTGGAAATTGATACTTTCAACGGTTGTTCCACTCTTCATGCATTGGTTGAGTATGGTTTTCTCCTCTGCTTTGCATGCCCACATTACATATTCTGGGAGTATCCCCTCTTCAGGTGTTAGTGCTTTTAAGTCCTGATTAACTGTATATGGTTTTGATACCATGGCAATTGGTAAAGTGTGACGCAAAACCCCGCTACGCATAACAAAGAGCACAGCAGGCTTATCACTGTACACAGCGCTAGAATTTTCTATCCCCTTTTCGTTAACGCATATCAGACTATTTTCAATCACATCCGTTTTCATATCTTTGGAAGTAATCCACATAATTGATCCGTTAGCCCAATACTCCGGATGGGATTTACTTGGTGTACCACCACCGTGCCAAACTCCACATTTTTTTAGAGGCATCCGCTTTATATCAGATTGTTCACCACTATCCCCCGTCCATTTTCCGCTGAAGGCTTCATGGAGGATGGCGGCGCGGCGGGCTTCATAGCCGTCCAGCACTTTCTGCAGCCGATCTCCGGCTTCGTCGAGCTTGGCAAAGAGGCTTTCAATTTTGTCTACGATACGCTGCTGCTCAGGAAGAGGAGGAAGAGGAAACTTAATACCTTTCAATTTGCTTGAATTGACCCCAGGCTGAGCAATACCAGCAGAAAGTTCTGTAATTTGTTTCCAATATAAGTCCGACTGCAGAAACAAATAAATAAAATATTTACATATTTGACGTTTAATTCGCAATCTGATTAGAAATGAAGCAAACACTGTATCCTGAGGCAGATTAAGCAAGAAACAACTTTTCCCGGTTGTAGCTCCTGTCCTTGCAATTACTATATCCCCTGGTGTTAACTTGTATACATCTAAGCTTTTTCCATCTATGTTGCAATTTGGTACAGTACCCCAATTAATATTCCCATCTTGGATATCTGTAATCCTCAAAAATTTAGGCGAATCAGCATTCTGCAGGGCTTTTGCAGTATAGCCATATTGACTAGCTGATAATACCCCCAGCCTCGTCCATACCCATCCTTTAGGCAGTTCATAGGGCCATTCTTCCCTGGGCAGGAGGGCCTGAGCAAGCTTTTCTTCCGGGGTAAGTGCCTTTTTCTTGGATTTCATCAGGCCTTCTCCCCTTTCCTGCACTGAGCCAGTTCGTCAGCCACCTGTTTCAGGAGGTCCACTGCTTCTTCCAGCTGGCGGGCGGCTTCTCTGGCGCTTTCTTCGGGATCCGGCAGGTCTTTGTAGTCCAGGACAGAGTCATCCCGAATAAGACCAAGGTCGAGACTGTTTCCTTTTTGTGCAATTTCTTCTCTTGTGAATTTATGCCACCGTTCATCGCTGACCTTTTCCCGATCTTCTGCTTCATAGGCAGCCATAAAGCCGGTAAAGTCGCCTTTGGCTAAAGGATGGGTTTTACCGAAGGAGGGCATATTGGTGCGGAGGTCGTAGTACCACACTTCGCTGGTATTTCCTTTATCTTCTTCGCCACGGGTGAAGAAGAGGACATTGGTCTTCACGCCCTGGGCATAGAATACGCCCGTGGGAAGGCGAAGGATGGTGTGGAGATTGCATTTATCCATGAGGTCCACCCGGATTTTTTCGCCATCGCCGTCGGCAAAGAGAACGTTATCGGGGAGTACCACCGCCGCCCGGCCGCCCCGTTTCAAGGAGCGGTAAATATGCTGCAGGAAGTTCAGCTGCTTATTGCTGGTGGGGAAAGTGAAATCGTCACGGGTGGCCCGCTCTCCGCCCTTCTTTGTACCGAAAGGAGGGTTCGTGAGGACCAGATCATAATTTTTGAACTCTTTACCCAGACTGGAGAGGGTGTCGCCCAGGGCGATTTTGCCGTTCATATCGTGAAGCATGGCGTTCATGAGGGCCAGGCGGTGGGTATCGTGCACCAGTTCACAGCCGGTGAAGGCGTCGCCTGCTTCAAAGTTGGCCGTATCCTGGTCCAGGTCGAAGAAATCGTCGGTGTGCTGCCGTACATATTCATGGGCAGCAATCATGAAGCCGAAGGTGCCGCAGGCAGGGTCATTGCACCTTTCGCCGGGCTGAGGTTTTGTGAGTTCCACCATCACGTCGATGAGCACCCGGGGCGTGAAGTACTGTCCGGCGCCGGATTTCTTTTCGTTGGCGTTCTTTTCCAGAAGGCCTTCATAGAGGTTTCCCAGTCCTTCTTCTTTAGCAGAGAACCAGTCCAGCTCATTAATGGTTTTAATGATTTTTTCCAGATTTTTAGGCTCATCGATTTTGGTCTGGGCGCCTTCGTAGATTTCACGGATTCTTCCCTGGCTGTGTTCTCCCAGTTCCATCAGGAGATTCTGGTAGTATTTTTTCAATTCCAGTCCGCTTTTTCCGACCAGCATGTCCCAGCGGTAGGCTTCGGGGATACGGGATTCCGCGCCCGTTTCCTTTGCCATTTTCAGGAAAAGAATGTAGGTCAGCTCGGTTACGTATTCATGGTATGTAATGCCGTCGTCCCTTAGGACGTTGCACAGGTTCCAGAGTTTTTGTATGATTTCCTGGGTATTCACGCCAGATGTCCTCCATTCCTATCATCATCGTCATAGAGATAATCGTTCAATTCATCGAGAATATTTTCCAGCTTATTTCCGAAGGCTTTATTGGCTGTACGAAAGCCGCCGGCGCTTTTGAGGCGCTCGTCTTCCTCGAAATTGTCACGGTTGAATATGTCTTCTGTCTGTAATATCTTTTCTATCCGCTTCAGCCAGTTCTTTTCTCCCTGGGAGAAAGCATGGTTTTTGCGGAGTTTTTCCATAGCCCGGCGTACTCTCTCTTCATGGCTTACGAGGGGCGAGCCAAGGGCTGCCCGCCGGACAAGGCTGATAATATCTACCAGCATGTCCTGGCTGCTCACCTGCTGAAGGGCGGAGTTCAGTTTCTGCTCCGTAAAGCCTTCCCGAGCCAGTTCCGCCCGCAGTTGTTTCAGGTCCCTTCGTTTCATATCCCTGGGTCTGGTGCAGAGAAGTTTCAGGGCTGCGATTTCATTTTCATTGCTTTTGATAAATTCCGTAAATTCGTCCAGATAGTCTCTGGGCGCTATGGCAGTATTATCCTTACCGTAGCCCCGTTTCACTTCTATGACCTTGTCGGGGATATGCACAATATAATGGGGATCCCGGATGGAAATATCCGGTTTATCAAGGGGCGTAAAGACTTTTTCTCTCTGTAATATTTCTTCTTTCAACTTTTCCAAAGGCAGTTTTCGCAGATGTTGGACGTACTCTTTCACATCCCTCTCCCCAAGTCCCTGGAGCAGGACCTCCTTCACTTCCGGCTTAAGGCGGGGCAGTTTGCGCTGGAGCTTCACCAGAATCTGGTCCACATGATCCCGGATATCTCCTTCTTCCGTAACGGTATGAAGACCGGCAAAGAGGTCTTTGAAGGTCGTCTTCACTCCGGCGGCCACCGGCTTCATATCGGTCACCTTGGCCATCTCTGCAAATTCTCCTACAGCGTCAAAGATATTGAATTTGTACTTCCCGATTTCATCACAGCGGCGGGTGGCCCGGCCAAGCATCTGTTCAAAGAGGATGCGGGACTTGACGCGGCGAAGAAAGACCAGGTTTGTAATGGAAGGTACATCTACGCCGGTGGTGAGGAGATCTACCGTGACAACTACAGAGGGATAGTCTTCATTTTTAAACCGCTTGATGGCATCGTCGATTTTATTACGGTCGCCGCCGAAGGAGGTGCCGGTAATTTTGACGATGGCATCATTGTCCACGCCCTTTTGGGTGAAGATTTCCTTCAGAAGCTGCACCACCAGATCCGCATGACGGTCATTGGCAGCAAAAATCAAGGTCTTGCCGCTCATCCGCGGACTGGAGGGGTCGATGTATTTCGCAATTTCCGTGAGTACCACCCTGTTGAAATCTTCGGTAATCACTTTGCGGTTCATATCGTCCACATCAAAGTTCATATCGTCATCCAGAACGGCAGTATCGACTTTTTCCGGTATGCCCGGGCGGAAAATGTGGACGGTGTCGCCTTTTTTCAGATGAATGCCGTTACGGGTCATTTCTGTTTCAATCTGCACCGGAGCATCGTGGTCGATGAGATAACCGTCGATGACCGCTTCCCTGTAGGTATACCGGTAAATGGGCATGCCAAAGATTTCCGTAGTCTGCAGGGCCGGTGTGGCAGTGAGGCCGATCCGCACAGCGTCAAAGTAATCAAGCACACGGCGGTACTGGCTTTGGAAGGCCTTCTCATCCCGGTAAAGGAGTTCCCCCTCCGTCAGTTCCCTGTCCAGTACATATCCTCTGTGGGCTTCATCTACGATCACCAGGTCAAAGGCAGATACGGAGGGTATGGTATCTTCTTCATCTGCCTGAAAGAGGCGGCGGATCATGCCCTGTACCGTGGCAATCTGTACTTTCACTTCCGGCGCCAGTTCTGTTTCATCCAGACGGTTAATGGTATAAAGCTGATTTAAGGACTGCAGACCTTCCAGTTTCACCTCTGAGAATTTATCGAAGGCCTGCTTTCCCAGTGTATTCCGGTCCACCAGGTAAAGAATGCGATGGAAGCGGCCGCTTTTGAGGAACCGATACATGAGGGCCAGGATGACTCTGGTTTTGCCGGTACCGGTGGCCATGGCCAGAAGAATTCTATCTTTTCCATGTCGTATGGCTTCTTCTGTCCTTTTTACCGCTTCTATCTGGTAGGGATAAAGATGCAGGCCATCGGGGTCCTTCAGTATATCGTCTCCCAGAGATGCCAGTTTTTTATTTCTACCGGAAATATCCTGCTTCAGCAGATCTTCCAACCCTTCCGGGCTCATCCATCCTAAAAGAGGTTTCGGCGCATTATCCACCTTCCGCACATCCCGGAACCAGATGCCGCTTTCCATACGGCACTGCTCTATGTAGGGGCGGCCATTGGAGGCAAAGAGAAAGGGCACCTTATACTCTCCCCATGTGTCAATGACATATTCCCTATCCTGGGCCCGGATATGGGCAGCATATTCATGGCACTGGTCATCCAGCACGGAGCTTACGTTCTTAAAACGCCGTTTGGCTTCGATAATGCCTACCAGTTTCTTACCAATGAAGAGGGCATAATCCGCCCTATCCTGCCGGCGCCCATTCTTGTCTGTACCGTCAAAGGCATTGGTCGGCCACTCCGCAATGGCCCGGTTATGGTGATTTGCCGGCCTTGTGCCCCGGGCATAGGTCATTTCGCGGGAATCCACCTCCCAGCCCACTTGTCTCAGCTGCTGGTCGATGAGGTACCGCGTTTCCGCTTCACTGATATTCCGATAGTTCGATGCCTTGATATTCTGCTGTACCCGCTGTTTCTTGGGCACCTTAGGCGCATTTTTTGCTTTCTCGCTGGCAGCACGGGAAAGCTTCTCTTCTTCCGGAGTCAATTTCATAGGCGCCGCATCCCGCTTGACCAGGGCTGCCGGAGCAGCTGCCGTTTCTAAAGGCATCACAAAAGGCTGCTCCTGATAATGATAGTCTCCGTAGGTCACCATAAACCATTGGCATAGACTGCAGGCCACTTTCAGGCACAGCTTCGCATCCTCCAGAGAAGCATAGTCGTCATGAACCGCTTTATTTCCCAATTTTCTAAGAATCGTGAGGCTGTCTGCCTCCTGCCAGGGAAGATAGTCTTCCTGCGACAGCCATCGTATCCGCGCCACCTGGGTATGATCGGTGGGATCTATTTCCTTATCATACTGGAACATAAGCTCCACAATCTTTTCTCCCAAAGAGCGAAGCTTAAACATGGTGGTATTCGGGTCCGTGTAGAGATATTGTTCCGCTTTTTCTCCCAGTTCAGCCAACAGGGGAAACTGCTTCTTCAAAAATGAAAAATTGCTCATGACCTCTCACTCCTCTGCCAAGGAATTTTATGAATATTATAGCATATTTTCACATTATTCTCTTTTAAGCTGGACCCCAGGTAAGCAGGTAAGCTTGTGTTTCATCGTACAAAACTCACAATCATCCTTTGCTTCCCTAAAATCAAGCACAAAAAATCCGGCAGGAAAATCATCCTATCGGATTCTATACCAGAAAACTTTTCTTCCCTTACATCACAAACCCGCATACCAGATAGAGCACCAGCGACACGAGAGCGAAGCCGAGAACATAGGGCATCTGTGTTTTCACATGGTCCATAATAGCACAGCCTGAGGTAGCGCAGGACATGATGGTGGTATCAGAAATCGGTGATGCATGGTCTCCGAAAATGGAGCCGCCGAACATGGCCCCGGCAGTCAAGGGGATGCTGACGTCCATGGAGATGGCCATGGGAAGTGCAATGACTGCCATGATAGCCATGGTGCCCATGGAAGTGCCGGTAGCGAAGGAAAGAATCATAGTAATGATGAATGTCACCGCCGGAAGCACAGCCGGTGTGAGGAAGCTGGAAAACAGGGAAGAGAGGTATGCACCGGTACCCATCTGTTTCACCAGGGGGCTCAGCGTGAAGGCAAGGCACAGAATAGCCGCAATGCCAAACATACTCTTCATGCCTGTCAGGATTTCATTAGTCAGCTGCTGCAAGGTGAAAATCCTTTCTACCAGACAGAGGAAGGAAATAGAGAAGACAGCCAGGAAGGAACCCCAAAGGAGAGACTGCATGCCGGCGCCCTTGGTGGGGTCCCCTTTTCCTGTTATCATAAGAATGGAAATAATTGTTACAATCATGACAAAAATGGGCAGAATCATGTTGATAATTCTGGGCTTTGCTGTATCTGCCGGTTTGTTAGCGGCAGCGGTTCCCTGTTCTTCACAGCTTTCCGGATTATCCAGTTCACCGGTAGTATCAGCCCGTTCTTCTGCCTTTTTCATCGGTCCAAAGTCAACAGGTGCAAAGCATGAAATCAAAGCAAAGACTACAGCGATAATACAGTAAAAATTCAAAGGAATGGATTCAAAAAGAACAGCAATAGCCTGGTCATCAGGTACGCCGCCGGAGGTGAGGTATCCGGTCATGGCGCCCAGCCAGCCGCTCAGCGGCAGGAGTACACACCAGGGTGTGGACGTGGTATGGATGAGGAATGCCGCCTTTTCATGAGATACTTTCAAACTGTCGTTCAAAGGCCGGGCAATGGAACCAGTTACCATACAGCTCAGGGAGCCGGAGGTGAAAATAACAATTCCCAAAAGCCAGGTAAAGAAGCAGGCCAGCTTTTTGGAGCGGATAATGCTTTTCTTATGGACCATAATATCCACAAATCCTTCAATTCCGCCGGAACGTTCGATCAGGTGCAGCATGGCTCCGATAAGGAGCAGTGACAGAATAACCGTAGTATTCCCACTGCTGGCAAAAGTCTTCACAATGCTGTTAAATGTCAGGTTTACTCCGGAAAAAACATCAGCACTTACTGTCATGCTTCCCAGGAAAATACCGGCCAGCAGAGCAGCGAATACATTTCTAAGGGCCAGTGCCAGTACGATGGTCACCAGCGGTGGTATAACTGAATAAAATCCGTAATCCATAATAAACTCCCCCTTCAGCGGCGAACCGCTTTCCCCAAATGCCCATTGACCAGCCTGTTGTTTTGAACAGCCACCTCTCCACCAACCAAAACGTAATCCATACCTTTCCCCGGTTTCAGAGGATCGGCAAAGGTGGCACAGTCGGTGATAGTTTTCGGATCAAAGATAACGATATCTGCATCAGCTCCCTTGTCCAGTCGGCCTTTGCGGGCAAGTTCCATACGTTTGGCAGGAATGGCTGTCATCTTATCTATGGCATCGTAGAGAGACAGTTTTCCTTTCTTCACAAATTGACTGAATATACGTAAAAATGCACCGGCCGCTCTGGGATGTCCATCCCCATGGTTCAGAATACCGTCACTGCCTACCATAACCAGTGGATGGGCCAGTGCCATATCCACTTCCCTGTCCTTCATCACATAGGCCACCGTGAGATACTCCGGATGATTTCTGCGCTCTTCTTCAAAGATTTTCTTGGTGCACCGCTGCCCCTTATACTTCCCTTCACACATTTCCACAGCGTCATAATCGCACTGATACCGTGCAAGCCAGCCTTCATCATAGGTAGCCGAACCGATGGCCGTGCTGAATGCATAGTACGGATAACAGTCACAGGCCACATCCAGGCCGTTCATGCGATACTCCCCTATCATGGTAAGAAAATCTTCCATCTGTCCGAAAGCTGCCATAGAACCGATATGCGAAAACTGGGCTGGTATCCCCTGTTCTTTTGCTGCATCCAAAAATTCATGGGCAGCGCTGAAAATATGGGCCGCATCGTCCCGGACATGGGCCGCTGTCATACCGCCATGACGCCTGCAAAGGGCCATCAATCCGTCAAGCTCTCGCTTATCAATGCCCGGTGAGTAGCGAATGCCGAAGGAAATACCAAAGCACCCGGCATCCAGCGCCTTTTCGCCATAAGAAATCATGGCTGAAAGTTCATCATCTGTAACTGCTGTGTATTTATCCTTATGCCCCATGGCCTCGCGAAGCCAGGAATTCCCTATCAGCAGAGCCACATTCACCGCGGCGCCGCCTTTGTCTACCAGATCCAGATACCTCACCGGATCATAACGGTTAATCCCACACTCGCCGCCCAGCACGGTAGTAACACCCATACGGACCATGCAGTTAAAGATAGCTTTATCCTCATCCTGTTCCAGCCGTCTGTCAGAATTTACAAAATCCTCATGCATATGAATATCTATAAATCCCGGTGCCACCACCTTCCCTGCTGCATCGATGGTCCTCTCCACAGCCGGTTCCTGCCTGGTCACCTCCAGTACACGTCCATCCTCCATCAGCAGATTAAGCTTTCCCATGACATGATTGTAAGGATCTACCAGAGTGCCATTCTTAATCAAAGTTCTCAAAATATCCCCCACCCTCCCATAAAGAAAAAAGCACAACCCAAAACCGGAAATTTCCATCCTTGGAATTGTGCCTATGAACTTGTACATACTATAGCATACTTATATAAAACTTTCGAATGAAGTTATAATAAAAATATTATAGCGCAAAATATAAAAATAACTAATAATTAATAAAATTTCAGTACAATAAATTTCTCAAAGACATTTCTTTTCCAGCTTCTATATGCTGCCCTCTGTCCTTCTTCCCCTCTCCCCCGCCTCTCCATGATATACTATATTAAATTAATCCTGTTCTACAAAAAGGAGGAGGGTCATGATGAAGAGAAAAATCGCTGTACTGCTGGCGGGCTGCTTACTGTCGTTTGTGCCCATCGCACCGGGAGGCTCACCGACGGCAGAGGCGGCGCTGGCGTCCGGTGCTGCCGGGGATATGTCCAGTCCCGCGCAGGC
>ERZ772883.2786-NODE-2786-length-10320-cov-2.421237_pt1 | contig 10320 bp, 8 predicted proteins | sample MGYA00580575_ERZ772883 | MGnify/ENA primary metagenome ERZ772883 (study PRJEB29015, sample SAMEA2737666) | human gut metagenome | biome: human gut; feature: human-associated habitat; material: faeces | place: China | collected 2012 ...
CTCCGCCGTTCGATCCGGATCGAACGGCGGAGGATATTTTCAGGTATTTACAATCCGTATTCGTCGATTTTGCGGTAGAGCGTTGTAACGCCGATTCCCAGCAGGCGGGCCGTTTCGGTTTTGTTGCCGCCGGTGTAGCTGAGTATTTTGGCGATGTGCTGTTTTTCGATCGCGTCGAGCGAGGTTGGCGGAGCGTCGTTCCCGTCGGAGCCGTTTTCACGTTGGAATTCGATCGGCAGATCCCCCACGCGCAGCGTCGTGCCTTCGGCCATAATCATGCTGCGCTCGACGACGTTCCGCAGTTCGCGCACGTTACCGCGCCAGGCGTGCCGTTTCAGCAGGTCGAGATAACCGGGATCGACGGCGTCGATCTTTTTTCCCATTTTTCCGGCGAAAATACCGGCAAAATGGCGGACGTACTCGTCGATGTCGGAGGGCCGCTCCTGAAGCGACGGCAGCCGGATCTGGAAAACCGACAGCCGGTAGTAGAGGTCTTCGCGGAAATTGCCCGTCCGGATCTCTTCGGGCAGGTCGCGGTTCGTCGCGGCGATTACGCGCATATCGACCTTTCGCGGTTTGGTCTCCCCGATTTTCAGGAATTCGCCGCTTTCGAGTACTCGTAACAATTTGGCTTGCAGATCTATCGGCATCTCGCCGATTTCGTCGAGGAAGATCGTGCCGCCGTCGGCCTCCTCGAACAGTCCTTTTTTGTCTTTGGCGGCGCCGGTGAAGGCTCCGGCCCGGTGGCCGAACAGTTCGCTTTCGAGCAGATCTTTGGCGAATGCCGAGCAGTTGACCGCCACGAACGCTTTCCCGCTGCGGCCGCCTTCCCGGTGGATGGCCTGTGCGAAAACCTCTTTGCCGGTGCCCGTTTCGCCGGTGAGCAGTACCGAGGTGTCTGTGGCCGCGACCTTGCGGGCCAATTCAACGGCGTCTCGCATCGCTTTCGACGAGCCGATGACCGCCTCGAACGACGGAGCTGTTTCCGGCTGCCGTCCGGCGGCGGATTTCCGTTGCGCTTTGGCTTTTTCCATCGCGCGGCTCAGCAACGGGATGATCTTCGGATTGTCGTCGCCTTTGGTGATGTAGTCGAACGCGCCGTTCTTGATCGCCTGCACGCCGTCCGGAATGTTGCCGTAGGCGGTCAGCAGGATCACTTCGGCATCGGGCGCGATCGCCTTGATCCGGCCGACCAGGTCGACTCCGTTGCCGTCCGGCAGTTTGACGTCGCACAACACGACCCCGGGGCGCGTGCGTTCCAGTTGGCGGAGTCCCGCCGCACAGTTTTCGGCCTGAATCACTTCGTATCCTTCCAGGCCGATGATGCGCGCCAGCAGGCCGCGCAACTGCCGTTCGTCGTCGATGATAAGTACCTTGTCCATATGCCGGATCGGATTTATTTTTTCGCAAAGGTAAAAAAAAGGAGGAACTATTTTCCGGCCGGAATCCGTTGGCGCGCATTTAGAGTCGTTCGTTTTTATTAATACGTTGATATGTAGTGTTATATGATGAAATGAAATCCGGCGGGGCGATTCCGGAGGCTCCGGTATATCCGGCGCTCGGGCTGCGATCCTCCGGATTCCGGTTGCCGGACCGCCGAAAAAAGTGGCCGTCACAGACTTAATAATTCGAAAAAACGCCGTACATTTACGAAATTTTTAGGTCGACTTTAAACATCTTTAACCTATGTCAGTAAACAAAGAAATCAAAAAAGTCATTGTGCTCGGCTCGGGAGCATTGAAAATCGGACAGGCGGGAGAATTCGATTACTCCGGTTCGCAGGCGTTGAAGGCGCTGAAAGCCGAAGGAATTTCAACGGTGTTGATCAACCCGAACATCGCTACGATCCAGACTTCGGACGGAGTCGCCGATCGGGTTTATTTCCTGCCCGTAACTCCTTATTTTGTCGAGGAGATTATCAAAAAAGAGCGTCCCGACGGCATTTTACTGGCATTCGGCGGACAGACGGCGCTGAACTGCGGAACGGAATTATTCCTCAGCGGCACGTTGGAGAAATACGGCGTGCAGGTGCTCGGAACGTCGGTCGAAGCGATCATGACGACCGAAGACCGCGACCTGTTCGTGAAGAAATTGAACGAGATCGAAGTCAAAACCCCGGTCAGCCAGGCTGTCGAAAGCATGGAGGCGGCCATCGAGGCGGCCAACCGGATCGGGTTCCCGGTGATGGTGCGTTCGGCCTATGCGCTGGGCGGCCTGGGCAGCGGCATATGCAGCAACCTCGATGAGTTCAGGACGCTGTGCGAAAGCTCGTTCGCCTATTCGAAGCAAATACTGGTCGAGGAGTCGCTGAAGGGATGGAAGGAGATCGAATTCGAAGTGATCCGCGATAAGAACGACCACTGCTTCACGGTGGCCAGTATGGAGAACTTCGATCCGCTGGGAATCCACACCGGCGAGAGCATTGTGGTGGCCCCGACCTGTTCGCTGGACGACCAGGAACTGGCCTTGTTGCAGGAACTTTCCAAAAAGGTGATCCGCCACATCGGGATCGTCGGCGAATGCAATATCCAGTACGCGTTCAACTCCGAGACGGACGACTACCGCGTGATCGAGGTGAACGCCCGGCTGAGCCGTTCGTCGGCGCTGGCGTCGAAGGCTACGGGCTATCCGCTGGCGTTCGTGGCGGCCAAACTGGCCCTGGGCTATACGCTCGACCAGATCGGCGAGATGGGAACGCCGAATTCGGCTTACGTGGCCCCGTCGCTCGACTACCTGATCTGCAAAATCCCGCGTTGGGACCTGAGCAAGTTCGCCGGCGTTTCGCGCCAGATCGGATCGAGCATGAAGTCCGTCGGCGAGATCATGTCGATCGGCCAGTCGTTCGAGGAGATCATCCAGAAAGGACTGCGGATGATCGGGCAGGGGATGCACGGATTCGTCGGCAACCGCGACCTGGAATTCGGTAACCTCGAAGAAGAACTGTCGCATCCGACCGACCTGCGTATCTTCGCGATCGCCAAGGCGTTCGAAGAAGGTTATTCGATCGACCGGATCTACAACCTGACCAAGATCGACCCCTGGTTCCTCGGCAAACTGAAAAATATCCACGACTATTCGCTCGTGCTGAGCAAATACGATAAGATCGAAGACGTGCCCGCGGCCGTACTGCAAGAAGCCAAGCGGCTCGGTTTTTCGGACTTCCAGATCGCCCGCTTCGTCGAAGACCCGGACGGCAACATTGAGAAGGAGTCGCTGCGCGTCCGCGCCGTCCGCAAGAAGAACAATGTGCTGCCGTCGGTCAAAAGGATCAATACGGTCGCTTCGGAAAATCCCGAGCTGACCAACTACCTCTATGTGACTTACGACGGGACGGAGCACCAGGTTCCTTATTTCAAGAATGAAAAATCGGTCGTCGTGCTCGGTTCGGGCGCTTACCGGATCGGCAGTTCGGTCGAGTTCGACTGGTGCTCGGTGAATGCCGTGCAGACGGCCCGCAAGCTGGGTTACAAGTCGATCATGATCAACTATAACCCCGAGACCGTTTCGACCGACTACGATATGTGCGACCGGCTCTATTTCGACGAACTGTCGTTCGAACGGGTGCTGGACGTACTCGACCTGGAGATGCCTAAAGGCGTGATCGTTTCGGTGGGCGGACAGATCCCGAACAACCTCGCGATCCGGCTGCACCGCCAGGATATTCCGGTGCTCGGAACGTCTCCGCTGTCGATCGACCGCGCTGAAAACCGCCACAAGTTCTCGAGGATGCTCGACCAGTTGGGCATCGACCAGCCGGCCTGGAAAGAGCTTTCGCACATGGATGAAGTGTACGACTTCGTCGGCAAGGTAGGCTATCCGGTGCTGGTGCGTCCGTCGTATGTGCTTTCGGGCGCGGCGATGAACGTATGCTACAACGCCGAGGAACTGGAGACGTTCCTGAAGCTGGCGGCCAAAGTGTCGAAAGAGTACCCGGTGGTCGTGTCGCAGTTCTTGCAGAACGCCAAGGAGATCGAATTCGACGCCGTGGCGCACAACGGCGAAGTGGTCGAATACGCGATTTCGGAACATGTCGAATTCGCCGGCGTCCACTCGGGGGACGCCACGCTGGTATTCCCGGCGCAGAAGATCTACTTCGAAACCGCCCGCCGCATCAAGAAGATCGGTCGCAAGATCGCCAAAGAGCTGAACATCAGCGGCCCGTTCAATATCCAGTTCCTTGCGAAGAACAACGACGTGAAGGTGATCGAATGTAACCTGCGCGCGTCGCGCAGCTTCCCGTTCGTGTCGAAGGTGCTGAAACGCAACTTCATCGAGACCGCGACGCGGATCATGCTCGACACTTCGTATGAAAAACCGGACAACACGAATTTCGATATCGACTGGATCGGCGTGAAGGCGTCGCAGTTCTCGTTCTCGCGGTTGCACAATGCCGACCCGGTGCTCGGCGTGGATATGTCGTCGACCGGCGAAGTGGGTTGCATCGGCGACGATTTCAGCGAAGCGCTGCTGACGTCGATGATTTCGGTCGGGTACAGTATTCCGAAAAAGGCCGTGATGGTCTCCTCGGGCGACACCCGTTCGAAGGTGGACTTGCTGGACGCCTGCAAGATGCTGCAGGACAACGGCTACGAGATCTATGCGACCGGCGGAACGGAGAAATTCCTCGCCGAGCACGGCGTGAAGGCCGCATGTGTGAGCTGGCCGGACGAAGGGAAGGCGGACAACGTGATCCATATGATTTCCGCGCATAAATTCGACCTGGTCATCAACATCCCGAAGAACCACTCGCACCGCGAGCTGACCAACGGCTACAAGATCCGCCGCGGCGCGATCGACCACAACATTCCGTTGATTACCAACGCCCGTCTCGCGAGCGCCTTCATCGAGGCTTTCTGCGAAATGAAGGAGAAGGATATTCAGATCAAGAGCTGGCAGGAATATAAGTTGTAATCCTTCCCCGTTTCCGTACCGAGACGTTTAAACGGGGGAATGCGGGGATTTCCTTTAGAATGGTGCAAAAAGTCAATTACCGACTTGTTGCGCTTTTCTTTTTGTGATGAGGTAACGAATAGGCAATAGTTCTGTTCTAAATTACAGTCGCTATGCGGATGCAACGCACGTTCGGTTATCCCGGCGGATCATTCTTCCGAAAGGGAGAAGCGACCGGTCAATGCTCCTGGAAATAAAGGGTGCAGGCCTCCGGACGGTCGGTGTTGATGATGTCGATGCCGAGTTCGCGGAACGTTTCCCAGGCGTTGACGGTGTCCGGAGACCCCCAAAACCGGATAGGTTTCCCCGTTTTGTGGGACTTCGCCACCAGACTTTCGATTACCTGCCGGTCTTCGGCGGAGAGCGTGTCTGCACCCCCTTTCCATTTCGAGTAGCGGAAAAACGGCTCGCTGATGAAAGCCACCCGTTCGAGCTGCTGCGGCGTATAGTCCACGTCGATGAATCCGTCGAAAGAAATAAAGCGGGGATACTCCCCGAAAGCCTCAGGGTCGGGCCGACTGCCCGAGATCACGATCCTCACAGCGTACGGATTTACCGAAGGATCGAACACTTCGGGATGTCTTTTCAACTTGGCGATCAGCCGGTCAATGGTCGGGTGCAGCGGAGTTTTCAGGTCGATCATCAGCGTGAGCACCTGCTCCGAACCTCGCCAGGGACGTCCTTCGTTTTGCCCGAATAAAAAGATCAGCGGTTCGAGATACATTTCATCGAGCGAAAGCGCCGAATCGAGTTCGTGAGGATCGTGCGCCACCAGCAAGCCATCGGAAGCAGGAGCCGCATAAATATCCGCCTCGATAGTATGCACCTGCTGGGAATAAGCGCGGTAAAAAGGAATATTTTTCTGGTAATCGTTGTGGGAATGGATAAGTACCGTTTGCTTCCCGGAATAAGACGAACATAAGAAGGCCATGAAAAATATCAGTCCTGCTCGACCGAAAAAAACGGAACGGGTATTCGAAAATCTGCGAAGCATAGGAGTCGTTTTGATAATTAATATATGGTTTACAAGAGCAAAGATAGAATAGAAATTAATAATATGCAATGCCGTGAAAAACAAGTCAGGCCGTCTTTTTTCGTTTGCCGGAGAATGAAAATCGCCGGTAGCTCCGGGGATCGGGAACGAATCGCTATCTTTGTGCCGAACGGCAGGGATATGGAAGAATTCATCAAAAAAATGCGGGAAGCGTACCCGGTTTCGGACGGTGCGTTGCAGTTGTTTCTGCGGCATACCGAGCGCGTCACGCTGCCGAAGGGACACCTGTTGATCCGCGACGGCGTGGTCGAAAAGTACAGCTATTTCATCGTGCGGGGATTCGCCCGCGGTTTCCTGTATCGGGACGGGAAGGATGCGACGATCTGGTTTGCGACCGCCGGCATGTCGCTGTTGTCGATGAACGCCTACCTGTTTCGTTCGTCCGGATACGAGAACGTCGAACTGCTCGAAGAGTGCGACCTGCTGAAAATTTCGAACGAGACGCTCGACGGGCTTTTCGAGAAGGAGGTCGAACTGGCCAACTGGGGCCGGCGGATGTCCGACCGCATCATCCTGCGGATGGAACGGCTGTTCGTCGAGCGTTATTTCCTGACGGCGGCCGAACGTTACCGGCTGCTGGTCGAACGCGAGCCGGAAATTCTGCAAAAAGCTCCGTTGCGGGATATCGCGTCGTACCTCGGCATTTCTCAGGTCTCCCTGAGCCGGGTCCGTTCCGGCGTACAATAATTGCGCGAAAAGGTTCGTTTTTTAACATTTGTTAACGGGAAACGAAGATTTTCTACGGATCTTTGCGGCCTGTAATCCGTTAAACCTGTAATTCGAATGAAACAATTCCAAGGCATTCTGCTGGCGATGATCTCGTCGGCGACGTTCGGGATGATTCCGCTGTTCGCACTTCCTGTGATCCGCGGCGGCATGGGGGTCGATTCGGTGATGTTTTACCGCTTTGCGCTGTCGTCCGCGGTGGTCGGAGCCTATCTGCTGCTCCGGCGGGCGGACCTGCGCGTTACGCTCCGGGAATTCGGCGTGCTGTTCGGATTGGGGGCGCTGTACGCTTTCACGGCGCTGCTGCTGACGATCGCTTACCTATATATTCCGAGCGGGGTCGCCACGACGATCCATTTCCTGTATCCGCTGCTGGTCGCCGCGATCATGGCGTTGTTTTTCAAAGACCGGATTTCGGTGTCCGTGATGGTCGCCGCGCTTGCGGCCGTCGCCGGCGTGTGGCTGCTTTCGGGCGGAACGGATGCCGCGGTCGGGATGAAGGGGCTGACACTGGCGCTCGCGACCGTAGCTACGTACGCCGTTTACATCGTCGGCGTCAACAAATCGTGCGTGCAGCATATGAAGGGACTCAAAATGGTGTTTTTCATCCTGCTTTCGGCAACGATAATTTTCGCCGGGAACCTGTTCGTAAAAGGGGAAATTCCCGAATCCATTCCGGACTGGTCGGCTGCCGTCCACCTGATTTTGTTGGCTCTGATTCCCACTTTGGTATCCGATTTGACGTTGGTGTTGGCCGTACAGCGGATCGGTTCGACGACGACCGCGATTCTCGGTTGTCTCGAACCGTTGACCGCCGTCGCGCTCGGGATTTTTTCCCTCGGCGAACGTTTCGTCGCGGAACAGTTCGCCGGCGTCGCGCTGATCGTGGCAGCGGTCGTGACAGTGATTCTCGGCGGCCGGCCGGGGCGGTTCTCCGTCCGGCGGCTGATTCCGGACTTTTTGTCGAATTTTTATAAAGCGAGGTGATATGATAAAACTGATTCGGATAACCGACGGACAGGACAGCCGTCTGGAACACTTGGTTCCCCTCTACGAAGAGGCGTTCTGCAGCAGTGAGCGGCGTACCGTCGGGCAGCTCCGGCGGATGATCGGCGCGACGCCTGCGATGCATTTCAATATGATCGAGTCGGACGGCGAGCTTTGCGGCCTGTTCGTCTACTGGGATATGGGCGAGTTTTACTACCTCGAACACCTGGCCGTGGCGCCGCATATGCGGAACCGTAAAATCGGACAGCAGGTGCTCGAGTACGTGGAGACCTCGCTGCCCGGAATCCGGCTGCTCGAAGTGGAGCCGGCCGAGGACGAGCTGACCACCCGGCGCGTCGCTTTTTACCGGCGCAATGGCTACCGGATCGTCGATCGGAGCTACGTGCAGCCGTCCTACGAAAATTTCGGCGATGCCGCTCCGCTGTGGATCATGGGAAACGATACGCCCGAACGGTTGCCCGAATTTATAGAACGGATTAAAAAAGAGGGGTACCGCGACCCGCTGGCGCGCTGATCCTCCGATTCGCCGACCGGGCCAGATATCCCTACGTTATCCGGGCTCGTTTCTTTTTTCGCTGTCCGGGTCGCAGAAAGCCGTTCTTTTCGGTTGCGGGCATAAAAAAACGTCCTCCGGCAGAGGACGTTTTTAGGGTTATCGGCGAATCGCTTAGAATTTCCAGCCTACGGTCAGCGAGAATACGCGGTTGGTCATTTTGTTCAGTTCCTCGTTGCCGCCGCTAAAGCCTTCCTTGAATTCATCCGTCGCGATGTCGGTGACCGGGATATTGTAACGGGCGTCGATGACCAGACCTTGTTCGAACGTGTAGGAGATGCCTACCGGGATCGAGAAGTCGGTCGATTTGAAATAATGCTTCGTGTCTTCGGTATTCCAGGAGCCGCCGTCGACTTTTGCCCTGTATTTGCCGCTGAGCAGGAAGCCCGGCTGGATACCCGCTTTCAGCGCCAGTCCGTTGGTGACGTAGAAGTTGGCCAGGATCGGAATATTCAGGTAGTTCAGCCGGTTGTTGAATTTGAGTTTGTGTTCAGAGCCGAGCGCGCCTTGGGTGATTTCGGCGCTGGAACCCTGGCGCGAATACAAAACATCCAGCGAAACGGCGAACCATTTGGCCGCCCGGTATTCGGCGAAAGCACCGATCACCAGCGCGGGTTTCGTGCCGGAGAGGTGATTGATGTCGTCGAGACCGTCGGGATGCAGGTCCGTAACGTTTATTCCGACTTTGGGTCCGAACGTGAAAGGTTTCTGAGCCGAAACGGCGCCGGCAGCGATCGCCGCTACGAGCAAAAAGACGATTTTTTTCATAAAGTTGTGTTTGAGTGGTTTGTAAAGTTTGTAAATAGCAGTTTAATAATGTCTGTCAGGGCCGGCGAACTATCGCAGTGCCTTGTGTTTTCTGTCCGGAGAAGTTCATTACGATACAAATTAAAAGGTTATTCGTGGAAATTCCAAAAATAAACCTCGTTGTCCGTGTAAATTAGCGTAACCGGCGGTACGGGTTTTGCGTTCGTTGGGATTCTTTGGATAGGCGTTTTCCCGGGGAGCGACGAGGGTATGCGTCTGAATATTTGGAATGGGAAAATATTTAATTACTTTTACGATCTCTTTCGGCGGATTCCGGTTGCCGTTTCCGTAAACGATTCGTATCGCGCCGCCGTACCGGTATTTTTCCCGTGGGAACGTCCGGATAAAAAGAGTGGAGTACGCTTTTAATGAATTACTAAATATTATTTCAAAGATGATGAAAACGAAATTGTTTACGGCCGTATTGGCCTGCCTGAGCGTTGCGATGCTTTTTTCCGGTTGTAAGAACGATAAGAACGATGATGCCGTTCACGCCTATGTCATGCGCGCGGCCATTACCGAAGCCGGCGATCTCGACGCGCTGACCGTCACGCTGATCAACAGCGAATTGGAGAGCATGTGCAATCAGGTCGGAACGAAGATTTTGACCGAATCGGAAGCCCGGGAGATGTTCGATCTGATGGTGAAACAGATCGAAAAATCTATGGAAAGTATTGATTTCGGAGATATTACCAAACCGGTAGGCTTCACCGTTACGCTGAATTACCAGAACGACGGCAAAGTCGCTTTTTCCAAAACGTTTACGGTCGATCCTAAATAACGGCGGACGAAACGATCCGTGCTTCGGCGCGGCTACGGGGCAGCCTTCTGCCGGTGCGTTTATCGATCGATGCGTGCCGGAGGAAGGCTGTCTTGTCGTATCCGGAGGTGGCGTGTCTGTTTTTTATTCCGGTCGGATTGGTAGATTCCGTTTCAATCGCTATCTTTACAAAATTCGTCCGGGGAGACTGCCGGCGAACGATCCGAATCTGAAAATACGGAAGTTATGAGAATACGAAAAGGTGCTGTCGCGGTCGGGATACTGACGCTGGCCGGGATCACGCTTTGTTTCGGCGGAAGTCCGAAATGCGACGCGGCCGGCCGCGAAAGCCGCAGCGGGAAAAAACAACCGGCCGGGGTGGAAGTTCTCGGCGATCCGAAGTTCGAAAAGGGGCTGGCCGTATCGCCGCTGTGGCCCGAAATCGTGCAGCAGAACGGCGGG
>ERZ772883.2791-NODE-2791-length-10312-cov-2.964415_pt1 | contig 10312 bp, 6 predicted proteins | sample MGYA00580575_ERZ772883 | MGnify/ENA primary metagenome ERZ772883 (study PRJEB29015, sample SAMEA2737666) | human gut metagenome | biome: human gut; feature: human-associated habitat; material: faeces | place: China | collected 2012 ...
GCAAAATCCCCCGTATCTACATATTCCTGTATTGTTGAAAATTGCAAGAGCACTTTATCAAGGAATTCTTCATATTTCTTAATTGCATCTTTTAACTTTGTATTGTTATTATCTTTTAGATACACATCTATCTTCTTCTCGCTCTCAGTAATAGTTGACACTTCCTCTGCCAATGAACCTTCAAGCTGTTGACGAAGTTCTGCATTATCATACAAACTAATAATATTAAGGTATTTCTGACCTCGTTCCATACTTTTTTGAATCGTAAATATTTCTGTCTGAATTGGAATATACTGCTCCGTGATTTCTAATCCAGACCGTTTTACACGATTTTGTGATCTTACAGAAGTTATCGTATTTAGTCCAAATATAACAACAAACAGAACCATCATTAAAAGCACTTTGCTCCCAATTTTTTTCATAAATAGTTCCTCCTATTTAATTTTCTCCAAAATATTTACGCAAGAAATAGGCCGGTGCACAGCTCCATGCATGACAATAACTATTGACAATAGTTCCGCCGTACGGGGATTCATCCGGATTCTTCGGATTATACAGCTCCCAGAATGTATCTGCACCAAGCCGCGCCATACCACCCCAATACTCTGTCAAAACAGCAAGTGCTTCCTCATCCGCGTTGCATTTTAACAATGCTTCAATATAGTAGTGATACATATACGGAGTCACCATCTCAAGAGCCTCCCTATCTGCTGCAACATTATGTAAAATCCGAAGACCTTCTTCGGAATCGACTACACCGCCAAGAATCAGCCAGACCTGACTTGCATAAGAAATCTGTCTATTTTCTCCGCTGACAAAAAGTCCTTTCTTTTCATCGTAAAAATATGCTTTTGCTGCCTTTCGATAGACTTCATAAGTTCCTTTTAAGCATTCTGCATCACGATTTTCTCTTAATTCCTGTGCAATTGCAATCGCACTCTGCATCGCATACAGTAAAACCCCCTGTGCTCCCGCCTGCTTATTTAATTCTAGCGACCAGTCAAGAAAACACCATCCTAACACATCACGGTCTCTTACAATGCCGTTATCCACTCGTTTCTGCGCCAACGAAATCTGTGTTCTTGCAGTCTCCCACAAGTCACGAAGCGCCTCCTTGTCTTTTGTCTGCTTATAATAATCCCACAAAGCAACAACATACAGAAGTGAATAATCAAACATACTCGTATCATCCACTTCCGGCTCCGGATCTAAGAATACACAGGCTCCAACCTGACCGTTTTCCATCGGTAAGGCCCCAAACAGATACAGACATCCTTTTACCATATCATTCATCTGATAAGTCTCGTAATTGGCAAGTGCCTGCAGACGAAGATCTCCCATCCAGAGTCTCTGGTCACGTTTTGGTCCATCCTCAAATACCTTCTGCATACAATCATGCAGCGTATTACAGGCAATGCGATCAAGCTGTTCCAATTCCTTATTCTCGCTATGATATGCGGATAAACGGCTATCATCTGCTGAAGACAACGCAACCGCTTTTGCCTCTTCAATAATCAGGTCAAATTTAGAGCTGACATCAAGCACTTCGATTTTCACGTAACGAAACGAATATCTTCTGGGCAGAAAATATTCTCCCGGGACAAGATCAATATGCACCTGTTCCTGCTGCACCCATGCCGAACAGATCCAGCCCTGATAATCTTCCACCCGTTCCTCGAATTCCTTTTTATTTTCTGCAAACGAGAAACGAAGCCATACCGGAGCATCCGGATGTGAACGAACATACCCCAACTTTAATTTTATGTGCCCCACAAGATGTCGACCAAAATCAATTTCAACTGAATCTCCCTTTTTAAGAGGCTTTAAAAAAGCTGCTATATCCAGAGGTTCAACCACCGTTTCTTTTACTTCCGGTAACAGCTGCAACGCTTTATCCAACAATTTTAAATTTTTCACCATAACTTTTTTCTCTCACTCTTACCACTTCAAGTACTCTTTTCCACAGAACGGGTCTACTGGATTCTTACCAGTAAATGCACTTCTTCCCATGATTTTTTCCACAACGCTTTCTATCACATACTCACTGTTAGAATATCCGTTGATATAGGTTTTGATCATCGGCACATCTATCAGATGATACGGATTTGCGAGGCTGATGAACATCACCGGACGTTCCGCAACAAACCACGGAACATTGTTTCCGTTTCCCCAGAATGTGTACCAGGAAAGACGATTGGTCACTTTATTGGAAGCATTCTCAACATTTCCTATATAGATAACGAGATCATAACTTTTCTTAAACGTCCCGACATCAAATTTTGCAGTCTCGAAATTCTCCGGTTCATATATCGTTACATCAAAGCCTTCTTTTACCAGTTTGCTTCGAAAACTCTCCAACACTCTCTCATTTGAAGGGAAATCTCCCATAATCTCAAGCAGTACTTTCTTCGTTTTCCGCGGACTCAGCGGCAAGATCTTCTGTGTATCCTTAACCAGCGTAACCGCAGCATTGGCACTTTCTTTCGCCCATGTGACATGTTCGTCCGAACGCATCACACGAAGTGCTTCTTCCGTCGGCACAATCTCACTCTTTGCTTTCTTATAAAGACCCAGCGCAGCCTTAGTTGCAAGAATTCTTGTGATTGCCTCGTCCAAACGCTGCTCCGACAGAATTCCCTGCCTGTATCCGTTTAACATATACCGATAATCTTCGTCCAGATCTTTATTAAAGAGGAACATATCACATCCGGCTTCAATTGCATAAGGCACCGCCTTCTCTCTTTCCATTGCACAGCTAAAACCAACCATGCAGGTAGAATCGGTAACAATCAATCCGTTAAATCCAAGCTTTTTACGAAGCAAGCCTTTTAACAGTTCCGGAGAAAGTGTTGCAGGAACTAACTTGTCCGGAAAATCCGGATTATAAGCTTTCTGGTATGCCGGCTGTGCAATATGACCGACCATCACCGTCTGCGCTCCCGCCTGAATCAGTCCGCTGTAAATCTTTCCGTAGGTTGCATCCCACTCCTCACAGGAGAGACTGTTCACACTGGTAAGAATATGCTGATCCACCTCATCGCAGCCATCTCCCGGAAAATGTTTAATTGCAACAAGTACATTTTCTTCTTTTGCAGCCTTTATATAATTAACACCACATGCTAAGACCCGATCCGGATCGTCACCATATGTACGCACATTAGTAATCGGATTTCTCCAGTTTCTATCAATATCAACCACTGGTGCAAACGCCCAGTTACATCCCACCGCTGCCCCCTCGCTGCAACTTACTTTTCCTAAACGATAGGCGTCCTCGGTATCTCCGGTTGCAGCTATCTGCATCTGTTTTCCGTACTGTGTTCCATCCGTTGCAATTCCACATCCACCATCCTCAAGATTAGCTCCGACCAAAAGTGGAATTTTACTATGTTCCTGAAGATAACGATGTGTTCTCTGCATCTCCTTAGCCTCACCGCACCGATACATGATTCCACCGATATGGTGTGAAAGCATAACATGTTCCAGATAATCTGCATCTCCTGAATATCCGATCGGTACAAATAACTGACCGATTTTTTCTTCTAACGTCATTGCTTTTTTTGTATTTTCAACCCACTCGATATCCTCTTTCACAAGAAAGAAGGGTGCCTTTGTCAAATTGATCATATTTCTGTCCTCCATTTGTTAAGCATCAGTTATTTAAGGTTGCATTCAGCAAAGACTGACGCTACATGTCAGGTTTTTTGTAAAAACTTGACGCAATTTATTTGCGTTTTCCGGTAAACACACGAATCAATAAATGTTCGTTACTCAGATAAATTAGGAACACTACAAGCAATAAAGCATTAATGATTGCCTGCATGGATGCATTTACTTCATTTGAGAATACCGCAAATGTGGAATTCAACATTGACATACATAAAGCTGCAAGTAAAAATCCAATCTTTTCATTGGTAAATCTGCTGATATAAGATCCAATAAACATTGGAAGAAATGCAGTAAACATAATACTGATAGATCCAAAGTTAAGCTGACCTCCATTGATGGTTGTATTTCTGGAAGCGTTTAAAAAGCCAACAATTCCCATCAGGCCACCGCAGATCACATAACAGGCAATTGCATTTGGAATTTCTTTAATTCCGGTATTAACTGCAACCTTCTGACCATTCTTAAGTGCGTTATAATCGTATCCGAATTTTGTATAATCAAAGAGTCCAATAATAATTACCAGTACCGCCACAATAATAATTGCTGCATAAAGCCAGTTTCCTGTAAAAGCAGTCATGGATGAATTCTGTACCTCTTTCATAACGTAACGACCTTCTGTAATTGTAAAAAGAATTCCTTCATAAATCAGTGTTACACCAAGAGACGTAATAATTGGTGGCAAATGTAAAACCACATACAAAACACCGGAAATCAGTCCAAGCAGCATACCAAATAAAATAGTAAGCATCAGCATTATCGGTGCACTGCCCTGACCTCCACCTAAAAACGAATATGTAATCTTTGCACCAATCACAGAGGAAAGCAATGCCATTGATCCCAAAGAGAAATCAAAACGTCCACTGTTAAGATTGATGGACAAAGCGATAGTTGTGATCATAACAATTGCAATATAGACAACAAAATTGTCAAAGCTTGTCATATTCATGATCATTGTTTTTCCTTTTGCCATACAAATACCCTGTAACAAAATAGCCACCAGTACCGGTATGGCAAGTGCTCCTGCTAAATTTTTTATACAAAGTCTGTTTTTACTTTTCATGTTATCTTCTCCTTTCTTTTTACAGGATAATTTTTCATACCCTCTCCCAATAGATGAAAGTAATAAATTCATCTATTGGGAGAGGGTGCGGCTTCTTTAAGAAGCCGCGACCAAATAATAAAAAACAAGTTAATTAGATGCAACCACCTCATTGATAGTATCAAAAGTAACTGTATCACCAATAATTTGATCCAATGTATCCCTACTGTAAATCGGGTTATCACCATTATCATTCTTGTAAAATTTATCAAATGTCTCACTATCTGTTGCTACCTGATAATTTTGGCTGAGTGACACAGCATTTCCCTGCGCATCACGAATTACATTCCCATTGATTGCATTCATCACTAATGCAAAAGCAGGTCCTACCGATGATGAATATTTTCCAGCAAGATATACAAGCTTTCCGTTTGTGATTGCCTCTCCATTACTCTTGGTAAAGGAATCAATATCAGAAAACTCAATACCTGCTGCATTCAACTGCTGTGTAAAGAATGTTGTTGCCATTCCGACAGAGATGAATGCTTCCGGAGCCGCCTGAATGGCTGCATTGATCTCGTCTGTTGTTGTATCACCATATCCCTGTAAATAAGATACGATCTTGATATCTCCTGAAATCTTTGACAAATCTATACCCTGATCAGCAAAAATCAAACCAACTACATCCTCTTCAGTTGTCGCTCCGCCATAAGAAAGTCCAAGTCCTGCAAGTACGCCGGCTGTACGATATACGTGCATTGGATTCGGAATAAATGCGCCATAGATTGCAGCAGTCTTAATGCCTTTATCCGCAAAGAACTTGCCCATTTCTACACCAGCTTCATACTCTGTATCCATACTCGGACCCACCTGTCCAAGAAAATATTCATCTGTTTTATATTTTTCAAACTGTTCCTGATCAAGTGTTCCTGCTGCAACTGCATAATAAATCTTGTTTTCCTCACATGTTTCAATCTGTAATGCACGATCATTGCTTGAAAAAGAAATGACTGCCTGATATCCCTGAGAAGCAAACTTCTCAATTGCAGATTTCTCACTTGCAGCATCCTTAAGTTCGTCTGTGTAAGTAAATGTTACACCATACTGATCCGCAATATAATTCTCATAGTAAGAACGGAATCCTAATGCTTCCTCACCACTGACATCCTGAACCAGAACACCAATCTTGACATCTCCTGTCGGCTTTTTTTCCTCCTGTCCATTTGAAACATTTGTATCATTTGTTGCATCCTTACTGTTTCCACATCCGGCCAGCATTGTCAGAGACATAGCTGCAACAAGACCAAAGCTTAACATTTTTTTCATTGTTCGTTTCATAAATTTCTTCCTCCCTGTTTTCTTTTAAAATTTATCTTTAACACACAATGTGTTAAATTCTTGTTTTATCGCGGTAAAGTCTGCGAACGATAGTTAACGCTTGCAACATATACTATAATCAGAAAAAACACTGCACTTACAATCTGCGTAATGCCATATCCCGATGTAGAATCAATGAGCAGATCCAAAATATTATTTAATACAATATAAGAGAATCCTCCAACAACTGCCGCGTAAATCTTTGATCTGGCACCACCTGAAATCGGCATTCCTCCAAATACAATTGCAACCATAATATTCATTCCAATATCCCCGGCTGTCGTTGTTGTAACAGATGGTGTATATACCAATGTCATAAATGCACCGATTCCTACTCCTACTCCCGCCAAAAGGAAGCCCAATATTGCATATGTGTTATATTTAATACCGGAAAGCTGCGCACAGATTGGGTTTCCACCTACAAATTTTTCTCTTCTTCCAAACTTTGTATAATCAAAAACAAATACACAGATCGCAACCCAGATTACCAGAACTCCAATCTTAAATGCCGAGTTATCCAGATGTTTTACAACCTCGCTTGGAATACTGATTCCACCAACCGCACCACCTTTTGTCGTAATAATCTGCGATGCAATCGCGGATAACACGGACATCATTGCTACCGTTGTAACAAACACCGGAATATGAAATATGGACGCAAGCACTGAATTGACCAGTGAGCAAACAATTCCTGCTAATAAAATCACGATAATCATCAACGCAAAATTTTCAGTTGCATTATAGGTAAGTACTCCCAGCGTGGCCGCAAAAAGCGTTGCGGCTCCCAGGCTGATATCAAATGAACCCAGTGTATAAATAAAAATTGCACCTGTTGCAACAATTGATAATACAATCCCTTCATTAAATACAATCTTAATATACATATCCAGACGATATCCTTTACTGCTTACAATTCCACAAAATACTGCAAGCAATACGACAAGTGCTACAAAAGGCAACGCACTTATCATCATTTTTTTATTTTTCGTCATTCTTTTTTGCCTCCTAAATCATATATTCAATAATCTGTGCATCAGAAAGAGTTTCGCTTCTCTCAAATTCCGCAGAGACCTCACCATTTTTCATAATTAGAATCCGATCACTCATTCCAATCAGTTCCGGTAATTCCTCACTGATCATAAGGATTGATTTTCCCTCATTTTTCAATCTCACCATAAGCTGGTACATTGCCTGTTTTACACCGATATCCACGCCTCGTGTCGGACAGTCCAGAATAAGGATTTCACTTCCACATCCAATCCATTTTCCAAATACAACCTTCTGCTTATTTCCTCCGGAAAGCTGTGATACTGACTGATCTCTTCCCGCACATTTGATGGACAATTCTTCAATCTGATGATTCACATATTTTTTTTCTCGATTTTTCAGAAAATTATTGATCGCAAATTCACTCATTCCTGCAATTGAAATATTATCTTCAATACTTGCATTAAGACATAACGACTCAACATCTCTGTCCTTCGATACATAACCCACACGTTTCTTCATTGCAATTGCCGGACTGTCAATGATCGTTCCGTCTTCCCCCGTAACGCTTCCCTCTTCCGGCTTTAATGCTCCAAAACAAACCTTTCCAAGAGAATGCATTCCGCAATGTGCCAATCCACCGATTCCAACGATTTCTCCTTTATGCACCTGAAATGAAATCCCTTTTAACCGGTCTTCATATACCAGATTTCTTACATCCAATGCCACTTCCGGCTGTGAACTTGCCTGAAAGTCACTTCGATAATAATCACCTTGCAGCTCTCTTCCGATCATGCTCGCGCGGATTGCTCCGGCCTCAAATTCTGCTTTTTCAAATGTCCGGATAATCTTGCCATCTCGAAGAACGGTCAACGTATCACAGACTTCCATAATTTCATCCAGATCATGCGAAATAAAAATCACTGATTTATTTTCTTTACGGAAGCGATTCATAATGTCATATAAAATTTCTCTTCCGTCATGTGATAATGCTGTACTCGTCTCATCGATTACCAGAATCTGAGGTTCTTTCATCACAACTTTAGCAATCTCTACAAGCTTTCTGGTTTGAAAATCAAGCTTCTGCATAAGCATTTCGCCTGTTACATCATTGACACCGATATTTTTCATCACCCTGGTCGCATCCGCATTCATTTTCTTACGATTAATCAGGCCGAACTTATTCTTATACTTTTCAGACTCCGCAAGGAAAATATTCTCAGCTACCGTAATCCCCGGTATTGTTCCGCTCTCCTGAACAATCATTCCAATTCCCTTGTGAAGTGCATCGATCATGCTAAGCGGCTTCCAGCTCTGTCCCTGAAATGTCATCGCACCGCTGTCACATTCCTGCATTCCTGCTACAATAGAAGTAACCGTTGACTTTCCCGATCCGTTTTCTCCAATGAGTCCTCTTATTTCTCCCGGATATACAGTCAGTGATACATCATTCAAAGCCACTGTACTTCCAAATTTCTTATTCATATTTGCAACTGTTAAAATTGGTTCACTCATTTTTATCACCTCGTCTTTATGCTTATTATAGATTTTTGTTAATTTTTATGTGATTTTGTTTTTTATCTGTTTCACTCATTTTTTTAATGTGTTTTTCTTTTTTCTATACGTTTACCTTAAATTTAGTCTCGCCTCTAAAAAATAGATTAAAAATCCTATGTTTTTATTGATTTTTGTATTGCATATATGTTTTAATCAATATAGTTACCTTTTTATATGAAATGGAGGAATTTTATGTCAGAGAACTACTATCTTATTTCCGATAACGATGTACACATGCCGATCCGGTGTACGATGCAGCGATTTGATCATATCCGCCAACAGATGCATGATTATTTTGAATTGTCCATGATTGTTTCCGGAAGCTGTACATTACAATTTGATGATCATATGTACAGTCTCAGGGAAGATGATATTTTTTGCATCAATCCACTTACACTTCATGAACTACATGGTGTCAATTGTGTCATCATAACCGTTCTGTTTAATCAAACATTATTTGAACAGATTCTGCCGGTTCCATCACATCCCCGCTTCTTCTGTATTAGTCCCATGTCGGATAATCAGGAAGCAATTGCACAATTACGCTCTCTGATTGCTCACATCATCAAAACAAATGTGGACAAAAAAGATGGCTACGAACTTCGCAACTGGTCATATATCTATAATGTTATGGATATTATGTACCTTCATTTCCGTGTAAAATTATCGACTGCAAATGAAAAGAAAAACCACAAATACGCTATCCGGATAGCAGAAATATCACAATTAATCCAACAGCGCTATACAGAAAACATAACCTTAAAAGAACTTGCCGATGAAGTTCATTTGTCCGTTCCCTATCTTTCAAAATTCTTCGTTGACTATTTTGGGATGAATTTTCTAAGCTACCTGAATCAATACCGCCTTATGCATGCGATGCAGGAACTTTCCATAACAGATAAAAATATTGATGAAGTAGCGATTGACAGCGGATTTCCTAATAGTCATGCCTTTGTAACTCTTTTAAAAAAAGAATATGGAATGCTGCCAAAAGAATATCGGCGCGAGCAAAAAAAAGAAAAGCAACAGACCTCTCAACAATTAGAACAACATAATTATATTGCAGGATTAAAGAAATATTTAAACGACAATACACATACCCACGTCGTATCCCCTATATCAAAAAAACAAATTGATTTCTCTGTAAATGGAAGTTCTTACGTATTGCTACATACATGGAAAAAAATGATGACAGTCGGTCGTGCCAGTGATGTGTTAATCTGTGATATTCAGGAAATGTTGACCAGATTTCAAAATAGGATTGGATTTGAATATATTAAATTATGCGGTATATTTTCAGATGATCTGCATGTGTACAATGAGAAAGCAAACGGTACACCTGTGTACAGTTTTACATATATTGATAAAATTCTTGATTTTGTAACCAAACTTCATCTTAATCCATGGATTCAACTTTCTTACATGCCGGAAAAGCTCGCCAAATATCCAAATAAACGCTTGTTTGGTTCTAATGTCAGCCAACCCCATTCCATTGCCGCATGGTGCCGGCTTGTTTCAGAGTTTCTGCAACATATCAGCAACCGCTATGGACTTGAGGTAATTCGCTCATGGAAATTCGGTCTTTGGAACCAGCCCAACACAAACATGGATCTTTTCGGATTTTCAAACGAAAAAGACTTCTTTCAGTTTTATAAGGAAACTTTCCTTTGCGTAAAAAATTTCTGT
>ERZ772883.2796-NODE-2796-length-10274-cov-3.715334_pt1 | contig 10274 bp, 12 predicted proteins | sample MGYA00580575_ERZ772883 | MGnify/ENA primary metagenome ERZ772883 (study PRJEB29015, sample SAMEA2737666) | human gut metagenome | biome: human gut; feature: human-associated habitat; material: faeces | place: China | collected 2012 ...
TGCTCTTCCGATCTTAATAAAGGAAAAAAAATATCAAATTATTCATCTTCTTTTAAATGTAGATATAATTTTGTTAAAACTCTTTTTTCAATTCTAGAAACATAGCTTCTACTAATACCCATGCTTTTAGCAATTTCTCTTTGAGTTTCGGATGAATAACCATCAAGACCAAATCTTCTACAGATAATTTCATATTCACGTTTATTTAAAATTTTTAATGCTTTGTGAATTCTTTTTGTAATGGTGTATTAACAAATAATATCACTAATAGATGGGGTAGGATCTTCAATAATATCGCATAATCTAATTTCATTTCCTTCTTTATCTTCACCAATTGGTGAGTATAAAGATAGGGTATCTTTTCTTTTTTTATTGCTTCTTATATGCATTAAAATTTCATTTTCAATGCATCTTGCCGCATAAGTTGCAAGTTTATTTGTGGCATCAAAATTAAAAGTATCAATAGCTTTAATTAGACCAAAGGTACCAATAGATAATAGATCATCTTTATCAATACCGGTATTTTCAAATTTTTTGACAATATGGGCTACTAGTCTTAAATTATGCTCAATCAGTTTATTTCTTGCCTCAAAGTCTTTATTACGCCAAGCTTCTAAATATTTTGTTTCCTCATCACTTGATAAAACATCAGGAAAATTTTGTGAATTAATAGCGCCAAGTAGAGGTAACAACATTAAGGTTAATAGTTCTATCAATTTAACACTCCTTAAAACCAAATTATAGACAAAATGGAAAAATTTTAGTATAATGTTACTGAATAATAAGGATGTGATTTAGTGAACAAATATCTTCCAACTTTTTTATCCATGTCAATCTATGATATTGATTTTGATACATTATATGCAAAAGGTAAAAAAGTTATACTTTTTGATTTAGATAATACAATTGCATCATATGAAGAGGTGAAACCCAATTCTAAACAATTAATGCTCAATGAAAAACTTACCAAAATGGGTTACAAGATTTATATTATTTCAAATAATCGGATAAAAAGGGTAAAAGAATTTGTTGAAACGTTTAAAGTTAAAGATTATTTAACGCTTGCTAGAAAACCATTTACGAAAAGGGTCTGTGCTTTTATAAAAAAAAATAATTTAAATAAAGATGAAATAGTGATGATTGGTGATCAACTATTAACCGATATTGTTTGTGCTAATAAGATTGGTGTAACCAATATTTTAGTAAAATCTATATCACGTAAGACAGAAAGATGGTATACAAGAATTAACCGTTTAAGAGAAGAAAAAGTTTTAAAAAAAATAGAACGAATAGATGGTAAAAAGGCTTTAGAAATTAGAAATATTATTGGAAAGAGTAGTGATCATAGTGAGTAGGTGTATAGGATGTGGGGCTATTATTCAGTCTAATAATCCTGAACAATTGGGGTATGTGGCTGAGGCTATATTAATTGAACGGGGAAAAGATGTTTATTGTAAACGATGCTATGAAATTAGGAATCATAATTTTCAATATGAAGTGGATAATAATTTACATAATTATTATGAAAAAATGAAAATAATAAAAAAAGAAAAAGCTTTAATTTTGTTACTGATTGATATAATGGATATTATGGGAGGTTTTATTCCTAATTTAGATCAGTGTATTGGTACAAATAAAGTTATTCTTGTTGTGAATAAGATTGACTTATTACCGAAAGATTTCAAATTAACTAGATTTGATAAGATAATTAGAAATTTGGCTTTAAAAGATGGATTAAATTTAGATAGCATCTTGTATGGTAGCGTTAAAAATAAAGAATTTGTTCATAAAATTATTTCAAAGGTGACAAAAATAAAATATCCTAATAAAAGTAATCCTTTTACCAAAAGAAAGGTTCGGTTTAACAATTGTTATATAGTAGGTCATGCTAGTGTTGGTAAATCAACTTTGATGAATCAAATTGGCAAGATATACTTAGAATATAAAACAGATGTTATCACTACCAATAGTCAATTTCAAACGACCCTTGATTTCATTCAATGGCCTCTTGACAAGGATAGTTTTCTAATTGATACACCTGGAATAATAAACCCTCACAATTTTTGTGCTTATCTTAAGGGAGAATCGCTGCATATCGTAATGCCTAAAAAATATATAAAGCCTAGAACTTTCCAATTGCAACCTAATCAAACAATTTTTTTAGGTGGTTTGGTTAGACTTGATTTTAAGGGAAATGAAAAAATTAATGTAAGTTTTTATGTATCAAATGAATTGTATATACATAGAACGAAAACCATACATGCAGATGAAATCTTTCGCTCACAAGTTACAAAGTTATTAGTGCCACCATTTACTGATGAAGAAAAGGAAAAAATTGATAATATTAAAAATTTAGATTTTGAAATAACAAAACCGTGTAATTTATTTCTTTCTGGTATTGGATTTGTACATTTAGTAAGTTTAGATGCAAAGGTAACCATAAAAATTTTTAAAATGATTGATGTTGAGATAAGAAATGATGATTAAAAATTTGTTAGAAAAAATTAAAAAGGAATTTACAATTGATGGCATAGTTCATCAAAGATATTACCATACTATTGGTGTGATTGAGATGGCGCTTACACTTAACAATGTTCATAACTTAAATATTTCGCAAGAAAAATTAATTCTTGCTTCTGCATTTCATGATATTGCTAAATTATTAGATAAAGAAACGATGTGGGATATCCTTACAAAACATTATGCTAGCGAATTAGCATTATTAAAAGATTATCCTCAAATTTGGCATAGTTTTGTAGGTAAAATATATGCGAAAGAAAAGTATGGTATTGATGACCTTGAAATTTTAAATGCTATTAAATATCATACGACAGGACATAAGAATATGACAGAATTAGAAAAAATTATTTTTGTAAGCGATTATATAGAGAAAATAACAAGAAAAGAACAAGAGATGATTGAAACTAGAAATATTGCTTTTAAAAATCTAGACCAAGCTGTTGTGAAAGTTTTAGAAAATACAATTTTATATTTAAAGCAAAATAAGAAAAAGATTTATTATTTAACGGATGAAACGTATAATTATTATTTGGTAAAGGAAAATTAAATGTATAATAAAGTTATTGAAATTTTAAATAAAGCTGTTGTTAAAAAAATAAAGGTTTATGATATGAAAAATTTGACACCATTTTATGATTATAGTATTATATGTAGTGTCAATACTCCAAGACAAGGGATAGCAGCTATTAACTATTTAAAAAAAGAGGCTGAAAATCTTGGCTTTGAAGTGAGAAGTTTTTCTTCGTCAAACGAAACCACATGGTTTTTAATCGATTTAAATGATGTTGTAGTGCATTTGTTTGTTGGTGATGAAAGGTATCGTTATAATCTTGATGGTATGTATGGAGATAATCCTATTAAAGTAGTAGAATAAAATTGTCTAATTTTGCCACATTGTGCATATAATTATGGTGAAAGTGGTGAAAATAATGAAATTATCAGAAATATCATCAAAAGATATTATTAATGACGAAGATGGTGCTCGTCTTGGCAAGATTGCGGACGTAGAAATTGATGTTGCTACTGGTAAGATATTAAGCGTTCATGTTTACCGTAGTTTTAAATTATTACATTTATTTGGCAATAAAGATGTAGTTCAGATACCTTGGAATAAAATTATGAAAATAGGTAGCGACGTCGTTATTGTTGAAAATAGTCAAAGAACAAAAGAAGATACATAAAAGAAGAGAGGTTAATAATTATGAAATATGTACCAAGTCTTGAAAAATCATTTAGACCAATGATTGTTGAACTAAGGAAATTTAAAAAACAGGCAACTAACCCTTTTGCCATTTGTGTTGAAAGACAAAATGGGTACCGTTATCGATATGATATGAATGTATTCCCAGGTGATAATGCGGAAAACTATGAAATGATAGAAAGAGTAATCAAAAGTATACTTTGGGTTGTTGGTGGTTTTAAAATTTATTTAGGTGGCCATGATGGTATTGTTAAAAAGATGCAAGAGGTTTTTTCTTTAAATGGAACAAGAAAATTTGATGTTGATTTTATGTCAAGAGTTTATGACAAACCATTTGAAGTAATTGCTTGTTCATTACAAGATGTTCCAAGTAGTGTTGAAGCGTCTTTGCCTGCTGGAGGACATTTAGAAGGATGTCGTATTGGTTTTGATGCTGGTGGCTCAGACAGAAAGGTAAGTGCTGTTGTCAATGGTGAAGTTATTCATTCAGAAGAAGTTGTATGGTTCCCTAAAGTAAATGAAGATCCTGATTATCATTATGCTGGAATTTTAGATAGTTTTAGACGTGCAGCTGCTAAGATGCCTAGAGTTGATGCCATTGGAGTTTCTAGTGCTGGTATATATATTGATAATGAAGTCAGAGTTGCCTCATTATTCATTAAAGTTCCCCAAGATTTATTTGATGAAAAAGTAAGAAATATGTATATTCGAGCAGCTAAGGAAATTGGAGATGTACCCCTAACTGTTGCAAATGATGGTGATGTTACAGCACTTGCAGGAGCATTGAGTTTAAAAGACGGTCGTGTTTTAGGTATTGCGATGGGAACAAGTGAGGCTGTAGGTTATGTGAATAAAGATGGCAATTTAAATGGTTGGCTAAGTGAACTTGCTTTTGTACCTGTTGATTATAATAAAGGAGCAATGGTTGATGAGTGGAGTGGCGACTATGGTTGTGGTGTAAAATATTTTAGTCAAGATAGTGTCATTAAATTAGCTGGTTTTGCTGGAATTGAATTAGATGAAAATGCATCTCCTGCAGAAAAGTTAAAAGTTGTTCAAGAACTGATGAAAGAACATGACCCAAGGGCAAAAGAAATTTATGAGAATATAGGTGTTTATTTAGGATATAGCATCGCATATTATGCTGAATTTTATGATATTAAATATTTATTATTACTTGGTCGTGTAACAAGTGGTGAGGGTGGAGATATTATCATTGCTAAGGCAAATGAAGTATTAAAATCTGAATTTCCAGAATATAAAGATATAACAATTATGATGCCAGATGAATGGACTCGTCGTGTTGGTCAATCAATTGCTGCAGCAAGCCTTCCAGAAACAAAATAATGATTTCAGTTGAAATATTCTGTGATAGTAAAGAAAATTGCAATACTTATTTGGTTACGAAAGATGATTATGCGATTCTTATCGATCCTGCGAATAATGTAAAACATTTGAACAAATATTTAGAAGGAAAATCTTTAGTAGCAGTATTGCTTACGCATGGACATTATGATCATTTTAAAACACTTGAAGAAATTTTGAAAATATATGATGTTCCTTGCTATTTGCAAAAAAGAGCCAAAGATAAGATTTTTGATCTCAATGCAAGTTATGCTAAAGTTTTTGGTTGTAATAAAGTACCATCAGTAGATCAAACAAAATTTGTTTTTGTGAATGATAATGATTCAATTGAGATTGCAAATTTTACTATTAAGGTTTTATATACACCTGGGCATACAGATGACAGTGTCTGTTATATCATTGATAATTTCTTCTTTTCGGGAGATACATTGTTTAAAAATTCCGTAGGGCGAACGGATCTTATAACAGGTAATACTTTTAAATTAGGACAATCACTTGTCAAAATTAAAAATTTAAAGCAAGATTATATCATTTATCCAGGACATGATGGTACAACAAGTCTATCAAGTGAAAAGAAAAATAATCCTTATCTAAAAAATAATTAAATAGATAAAAAACTATATCAATCGTTGATGAAATAAAAATTTTATCAACGATTTTTTATATTGAAAATATATAAAAATTTTTTATTGAATGAATAAAAATACAAAAATGGAAAAAAATATAAAAAATTAGCACTAAATTGTTGACAGTGCTAACAAATAATGGTATAATATTAGCAGTGAGTTAAAAAGAGTGCTAAGGAGGCTTAAATAGTGTTAAGTGAAAGGCAAAAATTAGTATTGATTGCAATTATTGAAGAATATGTAAAAACAAATGAACCAGTGGGATCATTTGCTTTATCAAAAAGACCAGAACTTAATTTTTCAACTGCCACTCTTCGAAATGAAATGGCACAACTTGAAGAAATGGGATTTTTAGAAAAGACCCATACTTCTAGTGGAAGAATCCCATCAGAAAAAGGGTATCGGTTTTATGTTGAAACGATTATGCGAAAAAGCAATGAAAAAGATGCAAATTTTCCAATGATTGATGAGATTTTTGAAAGACCAAATGTTACTAGGGAAGAAGCCATTACCGAATCAATGGAAATAGTTACCGAACTTACAAATTATGCGACTATTGCACTTGGTAAAACTTCATATAACTCAAGAATAAAAAAACTAGAATTTGTTTCTTTGAAAGAAAATTATGCTGTAATTTTAATGGTAACCGATCAAGGACATGTTGAAAGTAAAAGAATTATGGTACCAGCAGGAATTAGTATTAGAGAAATTGAAAGAACAATTAGTATTTTAGATGAAGTTTTGCATAATTGTCTTTTAAGTGATATTCAAAATCAACTATTAGATGATATTACTAATGATGAAATTCGTGATTATATTAATTATCATAGTGATTTAGTAGATGCTTTTGTAAATGCTTTTACAGAAATGGTATCTGACAAATACCATATTAGTGGTAAATATAATATTTTATCACAACCTGAATTTCAAGATGTCGGTAAGGTTAGGGAATTTTTAAATGCAATTGAGAAAAAGGATATTTTAAGAATTGTCAAATCTGATAGTATGGGAATTAGTATCAAAATTGGACAAGAAAATGAACTAAAAGTAATGCAAGATTGTACAGTGATTACAGTTCCTTATGAGACAAATAGCGGTAGTGTTGGTGCTATTACAGTATTTGGACCAACTAGAATGGAATATGATAAGGTGATTCCATTACTTGAATATATCGCAAAAAATATGAAAAGAATAGTATAGGTGAAAGAATGGAAAATAATCGTTATCGCGAAGAAGAAAAAGAATTAGAAAAAGAAACTATATCAGAAAAAGATGTAGATAGTAAAGAACAAGTTTTAGTTGAAGAACTAGAAAAGGAGTTAGAAGAAACTGAAGAAGAGTTAAAAAATGATATTAAATTTAATAAAAAATTAAAAAAGAAAATTAAACATTTAGAAGATGAAAATGCAAAATTAACAGAAGAATTAAATCAAGCTAAAGATCAATTATTAAGAAATAGAGCTGATTTAGAAAATTTTAAACGAAGAACAGCAGAAGAACGGATAAAAGAAAGAAAATATGCAATGCAAGATTTTTTTAGTGAGATAATTGATGTGATTGATGTTTTTGATAAAGCAGTTAATGTGAATACTGATGATGAAAAGTTAAAAAAATATTTAAGTGGTTTTGCAATGGTTAATACCAGACTTAAACAAACATTAGAAAGTTATGGTGTTAAAAAAATTGAATGTTTGAACAAAGAATTTGATCCAGCATATCAACAAGCACTAGAAGTTGTTGAGGTTGATGGTGTGAATTCAAATATTGTAGTTGATGTAGTTATGGAAGGCTACATGTATAAAGATCGTGTATTAAGACCTAGTATGGTCAAAGTAAGTAAATAAAAAATTAGGAGGTAAAAAATTATGAGTAAAATTATAGGTATTGATCTTGGTACAACAAATTCATGTGTTGCTGTTATGGAAGGTGGAGAAGCAAAAGTAATAGTAAATGCTGAAGGAATGAGAACGACTCCATCAGTTGTTTCCTTCAAAAATGGTGATATTGCAGTTGGTGAAAGTGCAAGACGTCAGGCTGCAACTAATTTAGATACTGTTTTTTCAATTAAAAGACATATGGGAACTGATTATAAGGTACATATTAAATCAACAAACAAGGATTATACTCCACAAGAAATTTCAGCGATGATTCTTCAAAATTTAAAAGCAACAGCTGAAGCATATCTTGGTGAAAAAGTTACAGAAGCCGTTATTACTGTCCCTGCATATTTTAATGATGCCGAGCGACAAGCAACAAAAGATGCTGGTAAAATTGCAGGTCTTGAAGTTAAACGTATTATCAATGAACCCACTGCTGCTGCTTTGGCTTATGGTATAGATAAGAAAAGTGATAAAGAACAAAAGGTTTTGGTTTATGACCTTGGTGGTGGTACTTTTGATGTTTCAATCTTGGAACTTGCAGATGGCACTTATGAGGTTTTATCCACAGCTGGTAATAATCGTCTTGGTGGTGATGACTTTGACAATCGTGTTGTTGACTATATGGTTAAAGAATTTAAACGCACAAATGGTATTGATTTAAGTACAAATAAGAGTGCAATGTTTAGATTGAAACTAGAAGCTGAAAAAGCGAAAAAAGATTTAAGTGGTATTACAACTACTGATATTAATATTCCATTTATTGCAATGGATTCTGAGGGAAGTCCTGTGCATTTTGATATGACCCTTACTAGATCTAAATTTGAAGAATTAATTCGTGATTTAGTTGATTCAACTACTAAGTCAGTTCGTCAAGCATTAAAAGATGCTGGTATTACAACATCTGATATTAACCAAGTATTATTAGTAGGTGGTTCAACACGTATTCCATGTGTACAAGAATTAGTTAGAAAAGAATTAGGAAAAGAGCCTAATCGTAGCATTAATCCAGATGAAGTTGTTGCAATGGGTGCTGCCATTCAAGGTGGAGTTCTTGCGGGTGATGTTAAAGATGTCTTACTATTAGATGTTACTCCTCTTTCATTAGGTATTGAAACATTAGGTGGTGTTTCCACTGTTCTAATTCCGCGTAATACTACAATTCCAACATCTAAATCACAAGTGTTTTCAACTGCCGCTGATAATCAACCTGCTGTTGATATCCATGTATTACAAGGTGAACGTTCAATGGCTGCTGATAACAAAACCCTTGGTCGTTTCCAATTGAGTGGTATTCCACTAGCACCAAGAGGTGTTCCACAAATTGAAGTAAAATTTGATATAGATGCCAATGGTATTGTCCATGTTAGTGCTAAAGATCTTGGAACTGGCAAAGTTCAAACAATTACAATTAGTGGTGGTTCAGGTTTAAGCGAAGATGAAATTGATCGTATGGTAAAAGAAGCAGAAGCAAATGCAGCAAGTGATAAAGCTAAAAAAGAAGAAGCTGATTTACGTAATGAATGTGAACAAATCATTTTTGCTGCAAAGAAATCAGTTGATGACTTGGGAACTGAAGTAACGGATGAAGAAAAAACTAATATTGAAAATGCAACTAAAGAGTTACAAGAAGCATTGAGTAAAGATAATTTAGAAGATATTAAGGCCAAAAAAGAGGCTCTTGAAAAAGCTGCTCAAAGTGTTGCGATGAAAGCTTATCAAAAAGCACAAGAACAAGCATCAAAGAGTCAAGATGGGAATAATAATCAAAATAGTGATGGCACTGTTGATGCAACTTATGAAGAAACGGATAAATAAAATTAATTAAATGATTAAGAAAGGGGCCTGCTATGGCAACTAAAAGAGATTATTATGAAGTATTGGGGGTATCAAGAGATGCTTCCCAAGAAGAAATAAAAAAGGCATATCGTACACTAGCGAAAAAATATCATCCAGATGTATCAACAGATCCTAATGCCACAGAAAAATTTGCGGAAATTCAAGTAGCATATGATTGCTTAAGTGATCCAGATAAAAAAGCTAATTATGATAGATTTGGTACTGAAGATATGGCTGGTTTTACTGGTGGTCAATCAGGAGCAGGTTTCGGATTTGAAGATATTTTTAGCAATATCTTTGGAGGCTTTGGCGGATCAAGTAGAACGAGATCAGCATCTAGAAGGGGAAGCGATTTACAATCTGAGGTTACAATTACTTTTGAAGAAGCTGCTTTTGGAGTAGAAAAAAAGATTAATATAACTAAACTTGATACTTGTTCAAAATGTGCAGGGTTAGGTGCTGAATCTAAAAGTGATATTTCTACTTGTACAAGATGCAATGGTCGTGGTACCATAATTAGTCAACAAAATACCATTCTTGGTATGATGAGGAGTGAAACAACTTGTCCGGATTGTGGCGGTAGTGGTAAAAAAATTAAAAAGGTGTGCTCGGAGTGTAGTGGTAGTGGTCGCGTAAGAAAAACTAAAACTCTTAATATTAAAATTCCTGCAGGAATTGCGGATGATCAAACTATTAGACTTTCAGGTGAAGGAGAAGCCGGTGTCAAAGGTGGTTCTTCTGGAGACTTATTAATACATGTAAATGTTAAAAAACATGAGATTTTTGAAAGAGATGGAAATAACATTTTATTAGATTTACCAATTACTTTTAGCCAAGCAGCTTTAG
>ERZ772883.2805-NODE-2805-length-10247-cov-18.615581_pt1 | contig 10247 bp, 10 predicted proteins | sample MGYA00580575_ERZ772883 | MGnify/ENA primary metagenome ERZ772883 (study PRJEB29015, sample SAMEA2737666) | human gut metagenome | biome: human gut; feature: human-associated habitat; material: faeces | place: China | collected 2012 ...
CGATGTGCCGGCGCTCCTGTGGGTGCTCCTCATCCGGCGGCAGAAACTCCGCCAGCATCAGGATGACCGAAGTGAGCAATCCCTCCGCCGCATCATAGAAAAAGGCATTCTGTCCGCGATTGCTGTCATCACCATCGGGGTTGACAATGGTTTTGGCAAGGATCTTGGCGTACTTCTCCGCCTTGGCTCGAGCCGCCAGGTTCTTGGGATCTTTTCTTGCGATGTCCATGTAGCGGTTGACCAGTGTCAGCAGGTTGTTGCCGTCTGAACGGGTGGGATTGCGCAAGTCAATAACAGATACATTGTAGCCATAGCAGTTTTTTGCAATCGTGCCGTAATTGCGGGCCAGGTCACCCTTGCTGTCCAGCGCCAGCCAGCTCATGCCGGAGGCGCAGGCGTATTCCAGATTGGGGTACAGGAAGAATGCGGTTTTACCGATACCGCTGGCGCCGATCATAAGGCAGTGAATGTCATCGCTGTCTACCAGTGCGGTGAGCTCCTGCGGTTGCCCCTTGCAGCCGAGGATCAATCCCTGCTCCGTGGGGAGATTCTGTCCTCGGCGCCATTCTCTGACCTTGAAGGGCACATGGGCATAGGTCTGCCTGATTTCCTTGTCGGTGGCCCATCGGGCTGTACCGTGCTGCCCATCGCCTACAGTGCGGGATTTGATATTGCCAAGGGTATAGTGATGAGACATCATGGACAGCCCACCGATGACAAGGAACATTGCTGCTCCCGCTGCGATCAGGATCCAAATACTTGCGTTCAACGTTTCACCTCATTTCATTCATAGCAAGGCCCTGAGCATTTTCGCTGTTCAGGGTCAGATCGTCATTCCAGTCTTTGTTTTCCGGGATTAGGCGCTCCACGGAATAGCGCACCTCTAACTGATTCTGCATCCGGCGGCTGGCCTGATGACCAGCTTCATCGTTATCGAGGCAGAGCAGGACGGTGTCGAGCTGCGGCACTTGTTCCAACATCTGCAATACTGGCTGAATGGATGTGCCGCAACAGGCTACATAGCTGTGCCGCTGCCAGTTCTCCGGATAAAGGGTGATGAAGGACAGCATATCGATGGGTGCTTCAAACACATACAGACTTCTGTCTGTGCCGACATAATGGAAGCTGTATCGTGGATCACTGCCCTCGATGTTCAAGCGGAAGGCTTTTCCGTAGCTGTTGGCGCTGCGCTTGTGGGCATGGCGAGGGACACCTTCCACATCTGTGCCAACAAACACGGCGTTGTGATACTCGGCATCCTCATACAGAAGCCCAGCCTTGGCAAAGTGCGCCACCACATCTCTTGCGATGCTGCGATGTTTGATGAGATACGCAAACACTCTGCGCATATCTTTGTTGGCGGGCGGCAGTGCAAATGGTTTCACCGGTTCCTCGGTGCGCTCCCCGGCAGAGGGATACGCTGTTCCCAGTTCACCGCCCAGCAGCATTGTCACTGCGTCCGGGTAGCTAAGGCCGTAGAACCGCTGCACAAAGCTGACGGCATGTCCGCCTCGCTCCTCCGCATGGTCATACCATTCGTTGCCTCGGACGGTCACGCTGTGGTCGCTGGAAAGACGTTTTTCCCTGCCGGAGGAAAGCAGCTTTTCACCGCGGCAGCGCAGAAACTCCTCCAGATCCACTGCGGCGGCACGCTGTTTCTGTTCTTCGGTGAAATGAATATAGCCTGACATGTAGACCTCCTTTTTTACATACTCTGCTGATACTGCGTCTGCTCCTCACGGTCATCCGCCTTGTGGCCCATGGCCATACGTTTCTCCATAAGCCGTCTGCGGCGTTTGGAATCGATGCGGATCCCCGCCGGGTTACTTGGTGGAACGGAATTGCTTTGGAATATCCTGCTCATGTGATGGAGTAGTTTGGTTGCTGCCAGCATGACAGTCGGATCCCGGAACTGGTCAAAGCGGTCGAGAAAAAATCGTGCATACTCATTGCCTTGTGCCGCGGCTCGGATCAGCCATTCTCTGGCCTGCTCACGATCCGGAGGAACATCCCTCCCAAAAAGATACAGCTTGCCCAAGGCGTACTGTGCAAATTGATTTCCCTGATCAGCGGAGGCTGTCAGGTACGCAAGAGCCTTTTCCACATCCTTCGGTACAAACTCACCGGTGAGATAAATCTTTCCGAGACGATACTGTGCAAATTGACTGCCATGGTCTGCGGCCTTGTCAAGCCATTCCATCGCTTCATCCCATCGTTTTTGCGTGAGGAGCAGCTTCCCGAGGGCGTACTCCGAGAAATCATTACCGGCTTCTGCCGAGCGCCGAAACCACTGCTCTGCCTTTGCATGGTCACGCAAGGTGGAGAGATCATCCCGATAGAACTTACCAAGCTGATGTGCCGCAACGGTATATCCCTCCTCCCAGAGTTGCTCCAGCGCTTTGACCGCTTCTGCGTGTTCCGCATCCAGTGCATAGATGTCCTGCAGGACAGCCTTTGCGGCGCGGTAACGCTGCGCCTGCTCGTGCACGCTGTAGGACTGATGCTCCTCCTTCTGAGTTTCCAGCTCCGGGTCATCCTGCATTCCTTCATCCTCAAAGGTCGGGAGGCCGAGACGAATGCTCTCGGCCTCCCGGATGATGTCGTTCTTGATTTTGCGAAACTCCTTGCGTTGAGATAGCGGGAGTCGTTCCCACGGGGTACTGTGACCGTAGCACTCGTTCAGTTCCTCATGGATCTGATTCCACACCTCATAGCACTCAGAGACCTCCGGCAGCTCCGCCAGTGCATCTACGATGGTATCGACGAGCTGCTTTAGAGGCTTCTTGAGATAGCCATACTGTTTCTTTCCGGTGGTGCTTTCCAGCGCCTGCACAAGCTGACGCATATTATCCTCGATGATTGGGCTATCACAGATCTGACGCTGCATCCGGCTGATCATTTCCCGCATGGCATTCTTCGCTGCCTCCACCAAGTCTGAGTAGGCCACATCCTTACGCTCATAGATTTGCTGCATCTCATCCCGGAAGATAGCATTGGTCAGCTTGGAGCGCATCGTCGCGATCCCGTCCCTGGTCAGGAAGCCTTCCTTCGGATCATCGGACCAGACCATCATGTGAATGTGCGGGTGATGCCCTTCGTCATGGAAGGCGGCATACCAGTGGAAGTTCTCGAGCGATATCTTCATTGACTTCGCCAGCGTCGGTGCGTTCTCCATGAGGAGCGCACGCCACGCATCGGCGTTGTCGTATTCCAAACGATCAGCATCCTCACGACGCAGAGAGTAGATGATGGTCCACACATTTCCCTCATGCGCTTCCAGCTCTGATATTGCCGAGGCAAGATCTACGGCAGTGGCAGAACTGAACAGACCATGAGCACCTCGCTTCTGCACGCGGGGACGGGTAGCAATGTACTGCATGTATCCGCTCTCCGGGTCTATTTCGTGAAGGTTAGCATCCAGTGCCATACTGATAAATGCGGAAGCCGTACCGAGCGTCGGCGTTCTGCAGTAGTCCTCGTACTCAAACAGTTCCACCGCATCCGGAAAGTCATGGAGCAGTTTCTGGATGAGCTCACGCTGACCTTTTGTGACCGCACCGTTTCCGGCCAGCTTCTCCACGCCTTCACGGGTGGCGATGTAGCGCATATACCCGCCAGCTTTTCCGGATTTGATATAGCCGCTTTTCTGTACGAGCTTCGCCATCGCTTACACCGACTTCTGGAAGTCCAGCGCATCTTTGAAGGAGATGCGGCCGTTGGTCCGCTTCATATCACGGATGGCCTTGCCGCGCAGGCGCTCATATGCTCCTTCGTCGATGTCGGTATCATAGGCAATGATCTGCGCCATCAGGTTGATGTCCACGCCCTGCTTGAAAAGCAGAGAACTGATGCGGCCTGCGAAACCATCCAAAGTTCCGGTCAGCATTGTAGAGAGTGCTTCAGGCAGAAACGCACTGGCGTTCTTTGTGTTCAAGTAGCCGACATAAAACTTGAGCGCATTCATCACGAACTCGCTTCGGCTGCTGCAGTTATCCAGCTTCAGGTGTGCATCGATCTCTCTGTCCATATCCTCGGTGATCCAGAAAGCCTTTTTGATCTTATTGTTGTGTTCCATTGACAAATTCCTCCTAATTTTCGTGTTGTCCCCGCTGGAAACCCTTGTCCCACGGGGATATTTCGGTTTATAGGGTCCAGGCCGCCCTGCAAGGTGCTATTTTGTCCCCAGCCTAAAAAGCCGAAAACTGCCCGCACTGCGGGCAGAAGTGGTTCGAGCCGGGGTGCTTTGTCCCCGGCTCTTTCTCCTGCTTTTCTTTCGACGGATGCCGATATCCCCACAAAGCGGTTCAAAGCCCACCCAAATCCCCACGGTGGGGTACTCGCTCGGGCTACCTGTAAAAAGCGCACACAGCGGCCCACAGGGGCGGACACGGCGGTTACATCTGCATCTCAGGAGCCTGCGTTTCACTGTCCCGAAGCTGTCGGGCGTACTCGTGCAGGCTCATGCCGGTCTGCTGCTGGCAGAACGCCTCCATCTTGCAGAGCAGGACTTCCTGTTCGGCTGCGTTGAGAGGGTAACTCCAGTCTTCTTCCGAACCGTCTCCCTTGCAGAGGTTCAGATCCAGTGTGTTGCACAGACGATCCTGCTCCACGTCATAGTTAGCGTAGATGTTGAGCCAGTCATCGTTCTGATCGGTGCAGACAAATGTACCGAAGGCAGCATCCACATCGAAGTCCGCCTGCAGATAAAAGTTGAGCTTTCCGTCCGATTCGATAATCTCCTCACCGAAAGAAAAATTCTGTGCAGAGAGATGCCCTGCCGAGGTGATCTCTTTGCCATTCAGATGATTCAGCAGTTTGCACCACTGCTCATCTGCCGGAGCAAAGTACGACCTCGTTGCATGGTATGACGCCACGGACACATCCCGCATCGCCCAAGTCTGCCAACCATCCATAATGTGAACAGCGGAGAACTCACGCTTGTCGAAGTTCACATCGAACACACCGCGATTTTTGCCGCGGTTCTGCATGCGAAGGACAATCAGCGCATCGTACTCCTCTGCTGTGATGGGCTGGCCGCCTGCAAACATTTTGATGAACAGATCTGGCGCAGCATTCTCGTCGGTAGTAATGTAGCTGCGCAGCTTTTTGCAGGCATCCAGCATCTCCTCACCGGGGGTCGTCTTGAAGTACCACTCCTGTCCGTTTTCTACTACATGGTAGGCGGCATAAGTACGGGCAGCCTCTTCCTTTGCACGCTGTGCAGCAGCTTCTGACTGAATAGCGCGGCTGATGCGCTCATACTCATGTGCCGGAAGCTGATTGCACAGTTCGTCCAACACATTCTCGAAATGCTCTTGCAAGGTTTCATTCTTGAGATGTCTTTCAATGGCCTTCTTCCATCGATGGTCCAGCCATAAGACGATTTCTTCCTGTTGCGCCATATCAGTTGTCCTCCTTCATCAAATCGGATTTCGGCTCGTTGCTCTGCGGCTTCAGCGCAGCCGACTTAACGGTACGCTTGGGCTTGGGCGCAGGGGCAGTCTTGCTGTCCAGATACTCCCGCAGCGGCTCCGGCACTTCTGCCTCATAGAGTTCCTGCAGTGTTTTTTCCATCTGCGCCTGCACACTTGTGTTTTTCTTTTTAAGAGAAAAATCGAGAGCGGCAAGCTGCTCGCTCTCGAATGGGATCATAATATTCTCTTTTTTCATGATGTTCCTCCAATCACATCGTCATCTGTGGCTCCTGCGGAGCCTGCTCCATTTGCTGCGGCGGATAATCTACCAGCGCATACCAGCGACCATGCTCGTCTCTTTTTAAGGACCGCACCTCCATCTCCAGGATTTCTTGCGCTTCGGCCGGCATCTGGCATCCGCTGACTCCGGGATGTGCTATAGTCGCTTCGCCGCGTAAGAGCTTCTCTGTTTCGGATGGAGTCAGATCCACAAAACCGCACGGCGTCATGAGCTGAAAGTAGTCGTTCGGATAGCTTTTCAGTAGTTCCTCCACGGTCTGTGGCTGCACCATATCCCGCAGTCTCGATGTGGTCTGCACCGAATCGCTCTGTACGATCCCTTCTGTGAGGAACTTCGGCACATTGATGACCTCTGCGTTACGGAAGGCGAGGTCACCGCGGTAGCCAATTTTCAGAGCGGAAAACTCCCTCGCGGCACGGATGAGTGCCTTGGGGCTTCCGGGCGGCATCTCCTGCTCCCATCGGTACCACTTATCTTCATAGCCACAGGGAGTGAGCTTGAGAAGGACATAGTCCTCCGGCACGAACTTCGGATAGCGACAAAGCTGACCGCCCACGGCATAGTAGGGTTTGCCCTCACACATCACAGTCTGCTCCATGTACGATTTCATCTTGGGCAGGGTTTCGCAGAACCAACACTCGGTATCCCCGAAGCGACGGATCTGACCATCATCCAGAATGCGGTTGAGATTATCCTTTTTCGTCAGGTGATAGACCGTAGACGGTCTGGGCGCTTTTTGATATGCCATGTTATTCGGCCTCCTCATAGTAGTCACGAAGCTGAAAGCCAAGCGCCTCCATCTCGCTATGGTCCATGTTGAGGATATGCCGCAAAATATCGTAGAGATCGCCGCCCGAATAACGGCTGTTGAGAAAATCCACGAGCCGGTCCACCAACTCGCGTTCGCGCTCCGGCGTAATGGGTTTTGTTGCAGTATTCATAATCATTTTTTCCTTTCAGCCTTTCGGCAGATATTTTCTCGGATTGGTCCGCTCCCCGTGAACACGCACCTCAAAGTGGAGGTGCGGGCCGGTGGAGCGACCGGTGCTGCCGGAGAGGGCAATGATGTCGCCTGCCTCCACCGTCTGACCTGCCTGCACCAGAAGGCTCGAGCAATGTCCATACAATGTGGCAAGCCCGCTGCCGTGGTCGATCATGACATAGTAGCCATACCCACCGGCATTGTATTTGGAGACCGTCACCGTTCCCGGCAGCGCGGCGCGGATCGGCGTACCCGTTGGGACAGCCATGTCCATGCCTGTGTGATTCCTCAGCCTGTGGGAGATGGGATCGATGCGGCTGCCGAATTCAGAGGTGACGCGGCTTTCCCATCCAAAACCAATGGGCGAGCAGAAACCATCCGCACTGATAAACGGCACCTCCGCACCGGGTATCCAATCCTCCGAACCGCCGGCGACGCCATAACGTACCAGATCATACACGCTGTCGGCGTTGGCTTTCTGCTCGTCCGTTATCTGCAAGCCGAGCGCACTCTCGATATTTTCGTAGGCCTCTATCATATCCGTAATGGGAATTGCCACGGTGCAGCTCTCCTCGGATTCTGTTCCGTCCTCTGCGGTAACGGTTCGAATGCGCTCCTCGTAGGTCACGAAGCAGTCCACAAACCGCCGGTGGGCGCGGCGGCTGGGAGCATCCTCACCGAAATGCAGAGCATAGAAAACAGCCTTGATGCGGATCTCGTCAAGGCTGTCGTTGCCTTCCATCATGTCATGAACGGCGGCAATGGCATCGTCCAGCAGCGCAAAGCTGCGGCGCATATCGTCGATGTAGGCAGTGTACTCCACAGGCGTCTGCCGCGGGATATCTCCTCCGCGGAAGCTCAGAAGAACGGCAGAGCGGTTGTGTTCGGCGCCGCCCGAGAGCAGAGAGCATAAGAGTGCCAGCGTTACAACAAGCGGTGAGAGGATAGCCGCTGCGATCCAGCCAGCCTTCCTCCGCGTTTCCTCATTGGACATCGCGGCAGCAGCGAGCTTTGCCAGCAGTGCGGCAGGGAGCGCCATTATTTGCCGCCTCCCGTGCCGAACATTTCCCGTTTATACTCCGGTGCCTGCACCTCCAGCGGGTAACGGTCGTTGCCGCACTTGTAGAGGCACGAGCCGCGCCGCGGGTCCTGGATCAGCGCATACTCGGATTCCTCCAACTGGAGCGTATCCATGAAGAACTTCTTATCCACGTTGCCGCCGTTGAAGATGAATTGATGGACGGGGATGGAAAAGAGCGGGCGCGTCATTTCTCGGATACCCGGCTGGTCAAAATCCTCGAGATTCTGACTGGCGAGGAAGAGTGCAGACTCTTTCTTGCGCACGCGCTTGAGGCAGTTGCGGATGTAGGTGACCACGGTGGGATTGGAGAGCCATAGGTACAGCTCGTCAATAGCCGCGACGGAATCGCCCGCAGTCAGAAGCTGATCCGACATATACGAGAGCAGCGTGAACAGAATGGTGTCGCGCAGGTTCTTCGCTACATTGTCCAGCCCCTTGACACAGAATACGAGAAATTTGGAGTTTGTGATGTTCGTATGTCCGTTAAAAAAGCGCGAGTCCGCTCCCTTGCACATGGAGTGAAGTCCAAGCAGAAGGTCGCGCAGCATTTCACGGGGATAAAGACCGGCAGCGTCATAGTTGTCATAGGCTTCCCGGATCGTATCATACAGGTCGGAAAGGATGGGGTAGTCGGTTGGCTGCATTTTCGTGAAGTCTGTGTGGTCGGTAATATTCCACTTTTTATATAATTGCTCCACCATCAGCTCCAGCGTGTCGATGCGGGGCGTGTCGAAGCCCTTGTAGACGCGGAAGACGTCCCGCAGGAAGGAAATGTGCTGGGCAAGCAGCGTCCCGTGAAAGGCTTGAGGCGCATCTGGATTGTCCGGTCCGCTGCCATCGTCCCAGCAACGGGGCTCCAGCAGATTGATGCGGTACTGTCCGCTCAGATAGTCGAGAAAGCAGCCGCCCAGCGCACGGCACTCGTCCTCCATCTCATGCTCGGAGTCGAGGGAGATCACGCTCTTGCCCGCTTCGCGTACATTGCAGAGGAGCAGCTTGAGCAGAAAGCTCTTGCCCTGTCCGCTGTTGCCGAGGATGAGCACATTGCTGTTCGTCTTATCGGGCGCGCGGCGAAACAGGTCCACGATGATGTTCGCGCCGAAGCGGTCTCGTCCGATGAAGAAGCCCTCGGGGTCGGTCTTGCCGGAATAGTTCATGGGATAGAGATTTGCAACGCTGCGCGCGGGCAATACGCGCTCGGCAAAGCTGGCAAGCACACTACCGCCCGCGGGATTGGCAGAAGCAAATCCGTCCTTCTGCCGCAGGAGCAGACTGTCCGTCCCGATCTTCGAGCGCATGAGCTGCGCCGAGATGACCTCTCGCGCCGCGCGCAGCTTTTCGGGGCTGTCCGCGGCAATGTCCAAATACACCGCGCAGTGGATGAGTGGCTCCTGCTCCTGCCGCTGCGACTCCACAAGGCCGACCACATCGCGCAGCTTCGCTTCGGCGGTCACGCTCTGTTTGAGGTCGTTGACGTTGCTGCGCTCCATGCGGCTCTTGTTGGCCGCGGCGTGCAGAATAGCGTCCTCCTCCGCCGGCGTGACCTGCCGCGCGGTCAGGCGCAGACTAACGCCGCCCATGTCCCCAATGCGGCGCAGCAGCGCCAATTCGTCCGTCATGGGCGGGTAGCTTTTGAGACTCAGCACCGTGTGGTATCGGCTGGCGAGGATAAAGTGGTCGGTATTGAACTTTGCCGCCGCGGGAGCGATGCTGTCCAGAAAATCCCTGGGACGCTGGACCGGCTCCGGCAGCTTCTTTTTGGGTTTCTTTTTAGCCATGTACATACTCCTCTCCGTCGAAATCGTGAAATACCTCCGTGGTCAGATCCTGCTGGTAGTAGATCGCCAACAGGCGCTTCACATCCTGTTCCTCCGCCAGCTTCACGCGAAGCCCGTGGTCGCAGATGGTTTTCTCCAGTTGACGCAGGGTCGCCTCGTCTACGCCCGCCTTGCGATCCACCGGCAGCACCAATACAAACTCACGCGAGGAAGCGGAGGCAAATTGAATGGCGTCCAGATGTGCGAGGTCACGCTCGAGCAGGGCGCGCACCTCCGGCGCTGTTTCCTCCTCCAGGCGGTGGCGGTAATATTCCTTATTCTGTTGAAAGGACTCGCGGGAATCCAACGCCAGGAGCTCCAGCGAGGACTGGGTGCTCAAAAGCACGGTGAGGGAGCGGATGCGGCTTCGGATGACCTCCGGGGAGAGAACGGAAAGGTTATCCGGTCGGATAAGATAAAAAACACGCTCGCCGGTCTCCGTCCGGATGCCGTGCGGCGTGATGTGGGCAATGCCCATGAGCTGCCGCGTTGATTGGCGTTGATGCAGCTCTCTTTTCTGTTTTCGATTCATGGGTCCAGCCTCCATTCGTAATACTGTTGGCTCAAAAAGAGGAAGTTTGCGGCGCGGCGCAGGAAGTCGAGGATGCTGCTGCCCTCGACCTGAATGGTGAGGAAGGCATACAGCACCGTG
>ERZ772883.2806-NODE-2806-length-10245-cov-27.770952_pt1 | contig 10245 bp, 10 predicted proteins | sample MGYA00580575_ERZ772883 | MGnify/ENA primary metagenome ERZ772883 (study PRJEB29015, sample SAMEA2737666) | human gut metagenome | biome: human gut; feature: human-associated habitat; material: faeces | place: China | collected 2012 ...
GTATTAGCCATCCATGACCTGCCGGGCTTTGGCCGGGCGGCGCTGTCGGTCATCGTGCCGGTGCTCTCGACGCTGGGCGTGCAGACCGTGGCACTGCCTACGGCGGTGCTGTCCACCCACACGGGGGGCTTAGGCACCCCGGCTAAGCTGGCCAACCCTGGCTACGGTCCCGCGGCACTGGAACATTATCATCGGCTGGGCGTGAAATTTGACTGCATCTACTCGGGCTATCTGGCGGACGCCGCGCAGGCAAAGCTCGTAGAACAGGCGTTTGAGCTGTGGCCCCGCGCGTTCAAGGTCGTGGACCCGGTGCTGGGCGACGGAGGGCGGCTGTACAGCGGCCTGGGGGCCGACATGGTGCCCGCTATGTATAGTCTGTGCAGCAAGGCGGATCTGATCGTCCCCAATGTGACCGAGGCCGCGCTGCTGCTGGGCGACCCGCTGCCCGGTGTGGGCAGTGCCGAGCAGGCCGCCGCACAGGCGGCCCGGCTGACCCGCGTAGCGCCGCAGGTCGTTGTGACCGGCGTGACGGGCATCGGCGGCGGACGCTACATAGGCTGTGTGGGCGCGGCCCGCGGCGGCGAGGGCTATGCCGTAAAAACGCCGCTGCAGCCGCGGATGTTCCACGGCACGGGCGATATTTTTGCCGCCGTGCTCGTCGGGCGCATTTTGCGGGGCAACGTCCCCCAGGCTGCCGTACAGGCAGCTGCCGCCTTCGTAGCCGAGTGCATCAGGCAGACGCCCGAGGGAGCCGACGAGCGGCTGGGCGTCTGGCTGGAGAACGCCCTGCCGAAACTGCGGCAGGAGTAAGACCATGAGACTGCCGCGAGACAAGGATGTCCTTGAAAATGCCCGAGCGCTGCGAAAAAGCATGACGCGGGAGGAACGCCATCTGTGGTATGATTTTCTGCGCGGATATTCGCCGCGCTTTGTACGGCAGAAGGTTGTAGGACGTTATATTCTGGATTTTTATTGCGATGCGGCAGGTCTGGCGATAGAGCTGGACGGCAGCCAGCATTATGAAGCGGCGGGACAGCTGCACGATGCACAGCGCACGGAATATCTGGAGGGCTTCGGAATCAGAGTGCTGCGGTTTTCCAATCTGGATGTGATGCAGCATTTTGAGGGCGTATGCCGTGTGATTGATAACGCCGTGAAAAGCCTCCCCTAGAGGGGAGGTGGCCGAAGGCCGGAGGGGTGGCCGGGAGCCGACCCATGAACGGCGTGCCGCCCGGCCCCTCACCCGGCGCTGCGGCGCCACCCTCCCCCAAGGGAGGGCTAAAGTTATAGAACGAGGACTTGTAAATTTATGCCAACCTTAAACATTGTACTGGTCGAGCCGCAGATCCCGCAGAACTCCGGCAATATCGCGCGGACCTGCGCGGTGACGGGAGCGCGGCTGCATATAGTCGGCCCGATGGGCTTTACCATCGACGACAAAAAATTAAAGCGCGCCGGGCTTGACTATTGGCACCAGCTTGATATAACATATTATCAAGATCAGGCGGACTTTTTTGCCAAAAACAGTGGTCCGTTTTTCTACTTCACGTCCAAGGGCCCGCGCCGCCATGTGGATGTGACCTACCCCGACGGCGCGTATCTCGTCTTTGGGCGCGAGGATGCCGGCCTGCCCGAGGAGCTGCTGGCCGCGCATGAGGCCGACTGCGTGCGTATGCCGATGCGCAGGGGCGAGCGCTGCCTGAACCTGTCCAACGCGGTGGCAGTGGGCGTGTACGAAGCATTGCGTCAATGGGATTTTGCCGGTTTGGAGACTCACGGGCAGTTGACCCGATACGAATGGAGTGAGGATGTAAAATGAGCAAGATAGGTTTTCTGACAGATTCCTGTTCCGACATTCCGCAGGAGCTTGCGGATAAGTACGGCATCGAGGTCGTGGGCTTCCCCATCAACCTTGACGGTGTGGAGTACATGGAGCGCAAGGACTTTACCAACGACCAGTTTTACCAGATGATGCGCGACGCCCAGGGCGTGCCCACCACCGCCGCCATCACCCAGCTGCAGTTCTGCGATATTTACGCCCGCTATGCGGACGAAGGCTACACCGACCTGGTGTACCTGAGCATCAACGCGGGCGGCTCCAGCACCTACAACAACGCCGTCAAGGCCATGGAGCTGTTGGAGGAGGAGCGCCCCGGCTACACGATGAAGATTCAGGTCATCGACAGCCACACCTACTCGATGCCCTACGGCTGGTATTTCTGCGAGTGCGCCCGCAAGGTGCGCAACGGCGGTGAGCTGGCCGCCTGCGTGGCCGAGCTGAAGCAGAAGCTGGACTGCGTTGAGATCTGTCTGGCCGCCTACAGCCTGAAGCAGATGAAGAAGTCGGGCCGCGTCAGCGCCGCCGCCGCTGTGGTCGGCGACCTGCTGGGCATCCGCCCCATCATCAGCCTGAATGCGGGCGTCTCCAAGGTCGAGAGCAAGGTCCGCGGCGACGCCGCCGTGCCTGCCGCCATGATCAAATGGGTGGAGAGCCGCGTCGATTCGATGAAGGACACGCCCTACATGGTGGCCTACACGTCCAGCACCGCCAAGCGTGACGAGCTGGTCAAGCTTTGCAAAAAGGCGTTTGGCCATGCACCGCTGATCGTGTTCCAGCTCGGCGGCGTTGTCAGCGCCAACACCGGCCCCGACGGCATTGCCATCGTCTACGAGGGCAAGCCCCGCAATCTCGAGGCTTATGCGCCGGAGCTGCCGTAATATTTTTCGGCAGCATAGGTAAGGTCTTGCACTTTGCCTGACAATGTAGTATAATACAGACAGTTCTTATACCATACCAAGAACTATTATGGTTGCTATGATAAGGTCATAGGACCGTAAAGCTCTGACGCCCTGCTATTTGGCAGGGCGTCATCTTTTTTGCCTAAGGCAACACCGCATAATTCCCGCCTTACGGCTTAAGCACCGCTCCGGCGGCTGCGGCACGGCATCTGCGTTGCCAAAATGCTCGATAAGACATCCAGTATTATCTGCGCTTTTGGCTTAGCAGCTGCCGCACCTCGCTCGCCGTATCGGCACTTAGAATTATGCGGTATTGCCCTAAATTTCGTTTAAATTGTCAGTTGCCAAATAATGCCATAGTGCGCTATGATAGTAGAAAAGTGAAAGGATGTGCAAAAAAATGAAGCATCCCTATGGAATTGGTCTGGATATTGGCATTGCGTCCGTCGGCTGGGCGGTGGTGGCACTGAATGAAAACGCGGAGCCCTATGGTCTGGTCCGATGTGGCTCACGCATATTTGATAAGGCCGAACAGCCCCAAAAAGGCGACAGCCTTGCTGCCCCGCGCCGTAAGGCCCGCAGCGCCCGCCGCAGGCTGCGCCGCCGCAGCCTGCGCAAGGCGGATCTGTACGAGCTGATGGAGAAAAATGGTCTGCCCGGTAAGGCGGAAATAGAGCAGGCTGTGCAAGCGGGACATCTGCCGGATGTCTATGCGCTGCGTGTTCAGGCGTTGGATGGCCCGGTGACAGCACTGGATTTTGCCCGTATACTGCTGCACCTGATGCAGCGCAGGGGCTTTCGCAGTAACCGCAAGGCAGACGATGCACAAAAAGACGGTAAGCTGCTGCAGGCAATTGACGCGAACACCCGACGTATGGAGGCAAACCGGTACCGTACTGTCGGTGAGATGATGTACCGCGACCCTGTGTTTGCAGAACACAAGCGCAACAAAGCGGAAAATTATCTTTCCACCGTCAAGCGCGACCAAATCATAGACGAAGCCAGACTGGTTTTTGCAGCACAGCGTCAATACGGTGCGACATGGGCTTCGCCGGAGATGGAGGCAGAGTACCTTTGTATTCTGACACGCCAGCGCTCCTTTGCGGAAGGTCCGGGCAAAGGCAGCCCGTATAGCGGCAGCAACAGGGTCGGTAGCTGCACGCTGGAGGGAAAGAGCGAGCAGCGGGCAGCCAAGGCGGCCTTCTCGTTTGAATATTTTACGCTGCTGCAAAAAATCAATCATATCCGCATTGCGGAAAACGGAACCAGCCGCACGCTGACACCGGCAGAACGACAGGTACTGCTTTCTGTGTGCTGCCAGACGGACAAGCTGGATTTTGCCCGGGTCCGCAAGGCGTTGGCACTGCCGGAAGAAGCACGGTTCAACATGGTGCGGTATCGCGGGGAGCAGACGGCAGAAGCCTGCGAAAAGAAAGAAAAAATAACGGCACTCCCCTGCTACCACAAGATGCGTAAGGCACTGAATACCCTGCGGAAGGATCATATCCGCAATATCAGCCGCGAGCAGCTGGATGCCGCCGGAGCTGCGCTGACGAACCCGGAAAACGAGGATAAGCTGCGCGAGGCATTGAAACAGGCGGAGTTTGAACCGCTGGAAATAGAAGCACTGCTGACGCTGCCCAGCTTTGCGGGATATGGACACATTTCGGTCAAGGCGTGCCGCAAGCTGATCCCTTATCTGGAACAGGGCATGAACTATAACGATGCCTGCCAGGCAGCCGGATATGATTTTCAGGGAAGTCAAAACGGCGAAAAAGCGCAGTTCCTGCCGGCCTCAACGGAGGAAATGGAGGATATTACAAGCCCGGTGGTGCGCCGTGCAGTGGCACAGACGATCAAGGTCGTCAATGCGATCATCCGCGAGCAGGGCGAAAGCCCGGTCAGTATCCATCTGGAGCTGGCAAGAGAGATGAATAAGAACTTCCAGCAGCGCAGCGAGTTGGACAAGGCGATGCGGGATAACAGTGCGGAAAATGAACGCCTGATGAAAGAGCTGAATGAGCTTTTTCCGGGACGCACCGTTACCGGGCAGGACCTTGTAAAATATCGTCTGTGGAAAGAGCAGGACGGGCGCTGTGCGTATTCGATACAGCCGTTGGAACTGGACAAGGTTATTACAGTCTCCGGCTATGCCGAGGTAGACCATATCATCCCTTATAGCATAAGCTTTGATGACCGCCGTACAAATAAGGTACTGGTGCTGAAATCGGAGAACCGTCAGAAGGGAAACCGTCTGCCGCTGCAATACCTGCAGGGAAAACGACGGGACGACTTTATTGTGTACACCAAAGCAAACGTAAAGAATTTCCGCAAGCGCCAGAACCTATTGAAGGAAAGGCTGAGCGAGGAGGACGGCAAGGGCTATATCCAGCGCAACCTGCAGGATACGCAGTATATTGCGGCTTTTATGCTGAACTATATCCGCAATCATCTTGAGTTTGCAGACTGTTCCGGGGCGGGCAAACGGCGGGTTGTTGCGGTAAATGGCGCCGTTACGGCGTTTTTGCGCAAGCGCTGGGGTCTTAGCAAGGTGCGTGCCGACGGCGATCTGCACCATGCAGCGGACGCGGCGGTGATTGCCTGTACGACACAGGGGATGATAAAGCGGGTATCTGACTTTTGCAAGCGTGCAGAGACGACGGCGGTGCGTAATGAGCACTTTCCCGAACCTTGGCCGCACTTCCGTGATGAGCTGACGCAGCGATTGTCGGCCTGCCCGCAGGAAGACCTGATGAAGATTAACCCGGTCTATTATGCGACGGTAGATATTTCGTCTATTCAGCCTGTGTTTGTATCGCGGATGCCGCGCCATAAGGTGACAGGTGCGGCACACGAAGAGATGATTCGAAGCCAAGTGAACGAAAAATATACAGCAGTGCGAAAATCAATTACAGAATTGTCACTGGATAAGGATGGAAAAATCAAAGACTATTTTAAACCAAGCAGCGATACGCTTTTGTACGAAGCACTGAAGAAGCGTCTGACAGAATTTGGCGGAAACGCAAAGAAAGCCTTTGCGGAACCGTTTTATAAGCCACGTGCGGACGGAACCCCCGGCGCACAGGTGCGCAAAGTGAAGGTTGTCGCAAAAATGAACAACACAATTCCTGTCCGCAGCGGCGGAGGCGTTGCAAAAGGCGGCGACATGATCCGTATAGATGTGTATTATGTCCCCGGTGATGGTTATTATTGGGTGCCGATTTATGTGGCGGATACGGTGAAAGAAACCTTACCGAATAAGGCGGTTGTGCGAGACAAAACAATGGAAGAGTGGAAAGAAATGAAAGAAGATGACTTCCTGTTCTCGCTTTATAGCAATGACCTTATTTTAGTGGAAAGAGATAAACCAATCTGCTTTTCACTTATGCATGAAGATAGCACACTTCCGAAAAAGTATGAGACGAAGAAGGAACTGGTTTATTACAAAGGCGGAGATATATCAAACGGAGGAATTAGGATAGAAACCCATGAAGGGGCATACTTCCTTAAAAGTTTGACGTTTGGCATAGTACAAAAAGTTCAGAAATATCAGGTCGATGTCCTTGGCAATTATACCCCTGTTAAAAAAGAAAAACGGCAAACCTTCCCTGCCCAACGGAGGTGAATTATGTCCTACCGCTGCCTGATGATCGTGAACCCTGCGCGCATCCGCTGCAAAAATGAGCAGCTGTTGATTGAAACGGAAGAAGTTCACTCTGTGCCCATCGAGGACATCAGTGCCATTGTACTGGAAAGCCGCCAAAGCACGATCACAACAGCGGCTATGGCGGCGCTGGCACAAAACGGTGTGGTGACTTTCTGGTGCGATGAAACACATCTGCCGTGCGGCATCTCGCTGCCGTTTGCACAGCACAGCCGTCAGCTGGGAGTACTGCGCTGGGAGATGGAATTGACCCTGCCGGCAAAAAAACGGATGTGGCAGCAGGTTGTGACAGCAAAAATTCAAAACCAAGCGGAGTGCCTTGCACTTTGCGGCAAAACACAGGAAGCAGCGTTCCTGTTCGGGCGTGCCAAGGCTGTGACGAGCGGCGACAAAGATAACGTAGAGGCAAGCGCCGCAGCGTACTACTTTCCGGCTTTATTTGGTGAGGGCTACACCCGCCGCAACGAGGATACGCGAAATGCAGCACTGAATTATGCCTACGCGATTTTGCGGGGCTATATGGCGCGCTGCCTGACGGTGTATGGTTTTCAGCCGTGCCTGGGTCTGCACCATGACAGTGAGCTGAACCAGTTTAATCTGGCGGATGACCTGATGGAGCCGTTCCGGCCCGTGGCGGATTTGTACGTGGCAGCAAATGTGGCCGAGGATGCAGCATTGACACCCATACTGAAGGGAAAGCTTGTAAACCTGTTGAATGCGGATATTCTTTCCGGCGGGCAGCACCACAGCGTTGCCTATGCAATGGAACGCCTGGTGCAAGGTATGCGTGGACAAGCCCTGCTGTTACCCAAATTGCTTGAATACAAACAGCATAGCTATGAGTAAATTTATGCGGATGATTGTCTTTTTTGACCTGCCTGTGCAGACAAAGACTGAAAGGCGGCATGCGACGGCGTTCCGGAATTTTTTGCTGAAGGACGGCTACCACATGCTGCAATTCTCTGTGTACGCGAGGGTGTGCAACGGCAACGACGCCGTGAAGAAACACGAAAGCCGTTTGAGGGCATCCTTGCCGCCAAACGGCTCCATTCGCCTGCTTGTCGTTACAGAAAAGCAGTACCAGTCTATTCAGATTCTTCTGGGAAATTATCAGCCGGAAGAAGCCCCTTTTGTATGTGAACAGTTGAGTTTTTTCTAAAACAAAAAGCGCATCGGACCGCAATCCGATGCGCTTTTTGCATAGCCTATTATACCATACCAAGAGCTATTAGGGAACTATGACCGTTCCGAGGGTGCTACGGCGCGCGGGAGTATTATACCATACCAAGAGCTATTAGGGAACTATGACCCTCAACGGCTGGCGGATCAAAGGAAAGGGATTATACCATACCAAGAGCTATTAGGGAACTATGACATGCCCGGCGCTATGGGTCAATTCCAGCAGATTATACCATACCAAGAGCTATTAGGGAACTATGACCCGGCGGGCAGTCGATCAGTACAAAGTCAAATTATACCATACCAAGAGCTATTAGGGAACTATGACCTGCTGGCCTGGAATATGACTTACGATTATATTATACCATACCAAGAGCTATTAGGGAACTATGACGTAATGATTGGCTTTTTACTCAGCATCAGGATTATACCATACCAAGAGCTATTAGGGAACTATGACCGCTGGTCGCCAGCATGGTGGTGGAGCCGGATTATACCATACCAAGAGCTATTAGGGAACTATGACGGCTCATTATCATTCATCGAGAGGGATGGTATTATACCATACCAAGAGCTATTAGGGAACTATGACCGCTTACCCGCGTATGACCGCCGTCAAGCTATTATACCATACCAAGAGCTATTAGGGAACTATGACGATTGGCGGGCATGGGGCGCCTAGCCCCATAATTATACCATACCAAGAGCTATTAGGGAACTATGACCTACGAGAAAAAAGCCCAGCCCGACTACGCATTATACCATACCAAGAGCTATTAGAGAACTATGATTTTCAGATAATCGATAATACACTCCGATGCATTATACCATATCAGCACAATATGCGCAGAATCTACCACAAATTTTCCCCGCAGGTCTTGCAACGGCCTGCGGGTTTTGTTATAATTTAGGTTTGTTGAGCAACTTAGGATTTTAGGCTCCGCTGCCGGCTGCTGGTCGGCAGCGCAAACCCCGCAAGGCTGGCGGTCTTGCGTGTGGTCAAAATCTATCCGCCGGAGTATTGTATGAATATGAAAAATCTGTCCGTCCGTCGCCTTGTGCGCTGCGCTGTCATTGCGGCTGTCTATGTGGTCGTCTGCCTTGTGCTGGCCCCGTTCAGCTACGGCGCGGTGCAGGTCCGCGTGGCCGAGGCCCTCTGCCTGCTGCCGGTGTTCGGCGCCGAGTATATCGTCGGCGTCACGCTGGGCTGCTTTTTGGCAAATCTGCTCGGCTCCACCGTCGTTGACGTGGTGTTCGGCACGCTGGCGACCCTGCTGGCCTGCCTTGTGACCTACAAGCTGCGCGACATCCGCGTGAAAGGGCTGGCCATTCCGGCATCCCTGCCGCCCGTTGTCTTTAATATGATCATTGTCGGCGCGTTCGAGATCACCTTCTTCTTCTCGGACGGCGCACCCACGGCGATGCTGGCGGTGTTCAATGCCGTTACTGTCGGCATTGGCGAGCTCATCAGCTGCACGATTCTGGGTGTGGCGCTCGTCAAGCTGATCGAAAGCAACGCGGGTCTGAACAAAATTTTTACAGAAGAATAACGAGGTAACATCTATGTGCCCGGAACTGATTTTGTGGGATTGGAACGGTACCCTGCTCGATGATGTCGATCTCTGCGTGGACGCGCTCAACCGTCTGCTGGCAGGATTCGGCTACCCGCAGCGGTATGACCACGAGCGGTACCGGGCCATTTTTGGATTTCCCATCGAGGAATATTACGTCCGCGCGGGGTTTGACTTTACAAAGCACAGCTTTGCAGAACTGGCCGAAAAATACATGGAGGACTACGTCCCCGCCAGTGCGGCCTGCCCGCTGGCAGACGGCGCCATTGACGCGCTGGAGGCGTTTAAGGCCGCGGGGCTGCGGCAGGTCATTCTGTCGGCCAGCAATCTGGACACGCTGCGGCGTCAGACCGACGAGCGTGGCGTGACGGGCTATTTTGACCGTCTGCTGGGTCTGGGCGACATCTACGCCAAGAGCAAGGTTGAGGTCGGGCTGGCCTATTTAAAGGAAAACGGCTTTGACCCGGCACGCGCCGTCATGATCGGCGATTCCGTCCACGACTATGAGGTTGCACAGGCGCTGGGCGTGCGCTGCGTTTTGCAGTCCGGCGGCCACCAGCCGCCGGAAAAATTGAGGGAAACGGGCGCACCGGTTGTAAAGGGATTGCGCGAAGCCGCGGCACTGATTTTGGAATAAGAGCTTACGGGAGGCTGTAGGGGCGTCGAGGACGCCGCCCCCTGCAAACAACTGCCCGCCGTTATGATGCGGGTCGATGCGAGCAACGACCCCTACAACAGAGGAGCAACACAATGTCTGACCGCATAAAAGGCTCCGCCTTGACGATGGGCGGCGCGGCGTGCTGGGGCGTTTCGGGCTGCATGGGGCAGTACCTGTTCACCCGCGAGGGAATGGATTCGACCTGGCTCGTGCCCATCCGGCTGTTTCTGGCGGGGCTGATCCTGTGCGGATTCTTTTTTATAAAGGACCGCAAAACAGAAAAATTAAATATATTACGAAATACACCCGCGCAGGTTTGACACGAACCCCTGTGCGGGTGTATTATAGTATCATGTGTAAAACTATATAAAACCACTATTAGCCGCACCTCTACACGCGGCGGAAAATACAGGGGAACTGTTATGTCTTTTTTT
>ERZ772883.2813-NODE-2813-length-10238-cov-8.543258_pt1 | contig 10238 bp, 9 predicted proteins | sample MGYA00580575_ERZ772883 | MGnify/ENA primary metagenome ERZ772883 (study PRJEB29015, sample SAMEA2737666) | human gut metagenome | biome: human gut; feature: human-associated habitat; material: faeces | place: China | collected 2012 ...
TCCCTGTTTTACGAGAAAAAGGCCACCTTGCGGTGACCTTTTTCGACAGGCTACAATCCGCACCGTTCGGTGCGGATTTTTATTTTTCACTGTAAAAAAGGCAGGCAGCATAGTTGCTGCCTGTCCTGGTTTTTATTTTGCGTACTCGACGGCTTTTGTCTCGCGAAGGACGTGGACTTTGATCTGGCCGGGGTAGGTCAGCTCCTCCTCGATCTTCTTTGCGATATCGCGTGCCAGGAGCACCATCTGATCCTCGGAAACATCTTCGGGCTTTACCATTACGCGGATCTCGCGGCCTGCCTGAATTGCGTAGCTGCCTGCAATGCCGGGGAAGCTCTTGGATATCTCCTCGAGCTTTTCGAGGCGCTTGACGTAATTTTCGATATTCTCGCGGCGCGCACCGGGACGTGATGCGGAGATGGCGTCGGCGGCCTGAACGATGCAGGCAACGACCGTGCGCGGCTCAACGTCGCCGTGGTGAGCTTCGATAGCGTGGATGACAGCTTCGCTCTCTTTATACTTCTTGCAGATATCAACGCCGATGGAGACATGGCTGCCCTCGACCTCGTGGTCGATGGCCTTGCCGATATCGTGCAGGAGGCCTGCACGCTTTGCGGTGTTGACGTCAACGCCCAGCTCTGCGGCAATAAGGCCTGAAATATGCGATACCTCGATCGAATGCTGCAGGACGTTCTGACCGTAGCTGGTGCGGTACTTCATACGGCCGAGCAGCTTTATGATCTCGGGATTTAGCCCATGGATGTTCGTTTCAAACGCTGCGCGCTCGCCTTCGGCCTTGATAGTCGCGTTGACTTCCTTCTGCGCCTTTGCGACCATTTCCTCAATGCGGGCCGGGTGGATCCTGCCGTCGGCAATGAGCTTTTCAAGAGCAAGACGCGCCACCTCGCGGCGGACGGGGTCAAAGCTTGAAACGGTGATAGCCTCGGGCGTATCGTCGATGATAAGATCGCAGCCGGTGAGAGTTTCGATGCTGCGGATGTTGCGGCCTTCGCGGCCGATGATGCGTCCCTTCATCTCGTCGTTGGGGAGTGGTACGACGGATACTGTGACTTCGCTTGCGTGGTCTGCCGCGCAGCGCTGGATAGCAGTTACGATTATCTCGCGTGCGCGTTCCTCGGCCTCGTCCTTGTACTGGGCCTCGATCTCCTTGACCTTGACGGCCATTTCGTGCGTAACTTCGTCCTTGAGGGCATTGATGAGGTATGCCTTTGCCTCATCGACCGTGTATCCCGATACCTTTTCGAGCATTTCGAGCTGGCTCTTCTTGATAAGAGCTATCTCCTGCTGCTGCGCTTCGACATCGGCTATCTTGCGTGCAAGAGTTTCATTCTTGCGCTCAAGGGAATCGGTCTTGCGGTCAAGGTTTTCTTCCTTTTGCTGAAGTCTTCTCTCCTGCTTTTGCAGGTCGGCACGGCGTGCCTTTTCCTCGCGCTCGAACTCCGAGCGACTTTTGTGTATTTCTTCCTTTGCCTCGACGAGAGCTTCACGTTTTTTGCTCTCGGCGCTCTTTATGGCATCATTGATTATTCTTTTTGCTTCATCTTCTGCACTGGATATCTCACGCTCGGCGACTTTTTTGCGGTAAGTCATGCCGAGTACAAATCCTATAACACAAAAAGCAACGATAAGAACGATTGCTAACCATAAGTCCATAGAAAGTAAACACACCTCCATTCTTTAAGAATTTTGCGGTGGTTTTCCGTTGAAGGGATGCTCCCTTCGGTAAAATTGCCGGGTAATTTAAGGGTAAGACGGAAGCCTCAAGCGCTTTCCGTCCGTAAAATTGAAACTAATATTTTCGCAAAGACGCCTCCCCGGGCATCTTATGAACGCTGCACCGATCCTAATCCCCAAATGGGTGCAGTGGTCTAAAATATTATCCGATTAATTTTATCTCCAAAACCGCATTATGTCAAGCACGAACAAAAAATATATGAATTTTTTAAAACAACTGCCGCGCACGGTGGACAAGCGGCATACAATTTAATATAATTAACTATTATTTGAATTGGAGGCTCAACGTGCAGCTGACATACGTTTTTCCGATACTCATTTTGCTTTTCATAGGGCTTTTCTTCTTCGGCTGCCCATCCCCCGCCTCGGCGGTGATCGAAAATGCGCCGAAAAGCGCCTTTGGCCGACGCGATGCGATAGCGCTCGGAATAATAACCGCAGTCTATGCCGTCACGGCATTTATCGGCCTCGGCGACACCGACGCGCCGCAGTCATTCCATGATTTTCACAGCGGCGAGAGCGTGACGGTCGATCTCGGCGAGGTGCGCAGCATCGACGGCATAATGCTCTATTCCGGGCTGAACACCGGGAGCTACCGCATCGAGCTGTCCGATGACGGAAATAATTTCTCCTACGCAGGCAGCTTTGAGCAAAACTATGTTGCGCTGTTTAAGTGGAACGACTTTGAGCTTGACGCATTGCAGGTTCCCAATGCGCGCTATATCCGCCTGACGGCATCGGGCGATGTTCGCCTCGGCGAGCTTGCAGTGCGCTGCGGCGGCGAGCTTTTCGGCCAATGCGCCGACGCGCCGGAGCTTTTCGACGAGCAGAGCACCGTGCCCGAATACCAGAGCTATTTAAACAGCACTTATTTTGACGAGATATACCACGCGCGCACGGCATGCGAGAACATCGAGGGCGTGTATCCGTACGAGATCTCGCATCCGCCGCTGGGCAAGCTCATCATCGCCATCGGCATTGAGCTTTTCGGCATGACTCCGTTCGGCTGGCGTTTTTCCGGGGTCCTGTTCGGTGTGCTGATGCTGCCGGTGCTGTACGCACTTCTAAAGCGCATGTTCGGTTCGACGGACATCTGCGCCTGCGCAACGGCGATCTTTGCATTTGACTTCATGCACTTTTCGCAGACGCGCCTTGCCACGATCGACACCTACGCCGTTTTCTTCATCCTGCTCATGTACCTTTTCATGTATATGTACATCACCGGAGGCAGAAAACGCGACCTTGCGCTTTCTGGGCTGTTTTTCGGCATAGGGGCCGCGTGCAAATGGACCTGCTTTTATGCCGGAGCCGGGCTTGCGGTCATATGGCTCGTCCACTGGCTGCGCAATTTTGAGGTGAAGGCGTTTTTCAAAAACTGTGCGTTCTGCGTCGTGTTCTTCATTATCATCCCTGCTGCGATATACTACATGAGCTATTACCCCTACGGCCGGGCAAGCGGAATGCACGGAGTCGGCATGTATTTCACCTCCGACTACGCAAACCTCGTTCTGGACAATCAGAAGTTCATGTTCAGCTACCACTCCGGCGTCCACACCGAGCACCCCTACTCCTCGCGCTGGTGGCAGTGGGTTATAGATGAGCGGCCGATACTGTACTACCTCAAGTATTTTGAGGACGGCACGCGCTCATCCTTTGGCGCATTTTTAAATCCCGTGCTGTGCTGGGCAGGGCTTATTGCGATGGCGCTGTGCGCCGTGTTCGCGATAAAGCGGCGCGACGATGTTTCGCTGTTTATCCTCATCGGCTACCTCGCGCAGCTCCTGCCGTGGGTGTTCATAACGCGCACAACGTTTGAGTATCACTACTTCCCCTCGTCGGTGTTCCTCGTGCTCGCGCTCGCGCGCATGTTCCGGCTCATGAAGGATAACACAAAGGGCTGGAAATTCAACGTCTATGGGCTGACGGGGCTTGCCTGCGCGCTGTTTGTCGTCTTTTACCCGGTTTTGTCCGGATTGAGAGTCAACGCCCAGCTGGCGTCAAATCTGCTCAAATGGCTGCCGAGCTGGCCGTTTTGATAAATTTGCTTGTAATTATCGCTTTTTAGTGAGATAATAAAATGTAATATTTATTTGGAGGATCACAAAGATATGATCGCATTAGGTTCCGACCACGGCGGCTGGGCGCTCAAGCAGGAGGTCATGAAGCACCTCGACGCGCGCGGCCTTGAATACAAAGACTACGGCACTTACTCCGAGGATAGCTGCGACTATCCCGTTTACGGCAAGGCGGTCGCCCATGCGGTAGCAGACGGCGAGTGCGAAAAGGGCATCATAATCTGCGGCACCGGCATCGGTATTTCCATCACGGCAAACAAGGTCAAGGGCATCCGCGCAGCCCTCTGCGGCGACTGCTTCTCGGCCGAGATGACAAGGCTGCACAACGACGCGAACATCCTCGCAATGGGTGCAAGAGTCGTCGGCCCCGGTCTTGCGCTTAAGATCGTTGACACTTTCCTTGACACTCCTTTCTCCGGCGACGAGAGACACGTCCGCCGCATCAAGCAGATTGAGGACTGATTTAATTGGCAAACAACTCTGAATTTTACCGCGGAAAGCGCAAGAAAACCGCCCCGGCGCTGATAGCCACGATAATCATTCTGGCCGTCATTACCTTTGCGGTCATGCTTTTCTACGGACTACAAAAATATATAGTGGTGACAAACAGCGGGCTGCATCTTGAGATACCGTTTCTCCAGGATGACAGCGCAAAGCCCGTCCAGAGCGACGACGGCGAGGTCGTGCAGCAGAGCTTCGAGCCTGTCAATGCGCAGCTCGAGATCGGTCAGGCCGATTATTCAAACATAAAGGCCGTCGCCGGCGAAAATCTCGGCGCGGTCAAGCTCGTGTACGTCCCCGCGTCCTCGGTGACGGCTTCGGGCGTTGAGTCGTATCTGTCCAAGGCTCCGGATGCGAGCGGCGTTCTGCTCGACGTGAAAACCGTCACGGGAATGCTCGTTTGGGATTCGCAGGCCGATATCGCCAAGGGCTACGGCACGGCAGGCACGGTCGATCTTAAATCCATCGTGTCCTCGCTGAAGGAGCAGGATAAGTATGTTGCCGTGCGCATGTGCTGCTTTGTCGATAACACGCTCGCTTCGCGATACACGCAGCTTGCGCTGAAAACGACCGCCGGGCAGGCTTACTCCGACTCAAACGGCGCATGGCTCGACCCGACGAACGCGACCGTAAAGAGCTACATTCTCTCGCTTTGCAGCGAGCTTTCGAAAATGGGCGTTGATGAGATCGTCCTTTTGGGCATGCGTCTGCCGGAGGCAAGCGGCCTTGAATTTGCATTTTCCTCAAGCTCGGCCGTAAAGCCCACGCCTGTCACCGCCGTGTCAAGCTTCGGCATAAGCGTGACGCGCGCAATGCGCTCGTCCTCGACGAAGATGTCGGTGCAGCTTACGAGCAGCACAGCCCTGCAAAACGGCACGGACGAGGTCACAGGACAGAGCGCCGACATTCTGCTCAAGGTATTCGACCGCGTCTACTGCTCGGCCGAAAGTGCCTCTGCCGCCGACACCGTCACAAAGGGCGCAGATTATGTCAAGCTCGGCGAAGCCAAAATGCGCATCGTTCCGATGTGCTCCGGTCAATCCCCCTCTACCGACTGCTGGGTCCTGATGGAGTAATAAGTAAAATTATAACCGACCGCGAACGCGGTCGGTTATTTTTTGTGATGTGTGATTGCATTGCCGCCCGTCTGACGGGTCACAAGGCCGCTGAGGGTCGTGAAATCATACTTCGTCGAGCCCACGGTCTTGCTGCTGCGAACACCGGCCATATCGTAGGTATAGCTTATGTTCGTGCTGCCGACCTTGGCCGTTGCCAGTCTGCGTCCCTGCGTCCACGTGAACGTGCTTCCGTCGTAATACTTCGTCGGGTTGCCGCCCGAGTAGGTGATCGAGCCGCCGTTGTACGCCGTCAGCAGGTCGCGCCACGCGCTGTTGCCGTAGGTATAATTGGTCGTCGTGCTTCCAACTTTTTTGCTCTGAATGTTGCCCGCGGTGTCGTAGGTGTAGGTATAACTCGTTCCGCCGACCGTCGCCGAGGTAAGCTGCCCCTGCTGGTCATAGCCGTAGATTGCGCGGGTCGTCGTTGAGCTGCCCGAATCGAGGATCTTGACCAGGCGGCCGTTGCTGTCGTAGTGGCAATTATCGCCATAGATCAGGTTGCTCGACGAGTCGCGGTAATTGACGTAATCCGGCAGCGCGGTCGCGTAGCCGTTATCCGCTAAAACTCACTTGCCATGGATTGCTTTCGTTAAAATACGCGTATACTGTTCAACCATAATGTTAAATACAATGTTCACCACTGCATTGCAAACAATCATCATTCCCATTGGCAACAAAAGCAATGCTATTCTCATATCTCCTGCTCCAGCGCAAAAAGCTGCGAGAAGTACTTCAAGCGCAATCAAGAACATATTAAAAACATTGCAAAACACTCGCATTTTTCGGTTGACTGCGAAGTATAAATCACACTTACTAATTTGATCTATTTGAGAAATATTAATCTCAACCATTGGGTTAAAAGAATTATAGTATAGTGTAATCGGTCTTTTATGTAATATATGCGTACGCAAGCAATCAGCGCTTATTGTAAAGTCTCCGAATAGTTGTTCATTTACTTCTTTTTCAATCCTTGTGAAACATATATTTTGTTCAATGTAACCTTCGATTACTTTATGCGCAATTGGTCCGCCAAAAAGCTTCATTTTTGTGTACCTCGCACGAAAAACGATTTCACCTTTTTCCACAATTGCTTGAAAGACGTTTTTTTGATTGTCTGCGTCTTTGTTTGCTGTTCGTGTATATCTACACCCGCACCAATTCCGCAATACAACTTAACTCCGCCTTTTGTATCTTTAGGATTTTTAACAGTTTCCGTCGTTCGCTTGTTTGAAACATAATCTATCCCAAAATACCCTACACTACCTGCTGAGAATCCGGAAGAAGAAGACACTCCATTCAATTCATTAACCGTCGCGCATTCAGTATATTGTAATTGCAACGATGCACCTATATCTGCAAGGCCAACAGATGTTGTCTCATCATCAAAAGGCTGCGAATAGAACCATTGAATCGCTATATTCCCAGAATCATCAAAACTCAGGCCAATCCCTATGTCAACCCCAAAAAACAGAGTCGCATTCAAATCAACAAAGATGCTGACCGTCGCTTTCCCGTTAATATCCATTTTGTTCACCGGGTCATTCTCGCAGTATGCGAACATGTTGGTGCTCAGAAGGCCGGTGGCATCGGTTGATGCGTAGCTATCGGCGTTTATGAAGCGTCCGATCTCGGGGTCATAGTAGCGCGACTGGAGATAGTAAAAACCTGTCTCGGAATCATAGTAATAACCGCGATAACGCAGAGGATTTATATCCGCAAGTGTTCCGCTGCTGCTCAGCAGCTTGCCACACGGGTCATAGGTATAGCTCGCAACAACGCTGCGGCTGCTGTTGACTATGCGGACAACGTCGCCCTGCGCGTTGAGCACATAATAGTACAACGTATTATTGTACTTCATCGCCAGCGGCTGGCAAATAATCTGTTTTTTAATATACACCGTGCACGCCGCGCTGTCAAATATCAAAATGAAAGCAGGAGCATATCGGGCGATATACTCCTGCTAATTTGATTTTATGCTATCTCTTTGTTAAAGCAGCTTCTTTGAACGCCAAAACACGCTCTGCTTCTTTCTCGCATTTGGACGGGTAAGAAACAATCAAAAACACCATCCATGGCTCACTTTCGTCAGTCGGCATTTCATGTGTCCAGTTTATGCTCTGTTTATGCAGCAAAAACTCATCTTTCATATCAACGCTAGATAAACACAGTATCCGACGCTGTATAAGTTGTCTATATGATGGGTATCCCTGTTCGATGCACACATTAACATACACTTCACTACTCCATGGAATAAAAATCGTTTTTTCCATATTGGAGAAGAATATATGAGCACCTTCACTGTCGATAGTGATAAATGTTTTGCAAGTTGGATCACGTAACATGTAGTACACGCAAATCACGTCGAGAACTACAAAAACGAACATCAAAATCAGCCAAAACGTTTCATAAGGCCACTTCAACAATCCATAAACCGAAACCACTGTGGGAATAGAATATCCTATGATATTTTGAACAAGGTCTCGTTTACCTGGATTATACGTTTTCGGCTTAAGGGAGTTTTTCACATTGCTACCTCCCACTTGCATACCGTGAGTGATGCCTTGAGAAAAGTGTTTCAATGCTTATTCCGAAAGTAAACGAAAATGTATTTTTCACCGTTTTAACAATGATTTTTGCAGCTTTGGCCTTCGTAGAACCAACCAACCATGCACTACCTCTGTCTACCAAAGTATCAATTGCTGCTTGTGCACCAACGGCTGCGGTTTTGCCTTTGCTCTTACTTCTGTTTATATTTTGGTTGATAGTTTCAGCCACTGTAGATACACCCACATTTTTGACTATATTGACTGCTAAATTAAGCGCCTTACTTGCAACTTTAAAGCCAATTGTAAAGCTTGATGCAGCCCCAACTGCACCTTGTACAGCAACGTCTACCCAGTTTATGTCTCGCAACTTTGTACCTGTTGCTAATTGAGTTAGAACTTCCATTCCCGCGCCTAGCGCCGCGCCCACAACGATATTCCAAAATTCCCCACTCGGGTCACTCTTGTTCACCGGGTCGTTTTCGCAATATGCGAACATGTTGGTGCTCAGGAGACCGGTGGCATCAGTTGAGGCGTAGCTGTTGGCGTTTATGAAGCGTCCGATCTCGGGGTCGTAGTAACGCGACTGGAGATAGTAAAAACCTGTCTCGGTGTCGTAATAATAACCGCGATAGCGGAGCGGATTTATGTCAGCTAATGTTCCGCTGCTGCTTATTATCTTGCCCCAGGGATCGTAGGTATAGCTTGCGACAACGCTGCGGCTGCTGTTGACTATGCGGACAACATCGCCCTGCGCGTTGAGGACATAATAGTACAACGTATTATTGTACTTCATCGCCAGCGGCTGGTTATTCGCCGGGTCTGCAATGATAGTAATGAATATCCTTATTTGAAAGCAGCTGTGTATAGTCTGCGTTTTCATAGGGCTCCTCAATAAGCGCACGATTAACAGTCAAATGGTGATCTTTAATTTTTAATATACACCGTACACGCCGCGCTGTCAAATATCAAAAGGAAAGCAGGAGCATATCAGGCAATATGCTCCTGCGAATTTGATTTTTGCAAAACTCAAGTAGAATTTTTAGTTCCGCTTTCGTCGACGTACGAAAAGTTATGAATTCTTCTGATTCTGCTCACGTTCTTATTTGTGCACTTAATAACTATTATATCATTTTTTAAACCGGCAAGCTTAATGGACTTTGACTTCTCCTCATCTGTAAGTATGTGTCCGGAAAACATGAGGTAATATGTATCTGTGCAACCGCCATATGGCCCGACACGCCTAGCCCTTACACATACAATATCCTCAATCTCGTCCCAATTCAGCTTCTTTAGTGGTTTGCCAAGTAGAGAGCACTCAGCACCATAGTTTCCGAAAGTTGCCTTCACAAAGTATGCTTGAAATGATAAAAGCACAAATTTTGTAGATGAGTACACTGCAGCAACTGCGATAGCAACCCAAAACGCTCTTTTCCCGAAAGTATCTACCTCCGTGAACGCCCAAGCTGACATCGCTATCATGCACAAGAAGAAAACTGATAAGATACACATTGCGTATATTCTAGATGTATCCGCATATGTAGTATAACGCTCACTATTACATGAATTATTGGGTACAGGGTTCACTGATGCACCTCACTTGATTACCTGATGTCTGTAATATTCCGTCATCCGCTCCCAGCGTCTCATCTGATCGTCTGATATTTTTTTGTTCTTCTTACTCTTAATGTCATTATGCGTTTTTGATGTGCCTATCCCTACAAGTGAAATGCCAACGCCCCTAATAGTTGCCACTGCATTAGTTGCGGTTTTGGATGCCTCCTTCATGACTTTTTCTATGCTGTTAGACCAGCCGCAGGATATTGCAGAGAACAGACCACTTAAGCCAATGCTTACATAATCCATATCTTTAATCGTTTTGCCATTTGCGGCCTGATTAGAAGCCTCGCACAAAACGCCTGTAACACCACATAACAATAAAGATATTCCTCCAGTAAAAACACCGGAATCTACAATTAAGCCACAAATACCGCCATTCACTGCACCGGTTATTGTTCCAGCCAAAATGTCGTCACCATTAATATATGCACTAAGAGCCCCAGTTAACCCACCAACAATTAGTCCAGAAATCGTTCCGAACAGTTCGCCACTCGGATCGCTCTTGTTCACCGGGTCATTTTCGCAATACGCGAACATGTTGGTGCTCAGGAGGCCGGTTGCGTCCGTCGATGCGTAGCTGTCGGCGTTTATGAAGCGGCCGATGGCCGGGTCATAGTAGCGTGACT
>ERZ772883.2814-NODE-2814-length-10235-cov-24.265324_pt1 | contig 10235 bp, 10 predicted proteins | sample MGYA00580575_ERZ772883 | MGnify/ENA primary metagenome ERZ772883 (study PRJEB29015, sample SAMEA2737666) | human gut metagenome | biome: human gut; feature: human-associated habitat; material: faeces | place: China | collected 2012 ...
TGCCTCAACCCTCGCGCCCGTATGGGCGCGTCAACCTTCGGGAATACAGTTTAGCGTTGTATCTGCATAGAGCCGCCAGAGGCGGCCTCCAAAATTCCCCATTGACATCCCTCTCCAATGCGTGTATACTACTGTCTAACTAAAAAGTACCTGCATGGAACGAGACAGAAATGACGGAATTCCTCATAGAGAGCCGGTGGATGGTGCAAACCGGAAGGCGCTGTCGTTTTACTCACTCGCGAGCATCCCGGTCGAACAGAGTAGGCCCGGGCGGATATCCCCGTTATGGATGAGCCCTACGCAATGAAAACAGTTCATTGATGGGGAGAGTGATAAGTACAAGGTGGTACCGCGCAAGGATGCGCCCTTCAGAATGAATTTCTGATGGGCGCTTTTTGATTTCCTGCAGGAGTTTTGGAAAAAAGGAGTGAAGCAGTATGGAAGAGAAAAAAGGGTTTTTCAGTGGAGCTTTGGGGCGGCTGGTGCTTCCCGGCATTATCCTGCAGTCCGTCCTTATCGGCGGCGGGTATGCTACGGGCCGTGAAATCGTGGAGTACGGTGCCAAGTTCGGTGCCATGGGCTGGCTTTCGGGGCTGGCAACGTTTATAGGATTTGCGGTGGTGGCCATTCTTTCCTTTGAGCTCATTAGGCTTTATAAGGTGTATGATTTCAAGTCCTTCCTGAAGGAATTAATCGGGCCCCTGTACCATGTATTTGATGTGGTGTACCTGCTTTTCATGGTCATCATTATTGCCGTCATGTCTTCGGCCACCGGGGCGGTGGTGGAGCAGATGACGGGGCTCAATTACTGGTACGGCGTCGGCGCCATTACCATTGTGGTGGGCGTCCTCAACTACTACGGAGAAAAGATTATTTCCTATTTTGAAACCATTGGCACCGTGCTTCTTTACATCGGTTATATTTCCTTCTCCGCCCTGGTCATCAGCCACGGCGGCGCCCATATTTCGGGCGTCATGGCAGCCGGGGACCACTCCTTCGTTCCCGACGCCACCATCGGGGCAGCCCTCTGGACGGGCATTCTTTACATGGCTTACAATCTGGTGGTATTTCCTGCGTCCTTCTTCACCATCAAGGCCCAGAAGAGCCGGAAGGACACCATCATCAGCGGCATCATCGCCGGCCTTCTCATGATTATCCCCTGGTTCATGACCTACTACGCAGTCATGGCCTTCTATCCGGACAAGGCCGTGCTGGCTTCCCCGGTGCCCTGGGTGGCCATGATGCAGGCGGACAACGCGCCGGGCTGGCTGCTCCTTCTCTTCAGCATCGTCATGGGCTGGACCCTCATTGAAACGGCCACCGGCATTATCCATGCCATGCTGGAACGTATCGATACGGGCCTTCGTGATACGGGAAGAAATCCCCTCACCCGCCAGCACCGCGGCGCCCTCACCGTCACCATCCTGGTGATATCCGTGGCCTTCGCCAAAATCGGCATTATCGACCTCATCGCCAAGGGCTACAACGCCCTGGCCTATGCCTTCATCTTGCTCTACCTGGTACCCCTTCTCACGGTGGGCGTGTACAAGATTATGAAGAAATCGACAAAGAAGGAAGAAGAAACGGCGGCAGGAATGGAAATGGTGAAATAAAGGGTTTTGCAAAATGCGGCGTTTTTAGAAATAAGAACGCCGCACTTTTTGTGTGACAGAGGCGGCTGTCCGCTGTCCGCTTACCGCTGCTGCCTGCTGGATAGTATTACCGAAAGCAAAGAAGGACGCCTTTCGCACCCGGGTTCAAGACACCGCCGGGACTTCGCCCCTGGGTGTCCCGGTTCCGCCCACAGGGCGGGATGGTTCATAGGGGAGGGAAAAGGTTCTTAAGATTGACGAGGCTTTCGCCCCGAGGGTTCTCGGGTTTGACGGGCCCTTTGGTCCCGAGGGTTGTGGTGGTCGCCCTTTCGGGCGCCAGTACAATGCTGCCTATGGCAGCGAAAACCAAACAACCGGGCTTCGCCCGTTGGAAATGCACCCCTTTTGTCGCCTGCGGCGACGTCTCCCCCGGAGGGGGAGATTTTAGCGACGCTATACTTTGAACTGCTTGTGAGAGTAAAAGCTGAGCGAAGAGTAAACTTCCCCCTCCGGGGGAAGTGGTGCGCAGCACCAAAAGGGGTGCATTTCCGCGCGCCGCAGGCGCGGCTGTTTGGTTTTGCCGCCTGCGGCGGCATTTATACTCATCGCTGCGAAGCGGCAATCCACAACCCTCGGGCCATTGGCCCGTCAAACTTAAGAACCTTTTACCAACCTCTGAACCCTTTGAACCAGCCCGCCACCGGCGGGCCGAACCTTCTGAACCCGGCCGCATAGCGGCCCATTTTATGCATAACTTCTTTAGGCACTCATAGAAAATTTCGATATCAACGATTTCAGGCATTTTATATCTTGCGGGAACAGGCCTTTTGAGATAAAGTATATATTAATAAACTGAAATTTCATCATATAAGGTATACTTATCAAAAGGAATGAGTTTTGGGAGAAGGGAAGATGGGTATGGTTTTACCGGCATTGCTTTTCGCGCTGCCCCTGGTGACGGCACTGGTTCTTCTGGTGAACCGGAATCCGGCGGTCAGGAATACGCTGGTCCGGGTGTCGGCGCTTTTGATGGCGGCTCTTTCGGTGGCCGTGGGGGTTATGTATTTCGGACATCCCTTTAAAATCGGCGTGGATTCGCCGCTGGTGCGGCTGGTGATGATGGCGGTGGACGGATTGGCGGCACTGACGGTGCTTTATTTCTGCGTGAAGTACAAGCGCTATCTCACGGCCCTTCTGGGGCTCCTCCAGTTTTTCCTGATTGTGGCCTTTGAGTTCCATTCCGGCAGCTACGCCCGGTCGGTGTGGGATTTCAATATCGACAATCTTGCCATCATTATGATTCTCATTGCCGGCATTATCGGCGGGCTCATTGCGGTGTATTCCCTGGGGTACATGGCTGTATATCACAGGAAGCATGTGGATGTGAAGGACCGCCGTTCTTTCTTCTTCTTCGTGGTGTTCCTTTTCCTGTCCGCCATGTTCGGACTGGTCATGTCCAACAATCTTTTGTACATGTATACCTTCTGGGAAATCACATCGCTCTGTTCTTTCCTTCTCATCGGTTATTCCGGTACCAATGAGGCCATCCACAATTCCTTCAAGGCCCTGTGGATGAATCTTCTTGGGGGCCTTGCCTTTGCCATGGCCATTGCCTACCTGGGGGACCATTTCTATACCCTGGAGCTGTCGCAGCTTCTTTCCATGGGCATGCAGCAGATGCCGGTGGAGCCGGTGGTGGCGCTTCTGGTGTTCTGCGGATTTACGAAGTCCGCCATGATGCCTTTCTCCGGCTGGCTTCTGGGGGCCATGGTGGCGCCTACGCCCACGTCGGCGCTGCTCCATTCTTCCACCATGGTGAAGGCCGGGGTGTTCCTTATCATCAAGCTGGCGCCTATCCTTGGAAATAACCACGCCGGCATTATGGCCATGCTGGTGGGAGGCATTACTTTCTTCTTTGCTTCCTGCGCCGCCATTTCCCAGTCCGACGGGAAGAAGGTGCTGGCGTACTCCACCATTTCCAATCTGGGCCTCATCGTGTGCTGCGCCGGCACCGGTTCCTATGAAGCGGCCTGGACGGCCATTATGATTGTCATTTTCCATGCGGTGGCAAAGAGCCTTCTTTTCCTCACCGTAGGTACGGCGGAGCAGCAGCTGGGAAGCCGGAATCTGGAAAGCTTCGACGGCATTTTCAATTCCATGCCCCGCCTGTCGCTCTGCATGGTGATCGGTATCTGCGGCATGTTCCTGGCGCCCTTCGGCATGCTGATTTCCAAATGGGCGGCCATGAAGGCCTTCGTAGACGCCGGGCAGCCCCTCCTTCTCCTGGCCCTGGTGTACGGCTCTGCCACCACTCTTTTTTACTGGACCAAATGGCTGGGGAAGATTACCACCTATATTCCTACCAATGAAAACAGGGAAAAGGGGATCCTGGGGGTAGAGTGGACAGCCCTGAAGACGCTGGCGGCTTTGACCCTGGTGGTGTGCGTCCTCTTCCCGCTGATTTCCCAGTACATGGTCATCCCCTATCTGGCTTTAATGTATAGAAATATTAATGATGTCATTGCCCAGTCCAATCTCTGGATTATGTCGGTGATGGTGTTCCTTATCATCATCCTGCCTCTCCGTTTCGGCAAGAGCAGGAGGAAGAAACAGGTGATTACGAACCTTTCCGGCGAGAACCTGGGAAGCGACGTGGCTTACCGCGGCGCCGGCGGACGGATTGTGCCGGTGCAGCTTCGGAACTGGTATCTGGAAACATGGTTTGGTGAAAAGAGGATGACCCTCTGGGGGTACACGGCCTGCCTGGCCTGCGTGCTCATGGAGCTGTCTCTGGCGGCGGGAGGTGTGTTCCATGTCTGATTATATGATGAATGCCATGGGCGCCCTTCTGTACCTGCTGCTGGCGCCCCTTCTGGGAGGACTTCTTGCAGGCCTTGACCGGAAAATTTCCGCCCGCATGCAGCGCCGTGTGGGGCCGCCCATTCTCCAGCCCTTCTACGATTTCGGAAAGCTCTGGGACAAGCAGCCCATTGCAGTGAACAAGGCGGAAGGATTCTATGTGTTCGGTTTCCTTCTCTTCGTCCTTCTTTCCGGCGCCTTCTTCTTTGCAAGGGGCGACATCCTGCTGGTGGTGTTTACTCTCACCATGGCCAGCGTGTGCCTCATCATTGCCGCCTATGCCACCGACTCTCCCTACAGCCAGGTGGGGGCGGAAAGGGAACTGGTTCAGACCATGGCCTATGAGCCCATGCTGCTCATGGCGGCCCTTGGCTTCTACCTTTCCGGCGGCAGTTTCAACATCGGTGAAATCATGGCATCCGACACCATGAATATCATCCGCATGCCCGGCATCTTCCTGGGCCTCTGCTATATTCTTCTCATTAAATTCAGGAAATCGCCCTTCGATATTTCCATGTCCCATGAGGCCCACCAGGAGCTCATCGGCGGCGTGAAGACGGAAATTTCCGGACGCACTTTGGGCATGGTGGAAATGGCGGAGTGGTATGAGGACGTGTTCCTTCTGGGACTGGTGCTTCTCTTCTTCGTTACCTCTTCCCCCTGGACTTTGATACCGGGCCTTCTTGTATGTGCCCTTGTATTCTTCCTGGGCATTCTGGTGGACAATTCCTGCGCCCGTATGAAATGGGAGAAAATGCTGGCTTCCACCTGGCTCTTCTCCTTCCTGGCAGGATTTATTAATGTGGCTTTTCTCATGTATTTCAAATAAGGAGGACTCGTTATGGGATTTGAAAAGAAATCGCCCTGGCTCATCCATTACGACGGTTCTTCCTGCAATGGCTGCGACATAGAGGTGCTGGCCTGCCTGACGCCTTTGTACGACGTGGAACGGTTCGGCATTGTGAATACGGGGGATCCCAAGCATGCGGATATCTTCCTGGTTACCGGCGGTGTGAACGCCCAGAATCTGCCGGTGGTGCGCCAGATTTATGACCAGATGCCGGAGCCTAAGGTGGTCATTGCCGTAGGCACCTGCGCCTGCACCGGCGGCGTGTTCCGGGAGTGCTACAATATGCTGGGCGGCATGGACAAGGCCATTCCGGTGGATGTGTATGTGCCGGGCTGCGCCGCCCGGCCGGAGTCCATTATTGCCGGCGTGGTGAAGGGGCTTTCGGTGCTGGAGGAAAAGCACAGGAAACTCAAGGCCACAGGAAATCACGGCGTGCCTGCAGAAAAGGCAAAGGTCTTTGGCACCTATGGAGAGGAGGAGAAAAAATGAAACAGCAGGTCATTGAAATCAGAAGTGAAGACCTTCTGGAAAGGACGGCCCGTTTCAAGAAGGAAGGCTGCCGTCTGGTGCAGATTCTCTGCACCCGGGTGGAGGAGGGCTATGAGCTGACCTATACCTTTGACAAGAACTATTTCCTCTACCATCTCCGCCTCGTCGTGCCCCTCACGGGCTCCGTCATGAGCGTCACCGGCCTGTACTGGTACGCTTTTGTATGGGAAAATGAAATTCACGACCTCTTCGGCTTGGACATCCGCTTCATTGCGCCGGAGGTGGACTACGGCGGCCATTTCTACCATCTGGCCCAGAAAACGCCGTGGCACGACCTGTCCGGCGCCGTCCATGCGAAGCGGGCTGTGAAGGTGAATCTTCGGAGCGGCCTTGGCATTGACGCATCCGTTCATAAAGAGACAAAGGAGGATTGATTTCAAATGGCAGAAATAACGACAGTCCCCTTTGGACCGCAGCATCCGGTGCTGCCGGAACCGATTCATCTGGATTTGGAACTGAAGGATGAAAGGGTGGTCCGGGCGGTGCCCTCCATCGGCTATGTGCACCGGGGATTGGAAAAACTGGTGGAAAAGCGGGATTTCAAGCAGTTCATCTACGTGGCGGAAAGGGTGTGCGGCATCTGCTCCTTCGGTCACGGCTGGGGCTACGCCAAAGCGGTGGAAGGCCTCATGGATATCGAAATACCGGAGCGGGCCAGCTGCCTTCGTACCATGTGGCACGAGCTTTCCCGCCTCCACAGCCATCTTCTCTGGTTCGGCCTGGCCGCCGATGCCATGGGATTTGAAAGCCTTTTCATGAATGCCTGGCGCATCCGGGAAATCGTACTGGATATTTTTGAAGAAACTACAGGGGGCCGTGTCATTTTCTCCGTCTGCAAAATCGGCGGCGTGAGAAGGGATATCACCGACAGCCAGCGCAAAGAAATTCTGGAGAAAATGAAGGAACTCCGGAAGGAAATCAAACAAATGGCCATGGTATTCCTCTATGACAATACCATCCAGAGCCGTCTGGAGGGGGTAGGCGTCCTTTCTATGAATGACGCCATTGATATGGGCTGCGTAGGCCCCATGGCCAGGGCCAGCGGCCTTCCCATGGACTACCGCATGGCCGATGACGAAGGCTTCTACAAAAAGCTCCATTTCCGTCCGGTCACCGAAACCGCCGGCGACTGCCTGGCCAGGGTGAAAGTACGGCTGGGGGAACTCACCCAGTCCATCGACATCATCTCAGGCTGCCTGGAACTTCTCCCGGAAGGGGCCATCGAAGCGCCGGTACGGGGACTGCCTCCGGTGGGCGAATATTTCACCAGGGTGGAACAGCCCCGGGGCGAAGCGCTCTACTATGTGAAGGGAAACGGCACAAAGAACCTGGAACGGTTCCGCCTCCGCACCCCCACCAATGCCAACCTGGCGGCCCTGGTGAAAATGCTGAAGGGCTGCGAACTGGCGGATGTGCCCAACATCATCCTCACCATCGACCCCTGCATCAGCTGCTGTGAAAGATAAGGAGGCACTCCATGAGTTTTCTCATTTACATGAAACAGGCCCTCACCAACATGTTCAAGCCGCCTGTAACCACCTCCTATCCTATAAAGCCTAAGATTTACAAACCCCATGACCGGGGCCGGGTCATCAACGACATCAGCCGCTGCATCCTCTGCGGCCAGTGCATGCGCACCTGCCCCGCCGGTGCCATTACCGTGGACCGGGCCACGGGCACCTGGAAAATCAACCCCTTTGCCTGCGTCCAGTGCGCCGGCTGCGTGGAAGTATGCCCCAAGAAATGCCTCCACATGGACCCCGAAGCCCCGTCGCCGGACGTGAAGAAATCGGAAATCATCCTCCAGGTGAAGAAGGAAGACGGCGTATCCAAGGTGCAGCGCAAAGTGGCGGCCATCAATATGGCGGAAGCTGCCATGGACGACCGGAGCCACATTGTAAACAACATTATGAAATGTATCTTCTGCGGCCAGTGCATGCGGAACTGCCCCTCCGGCGCCATTACCGTGGACCGCCGCAGCCGCACCTGGCGCATTAACCTGGAAGCCTGCGTGAACTGCGGTACCTGTATCGACAACTGCCCCCGAAAATGCCTCTCCCTGGGCTGCTACCTGGGAAATCCCAGTGAAATCACCATGCACGGCTCCCGCCCTCCTGTGAGAAGAAGGACAGCACCCCCTGTGAAAGTGGAACCTTCGGCAGAAAAGCCGGCGGCTGCAGTGACAGAAACGGCAGCAGAAGTCAATGTGCCGGATACCCATATCCGGATAGACGCGGAAAAATGCCTCTTCTGCGGCAAGTGTGAACATAACTGCCCGGCGAATGCCATTTCCATTGACAGAAGGAACCGCACCTGGACCATTGACCGGGAAAAGTGTATCACCTGCGGCGTCTGTGCCGATGGCTGCCCCGCCCACTGCCTCACATTGGCAGACGCCTGGGAAGCGGGAGAAAAGAAGGAAATGAAGGCTGCCTTCCAGGGCAAGGTCCTTCGCCGCCCGCCGGCAGGAAGAAAGCCCGCTCCCGCACCGGCTCCTGGCAAACCGGAAGTACTAGCGCCGGCGAAAGTGGAAGCAAAGCCGGAAGTTCCGGTCAAAGTAGAAGCACCGGCAGCAGAACCGGCTGAAGAAGTGAAAGTGCCGGATACCCATATTAGAATCGAAGCGGAAAAGTGTCTTTTCTGCGGCAAGTGTGAACATAACTGTCCGGCCCATGCCATTTCCATTGACAGAAGGAACCGCACCTGGACCATTGACCGGGAGAAGTGCATCACCTGCGGCGTCTGCGCCGATGGCTGCCCCGCCCACTGCCTCACATTGGCGGAGGCCTGGGAAGCGGGGGAAAAGAAGGAAATGAAGGCTGCCTTCCAGGGCAAGGTTCTTCGCCGCCCGCCGGCAGGAAGAAAGCCCGCTCCCGCTCCGGCTCCGGCAAAACCGGAAACCCTTGCCAAAGCAGAAGCACCGGCTGTGAAAGCAGAAGAAGCTAATGTGCCGGATACCCATATCCGGATAGAAGCGGAAAAGTGTCTTTTCTGCGGCAAGTGCGAGCATAACTGCCCGGCGAATGCCATTTCCATTGACAGAAGAAACCGCACCTGGACCATTGACCGGGAGAAATGCATCACCTGCGGCGTCTGCGCCGATGGCTGCCCCGCCCACTGCCTCACATTGGCAGACGACTGGGAAGCGGGGGAAAAGAAGGAAATGAAGGCTGCCTTCCAGGGCAGAGTTCTCCGCCGCCCGGCCCGCTCGGCACCGGCAAAGGAAGCACCGAAGGACGGAGAGCCCCATGCATGAATATCCGGTAACTTTGGAAATCGTCCGTATTGCGGAAAAGACGGCCCGCGAAAAAGGGGGCACCGTAAAGGCCATCCACCTGGTGGTGGGAGAGGACTCCGGTTTCATCGGAGAATCCATCCAAATGTACTTTGACGTTATTTCTGAGGGCACCCTCTGCGAGGGCGCCCTTCTTACCATCAAGGACATCCGGCCCAAAATGAAATGCGATCGCTGCGGCCGCCTGTTTGAGAGAAAACGATTCTCCTTCACCTGTCCCTATTGCGGAGGCGACGGCTCTCCCACGGACATTGGCAAGGAATTTTATATAGAATCTGTAGACCTGGAGGTTGAATAGATGCATATGGTCAAAGCCGGCGTAATGGAAGACATTTACGCCCACAATAATCACATCGCCGAACATGTAAGAGAATACCTCATGAAGAGGAACGTATACACCATCAACGTCATGGGTGCCCCGGGAACCGGCAAGACCACATCCCTGGAACAGCTCATGAAACATATGAAGTCTAAGGTATACGTCATTGAAGGGGACATTGAATCCGACATCGATACCGAAAGGCTGCGGAAGGAGAACGTCACCGCCGCCCAGATTAACACCTTCGGCGCCTGCCACCTGGACGCCCCCCTGGTGCACAACGCAGTGCACACCATGGATTTCAAAGAAGGGGGCATCCTCTTCATTGAAAACGTAGGAAACCTGGTGTGCCCGGCGGAACTGAATATAGGGGAAAACATCAAAATGCTCATCGTCAGCGCAGCCGACGGCAGCGACAAGCCCTACAAATACCCCCTGGCCTTTGAAAAGGCGGACATCATCCTCCTCAATAAAATCGACCTGGTCCCCTATCTGGACTTCGACGAAGACTTCTTCATGAAGGGCCTCCGCCATCTGAATAAGAATGCCCCGGTATTCAAGGTCAGTGGAAAGACAGGAGAAGGATACAAAGAAGCGGCGGCATGGATTGAAGAAGCAGCCGGGAGATAGTGTCATTGGTGAGACTTTAAAGTATTCCCGAAGGCAAGAGGGTTGACGCCCGCCTACGCGGGCGAGGGTTGAGGCAGCCGCCGGGATTAGGGAAGCGCTGATTAAATCGTTATCGGATTTCATTCTTGTATTTTTATCCAA
>ERZ772883.2817-NODE-2817-length-10230-cov-4.365405_pt1 | contig 10230 bp, 11 predicted proteins | sample MGYA00580575_ERZ772883 | MGnify/ENA primary metagenome ERZ772883 (study PRJEB29015, sample SAMEA2737666) | human gut metagenome | biome: human gut; feature: human-associated habitat; material: faeces | place: China | collected 2012 ...
GCGGACCTGATTGGCAACGACCATCTTTCCGCCCGGAAGGAAAAGCTCAACGCCCTGCGGCTGAAAACCCTGCACTACACCAATTCCTTGGGCACGGACCTGACGGTGGAGCTGCCGGAGGATCATTTCTGGGAGGCCGGGGACGACTGCACCTCCGCAGGCCAGCCGTTTGTTGCCAATATGCCCACGGAGGAGCTGTTCACCGCGCCCCTGCGCACCGGTGCCAACGGCACGGTGGTGGCCTCGCTGCCCTTGGTGCATGACGGCAATATCATCGATGGCTTCCGCATGACGGTGGAAAACGGCAAGATCACCTCAGTTTCTGCCAAGCAGGGACAGGCGGTGCTGGAGGCGGCCATCTCCGTGGACGAGGGCGCCTCTTACTTCGGCGAGGTGGCCCTGGTGCCCTACGACAGCCCTATTTCCAATCAGAAGCTGCTGTTTTATAACACGCTCTTTGATGAGAATGCCGCCTGCCATATTGCTTTTGGCGAGGCGTACCCCTGCATCCAGGGGGGCCGGGATATGGATAAGGAGCAGCTGAAGGCCCACGGCCTTAACGATTCCGTCACCCATGTGGACTTCATGGTGGGCACCGCCGACCTCTCCATCCTGGGCAAGACCCAGGATGGCCGGGAAGTGCCTATTTTCGTGAACGGCAATTTTGCCATTTGAACTAAAAAACAGGCCCTCTTACACGCGGTAAGGGGGCCTGATTTTTTTATGTATTCTTTTTCCCGGCGGCCTTTCGCTTCTTCGGCACCGGCGTCACCTGCACCAAAATGTCCAGGACCGGGCGCACCAGCTCCCGGTTTTCTATGTCCAGAATGTAGTGGAGCTTGGCCCCCTCGTAGGGATAGGCCTCCGCCGCGCCCTCCATCAGCGCCGCCAGCTCCGGCAGCTTTTTCACCATCACGCAGTTGTCGCACACCAGCAGCACGGGCCTGTCCTCCACATACACCATGTACTCTCCGAACATTTTCCGCCAGCGCACATTCGGGATGTCCGCCAGTTGGTCGCCCACAAACCCCATGTATTCCTTGGTCGTGCTCATAAATTTTCCCCTTTTTTCAAATTTTCTTCCTGTTTATTATGATCCTCCCCCGGGGAAATAGCAACAAAAATCTCACCGTTTTCTCCGTTGCATTCTCCTGCGTGATGCAGTATAATATATGTGTCAAAATATGCCCACCGGGAGCCGGCGGCTTGCGCCGCCGACCCCCTATCTGAAAAGCGGCGGGCGAGGGCCGATGGGACGGGCAAACTGCGCAGGCGATACCCCGGCTCCTGTGCGCCTCACGCCGCTTGCACCATCCTATGCGCCCCGGCCCGGCCCGGTGCCAAACCCAATGAGAAAGGATCCTTTCGCCATGATCAAGATCGCCCCCTCCATTCTTTCCGCCGACTTTGCCAATCTCGGCCGGGAAGATCGGAAGCGCATCAACTCCGCCGATTATGTCCATGTGGACGTGATGGACGGCCTGTTCGTCCCCAATATCTCCATCGGCATCCCCGTGGTGAAGTCCATCCGCCCGGTGACGGAGCTTCCTCTGGATGTCCACCTGATGATCGACCGCCCGGAGCGGTATGTGGAGCAGTTCTGCGATGCCGGCGGCGATATCGTCACCTGCCATGTGGAGGCGGACACGGAGGCGAACATCCATCTGACCCTGAAAAAAATCCATGCCAAGGGCAAAAAAGCCGGCGTGGTGGTAAAGCCTAAGACGCCCGCCTCCGCCGTCCTGCCGTTTATAAACGAAGTGGAGCTGATCCTGGTGATGACCGTGGAGCCGGGCTTCGGTGGCCAGAAATTCATGGCCGATATGATGCCGAAGGTGCGGCAGATCCGTGAATACATCGACGCCATGAATCCTCCCTGCGAGCTGGAGGTGGACGGCGGCGTGGATCCCGACACCTGCAAGATATGCATCGCCTCCGGCGCCAATGTGCTGGTGGCCGGTTCCTCCGTGTATAAGGCGGAGGATATTCCTGCCCGCATCCGGGCACTGAGAGGATAAAATCTATGGAGTTTTTTCCCGCACCCCTTGAAAAACTGACGGAGCAGTTTGCCCGCCTGCCGGGCATCGGGCGCAAATCCGCCCAGCGTCTGGCCTTTTTTGTACTGGGCCTGCCTATGGAGGAGGCCCAGGGCTTTGCCGATGCCATTGTGGACGCCAAAAAGAGCGTCACCCTCTGCCCTGTGTGCCAGAATCTCACCGCCGGAGGGCTCTGTCCTGTGTGCGCCTCCCCCAAGCGGGACGAGGGCACCATCTGCGTGGTGGCCGACCCCCGGGATGTGCTGGCCATCGAGCGCAGCCGGGAGTATAATGGCCGCTACCATGTGCTCCACGGAGTCCTGTCCCCCATGAACCATGTGGGGCCCGACGACCTGCAGATCAAGTCCCTGGTGGAGCGGGTGGCCGCCGGGGGTGTGAAGGAGGTCATTATGGCCACCAATCCCGACACCGAGGGGGAGGCCACGGCTATGTACCTCTCCCGTCTGCTGAAGCCCTTTGGGGTAAAGGTCACCCGCCTGGCCTACGGCATTCCCGTGGGCGGACATCTGGAATTTGCCGACGATGCCACGCTGATGCGGGCCCTGGAAGGGAGGCGTGAGCTATGAAAAGGATCGTTTGCCTGCTGCTGGCGATGCTGGCGGCCCTCTTTCTCACTGCCTGCGGCAGGGGAGAGGAGCCGGAGAAGCAGGAGCTTTTTGCCATGGATACCTATATGAGCCTCATTGCCTATGGCGATGGGGCCCGGGATGCTCTGGCCGCCGCCGCCCGGGAGATCAACCGCCTGGAGCGGGAGCTCTCCCGCACCGTTTCCACCAGCGATGTGTATCAGCTCAATGCCGGTGGCTCCGCCTCCGTCAGCGATGAGACGGCGGCGCTCCTGACCGCCGCTGTGGAGTACAGCGAAAAGACCGGCGGCCTGTTCGATGTGACCATTGCACCCCTTGTAACTCTCTGGGGCATCACCACGGATAGCCCCCGCGTCCCGTCTCAGGGAGAAATTGACGCCCTGCTCCCGTTGGTGGGCAGCGATCATATCCGTCTGGACGGCGATACCGTCACCCTGGACACCGGCTGCGCCGTGGACCTGGGGGGCATTGCCAAGGGCTATGCCAGCGACCGGGTGGCGGAAATTCTCCGGCAGAACGCTGTCACCGGCGCCGCTGTGTCCCTGGGCGGTAATGTCTATGTCTGTGGGCAGAAGCCGGACGGTACCGGCTGGAGCGTGGCGGTGCAGGATCCGAAAAATACCGATTCCTATGCCCTGACCCTGGAGCTGACAGACACCTTCGCCGTGACCTCCGGCGGCTATCAGCGGTTTTTCACCGGGGAGGACGGAACGATCTATCAGCATATTTTGAATCCCCGTACCGGGCGGCCCGCCGAGACGGATCTGCTGTCGGTGACGGTCATCGCCCAAAACGGCACCATGGCCGATGCTTACTCCACGGCTCTGTATGTCATGGGGGAGCAGGGGGCCTGCGATTTCTGGCGTCAGAGTGCCGCTGCCTTTGACCTGGTGCTCGTGATGTCGGACGGACGGGTGCTCTACACCCCGGGCCTGGAAGGCCACATTTCCCAAAAGGGGGACGACTATGTCTTCAGCCAGATCCAAACCTGACCTGAAACCCAAGCCTATGGACGCTTTGGTAGTCATAATTGTAGTGGCTTTTGCTGTGATGACAGCCGCTTTTGTCTATGGGAAAAACCGGGGCGAGACCCTCACTGCCACGGTCAAGCATCGGGGGCAGGTGGCGGCGCAGGTGGCGCTGAGCACCCTGACGGAGGAGAAAAAAATTACCATAGACGGACAGTATCATCTGACCGTGACCCTGACCAAGGACGGCGTCAGCGTCACGGAGAGCGACTGCCCAGGGCAGGACTGCGTCCATACCGGGCGCATCACCCGGGCCGGGCAGAGTATCGTGTGTCTGCCGGAGCAGGTCGTCGTCACGCTGGAGGGAAAGACCTCAGCGCCGGACGTAGTTCTGGGATAGGGGGCGGCTTATGAGGAGGCTCACAACCAAAAAACTGGCCCTCTGCGCCGTTTTGACGGCGCTGGCCCTGGGGCTCAGTACCATCGAAAATATGATCCCCATTTCGCTGCTGGTGCCCCTGCCGGGTATCAAGCTGGGCCTTGCCAATATCGTCACGGTGTTCGCCCTGTACCAGCTGGGGGCCGCCCCAGCATTGGGGATTCTGGTGGCCCGGTGTCTGCTGGGTGCCATGTTTGCCGGCAACGCCTCGGCTCTGCTGTTTTCCCTTATGGGCGGCGTGCTGGCTATGCTCACCATGATCGTTCTGAGCAGAGCGAAAAATCTTTCTATCTACGGTGTGTCCATCGCCGGAGCGGCGGCCCATAACATCGGCCAGATCGGCGCAGCCATGATCGTCCTGGGCGGCACCGCGGTTTTGGGCTATCTGCCGGTTTTATTGGGCGTTTCCCTGCTGACCGGCTCGCTGACGGGCTTTGTGGCCGGCCTGCTGTTCCGGGCTATGGACAGCATACGATTTACGCATTGAGGAGAGTGTGATATGGACAGAAAAGATGAGATCATTCTGCAGCAGATGGACCTGATCCGCTCCATGACCGAGCGGAATCTCCGCAGCATGGACACGGATTTCTGGGGGACGCCCCTTATGGACGGTAAGCCTGCAAACCAGCCCCGGAAGCCGGAAAAATCCGAGAAACCGGAAAAGCCCACTCCCCAGACCCAGGCGGAAGTGCCGGAGGAGAAGGAGGAGATCCCTCCCAAGGAGAAAATTGAGGACTTGCTGGCGGAGCTGGACAGCTATGTGGGCATGGATGCCATCAAGGCCGAGGTGCGCAGCCTCATCAACATGGTGCAGGTGTATAAGCTGCGGAGGGAGCATGACCTGCCCACCACGGACATGTCCCTGCACATGGTTTTCTCCGGCAACCCCGGCACAGGCAAAACCACTGTGGCCCGTATCATGGCCCGCATCTACCACAGTCTGGATATTCTCTCCAAGGGACAGCTGGTGGAGGTGGATCGCAGCGGCCTGGTGGCGGGCTATGTGGGCCAGACGGCCCTGAAGACCCAGAAGGTCATCGAAAAGGCTATGGGCGGCGTACTGTTTATCGATGAGGCCTACGCTCTCAACGGAAAGAGCGAGAACGACTTTGGCCAGGAGGCCATCGACACCATTCTGAAGGCCATGGAGGACCACCGGGACGATCTGGTGGTCATTGTAGCGGGCTATACGGAGCTGATGGACCGGTTCATCCACTCCAATCCCGGTCTGGAGTCCCGGTTCAACCGCTTTCTGGAGTTTGAGGACTATACCACGGAGCAGATGGTAGCCATTTTCAAGATGCAGTGCAAAAAGGGCTGCTATGTGCTGGCCCAGGGAACCGAGGAGCTGGTGCGGGACTTCATCGCCGAGGAGAGCGCCGACGATTCCTTCGGCAACGCCCGGGGTGTGCGCAATCTCTTCGAGCATATCCTGGTGGCCCAGAATAACCGCCTGGCGAAACTGGAGAAGGTGACTCGGGACGACCTGATGCAGATCATACCCGATGATGTGCTCCATGCCCGGGGCAAGATAGACGAATGATCTGAAAAACGAGGCGAGAAGACCCATGAATGATATTTCCCTACTCCATGTGTGCAAATCCTATACCACCCAGTCCACGGACATTATGATCGATCACGCCCAGCGACCCACCCGCACCCGGCAGGTGCTGCGGGATGTGAACGTGACGTTTCCCCTGGGGCAGCTCACGGTGCTGGTGGGCCGCAGCGGCTGCGGCAAGAGCACTCTTTTGCGGCTGCTGGCGGGGCAGGACAGGCCCGACTCCGGGGAAATTCAGATCCCCCAGGGCTGGCACAGTGCGGTATTAAGTCCCGACCCGTATGTCATCACCTGGACCAGCGTGCTGCGCAATGTGGCCATGGCCTGCGGCGTGGGACGGACACCGGAGGAGCGGCTGAAGCTGTCGGAGGATTTCGTAAAAATAGTGGGGTTGGCGGACTATGCGGACCTGACCCCGGCGGAGCTCTCCACGGGTATGAAGCAACGGCTGGGCCTGGCGCGGGTGCTGGCCAGCCAGGCGGAGCTGCTCTTAATGGACGAGCCCTTTGCGGCCCTGGATTTTCTCACAAGGGCGGAGCTGCAGAGCCAGCTTCTGGAGGTGCAAAAGCGGATGCCGCGGACCATTGTGCTGGTGACCCATCAGCTGGACGAGGCTATTCTGCTGGCGCATAAGATCGTGGTCATGCACTCAGACAGCAGCCTGTGGGAGTTCGACCTGAGCGGGGAGGGCTACCCCCGGGATGTGGACGAGCCGTGGATGCGGGCGCTGAAGCAGCGGATCACCGAAGAATGCCGAAAATAAGAAACAGTAGGAAAAATTTGAGCCGCCCGGCAGCGCCGGCCGGCTCAGCGGGACGAAAAGGTCTTTTCGCCCCGCTGCCTAAGTTTTTGAAACTTTGAAAAAGTTTCAAAAACTAATGATTTTAATGGTGAGGGACACCCTTCTTGGGTTTCCCTCACACGCCCTTCCTTACCGTTATCGAAAGTCCTGCCAATTTATCGACAGTAAAGCCGCCCGGCAGCGCCGGGCGGCTTTACTGTTCTCTCATCTCTCACGCACAGGGCGCACGAGAAAATGATTCTTAGAGCTTTCCGGCCTCCGGGCGGCAAGCTCTGCGAGACCTTCGACTCACTCAGCCTTGTTTTTTTCAAACAGAAGGTTCCGGTCCGCTGCCGCGTCGATGCCCGGGACGGTGCCGCTGTGGTCATACTGCCACAGGGCCGTCCGGTAGTAAAACGTAGGGGAGGCCCCGGGCTCTGCCAGCCAGAGGGTGCAGCTTTTCAGGGGGGAGAGGTCATAAGTGTGATAGCCCTGCTGGAGGTTGAAATAGAGACCGGCGGTGTAGCCGGCAGCTTCGATAGCCTGACAGAAGGCAGCGGCGCAGGCGGTGACGGTTTCGCCGTCTAAAGCATTGGCCCGGCCCTCCGGGGCGGTGACGGTTTCCCAATCGTAAAAAACCGGCAGCTCCAGAGGGCGTCCGTCCAGCAATTGCAGCACATAGGCCGCCTCCTCCCGGGCCTCCTCCACGGTGGTGGCCTGGGAGAAGAAGTATACGCCCCGCCGAAGTCCGGCGGCTCCGGCTCCGGCGTAGTTCTCCTCAAAACGGGGGTCGATCCGCAGTTCGCCAATGCCATAGCTGCGGTAGCCGCAGCGGATGACGGAAAAATCAATGCCGCTCTGGGCCACCTCCTGCCAGCGGATTTTGTTTTGCCAGTCGGACACGTCCACGCCCTGGGAGACGGTGTACTGGCTGCCGGTGTAGGTGACGGTTCCGTCCTGAAGGGAAAACTCCTCCGGCCGGAATGTGCTGGTGGGAAGGCCATGGATCGGCTGGATCCAGATGGTGCCGGTGCCGTCGTTCACGGCTACGGAGTCGTCCCGGTGCAGCAGCCTCAGGGCGGCCAAAGCGCCCAGAAGAAGGAGCAGCAGGACGGGCAGCAGATAAAGACCCCTTTTTTTCTTGTTGCCTTTGACGGTCAAATGGCGACACCTCCCCGGAGTTTTCCCTATTTTATCATATCCGGGGGGAGGAAACAAGAAAAAAGGCGGATCCTGGAGGAAACCGCCCTTTAGGAAGGCCTGCGATGAGACCGGCGCTGACGGCCCACTGCATTGACTGCAGCGCCCAGTCGGAAACGCCGGAAGCGTCCGTGTAGTCGGAGAGGGAGGCGAGGCCCGAAACGTCGCAGCCCTTCAGCTGGGCATAGCGGCAGAGCATGGTGACCAGCAGCTCCAGGTTGGGGATGGAGGCCAGGGCCACGGGGCTGAGGGCCTTCAGCTGCGTGTCGATGCTGCTGATGGCCTCTTCCGTCAGGGAGGAGGAAAGAGCATCAATGGCAGCGTTGATGACGGGAACGCTGTCGGCACGGGTATAGTAGACATCCAGATTGCCGCAGGCGGTCTGGTGCTCCTTGTCGCCCATGGCGGCGGAGGAGCGGTAGAGGGTCAGGTCCAGGGTTTCATCGGACTTGGCCTCGATGGGGCCCTGCACCATGTTCGTGGGGGTACCCAGGTGGTGGAAACCGGCGGCTTCATCGCTATAGAAGCTCCAGTCGGTGTAGAGGGACATAGAGACCACATCGCCCTCCCGCAGGAGGATCTGGTCCGCGGTGGAGCCGTAGCCCTCAGAGGCGATGGGGAACTGGTAGTTTACATAGTAGAGCAGATTCGGGTCGTGGTTCCAGATGTTCTGCATGAAAAATGAGCCGCTGGAGCCGCTGACATTGAACACATCTGTGCCGATGAGATTCTTTTCTTTGAGATAGCCCTTGCCGCACTGTTCCTCGGCCAGGCCGCAGAAGTCCCGCTCCAGCTCGTAGATGAACAGGTGCAGCAGCGTGATCTGGCCATAGGGTTCGTCGGTGCTGCCGGAGCCGGACTCGCCGGGAACATAGATCTCCGAGCGGAAGTAATAGTCCTCCAGGCCGTAGAGAGCCAGGTCAAAGTACGGGACGGTAACCTTCTGATAGGCCAGGACCCGCTGGCTGCCTCCGCTTTGGCGTGGCCTCGCGCGCACAGCGCCGTTTCGTGTCGGCCTTCCGGCCTTCTTCCTGGCCTATCCTGCCTGCGAAAGCAGACTTTGCGGAATCGGCGTGTATTACGGCATCAGGATATTCAGTTGGGGCCTGTCTCCAGATCCTGGGGACGGGCCGGGGCGGTGCGTTTCAGAAATGCACCGGGTGTCCCTCGCCATTGAAATCAATCGTTTTTGAAACTATTTCAGAGTTTCAAAAACTTAGTCAGCGTGTCGAAAAGACTTTTTCGACACGCTGAGCTCCGACCCTGCAAGGGTCGGAGCTTTTGAGACTGTCGGAAAAAACCGGAGGTTTTGATGCATAGTTTTTTTGATACTGCCCTGTGAGGGGGGGCCGAGTACGTCCTGCTCAGCGGTGCAGCAGCGGTGACAGCGGCTTATAGATGAGGAAGCACAGGGCTGTATCCAGCAAGCCCTTGACCAGGGTGAAGGGGACGTTGAACACCAGCAGGCAGTTAAACAATGCGTTCTGGGTGGGCACATGGGACACGCCGCCCAGAATCTCCTCGTACATCCCCACGATGGCATCCAGAGGGAGGTGATACAGCACCACATAGGCGGGATAAACGATGAAATAGTTGGTAACTACGCTTACCAGCGCCATGGACGCAGCACCGACCACGGAGCCGACCAAAGCGCTCTTGCGGCTCTTGTTGCGCGTATAGATCACGCCGGCGACGAACACGAATACCGCGCCCAGGATAAAGTTGGACAGTTCACCTACACCGGCGCTGGAGCCGAAGGGCAGGTGCAGCAGGTTTTTCACCAGCTGAATGGCCACGCCATACACAGGGCCCAGGGAAAAGGTGCCCAGCAGGGCGGGGAGATCGGAGATGTCCAGCTTGATGAAGGAGGGCATCACGGGGATGGAAAACTCGACGAATTGCAGCACGGCGGCTACGGCCGACAGCATAGCTGCCACGGCCAGGCGATGGGTCTTTTGCTTTTGGGTCATAAAAAATACTCCTTTCAATGTGTGGAACACCCGGATAGACTTGTCCTCCAAGGTGCACGCATTAAAAAGAGCATAACAAAATATGCTGTACACGCCTTCTCTCATCCAGACTATACTGTCGGTACCGGAATCGCACCGGTTCGTGCAGCCCGAGGGCCGCTTGCAGACTATACTGCCGGTGGGGAATCACACCCCGCCTCGAAGACAAATATTCGTTTGTTCACTGCACATAGTATAAACCCGGGGTTTTGAAAATGCAAGACCTAAAAATTAAAAAATGAAACTGAATATCAAAAGAATTTCAAGAATAAAATAAAATTTCGCTTTACAAAATCGAAATAATGTTCTATTATATAGGGCGGAGGAGGTGATGACCGTGCGGGCCAGGCAGATGAGCTGCAGCTTTACAGGGCATCGGCCGGAGAAGCTGCCTTGGGGCAGCAATGAGGCGGATGCGCGCTGCAGCGCGCTGAAGGAACGATTATACGAGCTGGTGCTTGCCGCATATGAGCAGGGGTATCGGCATTTCCTGTGCGGCATGGCGCGGGGATGCGATTTCTGGTTTTGCGAGGCGGTGCTGCGGCTGCGCCAGGGCTATGAGGATGTGTCACTGGAAGCGGTCATCCCGTACCCGGGGCAGGCGGACCGCTGGCGGGAGAACGACAGG
>ERZ772883.2818-NODE-2818-length-10227-cov-4.920763_pt1 | contig 10227 bp, 4 predicted proteins | sample MGYA00580575_ERZ772883 | MGnify/ENA primary metagenome ERZ772883 (study PRJEB29015, sample SAMEA2737666) | human gut metagenome | biome: human gut; feature: human-associated habitat; material: faeces | place: China | collected 2012 ...
TGCCGCAGGCAGAGCAGGTGTAATACTCGCTATTACCAGCCTCGGTGCAGGTGGCGGCCTTGGCGGCAGTCTTGGTCATGTTGTGGCCGAGAGCGTCGATCGCATGGCCCTCGCTGATCTTAGCGCCGCAGAGTCTGCAATAGGTGTCGCCGGTGTAGCCATCGGTGGTGCAGGTGGCAGGCTGAGCGTTCTTTACCTCAGCCACCGTATGCCGGCACACCTCACCGGACTGCCAGGTCAAAACGGGATAGGGCCGGTTTTCCACATGGGCAAACGCGCTGCCCAGCTGGGCGGCAAAGGCCGCGTCGGCCATCCCGGCAGCTGTCTTGGGCGTGCCCGCAGCGGCAGAAGCAGCGCCCGCGCAGCAGCCTTCCAGATAGAAGCTGCTGGTGGCCTTGTCCGCAGCGCCGGTGTTGATGCCGCCGATATTGGCCGTGCCGGAGATGGTACCCACATTGAAGCAGTTCTTCGCCACCGCCAGGGAGTTGGCCGAGGCGCTGGCATTGATACCGGCCACCAGCTTGGTGCCGGTGATGTTACCGGTGTTGTAGCAATTCGTGATGGTGCCGGATATTGCCCCGCTGCCGGCAATGCCGGCCACGGTCTTCTCGCCGGTGACATGGGCCGCGTTGAAGCAGCCGTCGATGGAGTATTTGCCGGCAGCGTAGCCCACCAGGCCGCCGATAAAGCTCTTATCGATCGCCGTCACGGTGCCGGTGACACCCAGGTTCTTGATGGAAGCGGTACTGATACTGCCAAAGAGGCCCTGGTAGTTATCGGTGGAGTTGATATACAGATCCGTGACCATATGGCCATTGCCGTCAAAGGAGCCCTTGAACGCCTTGTAGCTGCTGATGCCGATGGGCGTCCAGCTATAGCTGTTCAGGGAGATGTCCCGGGTCAGACGGGCGCTGTATTTGGCGCCGGTACCGGCATTGACCTGCTGGGCGAACCACGCCAGCTGCGCGGCGGTGGATATCTCATACACGCCGTCGCTGCCGGGCTGGACCTTCGTGACGGTCTTGCCGTCCCAGGTGGTCTCATCCGTCGGGCGCAGGACAACGGAGATGGACTTGCGGCCGTTATCGGCACTGCTCACGGTGAACAAGCCGTTTTCCCGGATGCAGCCGTCCGCCTCCACCAGGTAGGAGTAGGTGCCGAAGCCCAGGCTGTAGACGCCGTTCTGAGCGGTCTGCTCAACGCCGTCGGAATCCTTGAGAACGAACCGGTAGTCCGCAGCGCCGGTGACGGTGAAGTCCACCGTTGTGAGGGGCATTCTCGCCACAGAAATGTCAATGTCGCACAGGCGCTGGAAGGCAAAGGCGACCATGACCGCGTTGAAGTTGGTCCCCACGCCCACGTCGGTCATGTAGTACATGGCGCCAAAGGGATTGGCCGCAGAATACATGGAGCCGAACACATAGCCGTTGGTGGCGGTGACGACGGTGGTATCCTTCCCCTCCTCAAAGGAAACATCCTTGGGTATGGTAAAGGTGACGGAGGAGGAATCCATCTGCTGGTACTGATCAGTGGTGCCCGTGACCTCCTGGCCGGCCAGGGTATAGCGGGGATAGAATGTGGTGGGGTTGAAGATGCCGGAGATCTTGTTGACGGAGCGGTACAGGCCGTCAAAGGTGACACGCACGGTAGAGCCGGGCATCACGGGCTCGCCGGGATAGGAGATATTCTCCACATGCACATCGATCCCGGCCACCTTGACCAGCTGGTAGCTGTACTTGCCGGCAGAGTCCGTCATGCGGATGATGACGGTGCCGCCGTAATTGTTGGCGGAATCGTTCATGGCCTGCAGGGGGATGGAATAGGTGCCGTCCGCCGCCGTGAGGGAGGAGAAATCGGACACGGTGCTCACCATGGTCTTGCCGTCGGTCAGGCCGAAGGCGTACTCCACCTTGACGGCGTCAGAGGCGGTGAAGGTCAATGCGGGCTGGGCATCGCTGCGCAGGTAGTACCAGGTGTCATAGATATAATCCCAGCCGTCCAGACGGGCGTTGGCGGCGAAATCGCCGTTGAAGGGCACGTTGGCCACGGCGCTGCCCAGCTCATCGGCCACTACCACGAAGGCCACGCGGTCGGGATTGGTGGCGGGATAGTAACCGGCATGGGACTTATTGTTGCTGGTGTCCATGTCCATGGCATCGTAGCGGACGGCGAAGATGCTGGTGCCGCCGTTGGCGGAGATGTCCGCCCAGTTGTGGCGGGCGTTGCCGCTGTCCACCTGATTGCCGGTGATCTCGGCGGTATCATCCACGAAGGAGATGTCCGCGGGGCCGGAGAGCTTGTTCCAGACGAAGTCCGGCTCCACCATGATATTGCCGGCGTCGGAATTGATCAACTCCCACATGCGGTAGGCACGGATGCGCTCGGTGCCGCTGCCCAGGGCCTTGGCGCCGGTGGGGCTGACAAAGACCTGCAGGTCCGCCTCATCGCGCTTGATGGTCTGGGTGCCCAGCTTGGTGAAATCATGGCTGAGCTTATCGGTATTGCCGCTGGAGAAGTCGAAGCTCATGCTCGTGCTGGAGGAGAGGGAGTTCAGCCAGCCGCCCCGGGTCACATACTCCTCCTCGGTGTCGGTGAGACGCCAGGTGTAGTTGCCGTTCTGCTTGGAAACGGCGTAGACGGCGGTCTTGGTGCCGTCGTCCTTAGAGGACCAGTCCACGATGGGCTTTTGCTGACAGGTGTTGAAGTTGTTGAACTGGAAGTACAGGCCGAAATCCGCCCTCTCCGGCACGGTGACGGTCAGCTCAACGATCTGGCTAATCTGCAGCCTCTTGGTCTCGACGCTGTTTCCGGCCGTAAGGGTGCCGTTGATGGCCTGGCTGAAAATGTAGTTGTCCGTGTCGGTGGGATACACATAGGTGTTGAACAGGCAGGCATTGCCGCCGGCATAGAACAGCGTGGGATAATAGGTGTAGTTGCCGCTTACATAGGGAGTGCCCATGGTGGCATCGCACTGCATGATGGGGCAGGTCACACGGGCCGTGTAGTCCTCCGCGCCGAAGTAAGAGCCGCCGATCATCTTGTTGGAGGCATAAACCGACAGCAGACGCAGGTAGATGTTCGTGCCGCCGGCCAGGGCGCCGTCCACGTTGCTGTCGGCGGGCAGCTTGATCTGCATGCCGCCCAGGGGGATGTCATAGGCCTCGGTCTTCGTGTTCCAGCCGAAGCCCTCGTAGACATACCAGCCGCCCTTGACCGTGGCATACTGCATGTTATAGGTGCCCTTTTCATCCATGTAGCCCTGGGCCGCGTTCTCATCGGCGGCGAACTGGCTGTTGAGGAAGGGGACGGGGTTGTCATAGTCGGCAATGGCGTGGCCGTTTTCATCCGTGCCCAGGCTGGGATAGAGCTTGATGATGGGGTACTTGCCGCCGTTGGTGCTGTAGTTCTGGTCCCTGCCCAGGTAGAAGGTGGTGTTGAAGTCCAGGTTCTCCGCCAGATCCACCGTCAGCTCCAGGTTCCAATAGTTGCCCTCGTCGGCAGAGGAATTGGCCTTGACGATCTGGCCATTCTCATCACGCTCGTAGCTCTTGGCATAGAAGCGGTAGTTATAGACGCCGGGCTCGTTCTCCGTCAGGGAGATGGTGGTGGCGCCGAACATGGCACCGGCAAAGCTCAGCTCCTCGCTCCAGGTATTGCCGCCGTCGGTGGAGCGCTGATAGAAGTAGTTGGCCTGGGAGCTGCCCATGGCGCCGGAGCCGGTGACATAGAGCTTGTCGCCGTCGGGGTCAAAGAAGATCTTCCCGCTCTGCAGGTCGCTGAGCAGATAGGCGGTGCCCACCACCACCTGGTCCTTCACGTCCTGCACACCCTCGATCAGCCGGGGGGCGCGGTCGAATTTCTTGCCGCAGGTGTCGCAGATGCCGTCGTCGTTTGCATCCGTGTGAGAGATCTCCCCCCCCTCTACCACCAGGTCGCAGGTGGCCGGGGCCAGGCTGGCGGATTTACCGGCATCCATCTCCATGCCCACCAGGTGGTAGGTGCCGGGGGCCAGCTTGCTGGTGTCCAGCTCAAAGTTTCCGTCCACGGTCTCGGACACCGGGGTCGCCGTGGCGACCCGCTCCCAATTCTGGTTGAAGCAGACATAGGTAATGGCATCGCTCTCGCCCACAGTGAGGAAGGTATCCGTTCCGCCGTCACTGACGGACTGGGTGCCGTATTTCAGGCCCGTGAAGCGCAGGGCGCTGCCCTGCTTGACGGTGAGGGTCTCCGCAGGCAGCTTGCTGCCGGATGCTCCGATGCAGCAGAAGGCACCCTTTGTATAGAAGTTCCAGTCGCTGAACATGGCCACATCCATGACGTCGCCATCGGAGAGCAGCATGTAGTCCGCCGTAGCGCCCCAGCCGGGGCTCATGAGGGGATAGCGATGGTTGCGGTAGTACATGAGGTTCTCATCATGCCCCCAGAAGTTCTGCATGTAGGTGCTGGTGGCGCTGCCGGTGTACTTCAGGGGAGAGTGCCCCTCGTCATAGACGTTGGCATCGCCCAGGATGTTGCTGACGCCCATGTTGAGCGGATCGCCGAAAAGCTGATCCCGGGACGAACCGGTGCCGCACTCCGACTCAGGCAGGCCCAGATAGTACCGCTCCAGCAGGTAGATGAACAGGTGCATGGCGGTGGGCCGCTTGATCACTTCCGTGCCTACATAGGCGCCCTGGCCGTTCTGGGTGGCATAGCGGTAGAAGTCCTGCAGGCCATAACGGGCCAGGTCGAAATAGGGCACCGTCACCTGCAGGTGGGACAGGGGCGTCTGGTCCATGTCCGTGCCCAAAAGGGGGATGCCGTCGTTGGAAACGGTCACATATACCGTGACCTTATCCGCCGGGGTCTCGTCGTAATCATACTGCTTATTGTCGGTGATCTCACCGGCAGTGACGGTGATGTGCAGTGTGATGTCGGCGGTGGTGCCATCGCCGCCGCACCGGGCCGTGATGGTGGGGGTGTACTCGCCCTCTGTGGGACAGGTAAAGTAATACACGCCGTCCTTAATGGCCGTGGTGGATTTGTTGGCACTGTCGTTGGTGACGGAATAGGTGAGGCTGTGCCCCTGGCCGTCCGCAAACGCATTCTTCAGCTCCAGCTGATACTGCGCGCCCTGGGCCACCTTCACGGCCTCCTGCTGGGTCGCCTTGATGTGTCCGCTCTGGGCAAATGCCGCAGGAATGAGCGAGAAGAGCATCACGACTACCAGAAGCAGTGACAGGATCCTGTGAGTTAGTTTCTGTTTCATACTGACCTCCTTACACAATTCTGTATGCAAACGCCCCGGGGGCGAAGAAAAGGGATTGTGCCGTTTTCCGACCGGAAAACGGCCACCTGACGCGGCAAAAAATACCGGCCTCCCACAGCGGGAGCCGGTGCATTCCGGGCAGGAAAATGCCGTACCGCATAACGCCGGCACACACTCCCGCCCGCCATCACAACGAAGAAACGCCGCTGCAGACGAGTTCTCAGCCGTGCAATTCTACTGCCCTCGCGCCCCAAGGCGTTCCGCCTTCCGTACATGACCTACCTTCTCAGGAGCGTGCCCCCAATGGCGGTGTTACCCAGCGGCTTATGCCGTTTCGGTCATTTCCTTGCGCTCACAGTGCCGTCCGCGGTGGGTTTCCGACCCAGATTCCTTTTATGCTGCAGCCTGACCGAAAAAACGTCCTTTACGGCATGCAGCTACCCGGCGTCACAGAACTCAATACCTGTTGAATTTTACAGTTACAGATAGTGTATCTGAGATTCAAGCGAATGTCAATAACGCAGCCGCCCGGTTTTTCACATCCGTCCGTGGCATTACAACTCTATAAGCATTCTACGGCGTGCGCTCTTCGCCCGAATATAGCGGCAGCCCCTCACGAGAATCGACCTCATGGGGGGCTGTTTCGTATAGATTGGTAGGTGCCCACCTATAGCAGCAATATCATATTGTAACTGCTGTCAGCATAAACGGAAAGCTTCAATATAGCAAGCGGTTTTGGATAAAAATTTGTTGTAATCCTGTAAAAGCGGCATATTCTGCCCCGAAAAAAGCCCGGACACCGCAGATCGGATTCACCGGCCTGCCGTGTCCGGGACTGCGCCCGCCTGCACTCTCCCCTGCTCCGTGATGACGGCGGGGATGCGGATATCGTGGGGCTGCCGGGGGATATCCGGGCGGAGAAGCGCCCGGCGGCACAAAAGCAGCGCCCGGCCCGTATACCGGGCCAGAAAGCGGTCATAATACCCGCCGCCCCGGCCCAGCCGCCAGCCCTCCGGGGAGGCACCCGCGCAGGGAACAATGGACAGGTCGATATCCGCCCGGGCCACCTCCGGGGCATCGGCCGGCGGCTCGGGGATGCCATAGGCGCCGGGCCTTAGGATAGACAGATCCCGCACCTGGCGGCACTCTATGATACCTTTCCCGGTGCACAGGGGGACGCACAGCCGCTTTCCGTCCGCCAGGATCTGCCGCAGCAGAGGCATGGTGTCGATCTCCCGGCCCCGGCCCACAAATGCGAACACCGTCCGGGCAAGGCGGTACTCCTCCGCAGACAGCACATGGCGGATGATCGCCGCGTCCGACGCCTGCTTTTCCGCCGCCGTCAGCCCCCGTTCTACCGCCGTTAGAGTCCGGCGCAGGGCAGTTTTTTCCAGCTGTGTCGTGTCCATAAAATGCTCCCCTATCAAGCTGAGAGCGAGAAACCTTTGGTTTCCCGCTCTCAGCGTGTCGAAAAAGTCTTATCGCCCCGCTGCCTAAGTTTTTGAAACTTTGAAAAAGTTTCAAAAACTACTGATTTCAATGGCAAGGGACACCCTTTTTGGGTTTCCCTCACACACCCTTCCTTACCGTTATCGCAATCTTACCGCTTTCTCGACAGTCTCAGCGGCAGCTGGAAAGCTGCCGCTTTTTCCTTGTTTGCACCGCTGAGGTATGGTATACTGAGAGAGAAAATCAGAGAAGGGGGAAAATGCTATGCAGTTCATACTGATCCCGTTTGCCCTATGCTTCCTGCTGTACATCCGGCAAGAGAATCGATACAGATTCCGGGCGGCCACCGCCCTGAAGATTACCCTGACCCTGACGCTGACGGTGTGCCTGACGGTGGCGCTTGCCCGAAAATTTTCCCCGGTACTGCTGACGGCGGCAGTGGGGATGCTGCTGTGCGCCGGGGGCGACTTTTACCTGCAGTACATCCGCAGGGATCCACGAAAATTTACAAAGGGCATTGTACTGTTCAGCCTGGGGCAGATATGCAACATTGCGGCCCTGCTCCGGCTGGCACCGCTGCACTGGAGCGCCGGAGCAGCAATGGCCGGGTTCATGGCGCTGGCCGTTGCCCTCAAGTGCATCGGGCGGTGGAATACCGCCGCCAACGACCCTTGGCTGACCATCTACACGGTGCTGGTGGCCGCGACGGCGGCCAAAAGTTTGTCCACCGCCGCAGTGCTTGCCGGGACGGACTGCGGCCTGCTGCTGGGGGCAGGGGGCGTACTGTTCTTCCTGTCGGACATGGTACTGGGGATCTGGAACTATCAGAAGACGCATATTTTACTGGCAGATCTGAACTGGCTGCTATATTTTACCGGGCAGTTTATGCTGTGCGCGGGATACATCGCGGCGGGGTAGAAAACACCCCGCGCCATGATAGACGCGGGGTGCGGTGGATATAGAAGATAGAGACGGGTCAGTCCTCACTGTCGGAAAGGTCCGCCGGTTCGGCCCAGTCTGCCATGGTGGCGACGCAGCGGTTGATGTTCTTGCCGAGGCCATAGAACTTCGCCTCGTAATCTGTCATCACGCCCACGGGACCGCCTGCGTGGAGATCCCGGGTGACATCGGACAGAATGAAGCCGAACTGGGGGATCTCCTCCACAGACCAGTCAAAGAGCTTGTCGTTATCGGTCTTGAAATGGATCTGGCCGCCGGGCTTTAACACCTGACGGTATTTTTTAAGGAAATTCCCATGGGTCAGGCGACGCTTTTTCTGGTTGCTCTTGGGCCAGGGGTCGCAGAAATTGATATAGATGCGATCCACCTCGCCGGGGGCGAACAGCTCCGGCAGGGAAGCGGCGTCGGCATCGATGAAGAAGACATTGGTGAGATTTTCCGCCGTGACCCGCTCCATGGCTACCACCATAGCATCCGGTACCTTCTCCACGGCGATGAGAAGGGTATCCGGCTGGGCAAGGGCCGTTCCGGCGGTGAAACGGCCCTTGCCGCAGCCAAGCTCCACCTCCAGCCTCTGCGCCTGGGGATACAGCTCCCGCCAATGGCCCCGCATGGCCTCCGGCTGGCGGATCCAGCAGCTCTCGCAGGCGTCCATGCGAGGGTGCAGATTCTTCTTTTTTCGCATACGCATTTAGGTATCCTCCCGGCTCTTGCCCCGGCAGCGCGGAGCGATTTCTGCGATATCATACCACAAAATACTGCGCCCTGTAAACGGATAATATCTTTTTCACCGGAAAAAACCGGCGGAAACGGCAGGCGTTGGAGGAATGACTTGAAAAGTGTGCAAAGATTGCCGCTTTGTTTTGTGCGATATGTCAAATTCAAAAAAGATGGTCGGGAAACACTTGATAAAAATTAAACGAGATACTATAATGATGCTGTATGAAAGGGCTTCCATAACGCACAAAAGCATACAGGATTGCCCTGACAAAGCGATCTGCGACAGGCGGCCGGGCTGCGGCCGGGCCGCAGAGTAGAAGGAGGAGCTATCGTGACCAATGTTCTGTTAGAGAAAAAAGGCAACATTGCTGTGGCTACCATCAACCGCCCCAAGGCCCTCAACGCCTTGAACTCTCAGGTCCTGGAGGATCTGAACGAACTGGTGGAGCTGGTGAAGGCCGATGAGGAGATTCGCGCACTGGTGCTCACGGGCTGCGGTGAAAAGGCTTTTGTGGCCGGCGCCGACATCGGCGAGATGAGCACGCTCACTAAGGCCGGCGGCGAAGCCTTCGGCAAGAAGGGCAATGACGTGTTCCGCAAGCTGGAGACCCTGCCCATTCCCACTATCGCCGCTGTGAACGGCTTTGCACTGGGCGGCGGCTGTGAGCTTTCCATGAGCTGCGACATCCGTATCTGTGCCGACACTGCTGTGTTCGGCCAACCGGAAGCGGGTCTGGGCATCACCCCGGGCTTCGGCGGCACCCAGCGGCTGGCCCGTTTGGTAGGCCCCGGCATGGCAAAGCAGCTGATCTACACTGCTAAGAATATCAAGGCTGACGAGGCTATGCGCATCGGTCTGGTGAACGCCGTCTATCCCCTGGAGGAGCTGATGCCCGCCGCGGAGAAGCTGGCCACCACCATTGCAAAGAACGCACCCATCGCCGTGCGGGCCTGCAAGAAGGCCATTAACGATGGCCTGCAGGTGGATATGGACGCCGCCGTGGTCATCGAGGAGAAGCTGTTCGGCAGCTGCTTTGAGAGTGCTGATCAGAAGGAGGGCATGGGCGCTTTCCTGGAAAAGCGCAAGCACGAGCCCTACCAGAATAAGTAAGTTAATTAACAGGCTCCGGCCTGATGATTAAACCGTTTCCAACATTATTATAATAGGAGGAAAACAATTATGAAAATCGCAGTATTTGGCGCAGGCACTATGGGCAGCGGTATTGCCCAGGTTTTCGCAGCGAAGGGCCACACCGCTCTGATGTATGCTTCCAGCGTCCAGAGCGCACAGCGCCATAAGGATAAGCTGGCTGCTTCCCTGGCCAAGAAGGTCGCTAAGGGCAAGATGGATCAGGCTGTGGCCGATGACATTATGTCCCGTGTGCTGGTGGAGGAGTTTGAGGCTGCCGCCGATGCCGATCTGGTCATCGAGTGCGTCGCCGAGAATATGGCCGTGAAGAAGGAGCTGCTGGGCAAGCTGGACGCTATCTGCAAGGAGAGCGCTATCTTCGCTACCAACACCTCTTCTCTGTCCATCACCGAGATGGCGCAGGGCCTGAAGCACCCCCTGGTGGGCATGCACTTCTTCAATCCCGTGCCCGCTATGAAGCTGGTGGAAGTTATTGCCGGCGGCAATACCCCCGCTGAGCTGGTGGAGTGGACCAAGAACCTGTCTCTGGAGATCGGCAAGACCCCCGTGGTGGTCAACGAGGCTCCTGGTTTCGTGGTCAACAAGATCCTCATCCCCTATTGCAATGAGGGCGTTTGCGTTCTGCAGGAAGGCGTTGCCTCCGCAGAAGATATCGATATTGCTATGCAGCTGGGCTGCAACCACCCCATGGGCCCCCTGC
>ERZ772883.2819-NODE-2819-length-10218-cov-2.726754_pt1 | contig 10218 bp, 9 predicted proteins | sample MGYA00580575_ERZ772883 | MGnify/ENA primary metagenome ERZ772883 (study PRJEB29015, sample SAMEA2737666) | human gut metagenome | biome: human gut; feature: human-associated habitat; material: faeces | place: China | collected 2012 ...
GCTAGGATTGGAGTAGATTGTGGGTAAATACATATATACATATATTGAAAACGGACAGATGTACGATAAAAGCCCTTCCCTTGCAGAATTACTTGCAAAGGAGGGGCTTTCCTGCGAGAAAATAGTAACTGGCAGGATTGAATACATAAAGGTTAAAGATTTTGAAACACAGATAAAAGATGCACAGTGGCTTGTGTTTACAAGTAAAAATGCTGTGGCTGGGTTTGCTTATAATGTGGGGGAGATGGCTTGTGAAGGCGAGCAGGATTGTGATGGTGTGTTGAATGGAGACAGTGTTGAAGCTTTTGCTCTGACGGTATTAAGATTGCGGTAGTCGGTAATAAAACTAAAGAAGCTCTAAGAATGGCATGCGGTTTTGAGACAGACTTTGTATCATATAAATCTACAGGCTTGGAACTTGGAAGGAGTCTGATGAATATTGCAGCCGGCAAGATTGTATATCTGTGTGCAGAGATAACAAGCGGCTCACTTGAAGAAGCTATGAATGAGTATGAAAACTTAATTAAGATTCCAGTATATAGGAATGAACCTGTGGATTATGATGGTATGGAATACGACAGCATGAATTGCGGAGATATTGATGGGATAATTGTTACAAGTGGCAGCAGCGGGGAGCGTATAAAATGGCTGATTGACAGACTTGATGATGTTTTGGTGTACAGCATTGGCCCAGCTTGCAGTAAGAAGCTTATGGAATCTGGAATTGTGAAAGAACGTATAGTTGAGGCAGAAAAGCATACATATGACGGACTGGTGGAAGCTGTCAGATGCAGAGCCGATGAAAAACCAATGAATGATATATGATAAAAATACAATAAGTATATTTACAATATAATATAACTGTGATAGCATATGTATATAAATGTGCATATTTATTAATTCAGAGGAGGAAGAAACACTGGTGTTGTATATTTTATGGAGAAAGATAATAAAGATTATTATGACGCAGCTATGCGTCAGATTAAAGGAGATTCATGGAGCCTGAGTGCATATGGATATCTTAAGAGTAATGAAGAATGGATTGGAAGATATGAGGATTTTCTGAAGGGAAGGAAGTCACTTCCGTTATTGTATGATCCATTCTTTAAGAAGATATTTAATCCGGTTGAGAGAAGGGACAGGCTTTCAGAGCTGGTGAGCTGTCTGTTGGGGCAGAAGGTTACTGTACTTGAGGTATTTCCGAATGAGGATTCACAGTTTCTTGGAGTGATGATTATTATGGATATGGTTGTGATGATGTCTGATGGAAGTATTGCAAACATTGAGATTCAGAAGATTTCTTATGACTTTCAAGCAGAGAGAATATCGTGTTACTCGGCAGATCTTGTGCTGCGCCAGTATAAGATGATTACTGGAAATCGGGAGATAGGAGGTGCTGGAAGTGATGGGGGTTCAATGAAAGGTTCATCAAAACCTTCGTATAAGGATATGCGACCAGTTCATACTATTATTCTGTTTGATAACAGTAGCAGCAGCCTTATCAGCGAGGTTGATAAGGCATTATATTTTCATGTTGGCAAGACGAAATTCAATACTGGAATTAAGATAAAACTTTTGCAGGATTATGTGCTGGTAAGCCTTGACACATTTAAGAAATACAGATATTCTGATATAAGAAAAGGGCGTATTGAAGTGACGAAATACGATTATGACAGAACGCAGTACAGCGAAAAGCAGGTGACCGAGAAAATGAAGCTTGACCGCTTAAAGTACCTGTCGTTATTCGTGGCCGAGACACCAGAGGAGATAGAACAGTTGATTAGGATATTTCCTGATTTGGAATCAGTACGCCTTGATATTAATGAGTATTTGGAGAGACCAAAGGAGGTGCTCAATATGTTTTCTGAGGCGTTGAGGATATTAGACAGGAATACGGCGGAGCTGATGGTTGACAGGATGAAGGACGAGATGGATGAGCTGAAGGTACAGAAAGGTAAGCTTGAAGCGCAGAATGGAGAACTTGAAGCACAGAATGGTAAGCTTGAAGCACTGAATGGAGAACTTGAAGCACAGAATGAGGCTCTTAAATCATCTTTTAAGGAAAAAGATGCTGCAATTGAAGCAAAAGATGCTGAGATAGAAAGATTAAAGAAGTTACTAGAAGAACAGAATAAGTAATTATTACAGATGCAGTTATCATGATGGAGTGGTAACTGCATTTTTCAAAAGCAGAGAAAAATAAAAAAGTACTGTACAAAACAAAAACATTGTTTTATAATAACATACAAACATAGTATGTTTGTGCATTACATAAACATATCACCAGATTCTTGAAATGTTTTCATGAATTGATATTAGAAAATGTGGAATAATACCACAAGAAAAGAGGATTATATGGGAAAAATATATAAATCAGCAGCAGACTTAATAGGTAACACACCACTTGTAGAAGTTGGACATATTGAAGAGAAGTTCGGACTAAGGCAAGAGTTCTTGTTAAACTTGAGTATTTCAATGCAACAGGAAGCGTTAAGGACAGAGTTGCAAAGGCAATGATTGAAGATGCAGAGAAGAAAGGAATTCTTAAGCCGGGTGCAACAATTATTGAGCCTACATCAGGCAATACAGGAATCGGACTTGCTGCCATTGCAACAGCAAAGGGCTATAGAACAATAATAGTTCTTCCAGAGACTATGAGTGTCGAAAGAAGGAATATTATCAAGGCATATGGTGCAGAGATTGTACTTACTCCGGGTTATAAGGGAATGACTGGTGCAATTGCCAAGGCAGAGGAATTAAAAAATGAGATTAAAGGCAGCATGATAGCAGGACAGTTTGTTAATCCAGCGAATCCGGAAGCACACAGAAGAACAACCGGACCAGAGATATGGAATGATACAGATGGAGATGTAGACGCATTTGTTGCCGGAGTCGGAACTGGTGGAACAATCACAGGAGTTGGCGAGTATCTTAAGTCTAAGAATGACAAGATTGAGATAATTGCAGTTGAGCCTGCAACTTCACCGGTACTTTCACAGGGCAAGCCGGGACCACATAAGATTCAGGGAATTGGAGCAGGCTTCGTTCCAGAAATTCTTAACACTAAGATATATGACAGTGTAGTTCCAGTTGATAACGATGATGCATTTGAATATGCCAAGTTAATCTCTCACACAGAGGGAATTCAGGTTGGAATATCAGCGGGCGCAGCACTTTACGCAGCAATTGAGTGGGCTAAGAAGCCAGAGAACGAAGGTAAGACAATCGTTGCATTGCTTCCGGACAGTGGTGACAGATATTACTCAACATCACTTTTTGAGAACTAATAACAGAATAAATGTGTCAAATATGGATATTCTATAAGGGCAGGGCGTAAGTCCTGCCCTTTTCGTGCTTTGACAGGGTTAGTGAAATTGAGAGCTGCTTTTGGCTGATTCAGAGTGCGGGTGAAAATGTGCCAGTGAAAGGAGTAAGCATGACTGATTTTACAACTAACATAGACATGAATGTCCGCATGATGAACGAGAAGTTAAGAGTGGACAGAAATTTTGATATTCTGCAAAGAGATGTATTAATTGGAGGGAAGAGAACACATTTCTACTTTATAGATGGATTCGTACAGGAGGAAACAATTGAAAAACTTGTGCAGTTCTTTTATTCATTGAAAGAATCGGACATAAAGGATATAGATACATTCTTAGAGGTCGGAATGCCGTATACAGAGATTGAAAAAAACGGACATTATGACGAGGTGGAGAAGGCATTTCTTTCAGGGCAGACCGTCATGATAATAGATGGCTTTGACGAATGTATACTGATTGACTGTCGTACTTATCCGATGCGGTCTGTTACAGAGCCTTACAAAGACAAGGTTCTGCGTGGCTCAAGAGATGGATTTGTTGAGACACTTGTGTGCAATGCGGCACTTTTAAGAAGAAGAATAAGGGATAACCGTTTTTCAATGGAAATGTATACTGTAGGGGAGCGCTCACGGACGGATGTTGCCGTGTGCTATATTGATGATAAGGTTGATAAGAAGCTGCTTCAAAGAATTGAGAATCTGATAAGCAGCATTGAGGTTGAGGCGCTCACTATGAATATAGAGAGCCTTGCGGAATGTATGTTTAAGGGAAAATGGATTAATCCGTTTCCTAAGTATAAATATTCAGAAAGACCAGATACCGCTGCAGCAGCACTTTTTGATGGAAATATAGTTATTATGGTAGATACATCACCTGCAGTGATGATTATTCCAACAAATGTATTTGATATAATAGAAGAAGCAGATGATTTTAATTTTTCGCCAATGATAGGAACTTATATAAGACTTTCGAGATTTTTCTTTACACTGCTTACGGTTTTTCTTACACCTGTATGGCTTTTGCTTGAGAGCAATCCGCAGTGGGTGCCTGAATGGTTGAAATTCATAACGATAAGTGAGGATATAACGGTTCCGGTTATATTGCAGCTTTTTATTCTTGAACTTGCAGTTGACGGACTTAAGCTTGCGGCGGTCAATACACCCGGAATGCTGTCAACGCCATTAAGTATTCTTGCTGGTATTGTTGTGGGAGAATATGCTGTGGAGTCCGGGTGGTTTAATTCAGAATCACTTCTTTATATGGCAGTTGTAACGGTTGGAACTTACTCACAGGCAAGTTTTGAGATGGGATATGCATTAAAATTCATAAGAATAGTCAATCTGATTCTGGTGCAGTTCTTTGGAAGAATTGGACTTCTGGCAGGAGTCATATTTGCAATAGTGCTTGTATGCTTTAACAGGACAATATCAGGAAAAAGCTACATTTATCCGGTGATACCTTTTAACAGCCAGATGTTTAAAAGAAAAATTCTTCGGGTACGACTGCCGCACAAAATAAAAAATAACTAGCAATATATGGCGTATTAAGCATTAAAATATAGCTTAACACGCCATATATTGCTAATTAATTGCAAATGTGATACAATACAAAAAACATTTGAATATGATATATAAGATTTATGGATTTGGAGATGTTTAATTATGATTAGTGATTATGAGGAAGTTGTTATCAGGTTTAAGGCATATAGGATAAGTTATCCATTAACACAGAAAGAACTTTCGGATAAATCAGGCGTTTCATTAAGAAGTATTACTCGGTTTGAAAGTGGAGAAGATATAAGTCTTGTTAATTTTATGAAATTAATGAATGCGATGGAGCTTATGAATAATTTCGTGAATGTGATACCAGATATGAACAACCGGCCATCATCTTATTTGAAAAATGTTAAAACAAGGCAGAGAGCATGTGCAAAAAGAAAAGCAGATACTGGATTTAAATGGGGGGAAGATGAATGATAAATACAGCGGAGGTAATGCTTTGGGGCACAAGAATTGGAATAATTCATATGAATGAAGCAAATGGAGTTGTTGCATTTGAATATGATAAAGATTTTTTAAAGAGTAATATTGAGGTATCACCTATACATATGCCATTATCAGAAAGAGTGTATGAATTTCCGGAACTTGCAAGGACAGCATTTCATGGAGCACCTGGATTGGTAGCGGATTCGCTTCCAGATAAATTTGGTAATAAAATTATAGACAGATGGCTGGCTGAGCAGGGAAAATCAATTAGTGAATTTAATGTTATAGACAGACTGTGCTATACAGGAAAAAGAGGTATGGGTGCATTAGAATATATACCAGCAACAAGTCCGTTTGACAGTACAATAGAGGATGTTAATATATCGAAAATGGTAGAGTTTGCATCTGATGTATTATCTGATAGAAAAGATAAGCTGATTAATCTGAAAGATAATGCTGGATATAGCCAGCTTGTGCTATTGGGAACATCTGCAGGTGGTGCAAGAGCAAAGGCGCTGATTGCATGGAATGAAGATACGGGAGAAATAAAAAGTGGACAGATTAATGCTGGTAATGGATTTGAATACTGGCTTATGAAGTTTGATGGAGTATCTAAAAATGGGGATCATAATCTGGAAGATTCAGTAGAATATACAAGAATAGAATACGGATATTATCTTATGGCAAAAGCAGCGGGGGTAATTATGAATGAATGCCGTCTGCTTGAAGATGCCGGATATGCACATTTTATAACTAAACGTTTCGATAGGAACAATAATAAAAAAATTCATATGCAGACATTAGGAGCAATTTCACATATAGATTACAATATTCCGGGATTATGCAGTTATGAACAGGCAGCATATTATATGAATAGACTACGTATACCATATTCAGATGTGGAACAATTTTATAGAAGAATGGTTTTTAATGTTATTCTGATTAATCAGGATGATCATGTAAAAAATGTTTCTTTTCTGATGGATAAGAATGGTGTCTGGAGATTGTCACCAGCATATGATGTCACATTTGCATATGACAGCAGCAATATGTGGTTGAAAGCACATCAGATGCTTATAAATGGAAAAAGTTCAGATATAAGTTATGATGATTTGATAAAATGTGGAATAAACATGGGAGTAAGCAAGAGGAAATGTGATGCAATAATATCGTATATAGAAGATGTTGCAAAAAGATTTTCAGATTATATGGAAATGGCAGGTGTCAGGGAGAAAACCTGTCAGATTATGAATGCCATTATAATTAGCAATAATATTAGAAAAACAGGAGATTAATCATGGAAAAAACAAACGAGAAAAAAGATTTTTTACAGAAAACATGGGTGGTGTGCGCCCTTGCACTTGTGTGTACATTCCTTTGGGGAAGCGCATCGCCTTGTATCAAATTAGGATATGCGCTGTTTAAGATACCGTCAAGTGAAACATGGACACAGGTATTATTTGCAGGAACAAGATTTGTTTTTGCAGGAGTGCTTACAATCTTAATTGGAAGTATTCTTAACAGAAAAATGCTGCTTCCAACGAAATCAAGTGTACCAAGCATTGTAAAGCTTGCAATGTTCCAGACAATTCTGCAGTACATATTCTTCTATATCGGACTTGCACACAACAGCGGAGTAAAGGCGTCAATAATTAACGGTTCTAACACATTTTTCGTAATACTTGTATCGACAATTATATTCAGACAGGAAAAGCTGAATCTGAAGAAGATTATAGGCTGTGTGATTGGTTTTGCAGGTGTTATCGTAGTCAGCATGAATGGACAGAAAATCGACATGAACTTAAGCATTATGGGTGACGGAAGTCTGTTCTTATGTGCGTTGTCATATGCATTTTCATCATGTCTTATGAAGAACTATTCAAAGAAAGACAATCCGGTAATGTTGAGCGGTTATCAATTCATATTCGGTGGAATAGTAATGATTATATTAGGACTTGTGATGGGCGGTAGAATTACACACGTGTCAGTATCAGCAATACTAATGTTATTCTATCTCGCATGCATATCAGCCGTAGCCTACTCAATATGGGGAATACTGTTAAAGCATAACCCGGTATCCAAAGTGGCAATCTTCGGATTCACCAACCCTGTATTCGGTGTACTTCTTTCAGCCTGGTGGCTTGGAGAAGGAAGCAGAGAGCTTGGAATAAATGCATTAATAGCGTTAGTATTAGTGTGCATAGGAATCTGCATAGTTAACGTGAAGGGAAAGAAAGCAGAGTAAATACAAGAAAATCAAGCGAGCAAAGCAAGCAAAGAAAATAAATAAGACCAGTCCAGGCATTGAGGAGCCGCCGGTACTTAGCAAATCAGGACAGCCCCGAAGGGGCAAATCCTGATGAGCTTAGTACCGCTGCGAGCGACGCATAGCGAAAGCGTGCCTGAACTGGTCTTATTTATTTTCGTAGCGGTCCGCCATTACCTTAAAGCTTCTTTCACAGCTTCCGAAGCCTCATGCATGGAAGCTGCTTTCTCCTCATTAAGCTTGTCAATAGGAGCTTTAGATATAAGCTTGCCAAGATGTCCAATCTGAGCCTTAACATTCTTTTTCTTATCCTTCTCCCAGACCTTTTTATTGGCGGCAAGTGCGTTGTTAGCCTCGTTAAGAGTCCGTACAGCATCTTCCCTTATATCAATAAAGCTCTGGTATGCTTCATCCTGCTTGCTGTAGACTTCGGCTTCCCAGCGGGCTTTTGCAATCTCTTCTTCGGTCATGTTAGAGCTTGAAGTAATAGTAATGCTCTGTTCCCTTCCGGTACCTAAATCCTTTGCAGATACATTGACAATACCATTAACATCAATGTCAAATGTTACTTCAATCTGTGGGACTCCTGCCATCGCACGCTTAATACCGTTAAGACGGAAGTTGCCAAGCAGTTTATTGTCTCTTGTAAACTTTCGTTCACCCTGAAAAACCTTGATATCAACGGATGTCTGGAAATTGCCGGCAGTAGTAAATATCTGGCTGTGTCTTGTAGGAATGGTAGTGTTTCTTTCAATAAGCCTGCTTGCAATTCCACCCATAGTCTCAATAGAAAGAGACATTGGAGTTACATCCATAAGTATGATTTCAGAAGCAGCAGAACCGGCCTGAAGCTGGTTTCCAAGCTTGCCACCCTGAACGGCAGCACCAAGGGCTACACATTCATCAGGATTAAGATTTCTTGATGGCTCTTTTCCCATAAGCTGTCTTACTTTATCAGCAACAGCAGGGATTCTTGTAGAACCACCAACCAATAAAACCATATTAATGTCTGTCTTGGAAAGACCTGCATCATGCAGTGCATTCTCAACAGGGGTGATTGTTCTGTCTACAAGGTCAGCTGTAAGCTCGTTAAATGTCTGTCTTGATAAAGTGATATCAATGTGGTGCGGTCCGTCCTTAGACATAGCGATAAAAGGAAGATTAATATTAGTTGTTACAGAAGAAGACAGCTCCTTCTTTGCTTTCTCAGCTTCTTCTCTTAAACGCTGCATTGCAGAGACGTCCTTTGAAAGATTGATACCGTCACTTATCTTAAACTGCTCGACAAGATAATTAACTATTCTTTCATCGAAATCATCACCACCTAAGTGATTGTCACCTGAAGTTGCAAGAACTTCAATGACATTATCACCGATATCGATAACAGACACATCAAAAGTTCCACCACCTAAATCATACACAAGAACCTTCTGTGCCATACCATTGTCAAGTCCGTACGCGAGAGCGGCAGAAGTAGGCTCGTTGATAATTCTTAATATGTTAAGCCCGGCAATCTTACCGGCATCTTTAGTAGCCTGTCTTTGTGCGTCAGTAAAATAGGCAGGCACAGTTACAACAGCGTCTGTCACAGGCTGTCCTAAGAAATCCTCGGCATCCTCCTTTAACTTCATAAGTATAAATGCAGAGATTTCCTGTGGAGTATAATACTTTCCGTCAATTTTCCTGCGATAGTCCGTACCCATGTGTCTCTTGATAGAGAATATAGTTCTGTCAGAGTTGACGGCAGCCTGTCTCTTGGCGGCATCACCAACAATACGTTCCTTTGATTTCGTAAAGGCTACAACAGAAGGGGTTGTGCGGTAGCCTTCTTTGTTGGTGATGACAGTAGGCGTATCACCTTCAATAACAGCCACACAGCTGTTAGTTGTTCCTAAATCAATTCCTATAACAGTTCCCATAATAAACTCCATTCAATATATTGATATATTTATTTTACCATATAAAATACATTTGACTATTAAGAAAAAAATAAAAATAAGAAAAAATTAATAAATTGGGGTTTTGCTTGATGATATATATTTTAATATGTTAAAATAAATCCTATTGAAAAGATGAGGAGAATATATTATGGCAGGTTCAGTGTTTGGAAATATATTTAAGATATCAACATGGGGAGAGTCGCATGGAGAGGGACTTGGAGTTGTAATTGACGGGTGTCCTGCAGGTCTGCCTCTTTGTGAGGACGATATTCAGGAGCAGCTAGACAGAAGAAAACCGGGACAGTCAAAGTTTACTACACCAAGAAAGGAAGATGATGAGGTACATATTCTTTCAGGTGTATTTGAAGGCAAGACTACCGGGACTCCAATATCACTTGCAGTATATAATAAGACACAGAGGTCTGCTGACTATTCAGAGATAGCTAATTATTACAGACCAGGACATGCTGATTATACATTTGACGAGAAATTCGGATTCAGGGATTACAGAGGCGGAGGAAGAAGTTCTGGAAGAGAAACTATCGGAAGAGTTGCAGCCGGTGCAATTGCTATGAAGATTCTTAAAGAGCTTGGAATTAATATTACAGCATATGCTAAAGAAATCGGTGGAATTGGCATTGATTATGATAAGTTTGATATAGCTGAAAGAGATAATAACGCATTTAACATACCTGATAAGGAAG
>ERZ772883.2830-NODE-2830-length-10187-cov-2.062179_pt1 | contig 10187 bp, 5 predicted proteins | sample MGYA00580575_ERZ772883 | MGnify/ENA primary metagenome ERZ772883 (study PRJEB29015, sample SAMEA2737666) | human gut metagenome | biome: human gut; feature: human-associated habitat; material: faeces | place: China | collected 2012 ...
TGAGCACGGCCTCGCTGAGTCCCAGAAGGCCGGAAATGGTATCGCCGTTGATCATGTCCCGCAGCGAGGTCGTCAGCGCAATGCCCGGAATGAGCAGCATGATGTTGCCGATGATAATCTTATCCGGGTTCTGGCCCAGGCCGAAGCCCACCATCAGCATGACAGCCAGTGCTGCCAGCGCGCTGGCCAGCATACTCTGCAAAATACCGTTGAGCCGCAGCCGCTGGCAAAAGCGCAGCGCGCCGAACAGCAGCATGCCCGAAACGGCCGCCGTCGCAGCGTCGCGTAACGTGCCGCCGAAAAAGACGGAGAACGCCGCTGAGATAACGGCGTACATGGCGCACTGGGCGGCGTCCGGGTAAGCCGGGGCATTGCGTACCTCCTCCACCGCCTGCCGGAATTTTTCCGGCGGCAGCGGGCCTGCACACAGTCTGCGCGAGAGCGCGTTCACCCGTTCCACACGGCCCAGGTCCGTATCCCGCGCGCGGATGCGCCGCGTTTGTGTAAGTGCGCGCCCCTCCGGTGTGCGCACCGTCAGCACGATGCTGGACGTGATGGTAAAAACGTCCGCCTGCGCAAAACCATACACCATACACAATCGGGTGAGGGTATCCTCCACGCGCATCACCTCGGCACCGCTGGTCAAGAGCAGTTCACCCATGTCCAGAATGCACGCCAAAAGCGCGCCGTCCTGCGTTTCCGCCGCGCCCGGCGGCGCGGCGGCCTGTCCCTGTGCCATGCGTTTCCCCTCCGCAAAATCCACAATTTTTCCGGTTGTGATCCCTGTGATTTTTGCCATTCCCCTCTCTTTTCCGAGGACGAAAGCCGCGCTTCCGGTCACTGTCCAGGTGGCCGATTTCGGTCTTTGGTTTGCATATTCGAGCGGGCATCTGAATTGTTTCTCCAGCACCAGGTGTTCAATGGCCGTATGCCGGTTCATATATACCACATTCAGACGGCCGTCCCTGTCCCTGCACATGGCGGGCTGGCATTTATTTCCCGGCGCGGCGGCCAGTTCGATAAGGTTTTTCCAGGTTTTTCCCTCATCCTTCGAATAGGCCAGCGTCAGCGGGCTGCGCTCGTGCCAGTCTGCCACAGGCGTGTCGTTGTAGGCCATCAGGATGGTGTCTTTGTCCCAGCTGATGACATCGATCTTCGATTCGTTATTGAGGATGGTTGTGGGCACAGGCTGCGTCCAGGTTTTGCCGCCGTCCCGGCTTTCGGCTGTATACGACACCAGTGATTTCACGCCCGCGCCCCAGCCCGTACTGCCCGGACAGGTACGCGTGAACATACGGATGGTGCCGTCCGGCCGAAGGCAAAGCGCCGGCTCCCGGATGAGATTGCCGTCGTCCGCAGAGAGGATGGGGCCTTTTTCCCATGTCTCGCCGTCGTCGTGGGAAAGATAGATGCGAACTGCGCCGAAGTATTTATCCGGAAGCTCACTGCTTGTGGAGGCGAACACGATGGTGCCGTCATCCAGCAGGACGCTGTCGTTGGAGGCGTGGCCGCTCTGGATGCCCGCGGGCTGCGCCGGCTCCCATGTGCGGCCGCCGTCCTTCGTTTTGCGTGTCCACAGCTCGTCCCGGCCGTTGCACCAGGTGGTGAAGTTCACCTCGGTGTCCAGAAATTTTGCGAACAGGAGAATGATCTCCCCCTTTTTGTTTTTGAGAAACACCGGGTCATGGCAGCAATAACGGATGTCACAGCCCACGGCGTCCGGGTTCGACCATTCTTTTGCGCCCGGCTCCAGCACAGACACCCAGTCTTTGGCGTCGCGGCCCATGGGGTCGCCGTTCCACTGCAAAAAGCCACCGTTCCATACGGCCAGCAGATTGCCGTTGTCCGCCAGCGTCAGGCTGGGCATATGATAGCACTGGCGCTCGTCGAACCACTCGACGACCCACTTTCTGTCTATGATCTTTGCCTGCATCATATTTCTCCTTTTTTAACAATGGGAAGCTTGCTGGGGCAGCAGCCGCCCTGAATTTCTTTGCGTTGCCGGGCCGGCAGGGTTTTCTTTCCGCAGTTTTTTAACAACGGAAAGTGCTTTGCGGCCAACGGCTCTTCCGTTTTTGGCAAATATATTTTTGTTTATGCGGAAAAACACCCGCGTTCAAGCCCCCGGCGCGGCCTGCTTCGCGGAGCGCATGGCCCCGCGGCACAGCAGCACCGTGCCCACCTGGGTGAGCGTCAGCACAAGCAGGCTCCACACCTGCACGCCCACATCCTCGCCCACATATACGTTCATAACGATGATGATGGAAAGCCCCACACAGCGCCCAAGCTCCAGAACGGTATCGTTGACAGCCAGCAGCTCGGGCCGGTGGTCGTCCATCTCGGGCACCAGCTGCATCATATCCAGAAAAGTGCTGTATGTGGAATTCTCCAGAAAGCCCGCAAAAAACGAATTGACCACTGTATATAGAATAACCGTCATCGGGCTGAGATGCAAGATGCAAAGTGCGGCAATGCCTGTGAGCACCGCTACCGCGATACCCATATACCGCACCCGGTTCGCCAGTGAAAGGATGCGGCTGGCGATGACGTAGGAAGCGATGGCCGCCGCGGCTGAAAGGAAGGTATTGAAGCCCACCAGCAGCTCATTTTTCACCATCTGGTACAAAACGATACTGAGGATGAACGTGAACGCACCTTCTCTCACCCCTTTGCAGCCCTGCGCAGCCAGGCTGTACAGCAGATGCCGGTTGCGTCCAATGGCGCGCAGCGTGCGGGGATAGTCCACCTTATGCCCGCCATACGGCGCTTGGGCAGCCGCAGCGCCAGCGCACAGGTGACGGCGGACACGGCAAACGACAGCCCGAACACCGCCATATAGCCCCGCGTACCGCCCACTGCGTCGATGATGAAACCCGCCAGCAGCGGGATGGTGAGGTTGACGACGTTGGCGCAGATGTTCACAATGGCAAGGCCGCTGTCCCGGTTGGTAAGGTCTGTGGAATCCGACAGCAGATGGCCGTAGCTCAGCCAGTAGCAGCCGTCCGCAAGACCCGCCAGAAGCCCAAGCCACAAGGCGTTATCCCCCAGCACGATCAGCAGCAGATACAGCACATTGTAGCCCAAAATACCCAGCACCGCCGTCACGCCGGAATCCGTGCGCTGCAAAAGCCCTGCCGCCAGCAGCATGGCCGCCGCGCTGCCCAGGAAAAACGTAGCGTTATACATCACCACGACCTTTACGTCGCCCGTCTGCCCCAACAGCATCGTATTGATAAATACATGGGGCAGGCCGTAAAATACCAGAAAACACGCATGCACCGACAAAAAACGGTAAAATCCGCCGCCCAGCGTCTCGCCGTTCACCAGCACCTTCAGATAGCCAATAAATGCCCTTATTTTTTTGCTCATGCCGGGGTCTCCCCTTCCGCCCCCGGCGCGGGCATGCGCAGCAGAACAGCTTCCATGCTGGGCACATCTACCGGCACCCGAACGCCTGTTCCCGCCGCTTCACACACAGCGGCCTGCGGCGCGGCCTGTTCTACGTGCGAACGCCAGACCTCCGCGCTTTCCGGCGCAGTTCCCGCAGAAAACGCCAGCTCCACAGCGTCGGCATCATCCGTGCTGCCGTTTACAAGGTAGACATCCAATCCCCCGTCCCGTACAAAGCAGTACGGCTCCAGATACGGCGCGCCGCACACCAGCGGAAACGGCGCGCCCGCTGTGCGCAGCACGTCGTGCAGCACAGCCTGGCGCATGCTGTTCAGCAGCATGGGCGGGATGGATACAGAGCTTTCAAAATTCCCGAAGGGATAGATGAGTACGCGGCCGTCCACCACCACCTGGCCGTGGGCGGTACGGCGGCGGAAGGAATCGTACAGCGCAGTATATTCGTTCACCTGCACGCCCTGCGCATAGGTCACATCCAGCGCGTCGCTGCACGAGACGATGGCCGAGGCCCGTGCGTTGTTACGCCCGCAGTAGGTCTTGCCGTTCGTCACCTGCTCATAAGCGTAGCCGCCGTCGTTTTGGCGCAGCCAGCGCACGCTCTCAATGCCCGCAAGGCGGCCAAGTCCCATTTCGCACAATGTCCAGGCCGCGTCTCCGTTCAAAATAACGAAATTATTAGCGAACAGCCGCGCCAGCGTTCCCGCATCCCAATTGCGCAGCACCTGGCCGGATGCCGCCACTATCTGACCCGTCAGTTCGGGGCTGCCGGCGTAAGCATAGGGCACGCCCATGGCGGGCAGCAAGCCGGCAAAAAACGCCTCCTGCGGATACAGCTCCTCCATGGAAGAGCCTTCCCGCGTGTGCAGCGTGTACGAAGAACAGGGGCTGTACAGTACGCGTACCCCCAGGCGCTCCTCTTTGAACACACCGCTGCGGGTCAGGGCATTCAGATAGGGCTTTGTACGGTGCAGCATCTGCTGATAGCCGTCCTCCCAAACGATGCCGTTGCCGTTGAGGTCATACAAGTCGATGGTGATGCCCGCCAGATCCAGCGGCAGTGCGCTCAGCAGCTGGAAACGCGTGAACCGGCGGGATTTCGAAAACAATGAGAACGGAAAGTTTTCCAGCTCCGGGTATACCTCGGTCTCCGATGGGAGCATTACACGGGTGAGCATAGACACCATATTGAATCCGTGCAGATAGTTCGACGGGGAATTTTCCTGATATCCGGGCAGATGCACACGGTCCACAGGCGGGCGTCCGGCCGCAAGCGTGTGCAGCAATGCATGCCAGTCGCGCCCCTCGGCGGCGTGGATGTGCGGAGCCGAGCTCATGAGGCCCACCTTCGCCTGCTTTGACGCAGCGCGCACCGCCTGTCCGATGGCTCCGGCGGCGCTGAGCATCGTCTCGCGGCTCACATCCAGCCATATCTTCCGATAAGGATGCGGCTCGCCGGGACGCAGCACGCCTGCCAGAAATTCTTCCCGCGTCAGCGGCTTGCCCGCGCGGGCGCTGTACAGCTTCATATGCTCGTCACAAAAGCAGCCTCCCCACGCAAGAGGCTCGTGGTTATGCAGACGGAAGTCGTCCTCCACCCAAAGGATGGAGGGCTCCAGCTCCGCATAGCGCGCGTACAGCCGGGCGATGTATTTCTGCCATTCGCCGCACAGCGGGCAGACGCACAGCTTCGCTTCATTTCCCTCCACATCCACCATGGGGCGAAAGTTCTGCTCCGGCCGCAGCGTTTTGCCAAGGTCCGCGTGCATGACGCTGTGCCACTGGTTAACAGACATCGTAACACCTTTTTCGGCCAGCAGCGCGCTGATTTTGCGCATCATTGCAAGATACACGTCCTGCTCGTCAAAGCTCATATGGCCGGTGTTGATCTCCTCCACGTTGGCGAATACAGCCACGTCGTCGATATCCGCCTCGTCCACATAGCGCAGCAGCGCCGGGATCTCCTCGGCATCGTTGAAGCCGGGGTCGCAGCAGAAGCGGAAAATATATTGAAATGGATCTTTTTTCATAGGGCGGCAGCCCTCCTGTCTGTGAAATGCGGCCGCGCCGCGCGCGGCAAAAAGAGTCAGCCCTGTTCTACGGGCACGCCGTAGAACGAGAGCATGGGCATGCGCATGCAATCGCTTGGGATGGCCGCGCCCGGGTTCATGCGCCATGCGCCATGCAGGCGCGCATCCGCGCCAAGCGGGCGTTCAAAAGTGATGGTCAGGCTGTCCGCGCCCGTCTCATACGCTTTCGGGGCGGCAAGGCCCTGCGCGTCCTCGGCTTCAAAGGGCAGCAGGGCCGCGGGCACGCCAAAGGGATTGAGCCAGTTGCGGATACGCGAAAAGCGAACCGTCACCGTGTCCGGGGCAGTCTGAACCACGGATTCCGGCTCCGGCGCCATCCAGTCCACATCGCGCCCGTAGCATTCGGCCAGCGCGGCGCGGGCGCACCGTTCCCCCACCACAAGATTGCCCTCTGAAGCATTGTGGATGAAGTCATACAGCGCAAGGTCCGCGGCCGGCACCACGGTCACATGCTCCAGCGTGTGCCACGCCTGGCGCTGCGCCTCACGCACCATGCCCCACTGGCGGTCCAGCTTTTCACTCGGGCCCTCCATGCAGCGGTTGAGCTGCACAGTGAGGAACGGCAGCTCCGGCTGGCCCAGCGCCGCGCGTGTGTGCCGCACGAAAGCCGCAAACCGCTCCAGATATGTCTGCGCGCTGTCCTCGTAGCCCTCGGCCTCGCCCTGATACCACAGCACCGCCCTGGGATGGATGTCGTAATCTGCCAGCATCTCCAGCATATTGGTGAAAAGCGCGCCGTTTTCCTCCGGGTTCCACCAGCGCAGCGGCGCGCCGCCGTAAGCGCATGGAACAAGGCCGATGGGATACCCCAGCTCTCGCTTGAGCCGCTTTGCGAAATGCAGCCACGGGCTGTGGCCCGGGTTGTGGTTCTCATAATGGCCGACGTGCAGGGCGTTCGTCGTCTCGCCCAGCGGATGAGTTGCAAGCTCCCACCGGGCGCTCGTGCGCAGCACGTGCACGCCCAGCTCAGGGTCGTCCGCTACCGGGTTTTTTGCGCGGCCCGCCGCATTGCTCTGCCCCGCGATGACGAACACATCGCCCACGCCCACATTGTGCACCATATCGCCGCGTGTGCAGGAGAGGCCGTCCCAGCCCTCGTAATCCATATACGTCTCAATGCGGTACAGCCCGCCCGCCGGTACCCGCGGAAAGGTTATCGTCCAGTTTTCGCTGTCCAGCACCGTACATTCCGTCCACGGAACGACGGATTCCCCTGTGCTCTCCAGCGCTACACGGGCCTTCACGGTCGTTTTCGCATGCGGCACGGCCGAAAATTGCAGCGGCAGCTCCTGCGACAGATGCACCAGATGATATTTTCCCTCCAGCCGAATGCACGCCGTACCGTCCGGCCCCTGCTGAAAGATCTGCCACGGGGCCGCGCCCCGCGTAATGGTCACGCCATAGTCCATCCTGTATCCCCTCTTTTTCTTTTTATCCAAGTCACCGGCTCTGCCGTCAGACATACCAGTCCGCGCTCGCCATGGGCCGCACGTCGTCCAGCGGGCGCGGCGCATGCACGCTGTGGATCCACCGCAGCGCCCCGTCCTGCCCGCGCCGCAGCACGCCGCACCCCAGAAGCCGTTCCACGGCTTCTTCACACAGCGCGCCTTGCGGCAGAACGCCGGAGCCGCCCGCCGCCCCGCGCAGGGCCTCCTCCGCCTGCGGGAAATCCCGCAGGAACTGCGGCGCAAGGTACAGTGTTCCGCCCGCAAAGTAAGCGTCGTAGGGATAACCAGCCTCACGCCTCGGCGTCAGCGCCAGGATCGTCATCATCGGGCCTGTGCAGGCGCGTACATCCTGCGAGCCATGGCACACTACGTCCACATTGTAGGCCAGGTGTATGTCTCCGATGCCGTTGTAGCGCACTGCCGAAGCAACAGCCCAGCCTTCCGCGTCCGTGCATACCTGTTCTTTATCCGGCGCATCCTCCTGCGCCGTGGTGTTTACACTGCCGTCTTCGTTCCAATAGGTGTTGAAGCGGAACTCCACCTCCTGCCCGGCCAGCGGGCGGCCGCCCGCCGTCAGGCGTGCGCGGAACGAATTGATATATCCGCTCCCGTCCGGCGCAAGCATCCGCTCCAGCGAGAGCTGCGCGGCGCGCGGCATATCGCGGGCGCACTCCGGTGCAAACACCTGCGCCTGGATGGTCATGTCATTCTCGCCAAAAGCGTTGTCGCCGCCCACATGGCCGTACAGGCCAAGCCGCCCGCCGTCCAGCGCCAGCAGATAGGGCTGGTAGAGGAAATCGAACGGGACGTCCGGCTCGATGCGCGTCCAATTTTCACCGTAATCGTTGGAGAGTGAAAAGCATTTGTTGCGCCGGTAACCCACGATGCAGCCCCGCTGTGCGTCCCATGCAATGGTCTCGGGCACATACCCCCCCTGGGGGTCACGCACCGGGTCCCCGGGCGCGCCCGTGCAGATGGGGTACAGCGTGCCGTTCAGCCAGCCGTCCGGAGAGGGCGTGACGAACTGGCGCCCCACCGGAGTGCCCTGCACGTCTCCCGCGATGAAGAGAAGCCGTCCGTCGGGCAGTTCCACAAAATCAAATTCATGGGCGCCGATACCGGGCAGGATGTAATTCGGCGCGCTGAACTCGCGGCCATCCCTGCTGGTGAGGAAAAACGGCTGTATCTTGCTCTGGTAGGTCTCGCCGGGCAGCATGGTGTTGCGTGTGGCGCGCTCCCTGCCCGGGCCCCAGGGCGTTCCGTACAGGCTGGCCAGCACCACGAGCGTACCGTCCCGCAGACAGCGCACGCGCCACAGGTAGGGCGCAGTGCCTTCCAGCAGCCGGCGCACATCCGTCCAGGTGCTGCCGCCGTCCCGGCTCTCCCGCACGCGGATGCAGTCGCTCCAGCCCGTGCGCTCATCGTTGTAGCGCGGCACGTCGAAGCCCACGATGCGCCCGTCGGGAAAGCCTGCGTTGCACAGCGAACCCTCCCGCCGCCCGCAGCGGCCCGTTTCGGTAAAATTCACACCGTCCGCAGAACGCATATACACCCGGTACGAGCGCTGCCGCGCGCTGCCGCCCTCCACGGAGCAATAAGAAACCGGCACGCCCGCCGCCTCGGCAAATTCCAGCCGGGGCGGGATGAAATCCGGATTTTCAGCTTCCAGCGTTTCGTCGAACGAAATACCGATGGAACCGTCTCCGTAGGGAAACGCCGTCACCCAGGCCACAAACCCGGGCCGTTTTTCCGGCGCATAAACGAGCTTTTGCTCAAAGTCCCCGCGCCAGGGGATGCTGTCGGTCAAACACGCCATCTCTCACACTCTCCTTTTGCGCGCCTGTGCGCGCCGCATTTTTTCGGGGCCGGCGTCACCGCACCGCGCCCGCCGCCTCGTCGATCTGTTCTTCACGCTTGACGCCCACCAGAGCGCTCACCACGCCGGGCTGTGCCAGCGCCCAGCGCAGCGCGTGCTGTGTCATCGTCACACCCTCTGCCGCGGCTTCGGCCGCGCAGCGCTCTATCACATCATAGGTTTCGTCGGTGAAAGGCTTCATCCACTCCGGCTTTTCCGCCAGGCGGCTGCCCGCGGGCGCTTCCTGTCCCCGGCGGTATTTGCCCGTCAGCATCCCGCCCTGCAGGAGCTGGTACGGCACCACGCCCACGCCCTCTTTTTCACACAGCGGCAGCAGCTCCTCCAGCGCGCCGGTATTCAGCATACTCAGGGCAGGCTGGCACAAAGCCGGAGCCGGAACGCCCTCGTCCGCCGCCGCCGCCAGCAGCGCGGCCAGCTGAGCCGCTGTGTAATTGCTGACGCCCCAGGCGCGTATGGTGCCCGCGCGCAGCTCTTCCCCCATTGCGCGGGCGACGGCATGCGGCTCCGTATCGGGGTCGTACCGGTGCAGGTAATAAACATCCACATAGTCTGTGCGCATACGCGTCAGGCTGCGGCGCAGCTGAATGCGGATGGCCTCGGGGCTGGTATTTTCGTCCTCCGGGGCCTCCCCCACCTTCATGCCCACCTTTGTCGCCAGGATATAATCCCCGCGGCGGTGCGCCACGGCCTCGCCCACGATCTCCTCCGCCACGCCGCCTGCGCTGCCCGCATAACGGTTGTAGCCCTCGTACATATTGGCCGTATCGATGAAATTGACGCCATGCTCCTCCAGCGCGTACCGCACCAGCCGCGCCGCGTCAGGTCCGGCCACCGGGCTGCCGAAAGTCATGGTGCCCAGGCATATCCTGCTTGCCTGCATGTCTGTGCCGGGAATCGTCGTATACTGCATAGGGTCGCTCCTTTCCGCGGCTCATAACGCCGCCGCCATATCCTCCAGCCTTTGCAGCCGCGCCAGCAGGTCGGCCAATACGGCCGGCTCCACCTTGCCCGGCTCCCATGCGCTGGGCCTGCGGAAGCACCGCCCGGCATAGCCCCTGGCCCGCATCAGCTCTTCAAATGTATCGATAATGCCGTAGTTCCAGCCCACGGCCAGAAATGCGGTGAACTCATCCATCACCGGCTTCACGGCGTCCGTCCCGCCCGCGCGCACGCGCGCGTATACCTTTGCATATAAATCGGGCAGCAGATTCGCCCAGGTGCCGATGCATCCGTCCGCGCCGTACAAAAGGCCTGGCACCAGCATCTCGTCAAATCCAGAATACACCACTGGACCTCCATATGCATAAGGTCCTTCTATAGAATCTGCTGTCAGCATGACGATGACAGAATTCCAGTCATCACCATTCA
>ERZ772883.2837-NODE-2837-length-10151-cov-2.418483_pt1 | contig 10151 bp, 8 predicted proteins | sample MGYA00580575_ERZ772883 | MGnify/ENA primary metagenome ERZ772883 (study PRJEB29015, sample SAMEA2737666) | human gut metagenome | biome: human gut; feature: human-associated habitat; material: faeces | place: China | collected 2012 ...
CAGTATTATCTGCGCTTTTGGCTTAGCATCTGCCGCACCTCGCTCGCCGTATCGGTACTTAGAATTATGCGGTATTGCTTTACTTTTTCTGTTTTCTCCGCTTTGCTTCCACAATGACGTCCGCAATGTGCATGGCAACATCATCCTTGCTTTGCAGCGGCAGCGCGGTGGAAATGCTTTCGGTAATCAGGGTTACAACGTTGGTATCCACGCCAAAACCGGCGCCGGGCACCTTGACATTGTTGGCCACAATCATATCCATGTTTTTCTTGTGCAGCTTGGCAGTAGAATTTTCGATCAGATCTTTCGTTTCCATCGAAAAGCCGCAGACAAACAACTGCTCCGGCTTGTGCTCGCCGACCCAGCCCAGAATGTCATCCGTGCGTTCCAGCTCAATTGAAAGTTCACCATCGTGCTTTTTGATCTTATCCTGCGCCACCTGGGCCGGGCGGTAGTCCGCCACAGCGGCGGCCATCACCAGGGCATCCGCATCCATGGCGTTGGCCTTGACAGCTTCAAACAGTTCTGCCGCGGTGGCAAAAGGCACCATTTTGACAAACGGAACCGGCGGCAAGTCGGAAGATGTCAGCAGCGTCACATCCGCGCCGCGCAGCATACAGGCGCGGGCCACGGCATAGCCCATTTTGCCGGTGGAATGGTTTGTCAGGTAGCGCACCGGGTCCATCGGTTCGCGGGTGCCGCCAGCGGAAACCACCACTTTCATGCCCTGCATGTCTTTTTCGTGTTCCAGCTCCCGTGCCACATAATCCACCAGAACGCCATCATCGGGCAGGCGGCCGGAGCCCGTATCGCCGCAGGCCAACAGGCCGGAACCGGAGGGAATGACGGTGAAACCGTAATGTTCCAGCGTTTTCAGATTATCCTGGGTGATGGGGTTTTCCAGCATATGGGTGTTCATGGCCGGGGCCACCAGCTTGGGGCAGCGGGCCGCCAGGGTAACGGTGGTCAGCATGTCATCCGCCAGGCCGTGGGCCAGCTTGGCGATCACATTTGCGGTTGCCGGGGCGATCAGCATCAAATCCGCCGCGTTGGCCAGCGAAACATGGGCCACATCATACTGAAAGTTGCGGTCAAAGGTATCCACAATGCAGCGGTTGTTGGTCAGGGTTTCAAACACCAGCGGGGTGATAAACTCCGTGGCGTTTTTGGTCATCAGCACATGCACATTGGCGCCGGCTTTGGCCAGGGCATGGGCCACATTGGGCATTTTATAAGCAGCAATCCCGCCGGTAATGCCCAGCACAATGGTTTTGCCTTTCAGGTTCATGATAACACATCCTTATATTTGGCCGGGCTTCTGGCTGCCCGTATTGTTCTGCTTTTCTCGTCAGAACCTCCGCCAGCTTTGTCAACGTCTCCGCCGAATAAACTGCGCCGGACGGATTGTTCGGTGTATTCACCAACACTGCCGCAACCCTCGGTCCCAACATTTCTTCAAACGCTTCGAAATTGATCTGGAAGCTCTTCGTGTCCGCCGGAACAACCTTTAAAACGGCTCCGGTCAGATCTACATATGGATGATATTCCGGGAAAAACGGAGCAAAGGTCAGCACTTCATCCCCCGGCACAGTCACTGCACGCAGCGCATGCGCGATTGCCGCCGCTGCTGCGGAAACCGGGAAAATATGCTCCGGTCCGTAGTTCATGTCAAATCTGCAGTTTAAGGACTCCGCAATCGCCGTCTTCACAGACGGGATACCGAGCGTCGGGCTGTAGCCGTGCAGGGTCATCGGATCTTCCTTCTCAATCAGGTCCAGCAGTGCCTGCTTAAACTCTGCCGGTGCCGGTACGGACGGATTTCCCAGGCTGTAATCGAATACATTCTCTGCACCAATTATCTGCGCCCGCTTCGTCGCCTTCTCGGACAACTGCCGGATCACTGACTTTGCATCCAGCATTTTTCGATATTGTTCTGCAATCATAGTATTATCCTTCTTTTCTGCATCTTGTGCGTTCGAAATCTGTACATAAAAAGACACGAGTGAACTGTAACTTACGCATATTCTATCACACTATTTTTGACAGTTCCACTTTTTCTTCCACAGGGCATATGTTATACTGAAAAAAAGAACGGATATAAACGTTTTTCAGCTATCTAAAACACAGTGCAGTTCCTGCTTTCCGGCAAACGCACCTGTAAATAGGAGGATTTTATGGCAACCTATATCGGGCTTGATCTCGGTGGAACCAATATCAAAATTTCTGTTTTCGATGATTTTTTTCATAAGCTCGGGGAAAAGCGCACACCCACCGAAGTTCGCTTCGGTTCGGAGCACGTCCTCAACCGCATTTATGATGCTGTTCTGGCACTTCTCGATGAGCTGCACCTGACCTGTCAGGATATCACCTGCATGGGCATCGGCGTCCCCGGCATCCTCGATATCAAAAACGGTATTTCCCGATTTTCTCCGAATTTTCCGAAATGGGAGGAGGTTCCGATCGTCGCCTGGATGGAGAGCCATCTTCATATCCCGACCTATATCGATAATGATGCACGTGTCAATCTCTATGGGGAATGGAAATTCGGCGCCGGCAAAAACCGCAATAACGTCCTGATGATCACCCTCGGAACCGGGCTTGGCGGCGCTGCGGTCATCGACGGACGCGTGATCTACGGCGTTACCGGTTCCGCAGGCGAAATCGGGCATATCAACATGTTCCGTGAAGGACGGGAATGCCGCTGCGGAAGCTCCGGCTGTCTTGGGCGCTATGTTTCTGCCCTCGGTATTTTGCGCACCTTTCGTGAAAAAGTCCAACTGGGACAGCACAGCATCATCTGTGACTGGGTAAATAATGACCTTGATAAGATCACTGCAGACATGCTTTCCCGTGCCTACGATGACGGGGATGCTGTTGCCATTGAGACCATGCAGGAAACCGGAAAACTGCTTGGCTACGGTCTGTGCGCCGTTTTCAGCCTGTACAATCCGGAAATCATCATCGTCGGCGGCGGCATGTCCCGTATGGGCGATCGACTGCTTCAGTACACCCGTGAAATTCTGGATACCCATGCGCTGCGGATTCCCTATGGCTGCTGTACAATCGTCACTGCAGTTCTCGGAGACGCCGCCGGAATGCTGGGCGCAGCGGTCTATGCGAAGGAGCAGTTTCTGCAGAGCGCAGCAAACAACGGACCAAACTAAAAAACGGAAAGGCAGGCGCAATACACTGCGACAATCTGCGGTGCAGGCACGCCCTACAACATAAACGAGCCGGTACAGATTCAAACATCTGCGCCGGCTCGTAACAATTTTTAATTCATGACAATAGAATGCTCGCAGAGCCGGCATACAATTTTATCAGCCATCAGATCACTCACACATTCTCCAGGGGCTCTACGCAAGGGCAGATGATTTCGGGCTTTTTGGTAGCAGGTGCTGCCCAGCGAACTGCGTTGGTGATGACCTTCTGAATGTTTTCGTTATGGAAGGTCGGGTTGCCTTCGTGTCCGGGCTGGAAGTAAAATACGTTGCCAAGACCACGCCGGAAGGTTACGCCGCTTCTGAATACTTCGCCGCCGTTGAACCAGCCGATGAATACGGTTTCAAGAGGTTCGGGAATATCGAAGAATTCGCCGTACATCTCTTCCACGTCCAGTTCAAAGTGCTCTGGAAGGCCCTGTGCGATGGGATGACCGGGATTTGCGCACCAGAGACGTTCTCTTGCGCCGTCACGCCATTTTAAACTGCAGCTGGTTCCCATCAGTCTTCTGAAGATCTTGGAAAAATGACCGGAATGCAGGACGATCAGACCCATGCCGCGCAGGACGTGATCCTGTACCTTATCCACAACTGCATCGGATACCTGATCGTGAGCCATATGACCCCACCAGATCAGAACGTCGGTGTTGTCCAGAACGTCGTCGGTCAGACCGTGCTCGGGATCATCCAGACATGCCAGACGACATTCGATGTCGTCGTTTTTGCCAAGAAACTCGGCAATTGTTGCATGCAGGCCGTTGGGATAAATGGCTGCAACCTCTTTGGAGGATTTTTCATGGCGGAACTCATTCCATACAGTTACTCTGATCATGTGATTTCTCCTTTTCTACTTTTTTATGAAAAAAGAATCGTGCTCTTTTTTTCTTCATCATACCTGAAAACAGGAAAAACAACTAGTCTGCTTTTGCTGTTTTTTCATATGAAATTGCTGTTTTCCGGCAAAGGACTTCTGGGACTTTTTCAGTCCGTATCTGCACCTTCGGAAAACAGAATGTGGAAAAACAAGTAACAATGTTGTATTATGTGGATATATATGTTATTCTGTGTAAAGATCCGGTAAAAGAAATGAAACATGGGGAGCTTTCAGGAGGAAAAAGGGATGCTTGCAATCGAACGACAGGAACAGATCGTAAGCCAGATCAGGAGGAACGGAGCAGTTCGGATTCACGAACTCACAAAGCAGTTTGGTGTGTCAGTTGAGACGATCCGCAGAGATCTTCTGGAATTGGAACGGCAGGATTGTCTGCATCGGGTACACGGCGGTGCAGTCGGCATAGCTGTGGCAAAGCAATATCACCGGCTGGAAGAAAGGACAGAAGAAAATCCGCAGAAGAAGGAAGAGCTTTCCGGATATGCGGCAGGCCTGATCCGGGAAGGAGATGTGCTGATGGTGGATTCCGGAAGCACTGCGATAGCCTTTGCAAAAATGCTTGCAGAAGAGTTTGAACGACTGACAGTGATTACCTATTCCTTGCATGTGTTTGAGATACTGAAGAAAAAAGAAGGATTTACCCTCTATCTGTGTACAGGGGCATACCTGCGGGATGAAAATGCATTCTGCGGGCAGTGGGCATTGCAAATGCTGGAACAGTTTCATGCAAAGACAGCATTTTTGTTTCCATCCGCTATTTCTCTGCAGAACGGCATAATGGACTATGATCAGGAACTGTACCATTTACAGCGGGCGATGATGAAGCATGCGGATCGGAGTGTTTTTCTGGCGGACAGTGACAAGTTTGAAAAGAGCGCGCTGCTAAAGCTTGCGGATGTCAACGAAGCCGTAACATTTGTCACGGACAGCGGCCTGCGGAAAGAAATCCTGGAGCTCTATCAGGAAAACGGAATAGAAATGATCAGAGGAGAACAGAAGCAGTGAAACAACAGGATCATCAGGCGGAAAGAATATTAATCGGATTTTGTGTTGCTGCATATTTTGTCAGCTACATTACACGGATCAACTACGGCACAGTGCTTCTGGAAATTGTCAATTCAGAAGGAATCACGAAAATGTCAGCATCCATGGCGGTAACCGGAAGCTTCGTGACCTATGGTATCGGACAATTGATCAGCGGATGGCTCGGAGACCGGATCAAGCCGCGCTATCTGATGTTTATCGGACTGATGGTCTCTGCAGGTATGAATGTCTGTGTCCCACTGTTTTCAAGACCGGCCGCGATGCTTGTTTTCTGGTGTATCAACGGTTTTGCCCAGGCGCTGATGTGGCCTCCGATGGTCCGGCTTTTGTCAGATTATCTTGACCAGGATACCTATAAGAAAAGCTGCGTCTGGGTCAGCTGGGGATCTTCTGCCGGCACGATCTTCCTTTATCTGTTTGCACCTGTCTGCATTGTGTGGAAAGGCTGGAGAAGCCTTTTTTTTCTCTGTGCAGGCTGTGCGGTCCTCTTTGCATTTGCGTGGATAAAAGCCATCGGTTCTGCGGAAAAAAGAATGCAGAAGAGTTCTGCAGGGAGCTTTACGGAGGCAGCTGCAGGTGCCTCCCGTGGCGATGCGGGCACGGAAAATGGCACAAGCCTGGAAGAAAATACCTTTGCTTTGCCAAAAAACATTCCCTTACCGGAAAAAACCGCGCCGATGCTTGCGATTATCATGCTTGCAATTATGATGCAGGGCATTCTGCGTGACGGAATTACGACCTGGATGCCAAGCTATATTTCCGAAACCTTTCATTTGGCAAGCTCTGTTTCGATCCTGACCGGTATTGCTTTGCCTCTGTTTGGTATTGTGTGTTCACAGATCGCATCCCTGATCAATCGGAAGCTGATCCACAATGAATTGCGCTGTGGGATGGCGATCTTTGCTCCCGGCTTTGTTGCGGCGTTTCTGTTATGGCTGATGCCAAACGGCAATGCAGCATTGTCCGTTTTTTTGTCTGCGCTGATTACCGGCTGCATGCACGGTGTCAACATGATTCTGGTCAGTATGATTCCGCCATTCTTCAAAAAGTTCAATCGTGTCGGTTTTATCTCCGGACTGGTAAACTCCTGCACCTATGTGGGCAGCGCAATTTCCAGCTATGGGATTGCGTGGATTGCGGATAAGAGTGGCTGGAACCTTGTTATCCTGTTCTGGACAATCGCGGCACTGTGCGGTACGCTTCTGTGCCTGATGGGTATCAAGCCCTGGAAAAAATTTGTGAGAAAGTGTGTGTAGATTCTAAAAGCACAACGTGTGAAAACTGCAGAACTCTCCTTCCTGCGGGAGGAAAAATCCAGAAATATTTTTAAAATATAGAAGAAAGCCAGGCGGTATGCTGTCCGGATCAGGAGCATGCCGCCTGGTTTTGGCTTCCGCCCACTGCGGTTGACAAACCGCCCAAAAGAGGTCACAATGTTAGATACAAGAAAATAACTGTAAAGAAAAGTTCGGGAGATGCCCGGAGGGAATTATGGAAAAAGAAATCAGAAGACACTTTTCAAAAATTGGTTTTGCTTATCTGGCAGGATCGATTGTAATATACGCCGTACAGTTTCTGGCGGCGATGGCCGGTAAAAAATTCGTGCCGGGGGTAATGGCGGATGCAAACGGCTCCTTTATCTTTCTGATGCTGACGATGTATGGGATTTCCATGCCGTTTATGGGCTGGCTGGTCAGCAGGATTCCGGCCCAGAAGATTGAAGGAAGGAAAATGACCGCAGGACAGTGGATCATAGCATTTCTCATGTGCTACGGTCTGATGTATGCAGGAAACCTGATCGGGACGGCGCTGACCTTTGGAATCGGAATGGTAAAAGGAACCGGCGTTGATAATCCAATGTTATCGGCGGCGATGGAGCTGAATCCGTGGGTGACGTTTGTTATTGCAGTTTTGATCGCGCCGACGGCAGAAGAACTGCTGTTTCGGAAGCTTTTGACGGAGCGGATTGTAAAATATGGAGAGCTTGCGGCGGTGCTTGCCTCCGGACTGTTTTTTGGACTGTTCCATGGAAATTTGAATCAGTTTTCCTATGCGTTCCTGCTCGGTCTGTTTTTGGGATTTATATATGTAAAAACCGGAAAACTGGGATATACCATCGGACTCCATATGGCGATAAATTTTATCGGCTCTTCCCTCGGCACGTGGATGCTTCGGGTGACGGGCTATATGGATACGATGGAAACACTGACGGAATTTTTAAATACAAGGAATCTGACGGTTCTGGGGGATCTGGGGAACGGAATGGTCGGAATGTTCATTTTCGGCTCTTATGCGTCCCTGATTCTGATGATGGCAGGAGCCGGACTGATTCTGATGTGGCTGAACCGCAAAAAGTTTGTATGCTGCGCACCGGCAGAGAAAGTTGCTTCCTTAGGCAAAAAGAAAGTGGCGGTCATGATTGGAAATCCCGGAATCTTACTGTATGGCGCGTTCTGGATTGGAATCATGATCTGGCAGTTGCTGCAGTAAAATGTTTACAGGAAAAGTGAGGAGCTATGATCGAGAAAAGACGAAGAAAAAGACATGGAAGCCATATTTTTCTGATTACGCTGATTTTGACGATTGCACTCGGAAGCGTAGTTTTGGGGTGCAGCATGATCTGGGCTGTTGGAAGCCCGCAGCTTGTAGCGGTGAAGCTGGAAAGCCAACTGGCGAACCTTGTGGAAGATGTCCAGGCGGCGGAAAGCGTTTTGGCGAGTGCACAGTCGGCAAAGCCCGTAGGGAAATATGATGCACTGCTTGCAGATGAGGCGTTGTGTCGGCAGCAGAATATTTATGCAAAAACGGCGGCAAGCCCGAATGAAACGACGATTGTGTTTGCGGGGGACATTCTGTTCGACGACCATTATGCGGTCAAGGTAAAAATGAACCAGCGCGGCAGGGGCATTGAGGGCAGCATTTCGCAGGAAATGCTGGATGTGATGCGCAGCGCGGATATTTTTATGGTAAATAACGAATTTCCCTACAGCAACCGTGGAACTCCGACAGAAAACAAGAAATTCACGTTCCGTGCCAAGCCGGAATATGCATCCTATCTGCTGGATATGGGCGCGGATATTGTGTCTCTGGCAAACAACCATGCCTATGATTATGGAAAAACCGCCCTGTTGGATACGCTGGATACCTTAAATGGAATCGGAATGCCTTATGTCGGCGCGGGGCGTAATCTGGAAGAAGCGATCAAGCCGGTTTATTTTATTGTAAATGACCAGAAGATTGCATTTGTTGCTGCAACGCAGATCGAGCGGACAGAGAATCCGGATACAAAGGAAGCGACGCAGAACAGTCCGGGTGTATTTCGCTGCTGGAATGTGGACAAACTGTTAGAGGTAGTCGCAAACGCAAAACAGGTCAGCGACTATGTGATCGTTTATATTCATTGGGGAACGGAAGCTACGGATCAGCTGGATTGGGCACAGAAGGATCAGGCGGTCAAAATTTCGAATGCCGGTGCAGATCTGATCATTGGAGATCATCCGCATGTACTGCAGCAGTTCGGCTACTGTGAGGATACACCGGTGATGTACAGTCTTGGAAACTTTCTGTTTAACTCCAAAGCACAGGATACCTGTCTGGTAAAGCTGACGCTGGATGCAAATGGCTTTAAGAGCCTGCAGTTTATTCCGGGCAGACAGCAGGACTGCAGCGTAACGATGCTGCACGGGACGGAAAAGGAGCGCGTGCTTTCCTATATGAGAAAGATTTCTCCGGACGTAACGATCGATGAGGACGGATTTGTGACAAAGAAAGGATGAGAAAATTATGTGTACAGCAGCAACGTATCAGACAAAAGACTTTTATTTCGGCAGGACGCTGGATTATGAATTTTCTTATGGAGACGAGATTGTGGTAATGCCGCGCAGATTTTTGTTGGATTTTTGCCATATGGGAAAATGCGATGCGCATTATGGGATGATCGGTATGGCACATGTGGCGGATGGATATCCGCTGTACTATGATGCGGTCAATGAAAAGGGTGTCGGCATGGCAGGATTGAATTTTGTCGGCAACGCAGTGTATCAGAAAGTGGAAGAAGGACGAGAAAATGTGGCGCAGTACGAGCTGATTCCATGGGTGCTTGGACAGTGTGCCAATCTGCAGGAGGTCAGAAAACTGCTTGCAAAGATGAACCTGGTCGGAACGCCCTTTGGGGATTTTCCTGCTGCACAGCTGCACTGGATCATTGCGGATGCAAGTGGGGCGATAACGCTGGAATGCACGAAGGACGGGCTGCAGGTCTATGACAATCCGGCAGGAGTTTTGACGAATAACCCGCCCTTTCCGATGCAGATGTTCCAGTTAAATAACTATGCAGGATTATCTCCGAAGCAGCCGGAGCACAGATTTTCCGGTCAGATTCCGTTTACAAGCTACAGCAGGGGAATGGGTGCGATGGGGCTTCCGGGAGATCTCTCTTCGGAGTCGAGATTTGCGCGCGTGGCGTTTGTGAAATGCAATTCCGTTTCCGGGGATTCTGAAACAGAAAGCGTCAGCCAGTTTTTCCACATTCTGGGCTCGGTCGATCAGCAGAGAGGCTGCTGCGAGGTGGCGGAGGGAAAGTATGAGATCACGATTTACACGTCCTGCTGTAACGCTTCCAAAGGGATATATTATTATACAACCTATGACAACCACCGGATCAGCGCAGTAGACATGCATAGAACTGATTTGGACAGCAAGACACTGAGCTGCTACAAGCCGGTTACGGAGGAGCAGATTTTCTGTCAGAACTGACGCAGGAGGCAGGGCTATGTCAGAGGAAAGGGAAAAAATCGTTGGCGTAAATCTTGGCAATTGGCTTGTTCTGGAAAAATGGATGCAGCCGTTTTTGTTCGAGGAAAACTGCGCGGAGGACGAGGTCTGGCTAAACCGCAAGGTTCCGGCAAAAAAGCTTCGTCCGCTGATGAAAAAACACAGGGATACCTATATCGAAGAAACGGATTTTGCTAAAATTGCTGCGCACGGCATTAACG
>ERZ772883.2842-NODE-2842-length-10133-cov-3.893630_pt1 | contig 10133 bp, 4 predicted proteins | sample MGYA00580575_ERZ772883 | MGnify/ENA primary metagenome ERZ772883 (study PRJEB29015, sample SAMEA2737666) | human gut metagenome | biome: human gut; feature: human-associated habitat; material: faeces | place: China | collected 2012 ...
TATTTTGCATAAAGCAAGATAACTTTTTCTTTATATAAATGTCAATTTTAAATTATTTATTCAAGTTATATAGATTTTTTCCATAATATATAGTATAATTAAATAGGTGATATTTTTGAATATTAGGACAAACTTTAATAGTACATTTGCTAATCGTGGTATGTCATTAGAAAATGATATAAATGAATCAAATAAATACTATGTAGACTATGATATCGCTTTAATATATAAAAAGCCTACACCTATTAGAATAACAAAAACCAATTATAAAAATATGCGAATAACTGATGGTTTCTTTGAAAGTCCATCTACTCTCGATTATAATGGTGTATATAAGGGATATTATATTGAGTTTGATGCTAAGGAAACAAGAAGTAAAACTAGTTTCCCAATAGATAATATTCATAAACATCAAATAGAATATATAAGGAAAGTAATAAAACATAATGGTATTGTCTTTCTAATAGTAAGATTTTCTACTTTAAATAGAGATTTTGTTATAAGTGGAAAAGACATAATTGACTACATAAATAATAATGAAAGAAAATCTATACCACTATCCTACTTTGAAAATAATACTTATGAAATAGGAATTAAATATGCTCCAAGATTAGATTATATTAAAATTGTTGATAAACTAATAAATGAACATAATAATTAGCATACTATTCATAATAATAACTATTTTAAGTATTATAATTTTCAAAGTAAAAGGATTACTTATATTAATTATTACTTTACCATTATATATTATATACCTTAATTCAAATAAAATAATAGATATCATAAAAAAGAAAAAAGAAGGTAATAATAAAGATAATTTATTAGAAAGAAAGGAAGTTGAATTTGTGAGTTCAAGTAGTAGAAGAGGAAAAGTAAACGACGATAAAAATAAAAAGAAAAAAGTCAAGCCTCAAAATAAAAAACAAGCAAACAAGTCAAGAGACAAGAAAGAAAAAAGTAGTAGTAAAAAGAAAGGTATTGTTAGAAAGATATTAACTATCTTATTAGGATTTGCTATCTTTTGTGTATTTGCAGCAACGGCATTTATGATTTATATTGTAGTTAGTACATCAAACTTTGATCCTAATGCTTTAGTAAATCAAGATCAAACTGTACTATATGATAAAGATGGTAATGAATTTGCTACGTTAGGTGTTCAAAAAAGAGAATCAGTAACTTATGACCAGTTACCACAAGTTCTCATAGATGCCATCGTAGCTACCGAAGATTCTAGATATTATCAACATAATGGTGTTGACATGGCAAGATTCTTAAAAGCAACCGCATTAAACTTAATTGGTAGAGATGATGCTGGTGGTGCATCTACCCTAACAATGCAAACAGTAAAAAATAATCTTACTAAAAAAGATAGTCTAGAAACAAATAAAATTAAAAAAATAATAAGAAAATTCCAAGACGTATACTTATCCGTATTCTTTATGGAAAAGAAATATTCTAAAGAAGAAATATTAGAATTCTATGTAAATGATAGTTGTCTTGGTGGAAGTGTATATGGAGTTGAAGAAGCTAGTAAATATTATTTTGGTAAAGATGTATCTGAATTAAGCCTTCCAGAAGCATCATTAATTGCAGGAATGTATCAAGCACCAAATAAATATAATCCATATAAGAATCCAGATAAAGCTGAAGAAAGAAGAAATACCGTTTTAAAATTAATGGTTAGACATGGCTATATAACTGAAGAAGAGATGAAAATGGCCCAAGCCGTTTCAGTAGAAAGTATGCTAGTGGGTGCTAAAGCTGATACTGATTATCAAGGCTATGTTGATACAGTAATTGATGAAGTAGAAAAATTAACTGGAGATAACCCAGTAGTAGTACCAATGAAAATATATACTGCCCTTGATAGAAGCATTCAAGATGGCATTAATGATGTATTAAATGGAACTTCTTACACTCGTTGGGCAAATGATTCGGTTCAAGCAGGTATCGCCGTAACTAATGTTAACGATGGTACAATTGTAGCAGTAGGAGCAGGAAGAAATCGTGAAGGAAAAAGAACATTTAACTTTGCTACTCAAGCCTATAGACAACCAGGAAGTACAGCTAAACCATTATTTGATTATGGTCCAGGATTTGAATATAATGATTTTTCAACATATACCCTATTCAATGATGAACCTTGGACATATACCAATGGTCCATCAGTAGGAAACTGGGATAATAAATATCAAGGATTAATAACTTTAAAACAAGCTGTTAGTGTATCAAGAAATGTCCCTGCTTTAAAAGCCTTTCAGCAAGTAGATAAAAAGAATATTGCAAAATTTGTTAGTTCTTTAGGAATAGATATTGCTTATAGTACTAAAGATGAAAATTATAAGGAATACGATAATGGCGGAGACAATATATTAAATGAAGCTTATTCAATTGGTGGTATGTCATATGGTGTAACTCCTCTAGAAATGGCTGAAGCTTATGCAAGTTTTGCTAATGGTGGTTACCACATTGAATCTCATGCTGTAATTAAAATAGAATATCGTAATTCAGATGAAACTATAGTAACAAGTGATCTTAAAGAATATCAAAAAGAAAAAGTAATGTCAGACTCAACAGCATACCTTATGAATAATGTCCTTCAGTATGCTGTAGAATATGGTTTCAGCGGTGGTGCTAGAGTTTACGGCTCTACAGTTGCTGCTAAAACAGGTACTTCTAATCTAGATGCCGCTACATGTAAGGCAAAAGGTATTCCAATTGGATCAGTTGGTGATCTTTGGACAGTAGCCTATACTCCAGAATATTCAGTAGCACTATGGTATGGTTATAAAGAAAATGATAGTACTCACTATTTAGGTAGTGCAAGTTATCCAAAAGATGATTTAATGAGTGCTGTGTTTAAAAGCATTCCAAAAACTACTAAAAAATGGGAAATACCTTCTTCAGTAGTAGCGGTTACTGTTGAAAAAGAAACATGGCCTGCACAATTAGCAAGTGAATATACACCAGATAGTATGAAAATAACTGAGTATTTCAAAAAGGGAACTCAACCTACTGAAGTATCACAAAGATATGCTAAGTTACCAGCAGTAACAAATCTAAAGAGTACAAAAGAAGGAAATAATTATAAATTAACTTGGAACTTTAAAACTCCCGATATATTAGACAGTGCATACTTAAGTAAATACTTTAGTAATTCTGTTTATGGTAATCAATCAGCAAATTATCTTCAAGCAAGATTAGATTATAATAATAATACCCTTGGAGGATTTGGATTTGGTATATACAAAAAAACAAGTACAGGTAATCTAGAATTAATAGACTTCATAGATAGCAAAAGTACTGAATATACTTACAAACCAACTTCAAATGGTAGTGTGGATATCATTGTTCGTGCAGAATATAAAAACTTTAAAGATAATGCTAGTGACGAAACAAAAATAACTATCAGTGCCAATAATGTTAAAGAACTAGAGATTTCATTATCAGGTAATGAATCAATATCAGTAACCAAAGGTAACTATAATGAAAAAGGAATAATAGTAAAATATGATGATAAAAATGTAACTCTATTAAGTGATATAACATATACACTAAATAATACCACATACAAATCAAAATCTGAATTAGAAGATGAAATAAATAGACTTGAAGCTGACAAAGAAGTTGAAATAACCTACTCTGCTACATATAATAAGATAACTAAAACAATAACAAGAAAAATAAAAATCGAGGAATAAAAAATTCTTCGATTTTTATTTCTAAAAAAAATAGTTATACAGCTATGTATAGCTATTTTTGATTATCCACTAAATATTTAATAATATTAGATAGATGCATACCATGTGATCCCTTAAATAATACCAAATCTCCATCTTTAAGAAGATTATTTATATATTCGTAAGATTCATTTTCATTGTTAAAATGTTTTAAATTATCATAATTATTATTTTTTAAATATTCATCAGTATACTTAGTTTCATTACCAATAGTAATAATATAATCTAAATCACTATTAAGTAATACCTTACCTATTTCTTCATGAAGATTCTTACTAAAAGTACCAAGTTCCAAAACATCTCCAATTATAGCAATCTTTCTTTTACCTTCTCTTTTAATTAAAAGCTCTAGTGAAGATTTAATAGAATCCAGTGATGCATTATAAGTATCATCTATCAAAGTAGCTCCATTTTTTAATTTTTTAAACTCTAATCTATTACTAGTAAGTTTAAAAGTCTCAATACCTTTTTTAATATTTTCTATATCAACATTACATAATACACCCATTACATAAGCTACTAAAGAGTTATATATAAAAGCAGTATTACCAATATTACATTTAATATTGTTATTATCTATTTTAAACTCAGTTAAATCACTATTAATATCTTTAGCCATATAATCACTATCATTATCTATACCAATAGTAATAATCTTATTTAAAGACCTTATATACTCAATATTATCATGTAATATATCATTATCATTATTAATAATAAGTGGTCCGTTAAGTCCTTCAATTATTTCTAATTTTGCTTTCATTATATTTTCTCTGGAACCTAAGTTACCAATATGCGCAGTACCTACATTAGTAATTACAGCTATTGTAGGCTTAGCTATATTAGTAAGAAAAGATATCTCACCAAAATTATTCATACCCATTTCAATTACCATAATATCTTCATCTTTTAATCTAAGTATTGTAAAAGGAAGACCAATATGATTATTGTTATTACCTTCAGTTTTAAGTACCTTATACTTAGTGCTAAGTACTGCATATATCATATCCTTCGTAGAGGTCTTACCTACACTACCAGTAATCCCTACTACTGGAATATCATATAAACTTCTTTTATATCTAGCAAGATCTTGTATACATTTTAATGAATCCTCTACTAAAACAATAGTTCTATCTTTATACTCTACTGGAATATCATTAATATCAATATTATCTAATATACAAGCCTTTGCACCTTTATTAAATGCATCTCTATAAAACTTATTACCATCAAAAGCTTCACCCTTAATACCAACATAAATATCCCCTTTTTGAATAGTTCTAGTATCATGAGAAAAATTATCGAGTACTAAATTAATATCACCGCATAATAATTTACCATTAAATTTATCAATTATATCTTTTACATAAATCATATATAACACCTACTCATAAGAATCATTAATAATACTATCAATATTAGATAGTTTATCATCTATCTCTTTCAAAGATACTGCACTCTTCTCTACCTTAACTGAAGTCTTATCTTCCTTTTCCTTATCATTATATGTTTCCATACCTTTAATATTATAAGAAGATAATATTCTATCCTTAATTACATAAGAACCATTACTATATCTATCCATAATAGGAATCTCTGTAATTTTAACTTCTTTAGTATAATTATCAGATACAATACCAATTAAACTCTTAGAATCTTCAATATAAACACTAATAACCCTACTAGGATTACTCTTAATTACCTTCATAAGAAGTATTCCTCTCTTAGCTCTTGAAGTCTTTTCAAATTCTAATAATTTAACTCTCTTACCAGTACCCTTATCAGTAAGTATTGTAATATATTCACTACCAGCATCAAATAGTATTCCACTAACTACATAATCATATTTTAAGTTAATAGACTTAACACCAGCAGCCTTAATTCCTACTACTGGAACCTCACTAACATCATACCATAGTCCATAACCACATGAAGTAGCAACAAACACTTCTCTATCACTAGAATCAGTAACATTAACTATTTCATCATCATCTTTAAGATTCATCATCTTAATAGGTTTACTATATCTCTGTGCTTTAAATTCATTAAGTAAAGTTCTCTTAATCATACCATTCTTAGAAAAACTTGTAATATATTTTTCTTCATCAAAATCACTTACAAACATAGAATGTACTATTTTTTCATCATCCATTAATGGTATAATATTACTAATATGTTTACCTAAATCCTTCCATTTACATTCAGGTATATCATATACTGGTAAATATAAATAATTACCTAAATTAGTAAATAATAACATCACATCAGTAGTATTAATATTATACATACCAATAGTATAATCATTTTCTTTGAGTAATGTATCCTCTCCATTAGAAGAACTATAACTTCTATAAGGAACTCTCTTAATATATCCCTCATTAGTAACTACTACTACTACTTGTTCTTTAGGTATCATTCTTGTAGTATCAACCTTAACATCAGCAGCCTCATCCCTAATCTCTGTTCTTCTAGGAATAGCATACTCCTTCTTAATCTTTCTAAGATCATCTTTAATAACTGAATTAAGTTTCTCAGGACTAGTTAATATTTCCTCATATAACTTAATCTTTTCTGCTAATTTTTTCATTTCTTCCTCTAAAGTAACAATATCAGTATTAGTAAGTCTATATAGTTGCAAATTAACTATAGCTTCAGCTTGCTTATCAGTAAATTCATACTCTTTAACCAAATTAACAATAGCATCTGCCTTATTCTTACTTCTTCTAATTAATGCAATAACTTCATCTAATATAGATATAGCTTTAATTAAACCTTCCATAATATGATAACTTGCTCTAGCGGTCTTTAAATCATATTCTGTACCTTTATATACAATCTCTTTTTGATGAGCAATATAAGCATCTAATATTCCAAGTAAACCAAGTTGCATAGGTCTACGATTAACAATAACAACATTATTAAAGTTATAAGATATTTGTAAATCAGTATTCTTATATAAATAATTAAGAATATTATTAGCATCAGCATCCTTCTTTAAATCAATAGCAATTTGTAGTCCTTCTTTATCTGATTCATCTCTTACTTCTACTATACCATCAAGTTTTTTATCTAATCTTACTTCATCTATTTTACGAACAAGTAAAGATTTGTTAACATCATAAGGAATCTCATTAATAATAATCTTATTCTTATCAATAACAGCTTTAGCTCTTATATATATTTTTCCTCTACCAGTTTCATAAGCTTGCTTTATACCATCTAAACCAAGTACTATACCACCAGTAGGAAAATCAGGTCCTTTGACATAATTCATTATTGTATCAAGTCTACTATTAGGATTATCTATTCTAAATATTGTAGCATCAATAACTTCGCCTAAATTATGCGGAGGCATATTAGTAGCATAACCAGCACTAATACCAGTAGTACCATTTACAAGTAAATTAGGAAATCTACTTGGAAGTACTGTGGGTTCTAATAATCTATCATCGTAGTTAGGAGCCATAGGTACAATACCAGTCTTATCAATATCTCTTAGAAGTTCTCCAGCTATTTTAGAAAGTCTTGCTTCAGTATAACGACTAGCGGCAGGACTATCTCCATCAATAGAACCATTATTACCTTGCATCTCTATTAAAGGAGCTTCATTCTTCCAAGGCTGACTCATTCTAACTATAGCCTCATAAATAGAACTATCACCATGTGGATGATAATTACCCATTACCATACCAACAGCATTAGCACTCTTTTTAGTAGGCTTATCATAAGTATTATGTTCTTTATACATTGAATATAATATTCTTCTTTGTACAGGTTTTAATCCATCTCTAACATCAGGAATAGCTCTATCTTGAATAATATATTTAGAATATCTTCCAAAACTCTCACCCATTATATCCTCTAAAGAATAATCATATATTCTCTTAATAATTTCTTCCATATATTTACCACCATACCAATTATATAATATTTTTCCTTTATTTTCAAGGAATTATACATCTTATTTACATTTATATTCACTATAAGTCTTAATAAATTAAGTCTTATTAGTGTTTATTTGAGCCAATGATATTGTCTCAAATAAATATATCAACCATATCTATCATATAGAAGCAAGAGATATATATCAAGGTAAAGAAAAAAGATAAAAACTTTGATGAAAGTTTTTATCTTTTTATTTAACTAATATTCAACTCTACAAGTAGTATTTGCTGAGACTGAATTTATAGTAACTATATAACGAACACCAGAACTATGACTTATAGAACAAGTCTGTCCATTTGTGCAAGTACATGTCATACTTGAAGTTGGAGCAGTAAAGTATTTTTCATACTTATTACCTCCAGACACTGAAGCAGTATCATACAAAGTATCATCAACATATAGTGTAACTGTAAATGGTCCACTACCTCCAGAAGATTTAGCAGTTAATGTTTTGGTCACAGCACTTGTTCCCATTGTGCCTGAGCAAGGACTTGATGATGTACATGAATTCATTGTATAACCAGTTGAAGCAGTTCCATAATAATAATATGTTGTTCCATATTTTACACTTAATGTTTTGTTAGAGGTTGAAGAAGTATAGCTACTTGCTCCATTAACTTTGTAATATATAGTGCTTACACCTGTACCTTTATTTAATGTTAAATTATAACTATTTGCTGTAGCAGTTAAACTCTTTGTCACAGCACCTGCTCCCATTGTTCCAGAACATGGACTAGATGATGTACACGAACTCATTGAATAACCAGTTGAAGCAGTTCCATAGTAATAATATGTTGTTCCATATTTTACAGCCACTGTTTTAGAAGCTGTTGATGAACTATAATTAGTTGCCCCATTTACTCTATAATATATTGTACTTACACCTGTTCCTTTACTTAAAGTTAAATTGTAACTATTTGCACTTGCAGTTAAAGTCTTAGTTACTGCACTTGCTCCCATTGTTCCAGAGCATGGGCCAGATGATAAACTACACGAATTCATTGCATATCCAGTTGAAGCAATACCATAATAGTAATATGTTGACCCTTCATTTACACTAACAGTTATACTACTATTAGTAGTTGAGGCATAAGTATTAGAACCATTTATTTTGTAATACATAATAGATATACCTGTACCTTTATTTAATGTTAAATTATACTTTGCTACAGTAGCAAGAGTTATAACTTTCATATAACTAGGAAGAACTATATCTTCTTTACTTGTAGTAACACCAATAGTAATAGTAATTGTGTTTGAAGTGTTATTTTTGATATCCATACTCAAAGTACCACCTTGACCAATATCGGTGCCACTAGGATCTATATCACTTTCTTGATTTCTGACAAAAGATATATCATTACTATTTCCTTCATAAATATACCACACAGCATACTTAACGCCATCAATTTGTTCATCATTAAATATAGAAACATTAGTAGTTCTTGTGGCATTAGGTTCTATTGTTACCTCAACAGTATCAAAAATATCACCATTATAAGATAAATTAGATGAAAACGATATTGGATTACTAATTTCTGCACTTGCAGTAAAAACAGCCAGTGTAGAACCAATACCAAGTCCAACTAAACCAATAGTAATAACTAAAATTAAATAAATTGTCTTCATAGAAATTTTAGTTTTCATTACACATTCCCTCCTTATTTACTAAAGAAATTAAGTATTTCAGATATATCAACTTTAGATATATGTATTAGTATTGCAGCCATTGCTAAGAATGGCCCAAAAGGTATTAAATTATCTTTCCTACTAAATAGCGTATAAACTGCTACTGGAAAAGCAATAAAAGTAGCCAAGAATATATCACATATACATAGAGGATATCCAATTACTATTCCAAATAGAAACATTAATTTAATATCTCCTCCACCCATAGACTCTCTCTTAAATAGCTTATCCCCTATTAATTTTATCACATACATTGTAACAAAAGCAAGTATTCCTGCAATAATTTTATCAGCAGTATACTCAAGTCCAAAGAAGATAAGTTCTAAAATTATAATGACAATAGCGGCCACAGCTATAACTTCATCTAATATAATCATATATTCAATATCACTTACAATAATAGTAATTAAACTAGATATAAATATTAAACTAATAACAAAGTTATAGCTAAAACCAAATGAATGGTAAGAAGTACAAAATAATACTCCAGTAATAACTTCAACTAATAAGTAACTTATTGGTATTTTATTATGACAGCATCTACTTTTACCACCTTGTATAACATAAGATACCACTGGTATTAATTCATACCACCTAAGTTTATGTTGACAACTATGGCAATGACTTCTAGGATACAGAATAGATTCATTATTAGATAGCCTCACAGCCAAATTATTAAGAAAACTACCCATTGCTGTTCCAAAGATAAATATTATTATATATATATATATTTCTATATAATATCCTATATAATGT
>ERZ772883.2852-NODE-2852-length-10116-cov-3.889275_pt1 | contig 10116 bp, 7 predicted proteins | sample MGYA00580575_ERZ772883 | MGnify/ENA primary metagenome ERZ772883 (study PRJEB29015, sample SAMEA2737666) | human gut metagenome | biome: human gut; feature: human-associated habitat; material: faeces | place: China | collected 2012 ...
TTTTCTTTTGCAGGCGTTTTCTTTTTCAAATAAAAAGAAAATGCCGAAACGCGGGGAGTATATATCATTTAATTATAGTACATAGCGAAGGTAAAAAAAGATTTTTGCGAGGATTTCGTGCCGCTGTCGCGGCAGCGGTGCGTCGAGGTCGCCGCACCCTACAGGTTGCGCCTAATAGATTACAAATCTCCATTCACCAACCTGTTCTGCCATATTATGCAGCTTTATATATGCAAAAGTCCCGGCAGACATTGCTGCCGGGACTGATGCTGTTTTATAAAGTGTATTAAAGTTCCTGCTTCCTGCTGCCTATCTCCATCTGAGCCTTGGCAAGCTTTTCAAGTGCTTCAAGGTCGCCCATTGTGGCTTCCTTGGAGAGAGCCGCTCTTCTTTCGAGAAGTTCCTCATACATCTGTTCCTTCTTCTTGCCGTTCAGGTCATAGAAGAGCATCGGGACGATGCTGACGATACCGGTGAGGAACGGGACGATGGTGAACATTGCGAACAGACCGAACTTTGTGGAGTCGGACTGTGCCGTGCCTCTGACATAGAGCGTGAGGTCGTAGCCTATAAGCTGCTTTATCCATGTGGAAATATAGTTGCTGACGATGCCCGAAAGCTTCTGGGCAAGACCCTGAGCGACGCTCGTCATACCCTCCGTACGGTAACCGTTCTTCCACTCGCAGTAGTCCATAGCCTCGTTGTACATCTCGGTCGGGATTATGCGGCGCACGCCGTAGAAGATCATGAATATGGTCTCCCAGAGCGTCATTGCGATACCCATGACCCAGACATTCTTATAAAGTCCGTGCTTCTTGCCGCCGATGCAGCCGACCAAGAACACGGGGACAAGCAGTATTCCGGATATCTTGTCTCCTATAATATACAGGAAACGGCTCGAGAAATGCCGTCTGAACCACGGTACAGCCATATAGCTGAACGGATTGATAATAGCGCCGGGGATACCGGTGATAAGACCGAGGGAAGCGAAATTCAGAACATCTATATAATAGTCCTGCTTGCTTCCGCCGACTGCAAATCCGCTGAGCATACTCGACAGCGTCATAAGCAAAATCGGCTTGTTGTTGATTATCGACTTGATACTCGCTTTAAGGCTCGGCGTCTCAACGGACTGCATGACACGTTCCTTACAGATAAGGAAGAACCACAGCGCGCCCGCGCCCGCTACTATAGCGGTAAACAGACCCATGGTAACGAATGTTCCGCGAAGGGTGAGCTTGACTTTGTTTCTGCCGATTAGGTCGAGCAAAATCGTCATTATCTGTTCCGGCAATTTTTCACCGAGCGCACCGGAGACAAAATCGGCAATCGTTATCAGTCGGGTTCGGTCAACGGGGTGCGGCGTTATCGTCGCCTGAATACCCTTCTGGGCTATCGCTCTGAATGTTCCTGCGCCTTCACGCACGACCATCAGCGCGAGATATCCGATAAATTTCCAGATATCCTCCTGCCCTCTGCCAGAAAATAATATGGGCAGCAGCCAATAAATGCACGTTCCTATTGTTCCGGGAATACCGAGCGCAACGAGATAAGGCTTGAATTTTCCCCATCTTGTTCTCGTCTTGTCAACTATCGCACCGAAAAACACATCGTTGATAACGTCCCAGATACCGTTGATGACATTCGCTATACGCTGGAACCTCAGGCTGACCTGAAGGATGTTGGTGACGAATCTCTGCGAATACGCGTTGATATTGAAGCTCTGCGACATATCGTAGACGACATATGCAACCGTCTCTTTGGTTCCGACATAGCGTCTGTTCTGATAAACATATCCGCTATTTTCGGCATTACCGCCGGCTTGATTGCCGACCGCAGCGGTTTTTACTTCTTCTGCCAAAGCATTACCTCCTGTCTGCATTTTTTTACTTTTGAATCATAACATAATTTTTATGCAAATGCAACAGTTTTATTAAACATTGTTGCTCCAATGTGTATAAATTTTGAACTGTATATTTCTGTATACAAAAAACGGGCATAAAAAATCCTCCGTACATTACATACGGAGGATAATTTCTATTTGTTATGAGGAAGTCTTTACAGCTCGCTCTTGCTGTTGCCGATCTCCATCTGAGCCTTTGCGAGTTTCTCGAGCGCTTCAAGGTCGCCGGAGGTTGCCTCCTTGGACATTGCAGCTCTTCTCTCAAGCAGCTCTTCGTACATCTTCTCCTTCTTCTTGTCGTTCAGATCATAGAAGAGCATCGGAATGATGCCGAGGGAGGTTGTGATGAACGGGATGATGGTGAACATTGCGAACAGACCGAACTTGGTGTTATCGGACTGCGCGGTGCCTCTTGTGTAGGCGGTCAGATCGTAGCCGATAAGCTGCTTGATGAACAGCGCGATATAGCCACTGACGATGCTCGAAAGCTTCTGGGCAAGACCCTGGGCGACGCTCGTCATGCCCTCTGTGCGGTAGCCGTTCTTCCATTCGCAGTAGTCCATTGCCTCGTTGTACATCTCGGTCGGAATGACCTTACGCACGCCGTAGAAAATCATGAACAGCGTCTCCCACAAAGTGAGGGCGATCGCCATGGGAACGACCTTCTTATAAAGTCCGTGCTTCTTGCCGCCGATGCAGCCAACGAGGAACACGGGCACGAGCAGGATATCGCCGACATATGTACCCATGATATACAGGAAGCGGCTCGAGAAGTGCCGTCTGAACCACGGAACTATCGCATAGCTGATGGGGTTGATTATCGAGCCGGGGATACCGGTAATAATATTGAGCGAAGCAAAGTTCAGAACGTCGATAAGATAATCCGACTTGCTGCCGCCGACCGAGAAGCCGCTGAGCATCTTGGAAAGCGTCATAAGAAGTATCGGCTTGTTGTTGATTATCGACTTGATACCCGCCTTGATACTCGGACGCTCGACGGACTGCATGACTCGCTCTTTACAGATAAAGAAGAACCACATAGCACCTGCGCCTGCGACAACGGCAGTGAAAATACCCATGCCGACAAAAGTACCTTGAAGAGTAAGCTTGATCTTATTTCTGCCGATAAGGTCAAGGAGAACGGTCATTATCTGCTCGGGCAGCTTCTCTCCGAGGAAGCCGGAGGCGAAGTTTGCAAGAGTGATGATTCTCGTTCTGTCAACAGGGTGCGGGGTTATTGTAGACTGGATACCCTTCTGTGCGATATCGCGGAATGTTCCCGCGCCTTCACGCACGACCATGAGAAAAAGATATCCGATGAATTTCCAGATATCGTTCGGACCTCTGCCCGCAAATATGAGGGGCATGAGCCAATAAATGCACGTACCGATTGTGCCGGGGATACCGAGCGCAACGAGATAGGGCTTGAACTTGCCCCAGCGGGTTCTCGTCTTGTCAACTATCGCACCGAAAAGCACATCGTTGATAACGTCCCAAATACCGTTGATAACATTCGCTATTCGCTGCAGCTTCAGGCTGACCTGAAGGATGTTGGTGACGAATCTCTGCGAATACGCGTTGATATTGAAGCTCTGCGACATATCATAGACGACGTAAGCGACAGTCTCTTTCGTACCGACATAGCGTCTGTTCTGAAAGACGTATCCTGACGAATCTTCGCCGGATCCTGCCTGCGGATTGACCGCGGCTGTCTGTTCCTGTGCCAAAAGACGACCTCCTATTTAAAAAATCAAGCTTTTTGATTATAACACAGCTTTTGGCAAAAAGCAACAATTACCATACAAAAAGTTGTGATTTTGCACACAAAATTCGGCAAAAATGCCGTATACGGATTGTTTGAATAACATCTTTGTGTTATTATACATTATTATAAAGCGATAATTTGCGGGAGGTGCGGGAAAATGAAAATCAAAAACGCGGGGTTATATATTCACATACCGTTCTGCCGCAGCAAGTGCCCCTACTGCGATTTTTATTCTCTGCGCCTTGACGAAAGCGCGGCGGATACCTACACCGACACGCTTATCCACCGCATTCCCGCTCTTGCGGCAAAATATAACATAACTGCGGACACCGTTTATATTGGCGGCGGCACCCCGTCAGCGCTGGGAGCGGAGAGGCTCGGCAGAATTATCGGCGCGGCGAGGGAGTTTTCTGCGCCGAGCTGCGAGACGACAGTTGAAATCAATCCGTTTGACGCGGCGAAAAAGAATCTTGATTTCGCCCTGCTCAGAGAATCGGGAGTCAACAGGATATCCATGGGCATGCAGTCGGCAAACGACGGCGAACGCCGCGCGCTCGGCAGGCTCAGCGGCAGGGACGATGTTTTGCTCGCCGTAAAGCGCGCTCAGGACGCGGGGATAGATAATATATCGCTCGACCTCATGCTTGCCGTCCCCGGGCAGACGGTGAATTCGCTCAAAGACAGCATCGCTTTCTGCGCGGACGCGGGAGTGCGCCATGTAAGCGCATATATTTTAAAAATAGAGGAGGGTACGCGTTTTTACGAGAAACGCGGCGAGCTGACTCTGCCGGACGAAGATGCGACCTGCGAGCTGTATCTGACCGCGTGCGAGGAGCTCGAAAAGCGCGGGTTCATGCAATATGAGATCTCGAACTTTGCAGAGCCCGGATACGAGAGCCGCCACAATCTGAAGTACTGGGACTGCGACGAATATCTCGGCATAGGTCCGGCGGCGCACTCGTTTATAGACGGCAGGAGATTCTTTTTCCCGCGCGATATAGAAAGCTTTATCGCGGGCTGCGAGCCCACAGACGACGGCGAAGGCGGGAGCTTTGAAGAGTATCTTATGCTCCGTCTGCGGCTGAACAAAGGTCTTGTGTTTTCAGAAGCAGAAGAGCGGTTCGGGCACGGCGTGCCAGAGGATATAATCAAAAAATGCATTGAGTTTTCAAAAGCCGATCTGACGGTATGCGACAATAGCCGCATCGCGCTGACAAGGCAGGGTTTTCTCGTCTCAAACGCGCTTATATCCGAACTGATATAGGCAGTTGCAAAAATAGTCAAAAAGTCCTTGACGGCTATGGAAAAATTTTATATAATGTCCTTTGTAGCCGAATAATGAGTGGTGGAGTCTGTCATAATCTGTCAAATATGCGGATTATTTATTTGAGGTTGAAGCAATGCGGTTTTTGTGTTGCCATGCTTAAAATGAAGTGGCGGTTTCGCGCTCCGATAGGGAGCGCGTTTTCTTTGGGGAAAAATCGGTCGCTGAGTGTTCGCTGCGAAAAAAATATTTTGGAGTGTGAAGCATGAGCAGTATCACTATAACCGCACTGGTGCTCTTCGCGACGACGTATATTCTTATGATGGCGTTTCAGAAGATCCGCCCCTATGTCGCTGTTGCATCGGCAGTTATCTTCGTTGTCCTCGGCACTATTGCCGCATTCAAGCCCGATCTTTTCGGTGCGGACTTTTTCTCCCTTGGTTCGGGAAACTCTTTCAGCTATACTTTCAAAGCAGCTGTCGGCGAAATCGACTGGAACGTCATTATGATGATAGCCGGCACCATGGGCACCGTCTATCTCTTTATCGAGTCCAAGATGCCGCAGCTGATGAGCGATGTTCTTATATCGAAGATGCCCAATGTCAAGTGGGCTGTCGTCTGCATGAGCCTTTTCGCGGGAATTGTCTCTGCGTTCGTTGACAATGTCGCTACCGTTCTTATGATAGCGCCCGTCGCACTTGCACTGTGCAAGAAGCTCAACATCTCCCCTGTCCCGAGCATTATCTGCATCGCCGTTTCGTCGAACCTCCAGGGTGCGGCGACTCTCGTCGGCGACACGACTTCAATTCTGCTCGCCAAGGCGGCAAACCTTGATTTCTCCGACTTCTTCGTTGACGAGGGCAAGCCCGGCATGTTTTGGGTCGTTGAGGCGGGTGCAATTGTCAGCGCGCTGATAATCCTCTTCATGTTCCGCAAGGAGAACGACAAGATACATATCACCGACCGCACAAAGGTTGAGGACAAGTTCCCGACCTTCCTGCTTATTGCGACTGTTGTCTGCCTCATCGCCGTTTCGTTCATTCCCTACAAGAGCAACGCGGCCGAGGGTCAGTTCTACAAGCCCGAGATAACCAACGGTCTTATCTGCATGTTTTTCTTCTTTGTCGGCATAATCCGCGAGCTGTTCCGCAAGAACACCGAGATAGTCAAGAACGCATTCAAAGAGATCGACTACTACACCATTATTCTTCTGACCGGTCTTTTTGTCGTCATCGGCGGCATCAAAAACGCGGGCGTTATTGATATCATCGGCAACGCCATATCGAAAGTCGGCGGAAGCTCCGGCAGCGTGTTCATCGTCTACACTGTTATAGTCTGGATGTCCGTCATTCTCTCGGCATTCATCGACAACATCCCCTACACCGCTACCATGCTCACCGTTATCCCGGTCATCGCCGTCAACCTCGGCATCGACCCGAAAATCATGTACTACGGTCTGCTCTGCGGCGCGACCCTCGGCGGCAACCTGACCCCGATCGGCGCATCCGCGAACATCGCGGGCATCGGCATTCTCCGCAAGGAGGGTCACGAGGTAAAGGCGACGACCTTCATGAAATACGGCGTACCCTTCACCCTCGCGGCGGTCATAACAGGCTATCTTCTTATCTGGCTCATCTGGAAGCCGTAAAAAATAAAATAAAAGCAAAAGTCCCGGTTCCGAAAGGAGCCGGGATAAAATTTTAGCCCGCCTGAATCGGCGGGCTTTGTTATTATTAAAGTACTTTTGAAAGGAAATCCTTGGCGCGGGGGCTCTGCGGATCGGCGAAGAACTTTTCGGGTGTGTTCTCCTCAACTATTTTGCCCTCGTCCATGAACACGAGCTTCGTGCCGACTTCGCGGGCGAAGCCCATCTCGTGGGTGACGACGACCATCGTCATGCCCTCGCGGGCGAGCTGCTTCATCAGGTCGAGAACCTCGCCGACCATCTCGGGGTCGAGGGCGCTCGTCGGCTCATCGAAAAGAATGACCTCGGGGTTCATCGCGAGCGAGCGGACTATTGCGACTCGCTGCTTCTGGCCGCCGGAGAGGGTCGAGGGATAGACATCGGCTTTGTCCTCGAGTCCTATGCGCTCAAGCAGCTTGTGCGCGTTCTCCTCCGCCTCTTTCTTTATCTCCTTGACGGGGCGCACGGGCAGCTTAGCCTTGTGGAACATATTGTGCATCACAGCCTTGCGTCTGTCCTTCTTGGCGCAGAGCACGGGTGAGAGCATTATGTTCTCGATAACGGTTTTGTTGTTGAAAAGATTGAAATGCTGGAACACCATTCCCATCTTTCTGCGATGGATATTTATATCGACCTTGGGGTCGGCGATATCCACGCCCTCGAATATAATCTTGCCGGAGGTCGGATCCTCCATGCAGTTGAGGCAGCGCAGGAATGTGCTCTTTCCGGAGCCGGACGGGCCGATGACAACAACGATGTCGCCCTTGTTGATAGTCATGTTGATGCCCTTGAGGACTTCATTGTCCCCGAAGTTCTTTTTCAGGTCAATTACGTCTATCACTCTTCTTCAGGCTCCTTTCCATGATTTTTACAAGCAGGGTTATCAGGCAGACTATGACGATATAGATGAGCGCCATCGTGATATAGGGCACCATGAATTCATAGCTGTTTGAGCCTATGTAGCTGAACGCCACATAGAGGTCGGTCGCGCCGACGAATGAGACGACGGAGGTCTCTTTGATAAGGGCGATGAATTCGTTGCCGAGGGTGGGCAGGATATTCTTGACCGCCTGCGGGATAACTATACGCATCATCGTGGTCGAGAAGCTCAGGCCGACGCTTCTGCCGCCCTCCATCTGACCGTAATCGACGCTCTGAATGCCGCTTCGCATTATCTCGGATATGTAAGCGCCGCTGTTGAGGCCGAAAACGACAATTGCCACGCTGACACTCGGCAGATTTGTGCCTATAATAGGCAGCACGACATAATAGAATACCAGCAGCTGCACCACCATGGGAGTGCCTCTGAAAAGGGCGACATAGAAAGTGCATATTGCGTTGAGCACTCTGGGCAGAACCTTATACTTCGGTATAACTCGTATGGTGGCGATAAGCGTACCGATGAGTATACCGATTATGAGACCCATGACGGCTATCTTGAGGGTATTTTGCAAGCCCTCGACGACCTTGACATAGCCCTCTGCCTCAAACATTATTTCATTGAATTTATCAATCTTTTTGGGGAGCGATGCTAAAAACTCGTTCATACTGTTTATCCTTTACTGTTATCGGCGAGCACACCTGTTTTACACAAAGAAGGCTGTTTCGACCGAAACAGCCTTTTTGTTAATTTTGATTTATGCCATTTCGTTAACGGCGTCGGTGATGCAGGCTGCGGGAGCGGAGTCGATGATGACATAGTCAACATTGCCGTTGATAAGATCCTGCACTGCAAGGGAGCCGCTCTTATAGCCTACGCAGGAAGCCTTGAGGCCCGCGAAGCCGAAGCTCTCGTCGCCCTCGACATAGAACTGACCGGTGGTGCCGTTCTGGACGCCGATCTTCTTGCTTGAATCAAGGCCGTTGAGGATAGCCTCAACATCGGCTGCGCTCGTACAGGCGTCAAAGGTGGTGTCGTCGCCCTTAACGATAACCTGCTGAGAAGCCTTATAGTAAGACTCGGAGAAGGTCACATACTCCTCACGGTCGGGCTTAACGGTAAGACCTGCCATTGCGATATCGCACTTGTGCTGACCGACGGAAAGGCAGACAGCGTCAAAATCCATATTCTGGATAACAAGCTCTTTGCCGAGCTTCTCTGCTATGTAAGCGGCAAGCTCCATATCAATGCCGTAGAAATCCTTGCCCTTGGTGTACTCAAACGGCTCGAAAGCGGCGTTGGTAGCAACTACAAGCTGATCTTTGCTCTCGTCGAAAGCTGCGGACTGGACTGCAACGGGGGTTCCGTCGCCGAAGTTGTTGTTGCAGATCTTATCAAGAGTGCCGTCGGACTTGACCTGCTTGAGGATCTCGTTGACCTGTGCAAGCAGCTCGGGCTGAGCCTTATCAACGCCGAGTGCATACTCTTCATCGGTAAGATTATATTCGATGACCTTAACTTTCTTTGCTGCGGCAGCGGTGGTAGTCTCGGTGGCTGCGTTGTCACCTGCGGGAGTGGTGGCGGTTTCGGTTACATTGTCTTCTTTACCGCCGCAAGCTGCGAAAGCGGTAACTGCTACGGCGATCGCCATAACGATCGCAAGTACTTTGAATAACTTTTTCATTTGGAATTACCTCCGTGTTATTTGAATGACCTAATTATACCACGGTATTCATAAATGTCAAGCGATTTGTGAATTTTTATAACAAAAATTCATTTTTTCTTGAATATTATCGAATATTTATTCAACTTGACCAAACAATTCGAGCGCCGCCTCAAAATCGGGATAAAACGGAGCGGTGAAGCGCATTTCTTCGCCCGTCACGGGGTGGATAAAGCGGCAGGCTCGGCAGTGCAGGAGCTGGTGCCCTATCTCGGGCATAAAGCCGCCGTACATCGTATCGCCCGCCAGCGGATGGCCGATATGCGCCATATGCACCCTTATCTGATGAGTCCTGCCCGTCTCTAAATCGAGCCGCACAAGCGTTGCGCCGCTGAAATTGCGCTCGACCGTCCAATGGGTCACGGCGCTCTCAACGCCCAGCTCGTCGGAGCAGGCGCGCAGAGTTTTCATCGGGTCGGGGCGGTATATCGGGGTGCTGACTGTCCCCTCCCCATGAAGCTCGCCCTTCACAAGGGCGCAGTATTGCTTTTTGACCTTGCCGGAGAGTTTGCTTGCCGAGAGCGGATTCAGCGCGCATACGGTCAGCCCCGAGGTGCCTTTATCGAGCCTGCCGACGGCTCTGAACGCCGCCGACCTGCCCTTTGCGGCGAGGTGTGCCGCCACGGCGTTGGCAAGGGTATCGCCCTGATGATTGTGGGTCGGGTGCATCGCCATAAAGGGAGATTTATTAATTACAATAATGTCGTCGTCCTCATAGACAATATCGAGCGGGGCGTGCATCGGCTCGGGCGTCGCTTCGTCGTCCGTTATCAGCACGCTCACAGTGTCGCCGCATTTTACGGGGTCAACAGTGCGGAGGTACGCCCCGTTAAGAAGCATACCTCCGTCGGTGTATTTGACTTTTTTGACAAGCCTTGCGGAGAATCCGCAATGACC
>ERZ772883.2855-NODE-2855-length-10099-cov-2.535743_pt1 | contig 10099 bp, 14 predicted proteins | sample MGYA00580575_ERZ772883 | MGnify/ENA primary metagenome ERZ772883 (study PRJEB29015, sample SAMEA2737666) | human gut metagenome | biome: human gut; feature: human-associated habitat; material: faeces | place: China | collected 2012 ...
AATCTTAATAATATCCAGAATTCTGTGAAATGTCCTGAGCTTGCAAGGGCTTACAATGTAGGCTGTATGATGCCTTATATGAATTATGAGCCACGCACATTGCAGGAAATAATTAATAAACAGTGATATAAGAAAAATGGAGAAGAGACAGAGTATGAAAATATATTGTATGAGTGATATACATGCGTGCCTTGCTTCATTTGAAGAAGCATTATCAAAGGTGACAGATCATCTTGGCGATGAAGATACAATGTTGTTATTGCTGGGAGATTATATTCATGGCGGTGAAGATGGCAGAAAAGTAATCGACAGGATAATGCAGCTTCAGGACAATTATGGATACGAGAAGGTCATTGCGCTCATGGGAAATCATGAAGAATGGGTTGTAGAGGGAAGCAGCACAATTGATTCTATGTTTGGACATTCTTACGATTCATTTTATGACGAGGATAATAATGATGACTGCTATATAAGCTGGATGTCAAGTCTGCCACGATATTACACAGAGGGGAATACTATATTTGTGCATGCAGGTATTGATGAAAGTACTGGCAGTATGTGGGAATGGGAAACATCCGACGATATTTATACATCCAAGTATCCCGCTGAAACGGGAAAGATAGATGGACTTGATATGAAAGTGGTCGCAGGTCATATATATACATCGGAGATAGCGGATAATCCAAGATTTAACGACATCTATTATGATGGAGAGAATCATATATACATAGATGGAAATGTGCTTACAACAGGTAATATCCCCGTACTGCTTGTGGATACTGATACAGACAGTTATTATCATGTTGAAGATGGTGGATGCTGGTTATTGGAGAAATATGAGGAGGAATAGAATACAAACTATGCCTCCTCTTCGTCTTTGTTAAAACCATAAAGCAAAATTAATTCTGACTTTGGCTTCATGGGAGAACTCCTTTTTGATAAACTGAAGGAAATACTTAATAAATAGCATACGGAGGGAATATATGGCGACATATGTGATATCGGATATTCATGGTGAATATGGGAAGTTTATGGAACTGCTGGATATGATACATTTTTCGGATGAAGATATATTGTATGTGCTGGGAGATGTTGTTGACAGAGGAAAGAACCCGGTAAAGACGCTCCTTAAGATGATGGAGATGCCAAATGTTATACCTATAGCAGGCAACCATGAACAGATGATGCTGGAATGTATGTCGGTTCTTATTAATGAAGTAAAAGATGAGAATTCCATCAAAGAATTTGCAGAAAAGTTTAGTGACGATATGTTCCAGAAGCTTTATGCATGGCAGAGAAATGGCGGGATTGCAACCACTGATGAGCTGAGTAAGCTGGATAATGAGACAAGAAAAGATGTGCTTGATTATGTGGCAGATTTTTCATGGTACGAGAAGGTATCGGTTAATGGGCAGAAGTATCTTCTTGTGCATGGAGGACTTGGCAATTTCGATATTAAGAGGGATATTGATGATTATTCGCTTGATGAGCTTGTATGGTCAAGGGTGGATTATGATGTCAGATATTTTGATGATGTAATAACTGTCACAGGACATACACCAACAAGATATATTGAGGACAATCCCAGACCAGGCTATGTGTACAGAAAGAATAATCATATGGATATTGACTGTGGCGCATATCTGCCGGGTGGAAGGCTTGCAGCAATATGTCTGGACACAGGAAAAGAATTTTATACCAGTGTTAATGGTTGACACTGATACAGATAGCTATTATCGTATTACTGATGGAGGCTGCTGGCCTCTGACGGAATATGGGGAATAGATATAACAAATGGGAGGCACACATGGCAAAATATCATTTTATTATAATCGGTTCAGGCTGGCGGGCCTTATATTATGTACGCGTAGCAAAGGCACTGCCAGAGATATTCAGTCTTGATGCGATGTATTGCAGGACGCAGGAGAAAGCGGACTTAATTGCCGGTCAGTATCAGATACATACAACTACATCTATAGAAGAATGTGTGGCATATAAACCGGATTTTGCAGTTGTGGCTGTTAAGAAGGACGCCATATGCGATGTTTCAATGGAATGGCTTGACCGTGGAATAACTGTTTTATCAGAGACTCCGGCGGCACTTGATACGGATTCACTTAATAAACTGTATTCTTATTACAAATGTGGTAAAAAACAGGTGGTTGCTGAACAGTACAGGGAGTATCCTAATATTAAAGCATCATTAAAGCTTATTAATGAAGGAATTATTGGTGATGTCAGCTGTGCAAATGTATCACTGGCGCATGAATATCATGGAATAAGTCTTATAAGAGCATTTCTTGGTGTTAAGCCGGGAGAGAAATATACAGTTTCAGCTAAGACATATGAGTTCCCTACAACACAGACTCTTACAAGATATGATAAGTTTACTGATGGCAGGATTGCAGGAAAGAAAAGATGCGTTGCCACATTTGAATTCGAAAGCGGGAAAGTGGCATGGTATGATTTTGATTCGGAGCAGTACAGGTCCCCAATCAGAAAGAATACGCTTAAAGTTCAGGGGGTAAGAGGCGAGCTTGCTGATGACTGTTTATATTATCTTGATGAGAATAATGAAGGTCAGGCTGGCAGAATCGTAACGGATTCCCATGTGATTAACACAGGAAATTCTAATCCTAATTTTGAGAAGATTCGTGAAATCAGGAAGATTTCATTTGATAATAAGATTATATATGAGCCGGAATTTGGATTGTGTGGTCTGTCAGAAGATGAAACAGCAATCGCAGTCATGATGAAGAATACGGCAGAGTATAGCAGAGAAAATGCGTCTGCACCATATAGTATGGAGGATGCCCTTGCAGATGCGTATGCCGCCATCTTACTGAAGAAGGCTGTGGAAACAGGAGAAGTGGTGTATAGTTAATATAATGAAACGGGGTACATGGTATGCAGAAAGAATTGTTAAAGGTGGCACTTATAGGTGTAGGAAGTGTTGGAAAGAAATATGCCAGAATGATAACAGCGGGAGAAGTTCCGCATATGAAATTATCAGCTGTGGTTATAAGAAGAGATGAACTTATTGAATGGGGCGAATCACTTGTTAATACTGATGGTGATAATGCAAGGATATTCAGGAGTGCAGAAGAATTATTTGAGACAGGAGAATCATGTTATGATGCAGTTATTATAGCAACTCCTCATAAAACTCATAAAGAACTGGCTTTGAAAGCATTTGCAAAGGGAAAACCAGTGTTATGTGATAAGCCGGCAGCGGCAGATATAGGTGAAGCACTTGCAATGCAGAAGGCTGCCAGTGAAAGTGGCAGAATATATGGAATGATATTTCACCAGAGGCTTTACCCTAAATACATCAGGATTAAGCAGATGATAGATAATGGTGAATTAGGAGATATAAAGAGGGTATGTCTTATTAATTCACGATATTTAAGAACCTCATACTATCATAAATCTGGCTCATGGAGAAGCAGCTTTGCAGGTGAAGGCGGTGGAGCACTAATCAATCAGGGACAGCATATTCTTGATATGTATCAGCACCTGTTTGGAATGCCACAGAAACTTTTTGCAGCGATTCCATTTGGTAAATACAACGACTTTATAGTAGATGATGAAGCTACTATCGTTATGGAATACGACAATGGAAAGACAGGCACATTTATATTATCAACAGGCGAGGCCTGCCACGAAGAGAGACTTGAGATTATAGGAACGAAGGCAAGAATTCTTCTGGAAGATGACACTCTCACTATTACAAAACACAGAGATGTATGTGAGTATATCAAGAACGAAGAAGTCAACTCAAGGCAGAATATGACATTCGCAGAGGAAACTATACAGTTCGAGAAAGCATCTGAGCCATATGCACAGTTGTTTGAAAACTTTGCAAATGCGGTGCTTAAAGATGATGAGTCTTATCTGACAGTTAAGGGTAGTGAAGGAATTAATTCTCTTATGTTGTGTGCCAGTGCTTATTATTCAGCATGCAAAGGCATAAAAGTTGAACTTCCGCTTGATGCCTCAGATTATAAAGAGCTTATGGATGAATTGATTAAGAAAGAAGAGGGAGAATAGATTCAGTCTATTCTTCCTCTTCTTCGTCGTTAAAGCCGTGGAGCAGAAAATCGTTCCACCTGGCATTAGTTTCTTCAAGCTCTTTTTTCTGCATGATACGGTTTCTGTCGCTTAGAATGGAAATCATTTCATCAGCTATCTCCTCAACAGGAGGGTGGTCGTAATGATAGAGATAACCAATCATGCGGCTGGCAGTGAAATCAGTATTGAGATTCTTAGTGACAATATCACAGAAATTTTCCTCATAACCTCTTTGCAGCATTAATTCATATAATTGTCTGCTTAAATCTGACTTGGGTTTCATAAAATGTGACTCCTTGTTTGTGGTGCGTAATATGTCTGTTTATTATAGCATAAATATTTGAAAAACATAATGTATTGTAATATATTACATTTGTAATGATGTAGCATTAAAATAGTGTGCTATATGAATATGGAGGTATTTTTTATGTCAAGTACAATTCAAGTAAGAGTGGATGACGATTTAAAGATTAAATCAGATAATTTATTTAGAGAATTAGGAACAGATACTACAACGGCTATAAGAATGTTTTTAACACAGGCAGTTGCTAATAATGGATTTCCATTTGAGATAAAGAAAGTGGCAGCTAATCCTTACATTGCTATTTCGGAAAAGGAAGTTCTTGACAGATTAGCAAAGTCAAGAAATCAGTCAAAGAATGGAGAATATTCAGAAGCAGGTGATTTTGTTGCAGATATGAGGACAAAGTATGGCATATAAAGTGGTTGTTACTAATGATGCTGAAGAAAATATGCAAGAGTATATTGAATACACATTATATTAAAAAAAGAATCAGCAGGCAGCAGGAAGTCTCCTTGATGATTTTGAATATACTAAAGATATTAGCAGAGGTTGCAGAAAGTTTAAAATTATGTGATAACGAAAAATTGAGAAGTTTAGGATATAGAAGGATATCCTTTAAATTCCATAGATATTTTATGTTGTATAGAGTGGAAGATACAACCGTTTATATAGATGGGATTTTTCATGAGTTACAGGATTTTGAGAATAAGATTAACTGAGGGATAATAAATATGGCAAGATATAATTTTAGTAAAACAATTGTACATAGTGGGTTGAATAAAACAAAAACAATATATGGAACCAGATGTTATTATGTAAAGAAGGGGAATAATAACTTAATCTGACCATATAAATTTTACTCAAAATGACAATGTACACATGTCACTTTATCTGTTATTCTTATGTGCAATTAAAGTATGTTGATAATGGGAGGCAGATAAAATGGAAGCACAACAGACAAAGTCAGTACAGCAGAGTATTAAGAAAGAAGGATTTCATATTACTGTAACACAGATGTGTATAACAGCAGTATTTATGGCACTTACATGTGTTGCAACAATGGTGGTACAGATTCCTATTCCTTTGGGATATGCACATTTGGGAGACAGCGTAATACTTATATGTGCATTTTTCTTCGGACCAGTTGTTGGCGCACTCGCAGGAGGAATTGGTTCTGCGATGGCAGATATATTAACTGGATTTGCAGTATGGGCACTTCCAACACTTATAATAAAGACCATCATGCCAATAATAGCATGCGCAATATTTGGCAATATGAAAAGTAAGTTTGACAGATGTAAGGTTATTTCAGTGAAAGGAATTGCTGGTGCAGTTGTTACATTACTTTTCATGACATTAGGATATGTTGTATTTGGTGCAATAATAGCAGGCAGCTTTGCAGCAGGATTAGCTTCAGCACCAGGACTTCTTCTTAAGTCGGTAGTTAATATGGTTGTATATCTTTTTGTGGCAACAGGAATGTCTAAGATTCTTGGCAGAAATAATAATTGATTACAAGTAGAGGAGAATAGATATATAGTCTGTAGGGTGGTACTTTTGGGTATCACCCTTTTTCGTGGTTGATACACGAGGAAGTTTTTACTTCCTCTAGAAGATATTTATCGTGGAGGTAACTCAAAGTCAAGGAATCCTCATATGCAGATAATGTTAAGATTAGTAGGATTTGGAGATAATGCTGGTTCTGGCTTCCCAACAATTCTTGAGGTATGGAAATCAGAAGGGTGGATTGAACCTCTATTAATAGAGGATACAAATCTTAATCAAGTGACACTTGTGATGAAGATGGAAAAGGAATTTGATGAAGAATTTTGGCAGAAAACCACATGATACCTATCAGTAGTCGCAAATCCAAAACCTTTATAGGTCAAAAATCACATCGACTACTATATTAGTTGCAAATTACACCTATAAAGTAACTATAATCAGTAATCTTATAGGAAATCCAACTCCAAAACCCCATTTTAGACAGCGTAAGAGGGCAAATCAGCCTATAAGATGCAATATATTTATTTTTTTATAGGAAGCCCTGACTCAAAAAGCCAAGATTTACCACCACATCCCCCAAAAAATGAGAAAAAAGCCGCCAGCAGTTAAGCTGGCGGCTTAAATTAACACTTACATGAGGTATAGCCACAATCACCGACGGTGGAAGAGCTGTTTGTCAGCGTACATTGCTGAGTCAGCATTTTTTACTATTTCAATAATATCGATTCCGTTGCCGGATGCAACACCGACAGCACTTTTAAAAATAATCCGTTAAATATACGAATACACGCATAACTTATATTTTAACATTTAGTTAAATCGATTTCCAGCTTTTTTAATTCTTTTAATTCTCTTATAGTAAAGTATCCGCATACGATAGCAGCGGCAGCGTCTGCTATAGGTCCGGCATACATAACACCGTCAATTCCCATGAATATAGGAAATATAATGATAAGTGGCAGCAGGAAAATAATCTGCCTTGTAAGCGACATAAATACACCAAGCTGTGATTTGCCAATTGAGTTAAAGAAATTGGAAGTTACAGGCTGGATGCCATTAACAATTGTCAGAAACATATATATTCTGAAATATCTTTCAGAGAATTTAAAGTACAGGTCACTTCCGTTACCAAATATGCTGATAATCTGTCTTGGGAATATCTGGAAGCATGCAAATGCGATTAAAGACAGGGCAGAAGCTGCACCAAGTGCAAGAAGATAAGTTTTTCCTACACGGGCGTACTTCTTTGCACCATAGTTAAAACCTATAACAGGCTGTGTTCCCTGAGATATTCCGATAACAAATGACATGAAAATCATATTAACTTTAGTTATAATTCCGGCGCAGGCAAGAGGAATGTCTCCACCGTATATTGATTGTGCGCCGTAGTGTGACAGCGTATTGTTCATAACAATCTGTACAACGGTCATTCTGATTAAAGCAGGCACTTGCTCCAAGAATAAATATTTTCTTACAGTGGGCAGCAGATACAATAAAACTTTCCCTGCTAAGTTTAATTGTCTTAAAATGAAACATATAACGCAGACTGATTGAAAATGAAATTATCTGGCCTGTAATTGTTGCAAGAGCAGCACCAGTCATTCCCATGTTAAAGACAAAGATAAACAATGGGTCAAGAATAGTATTTACTATGGCACCAGCAAGCATAGATATCATGGAATATCGTGGGCTTCCATCTGCGAGAATAAGCTTGCTCATACCAGTGTTTGCAATTAAGAATGGGAAGCCAAACGCAGTGATTCTTGTATATGCCTTTGCATAAGGAAGTACATCTTTAGTTGCACCAAAGAATTTAAGCATAGGTGTTAAGAATATAGTGGTTACAAGGAACAGAAATATTCCAAACAATGCCATAAGCACAATACCATTGCCGGCATATTTTTCAGATTCGTTCTTTTCACCGGCACCAAGATACAGCGAGAAATTAGTCGCGCTTCCTATACCGAGAAGAAGCGATATAGCTGTACATGTTGTTGAAAGTGGAAATGCAATATTAGTCGCAGCATTTCCAAGCATGCCGATTCCCTGACCGATAAATATCTGGTCGACAATATTGTAAAGCGCTGTCACAAGCATTGAAATAATGCATGGAATTGCAAAACCAACAAGCAGAGTGGATTCTTTTTTATATCCAAGCGGATTATCTTTTGTGTTCATAGTCGCTGACTGATTATTCATAATAAAACCTCTTAATTATTATACAATATTATTAAAAACTGATAATAGCATAATTGATATCATAACATATTATGTTAATAAATGTGTAGCCAGATTATTAAAATGTGCTGTTATATGCTTTGCGTTTGTGATATAATTCATGTCATGTAAACATATAAAGCCGGAGGGAAATATGGATAATTATTCAATTAACACAAAATGCGTCCAGGCAGGCTATACTCCTGGAAATGGTGAACCAAGACAGATTCCTATAATCCAGTCTACTACATTTAAGTATGATACAAGTGAGGATATGGGAAAACTTTTTGACCTTGAAGCAAGTGGATATTTCTACACAAGACTTCAGAATCCAACTAATGATTATGTGGCAGCTAAGATTGCAGCCCTTGAAGGTGGAAGTGCAGCAATGCTTACTTCATCAGGACAGGCAGCTAATTTCTTCGCTTTATTTAATATTTGCGAAGCTGGAAGCCATATAGTAGCATCATCTTCTATATATGGAGGAACATTTAACCTTATTGATGTTACTTTGAAGAAGATGGGAATTGAAGCAACATTTGTTGACCCTGACTGCACAGAGGAAGAACTTAATGCAGCGTTCAAGGACAACACAAGAGCAGTATTTGGTGAGACAATTGCCAATCCTGCACTTACAGTATTAGATATTGAGAAGTTTGCAAATGCAGCACATGCACACGGTGTACCACTTATCGTCGATAATACATTCCCAACACCAGTTAATTGCAGACCAATTGAATGGGGAGCAGATATTGTAACACATTCAACAACTAAATATATGGATGGACATGGAGCAGCAGTCGGTGGAGCTATTGTAGACAGCGGAAAGTTTGACTGGATGGCACATGCAGACAAGTTCCCTGGACTCTGCACACCTGATGAATCATATCATGGAATTACATATGCTGAGAAGTTCGGTAAAGAAGGCGCATTTATAACAAAATGTACTTCACAGCTTATGAGAGATTTAGGCTGCATACAGTCTCCACAGAATGCATTTATCTTAAATCTTGGTCTTGAATCACTTCATGTGCGTATGCCAAGACATGTTGAAAACGGACAGGCTGTTGCAGAATTTCTTGAGAAGCAGGATAAGGTTGAATTTGTTAATTATCCGGGACTTCCTTCTAACAAGTACTATGAGACAGCTAAGAAGTACATGCCAGATGGCGGCTGCGGAGTAGTTTCATTCGAGTTAAAGGGTGGAAGAGAGGCTGCAGAGAAGTTTATGAAGAATCTGAAGCTTGCAGCTATCGAAACTCATGTAGCAGATGCGAGAACATGCTGCCTTAACCCTGCAACATCAACACACAGACAGATGAATGATGAGCAGCTTAAAGCCGCTGGAATTCCAGCAGGACTTATCCGTATCTCATGTGGTCTTGAGGATAAGAAGGATCTGATTGCCGATATTGCGCAGGCTTTGGAAGCTATTTGATTTAAGTAAGAAATATTTTTATATGAATAAAGTCGTTAAAATGATGAAATTTTTATGGATAAAAGTCATCATTTTGACGACTTTTTATTTACAATGAGGGGATAAAGTAATAAATTATTTATAAATGTTAATTTAAGGAGCAATTATTATGGTAAAGCATGTTATTTTATGGAAATTAAAGGACGAGCTTGCAGGAGAAGAAAAAGAGCAGGTTAAGGCAGGTATTAAGGAAGGACTTGAAGGTCTTGCAGGACAGATTCCGGGGCTTATAGAGGTAAAAGTAAGAACAGAGTGTCTTCCAAGTTCTACAGCAGATGTAATGTTAGACACAACATTTGACAGCGTGGAAAGTTTAAAGGGTTATGCCGTACATCCTAAGCATGTGGCAGTTGCAGACAGCAAGGTAAGACCTTACACAGCAATCAGATCATGCATGGATTACAAAATTTAAAGATTTATCATATACAGCAATAGTGGAGGACATAATGATGGAATACATTTCAAGAAACGATGCATTTGAATTACTTAAGAAGTACAATAAAGACCCATTTCACATTCAGCAT
>ERZ772883.2856-NODE-2856-length-10094-cov-25.707640_pt1 | contig 10094 bp, 8 predicted proteins | sample MGYA00580575_ERZ772883 | MGnify/ENA primary metagenome ERZ772883 (study PRJEB29015, sample SAMEA2737666) | human gut metagenome | biome: human gut; feature: human-associated habitat; material: faeces | place: China | collected 2012 ...
GCAAGCAAGGGGAGGGTCGATTTCCCTCTCAGGCGGCTGCGCCGCCAGCTCTCCCAAAGGGAGAGCCAAGTCCCGCAGCGCAAGGAAGTTCCCATACAATTTATTTGATCCCGGAGGGAAAACAAACATGAACAAACGTAAATTCGGGCCGTGGTGGCTCCTGCTGTTTTTCTGGGCGGAGCTGTGCTTTATGGAGCTGGTCGTCCATGCGGCCACGGCCCCGCAGTTCTGGCAGCCGGAGCTCGTGCTGCTGATGCTCTATCCGCTCGTTCCGGCGGTGCTGCTGTTTGCGCTGTGCCGCCTGTTCCCGCCGCGCGCGAACCGCGTGCTCGGGCCGGTGTGCAGCGGGCTTTGCTACATCTTCTTTGCCTCGCAGCTCGTGTATTACTCGATCTTCCACTGCTTCTACTCCGCCTATTCCATGGGAAACGGCGGGCAGGTCATGCAGTTCTGGAAGGTCACGCTGCACGCCATCCGCAAAAACTGGCTGCCGCTGAGCCTGATGCTCCTGCCGCCCGTGGGCCACGCCGTGCTCGGAAAGCGCTTTTCGGCGGCGCGGCTGCGCCTTCCGTATCTCCCGGCGTTTGCGGCGCTGGCCGTCGCCGTGCATTTCGGCCTGATGGCCCTGCTGCCGGTCTTCGGCACGCAGCCGCTTTCGGCCTATGACCTCTATCACAACACGAACGACATGAAGCAGACGACGGCCCACCTCGGCCTGATGCCCGCGTTCCGGCTGGACGTGCACCGGCTGCTGTTCGGCTTTGAGGGCGGCGAGATCGAGCTGGCGACGGAGACGAAAGCACCGATGGAGGCCCCGACGGAGGCCCCGACGGAGCCGGCGCTCCCGGACGCCACGGAACCGACCGTCCTCCCGGAGCCGGTGGTCGACACCAGTCCGAACGTGCTGGAGCTGGATTTTGACGCCGTGCCCACGGAGGGAAACGACGTGCTTTCGGAGCTGAACGCCTATTTCTCCTCGCGCACGCCGACGAACAAGAACGAAAAGACCGGCATGTTCAAGGGCTGCAACCTCATCCTCATTACGGCGGAGAGCTTTTCGTACCTCGCCATCGACCCGGAGCTGACGCCGACGCTCTATAAGCTGCAGACGGAGGGCTTCAATTTCACGAACTTCTACACGCCGTACTGGGACGTTTCGACCTCGGACGGCGAGTATGCCGCCTTGACCGGCACGATCCCGAAGCCGGGAACGTGGTCGTTCCGTGACAGCGCGGAGAACGCCATGCCGCTGACGATGGCTCAGCAGCTCAAGCGCCTCGGCTACAGCGCCTATGCCTATCACGACCACACCTATACCTATTATGACCGCAATCTGTCGCATCCGAACCTCGGCTATGTCTACCGTGCGCTCGGAAACGGGCTGGACGTCGAGGCGACGTGGCCGGAATCCGACATCGAGATGATCGACAAGACGACGGCAGACTATATGGGGAGCGAGCCGTTCCATGCGTATTACATGACTGTCTCCGGCCATCTGGAGTATAATTTCAACGGCAACGCCATGGCGAAAAAGAATCAGGACCTTGTGAAGGACCTGCCCTACAGCGATTCCGTCCGGGCCTATCTCGCCTGCCAGATCGAGCTGGACCGCGCGCTGGAGCTGCTGCTGCAGCGGCTGGACGAGGCTGGCGTGGCGGAGAACACCGTCATCGCCCTGACGGGCGACCACTATCCCTACGGCCTGACGGACGAGGAGCAGAGCGAGCTTGCCGGGCACGAGATCGACACGCGGTTCGAGCGCTACCGCAACGCCTTTATCCTTTATAAAAAGGGCATGAAGCCGGAGCGGGTGGACAGCCTGTGCTGCACGCTCGACATTTTGCCGACGCTGTCGAACCTGTTCGGGCTGGACTTTGACTCGCGGCTGTATATGGGCCGGGACGTGTTCTCGGACGCGGAACCGTTCGTCCTCCTGCGCGACCACAGCTGGATCACGGAAAACGCAATGTATTATGCCCCGTCGGACGAGCTGATCCTGCTGCAGGGCAACGAGCTGTCGCCCGAGGAGGTCGAGGAGCGCAATCAGGACGTGAGCAATCGCTTCCGCGCCTCGGCATGGGTGCTCGAGCAGGATTACTGGAGATACCTGTTCGGGGATAACCTCCCGCCGGACGGCGAAAATTGAGAGTGGAAAGTGGAGTTTTTCCCATAGCTTCCCGCAATGCGCTGTAGGGGCCGGGCTGTCCCCTCCCGGCGCAATGCTGCCGATTCGTATTGGGTAACGATAAAATGATAACGGTCCCCGATTTGTCATTGCGAGGAGGCCAAAGGCCGACGTGGCGCCCTGAGCGCGAAGCGCGAGAAAGTGCCCTTGGGGTGCAATCTCGGGAAGGCACTGCCGATTTGTACAGGCCACCGTGAAAACGGTATGCACCAATTGCGTCTGTAGCGGCGCTCAGTGAGCGCCTTTGGCAGCTGCAAATCTGGAGATATTTCCGGCGAATGTGTAAGGCTCCCAAGCTTGTCATTGCGAGGAGGCCAAAGGCCGACGTGGCAATCTCGGGAAGGCAGTTGCGTTTTCGCCGATAGCTTTCCCACGATGCGGCCGGGTACTGCGAGATTGCCACGGCCCCGTTGGGGCCTCGCAATGACACGTCAGGGGAGCGCGAGGTGCACCAGTGCCCTCCTGCGGTTTAATTCCCCTGTACAAGGCGCTCAGTGAGCGCCATAGGCAGTCGCAGCTATTGCAGCAGTAATTCGGCAGCGCAAAGCTATCAGATTTGTCATTCCGAGGAGCGAAGCGACGTGGGAATCTCCTGTAACAGCCCGCGAATTCGCAGAGGCTTTCCCACTATCCGACTGTGTACTGCTGAGATTGCCGCGTCGGCCTGCGGCCTCCTCGCAATGACAAACCTGAAGGCATTGCACCAATGAATTTGTGCCGCAAACATTGCCACCCTGCAAGGCGCTCACTCCCCGTAAAGGGGACGCCGCATCCGTAAGGCGGCAAAGCCGCCAACGGCTGCGCAGTGAGCGCCGCTACACCCCATATTTCGGCCTTTTCCATTTTAACGGCGGCTTGTACGGGCTGCGAGTGCCTTCCCGAGATTGCCACGGGCGCAGAGCGCCCTCGCAATGACAAACTTGGGGGCCATTGCCTTTTTAACATTGGCCCGCACTTCCCGCCGGTGCAGCGCCAGGAGGGGCATGCCCCTCCCCTACAATGCACGGCCGGAGGTCTGTGTATTTTTCATTCTTCATTTTTCAGTCTTCAGGATTCATTTCCATGCGCCCCTCCCCTGCAACGCACGAACGGAAACTTTCCACTTCCATCCCGCTCTTCCTATACATATAACATTACAAATATCTTCGTTCTATGGAAAAAGCACAAAAATCCGCGGGGGAACCCGAAACGTTCGTTGATTATTCCGTCACGGCGGGATTTGACGAACGCGGGCAAATGTGATAAAATAAAGGCACAAAGAGAAAGCGGCGCGTTCAAAAATACAGATCCGGTTTTCGGGATCGCGCGGCAGGATCGGTTCGTTGCCGACCGTCTGGGCACACCTGCGTTTGCGGCAGGTGCGCCGTTTTTTTTCAGATGGGGCAGGGAGGAGAATCAGAATGTATGACATTTCGCGTCTGCTGCGGGATAATCCCTATCCGGGCCGCGGCATCGTGCTCGGCCGCTCCGGCGACGACCGGTGCAGCGTGCTGGCCTATTTCATCATGGGCCGCAGCGCCAACAGCCGCAACCGCGTGTTTGTCCGGACGGACGACGGCATCCGCGCGCAGGCCTTTGACCCTGCGGCCATGACGGATCCCAAGGGCATCCTCTATAACCCGGTGCGGCGCATCGGCGAGGCGTGGGTCGTCTCGAACGGCGACCAGACCGACGCCATCCGCGACTGCTTCGCCGTCGGCCGCCCGTGGGAGGAGGCGCTGCGCGCCAGCACGTTCAAGCAGGACGCGCCGGACTTCACGCCGCGCATCTCGGGCCTGCTGTATCCGGACGGGCACTATGCCCTGTCCATTCTCAAGGCGATGGAGGGCAGCCCGCGCTGCTGCCAGCGCAGCGTCTTCGACTATGACGTGCCGCGCGCCGGGATGGGACACATCATCTACACCTACGAGGGCGACGGCACGCCGCTGCCGTCCTTCTGCGGAGAGCCGCGCGCCGTGACCATCTGCGGCAGTCAGGAGGACTTCACCGCGGCGGTGTGGTACGGCCTGCACGCGGAAAACCGCGTGTCGCTCTTCACGGCCTTCATCGACCGCCGGAGCGGCGAGGTCACGACCCGGATCGTGAATCGGAATCAGAATTTAGGCGTTTGAGGAGAACATCATGCAGACGGACCGTTATATTTCCCCGCTCTCCACGCGCTATGCCAGCGCGGAGATGCAGTATCTTTTCTCGCAGGACTTCAAATTCCGCACCTGGCGGCGGCTGTGGATCGCCCTGGCCCGCGCGGAGAAGACGCTCGGCCTTGCCATCACGGACGAGCAGATCGCCGAGCTGGAGGCCCATCGCGACGACATCAACTACGCTGAGGCCGAGGCCCGCGAGCGCGAGGTGCGCCACGACGTGATGAGCCACGTTTACGCCTACGGCCTGCAGTGCCCGAAGGCGGCGGGCATCATCCATCTCGGCGCGACGTCGTGCTACGTCGGCGACAACACGGACCTCATCATCCTGCGCGAGGCCGCGCAGCTCGTGGTGAAGAAGGCCGTGCAGGTCGTGCGGAACCTCTCCGCCTTTGCCGACCGCTGGAAGGACACGCCCTGCCTTGGCTACACCCATCTGCAGCCCGCCCAGCTCACGACCGTGGGCAAGCGCGCGGCGCTGTGGATCAACGAGCTGCTCATGGATATCGACGAGCTGGAGTTCCGCCTGTCGCGCCTGCAGCTGCTCGGCTCGAAGGGCACAACCGGCACGCAGGCCTCGTTCCTCGAGCTGTTCGGCGGCGACGAGGGCAAAATTCAGGAGATGGAGCGCCTGATCGCGGACGAGATGGGCTTTGCGGGCGTCGTGCCGGTGTCCGGCCAGACGTATTCCCGCAAGGTGGACAGCTACTTCCTCTCCGCCCTGTCCGGCATTGCCCAGAGCGCGATGAAGTTTGCGAACGACCTGCGCATCGCCCAGTCGTTCGAGGAGCTGGAGGAGCCGTTTGAGAAGCACCAGATCGGCTCGTCCGCCATGCCGTACAAGCGCAACCCCATGCGCTCGGAGCGCATGTGCGCGCTGGCACGCTATGTGATGACGGACAGCCTGAACCCCGCGTTCACGGCGGGCACGCAGTGGTTCGAGCGCACGCTCGACGACTCGGCAAACAAGCGTCTGTCCGTGGCGGAGGCATTTTTGGCGACGGACGCCATTTTGAACATCTATATGAACATCACGGAGGGCATCGTGGTCTATGAGCGCGTCATTGCCCGCCGCGTGATGGAGAAGCTGCCGTTCATGGCCACCGAGAACATCCTCATGGAGTCTGTGAAGCGCGGAGGCGACCGGCAGGAGCTGCACGAGGCTCTGCGCGTGCATTCCCACGCCGCAGCTGCCCGTGTAAAGCTCGAGGGCGGGCAGAACGACCTGCTCGACCGCATCGCGGCCGACCCGCTGTTCCCGCTGAGCCGGGAGGAGCTGGAGGAGATGCTCGACCCGCGGGCCTTCATCGGCTGCTGCCCGTCGCAGGTGACGCGCTTCCTGAAGGACACGGTGCAGCCCGTCGTGGACCGCTGGGGCGCAAAGGAGACCCTGACGGCGAAATTAGAGGTTTAATAAGGCAACACCGCACAATTGCAGCTTCGGCCTTCGCCGGTCATTTTTCGCCGATCCATCGGTTTGGAAAGTTTGACGTACACAAAGTACGCCTGCACGTTCCAAATCTCGTCTCGACAAAAAATCTCTCGCCGAATGCTCTCGCTGAATTGTGCGGTGCTGCCTAAAAATCCCGGACGCAGGTCCGGGATTTTTTTCGTGGAAAATGGAGAGTGGAAAGTGCTGCAGGGCTGCCAGTCGTGCGTTGTAGGGGCGAGGCATGCCTCGCCCGGCGCAACGCTTGCAGCTCGCATTGAGTATCGATAAAGTGGTACACACCGATTGCGTCTGTAGCGGCGCTCACTGCGCAGCCGTTGGCGGCTTTGCCGCCTTACGGATGCGGCGTCCCCTTTACGGGGAGCGAGCGCCTTGTACAGGGGAATTAAACCGCAGGAGGGCACTGGTGCACCTCGCGCTCCCCTGACGTGTCATTGCGAGGCCCCAACGGGGCCGTGGCAATCTCGCAGTACCCGGCCGCATCGTGGGAAAGCTATCGGCGAAAACGCAACTGCCTTCCCGAGATTGCCACGTCGCTTCGCTCCTCGGAATGACAAATCTGATAGCTTTGCGCCGCCGAATTACTGCTGCAAAACCTGCGACTGCCAATGGCGGTCAGTGACCGCCTTGCAGGGTGGCAATACTTGCGGCACAAATTTATAGGTGTAATGCTCCCAAGTTTGTCATTGCGAGGAGGCCGCAGGCCGACGCGGCAATCTCAGCAGTACACAGTCGGATAGTGGGAAAGCCTCTGCGAATTCGCGGGCTGTTACAGGAGATTCCCACGTCGCTTCGCTCCTCGGAATGACAATTTAGGCGAGTGCCGTGGTACACCGGTGCCCTCCTGCGGTTTAATGTCCCTCTACAGGGCGGTCACTGTCCGCCGCTACAGACGCAATCGGTTTTTACGTTTTTATCGGCACCTTGTACGAACTGGAAGTGCCTTCCCGAGATTGCCACGTCGGCCTGCGGCCTCCTCGCAATGACAAACCTTTGGTTTTCATCGTTTTATCGATAGCCTGCACTGGTCGGCAGCATTGCGCCGGGAGGGGCATGCCCCTCCCCTACAACGCATTTCCGGCGGCCCTGCGAAAAATTCCACGCTCCGCGTTTCACGTTTTCTTCCACAAATTTTCCCTTTCCTGTGCATAACCGCCTGCACTGGCGGGGAAACTTGCTGCGGGGAGGGACAACACGCATGGAACAGGAGCTGCGCCGTCTGCCCGACGGGACCTACACGGGCGCGATGACGGATGAACATATCTGCGGCATTTTCGGCTGCTGCGGTGATTGGAACCGCCGCGAGGTGCGCATCGGGGCGCTGACGGTCTACGTCTACGCCATCGACGGCATCACCTCCGGCGGCGACGCGTCGGAATACGTCGTCAAGCCCCTTATGCAGGACGCATTCGGCGGCACGATGGACGAGCTCTATGACCGCGCCCTGCACCGGACGGTCTATAACTCCGTCGCGGTACCGTGCGAGGACCTGCAGAGCGCGGCGGAGAAGCTCGTCAACGGCTTCACGGTCGTGCTGTTCGGGCAGCGGGCCATCGCGTTCGAGACGAAGACGGGCGAAAAGCGCTCGCCCTCGGCCCCGGAGGTCGAGAACACGGTCAAGGGCCCGAAGGACGCGTTCACGGAGACGGTGCGCACAAACACGGGCCTGCTGCGCCGCCACCTACGCACGCCGGCGCTGCGGCTGTATGAGACGGTCGTGGGGCAGCGGAGCCTGACGAACGTCACGCTGGCATGGATCGACGGGCTGACGGAGCCCGCGCTCGTGCAGCGCATGCAGGCGCGGCTGGCGGAGATCGACATCGACGGCCTGCTCACGCCTGCTGCCGTGGAGGAATATCTGACCGGCTCACGGGCGACGGCCTTTCCTCTGCTGCAGTACACGGAGCGGACGGACCGCTTCGCGCAGGCCCTGCTCGAGGGACGCGCCGGCCTGCTCGTCGACGGCCTGCCGCTGGGCTATCTCGCACCGGTCGACCTCGGCTATCTCATGACGTCGGCCGAGGACCGGGGCACGGATTTCGTCTCGGCGTCGTTCCTGCGCGTGCTGCGCTATGCCGCCCTGCTGCTCGGCCTGCTGCTGCCGGGGCTCTATGTCGCGATGGCGGCCTTTCACCCGCAGATGCTGCCGACGGAGCTGCTGCAGTCGATTTTAGAGAGCAAGCGCGCTGTGCCGTTCCCGACCATCGTGGAGGTGCTCGGGCTGCTGGCCGCCTTTGAGCTGCTGCAGGAGGCAAGCGTCTCGCTGCCGCAGTCCGTGGGGCAGAGCCTTTCCATCATCGGCGGCCTTGTCGTCGGCTCGGCGGCCGTGGAGGCGCGGCTCATCTCGCCCGCGGCCCTCATCGTCGTGGCGGCGGCGGGCATCTGCGGCTTTGCCATACCGGGGCGCAGCTTTGCAGACGCCCTGCGCGTTTGGCGGATGGCGCTGGCCGCGGCGGCGAGCCTTGCCGGGCTGTTCGGCCTGACGCTCGGGGCCATCTGCCTCGTCGTCCATCTGGCAGGTCTGGATTCGTTCGGGATCTCTTATCTTGCGCCGTTTTCCGGCATCGGCGGCGCGCGCGCCCTGCTGCGGCCACGCCTCGTGCGGGAACCGCTGCGAGATCCGCTGCTCCGGCCGCTCGACCGGCGCAATCAGGGGGGAAAACGATGAAATGGACGCTTCTTGCGGCTGCGGCGCTGGTCCTGTGCTGTGGCCTGCCGTTCCGCACGCACGAGACGCGCACGCTCCTGCCGGTGCAGACCGTGCAGGCCGAGCGGACGGAAGCCGGCGTGCGCATCGTCACGGAGGCGGGCGAGGGAAGCGGAGCGACGTGGGACGACGCCGTGGCTGCGCTGCGCATGGCTGCGCCGGGCGAGGTCTACTTCGACACGGCCGGGCAGGTCGTGCTGTGCGGGAAGACGGACCGCCTCGTGAACGAGCTGCTGGAAAGCGGCATCCTGCGCCCGGCGGCGCAGGTGCGCCGGAGCGGGGGCCTGACCGACCCGGAGGGGCTGTTCGACCTGCTGGAGGCCCACGCCAGCCCCGTGACGGTCGGTCTGCTGCGGGCGGAGCCGGGCACGGCCCTGCCCGATTGGGAGGAAAGCCATGCGGAATAGACAGCTCTGCGCCGTGACGCTGGCGGCTGCTTCCGTCCCGGCGCTTCTGTATCTGCCGCGCCTCGGCTGGGTCTGGGCGACGGCCGCTGCGGCGATCTCCGCGCTGCTGCTTGGCCTCTGCGGGCGGCGCTGCGCGCCGGGCGGGCTGACGGAGGTCATCCCGGCGGCATTCGGCCGGGCGGGAAGAGCCGTGCACGCGCTCGTCCTCCTCGGCGGCTCGCTGCTGCTGGGAGGTGCAGCGCGGGCGCTGTGCGCCATCTATCCGGAGAGCCGCGGCGGGCCGCTGACGGGCCTCCTGCTGCTTCTGGCGGCAGCCTATGCCGCAGAGCGCGGGGAGGAGACCGTCCTGCGCAGCGGGGCCATCCTGTTCTTCTTCCTCACGGCGGTCGAGGCCGTCATTCTGGGCTTTTCGGCCGTGCAGGTGCGCGCGGCGTGGCTCGCGCCGCAGAAGGGACGCGTGCCGCTTGCCGCCATGACGGCAGCGCTGTCGCCCATGGCCGTGCTCTATGTGCGCGGCGGGGCGCGCCGGACGGGCGGCTGGCTTGCGGCGGGGATCGGCCTCTGTGCGGCGGCGGCCCTGTGTGCCGCAGGCACGCTCTCGCCCCGCGTGGCCGGGGAGGAGGCGTTTGCGGTCTATACCATGGCCAAGAGCGTGTCCGTCTTCGGTGTGATGGAGCGGCTGGAGCCGGTCGTGTCGGCCGCGCTGACGGCGGGTGGCTTCTGCCTGCTTTCCGTGCTGTGCCTCGCCAATGCGAAGACGGCGCAGGCGATCGGGTGGAAAAGGCGCACAGGTATCGGAAATTTCCTGCTCGGCTGCACGGGGTATCTTGCGGGCACGGTCCTGCCGGAGGGGGTGCAGGCTGTCGCAGCCGCCATATGTTGGGGTATGGTGCCATTGGTAACACTATGGGTAGCGTCCGTAAAGAAATTGCAAAAAAATCAAAAAAATGCTTGACATTCGGGCGGTTATTTGATAGAATAGCGGAGCCGCTTGAGACAGGGCGTCAAACAACAAAAGATTTCGAAAGAAATTGAAAAAAGTGCTTGACAAGCTGAACAATGCGTGCTATAATGTAGAAGTTGCTCCGGAACGGAGGGCGCGAGCCCGATGAAGTCCGGATGACTTTTCAAATAGGCTGTGCGAATGGCCGGTGTACCTTGTAAATTAAACAACGAGAAACATGAACAAACACCTTGGACAATT
>ERZ772883.2857-NODE-2857-length-10092-cov-3.733386_pt1 | contig 10092 bp, 9 predicted proteins | sample MGYA00580575_ERZ772883 | MGnify/ENA primary metagenome ERZ772883 (study PRJEB29015, sample SAMEA2737666) | human gut metagenome | biome: human gut; feature: human-associated habitat; material: faeces | place: China | collected 2012 ...
CTTATCAAATTGGTGATCCCGGCGGGATTCGAACCCACGGCCTGTCGCTTAGGAGTGGCAAAAAGCGTTCACCTTTGATGCCCCTCGCCACCCTTGGAGTGCCTTGTTTTACTGGATTTCTAACGTTTCCGAGTGTTCGCATTTCCGTCCAAATACCTCGATTTTCCCCGGGTGAAATTAGCAGAGTGTTAGCACAGCTAATTTTTCTGTGGGGACAAAAAACCAGCCGAATCCATTATTAGCAGAACAAGCGACTTTGTTTATTATTAATCCAGAATCATTAACACACCTAACAAGAAGACATATAGACAAGAGATTTGATCAGCTGGCTTTTCCAGCGATTCTCGTCATCACCCGCCATACTTTTCCTGTGCTGCTTTACATCACCTGAATGCCAATCGAAATTTTGTAAGCTGCAAATGGTGGAAATGTTATCACTACCGCTGCCAATGATCCTTTGTTATCATCCAGATATTTCCATTTCAGCCAGTGTCATCAAGGTTTCCACGCCCTTAAACCCTACCATAGGCCCCATTTCCTTTCGGATGGACGGCCCCCAGCTGAGGCTGAACTGTTCCGGCAGGCCAGCTTTTCGTACCACTGCGTAGGGTGCAAGCAGCAATCCTTTCATGGGCGCATGACTCATCGCTTCATCCGAGCAAAAAGGCATTCCCTCCATCTTGCGGTCGCTGCTCCAAATAGCCTGCAGTGACAGCCCCAATTCATCCTGCAAAAAGCATTGTATCCGAATCACCTGATCCGCATGACCGCCCAAGCTCACCGGATACTTCGCCAACGCCTGCCTGCAAGCCTGTGCTTGCAACTGTGTCCGAGCGATCTCATTCGCCAGCCAATCATCTTTGACGGGCATGTTCATTCGTTCACCCAATCGCAAAAGCCATGATTGGGTCGCCTGTGTTCCGCAAGGAATGCCTTCAATATAGGGGGTTCCAAATTGTCTGTTGAGCCATTGGGCAGTTGACAGAGCTTCGTGCCTCATGACCAGGTTGATCCGCGCCCTGCCTATATTCACAATATCGTCTGCATGACACAGACCAGGCAACACGCATTGGGGATGCAGCCCCAATGCTCCGTTCATTATTCGGATGATTTCCTCGGCATCTGCGTGCCAGTTTGCCCAATCCGAACAGCAACCCAGCAAATTAAAGGAGTTTTCTCTTTCTTCACAGGGGCACGTATAGGCCTGCACCAATTGGAGCATTGCTTCCGACATTCCCTGAGCAAACGTATTCCGCAGGCCACCCATACGGCTGACATACAGCGTTGTTTCAGGAAAATGCTCCTGCAACTCCTCGATCATAGCGGTGATATCAGTGCCGATGACCTCTCCTACGGAAGAAGGGATCAGGAAAAGTGCCTTTGGCGATTCCTTTTCGACCAGATGGGCAATCGCCTGTTCCAGACGCGCAATGCTGCCCAGAATGATTTCTTTTTCGTTCAAATGCGTGCTATACAGCTTTGCCCCCAGTGAACATCCGACAGTCCTTCGCCATTTTTCTGCATAGATCATATGCCCCATGCAGCCGAATTCCAACACACAGATTTCCTTTACCGGAGCCAGCGTCCAAAGCCGCCCCATGCGTGCCGAGGAAACCGGTGCTTCTTTATAAAGCGGCATTTTGATTTCCTCCCTGTGCGTTTCGAATCAGTGTGGCCAGCGCATCGATCCGCTCACAGCCTATATACTTCATCGCCTGCTCGATCTCCCTGCCCGGCACCTTGCTCCCGGACAAACACAGCGCGGTTTCTCCATGCTGTGCGGAATCCGGACAGAAAAACACCTCTGGATCGCCTGCTTTTTCTCCTGGCCATGGTATGGCTTCTTCCATATGCAGCCCGGTCAGCTGAATGCCCAGCCCAGAAAGAATCAGCGCAAGGCTCTGTGCATCCGGAGTGGATACCGTGCTGACCGCCTTGTCCGCAGCAGGTCTTTCGGCCTGACACCTGATTCTCGGAAGTGCGATTTTCAGGATTCGTTCCATCTCTTCATAGCAGCTATCGGCTGACGCTTCATCGACAGCCGCAAATAGCCGAACCGATTCCGTGCCGAAACGTTGATACAGTCGCTCGGCCAGCGGCTCCATGAGTGACGAGCATACCAAATTGCAGCAGGAAGCGCCGAGTTCCGTCCACTTCGCCGCTTCAAAAGGCAACAGGGGCTGAACCTGGTATCCGGCTGACCGCAGGATCTGGCAAAGCGCCTGCCATTGCGCGCCCTCTGCTTCGCCCAATTGATAGACCAGCTTTTGCTTCTTCAAGGCCGGTGCAAAGTCACCCAGGGCCGACAGGGTCATCGTTACCCCTGACATCCAACCATTGCGTTTATAATGCGCCGCATCTATCATTTGAATCTTCGTACCCGTATCCGCTGTCACAGTCTTAGCCGCCTGCTCCAAATCCTCGCCAATCAGAGAAGGGATACAGGTGCGTATAACCAGCACATGCGCACAGCCCTCCTTGGCCATCGTGCGCAGCGCGTCCTCCACACCTTTACTGCATCCGAACACGACTTCGCTGTCCTCCAAAATATAGGTATAGTGCCGTTCCGCCCCTCTGGTATGATCCACCACAAAGCGGCTATAACAGCAGCATTCAGGCATCCCCACCACCAGTGAAGATATCCCGCCGGCACCGCGCAGCACCGAAAGTGCGGTATGCATTGGACAATGTACGCCAATGCATACCGGGTTTTCGGTGATTTGCACCCCTGCATTCCCCTTGAGCCTGCTCCATTTCTTATACGGCATGGCATACCTCCAGCAATCTATGCGCCAGCGTGCGATATTCGTTGGCCATCTGGCTATCCGGAAAGAGCTGGGCGACGGTCGTCCCCTGCGCTTCGGCCTGTTGGGTCAAGGCATCACGGGGAATTTTGCTCAAAATATCCGTTCCAATTTCCCGGGCAGCACGAAGCACCAGCTCGTCCTCATTTTCCACGTTGCGTGCGTTGAGAATCAATCCGCTCAAGACAGCCTTCCGGTTTCTGCCAAGATTTTGCAGAGCATGCGCGATGTTGGATGCTGCGTACAGCGCCATCATCTCTCCGGAGGTAACGATGGCCACATGGTCGGCATATCCATTTCGAATGGGCATAGCAAACCCGCCACATACCACATCGCCCAGCACGTCGTAAAGAACAATATCAGGCTGATACACTTCATAGGCATTCAGCTCATCCAGCTTTTCAAAGGCCGTGATAATTCCGCGCCCGGCGCATCCGATTCCGGGCAGCGGACCGCCCGCCTCCACGCACAGCACGCCTTCCGCCCCCTCAGTCACGATTCGCTCCAGTTCCACATCCTCATTTTCTCTGAGGCTATCCAGCACCGTTGGTACCCGTTTTCCGCCATGAAGATTGCAGGTAGAATCCGCCTTGGGATCACAGCCGATCTGCATCACCCGATAGCCCATATGGCGAAAGGTTACAGACAGATTGGACACCGTGGTGGATTTTCCAATGCCACCCTTGCCGTAAATCGCAATTTTCAGCATACAGCCACCTCCCTTGACTTCTCATACGAAATCATCACCGGGCAATGATGAAGCGCGTCCTGACCAATGACAGCTTCAATGCCATAAATCTCCCGCAGCACTGGCTGCGTAATGACCTCAGCAGGCATCCCGGAATTCATCACTCGACCATCCTTCATGGCTACCATATAATCCGCAAAGCGCGCAGCCAGATTGATATCATGCAGCACAATGACGATGGTGGTGCCTAATTTCCGGTTCAGCTCCTGAAGCAGTTCCAGAATGTCCAGTTGATAGGCAATATCCAGATAGGTTGTGGGCTCGTCCAATAAAATCGTGTCCGTTTTTTGTGCCAAGGTCATGGCGATCCAGGCACGCTGACGCTGTCCGCCGGACAGACTGCCCACATCCATATGCCGAAGCGCAGTAAGCGACGCGGCCTCCAATGCCCAATCCACCGCCTGTTTGTCCTCCCTGGTAGAGCGTCCCAGCGCCTTTTGATAGGGATGACGGCCAAATCCTACCATATCCTCCACCGTAAGCCCTGCTGGCGTTACCGGAGACTGGGGAAGGATGGCCAGGCGGCGTGCAAGCTTTTTGGTGGGCATGGAGAACAAATCCACCCCGTCTATCATCACCTTGCCGGACTCCGGGTGGATAAACCGGCCGATCGTCTTTAAGAGCGTGGATTTTCCGCACCCGTTGGGGCCAAGCAAAACGGTGACCTTACCTGCGGGAATGTTAAGGGTGATATCATGCAGAATTCTCTGCCTGTCATAGCCGCCGCACAGGGCGGAAATCTGCAATTTCTCGTTCATGCAAGCTCCTTTTTTCGCTGTGTCAACAGCAGTATGATAAAGTAAGGTGCGCCTACCATAGAGGTTACAAGTCCGGTGGGCAGCATCGTGGGCTGAAAAACTGTACGGGCAATGGCATCCGACACCACCACTAAGATACCCCCTGTCAGCATGCTGCAAGGTATAAGGTTCTGATGCCGCCTTCCCACCAGCCTTCTGGCCAAATGAGGCGCCACCAGTCCTACAAAGCTCATACTGCCCACAGCAGAAACGCAAGCTGCAGAAACCGCCAGCGCAGTCAGCAGCATGAGCAGCTTTTCCCTGCGCAGATGAATCCCCAGCCCGATGGAAACCTCATCCCCGGAAGCAAAAATGTTCATTACGTTTGCTCTGAGCATCAACAGTACAAAGCCAGCCAGAATCCATGGCAGCAGACTGGTCACCATAGGCCATTCCGTGTTCCATATGCTTCCGGCCTGAAACGAGGCTACGAATTTGTATTGATCGGCATCCAAACTCAGAGCGAGGAATGTCGTGGCTGCGTTTAACCCCAACTGGAGGGCAATACCGTTGAGCACCATTTTTCCGGGATCCAATCCTTGCCCCTTCCGAACCGAAAAAGCATAGATCAAACCGCCTGCCAGCAGTGCCCCCAATAGTGCCAAGAAAGGCAGAGACATCACCGCGCCCATATCCAAAGTGCCAGCCAACGTCAGGAATACCACGACCACCAATCCAGCGCCTGCATTGATGCCCAAAATCCCCGGCTCAGCCAATGCGTTTCGGGTTAACGTCTGCATAACCATTCCGGCCAAAGCAAAGCCCATGCCCGCCAGCATGCCCAATACAATACGGGGCATACGGAACTCAAATAGAATCAGGTTTTCCTTTGATGATCCTCCGCCCAGAAAAATACGCAATAAATCGCCCGCTGTCATGGCGGTGTAGCCGGACCAGACTGCAACAAAAAAAGCCAGAGCAAGGATCAGCAGCAAACTGGCCAGCACCACAGCACTGCGGTATCTCATGTTTCTTCTCTTCATGGTTTATCCTACCCACCTTTCCGCCGAGTCTGCCGTGCAGACACCTTTGCAAGAAGACACCTGAATACACTGTATGGAGGGGCTATTTTCTTCGCGCATAAAAGAGAAAAACCGGTACGCCCACCAAAGCGATAAAGGTGCCCACAGGGTATTCCACCGGTGGATTAAAGCCTTTTGCCAATATATCCGAAAGCGTAAGCAGCACTGCACCGCTCAACGCGCTCAACGGAATGATCTTGCGATAGTCTGCTCCAACCAAAAACCGACAAAAATGAGCTGTCAAAATGCCAACAAAGGTAATGCTGCCAGCCAGAACAAAGGATACCCCTGACAGAAGCACAACCGCCAACGTGCCTAGACTCTTCACCAGCAGAATATTGACGCCCAACCCTTTGGCCACCTCCTCGGTAACGCTAAGCAAGGTAATCTTTCGGGATAGTGCAAATGCCAACACCAACCCTGCCAGAATAAAGGGGGCGCCTGTACACACCTGCTGCCAGGTTATCCCACCCAAGCTGCCAAGCGTCCAAAACATGACCGATTGGGCTTTTCCTGCTTTGAGGGCCAGTGCTTGCGAAAGCGCGGACAGAAAGGTGCTGACCATCGCTCCGGACAGCACCAGCTTGAGCGACATTTGATGTCCGGGTACCAGTGCGGAAATCAAATAGACCGTCCCGGCTCCGGCCAATGCCCCAAGAAAGCTGCCAAGCAGCAGACCCAGCTGGCTGTTTACGCCTAGCACGGACATGCACAGCGAAACCGCAAATCCGGCTCCTGAGCTTAGTCCCAGCAGGCCGGAATCCGCCATAGGATTCTGGGTCATTCCCTGCATGACCGCACCGGACACAGCCAGGGCTGCACCTACCAGCATGCCAGCCAGCAAACGTGGCAAACGCATATCGACTACGATCAGATGCATGGTATCAGAAGCATCAAAGGCCGTCAGTGCTTCCATAATCTCGTGCCAGCTATTTTTTGCCGCACCCGCATGCAGGGACAGAACGGCTATCACCATCAGCACCATCAGTCCCACTGCACTCGTCAAGGCTGCGCTTCTTTTTCGCATATGCTGCCTCCTTTCACCCGAAGTATATTGTTCTTTATATAACAAAAAAGAAACAGCGGCGTTGCTGCCGCCGTTTCTTAGCCAGAACAGAAAGAATCAACGATTCGTCAATGATTGTTCAGGCATTCTACCATGAAATTGATGGTATACAAGGTAGACAGCGCGCTGGTGGCATGTCCGCCGCCGTCCAGCATAAATACATGTCCATTCTGCACCGCCTTCAGCGATTGCCATACACTGGAAGAGGTCATGCCCTCGTAAATCGCGTCATCCCCATCAAACATGTTGACAAAAATGTAATCCGGGTTCATTTGGGCAATCGCCTCAACGGACACCTGCTGATAGGTGGTTTCAGTCGTGTAGCCCTCCGGCAGGGGAAGCTTCAACCCGCTCTCGCCATAAAGATCCTCTCGCCAGGTGCAGAAATAGCGATCCTCGCCCATCAAGGAAACCTGCATCACTGTTTTGCCTTCCAGCTTGGCGGCCAAATTGCCTTTTGCCTCATCCAAACGTGCCTCCACCTGGCTGATGACGCATTCTGCCCGGTTGCTCAGCCCCAGAAGTGCGCCCACCTGACGCATGCTTTCACGCCAATCCATTTTGGTGGCGTTGTCAAACACGGCCACATTGGCCAGCTTTTCATAATTGCCGATATCCAGATTGCTCACGTCCCATACCTGGGTCATGATGAGGTCGGGTTCGATCTCGGTCAGGAGCTCCAGATTGACCTCGGAACCACTGGCAAAGTCCGTAATTCCATCAAACTCATAGCCTTCAAAGGCATCCCAAGTCTGCAAATAATTGTCGCTTCCAGAGGCTGCTATCGGCTCTACACCCAGCAGCGTCAAGCTCTCCCACAAGGGCAAATAATCCACCGCTATGCGCTTGATGGGCTCAGAGATGGTTATTTCCCGTCCCGCCGCATCGGTATAGGTGTAAGGATATTCATTCTCACAGACATATTCCACGCAAACGGTCCTGTCGTTGATATCATCGGTCATCTTGGGTTCGGAAGCTGCCAAGGCCGTACAAGCCGAAAGGCACAGCGCCAGGCACAGCATCGCAACAATCAGTTTCTTCACAGCATAGTTCTCCTTATTATTGATTTTAATTAGATACGGCTAACTATTGAATATTATACACGCGCCACAGGCTCGCTGATCATGGACTTTTTCGCCATTCACATGGACTTTTCTAAAAGCATCTGTTGATATGACGGATGCAGGGAACGATTATTTGGCAAAGGAGAAGGTCAGCGTGGGATAACCGAAGGCTTCAATGGTCACGGTATATTGCTTGCCCGCTTCAAAGATCGGGGATTCACTGCCGTCCCGCGCCTTCACAACGCTGTCCGCCATCAGTTCCCCGTTTTCACCAAGCACCACAAAGCTGGTGCTGATGGTGCCGTGATGGCCCACAGGCTCCTGCTCCGTCGCTTTTTCTGTGCCTTCCGCCTGAATCAGCACATGCTCGATGTTCATGAGGTAATCCGCAATGGCACCCTCGCTCAGCACCACGGCCTGTCCGTCAAAGCTGATGTCCTCCGCGGTCAGGCCGCTGTCAATCACAAAGTAGGGGGCCTGTGCCGCAGCAGGGCCGCCTTCAAAGGCGGGAGAGCGGTAGATGCCGCTGGCGTCCACCACATTGACGTAATAGTAGCCAGGCTTCAAAACGGAAGGATCCTGGAAAGTCAGGATGGCCTTTCCATCCGCCATGCTCACGTTGTAGCTGTCCGCGGGGATGATTTCTTCCTCAGCGTTATAGACGCCGTAGCGGATGTCCAGCAGCTGCAGGTCAAAATCTGCAGGCAGCGCATTGCTCATCACGATCTGGCCGTCAGCAATGGATTCGACCGGAAGTACAGTGCTTTCATTGTCCAGGAACGTTTTGCCCGTCCGTCCTTCCAGTGCGTTGATGACCGCTTCCTGTGCAGCAGCGCAGGTCATGGTAGCACCGGAAACCGTGTCCACGCCGGGAATTTCCATCGCCTTTACTTCGTCCAGCGTTTTGCCCACGAAGGCATCCAGGATGCCGCCGCTTACGGCCACATCAAAATAGGCCTTGTTCTTGGTTGCCCAGAATTCCTCATTGCCCGCCTGCACGGAGCCGGTTGCGCCTGTTCCGTTATCCGTCACAGAGGTGATCACGCCGTTCTCGTCCACAGTCACCAGCACGCGGACATTATAGAACGGCGGATGGATGAAGGGAGCGGTGGAAGGATAATTGCGCTGATCCACATTGGCGTCGCCTTCCAGAGTATTGGCAACCACCGCAGACGCTTCGCTCTCTTCCTGCAATTCCACCAGATTTTCCTCGCAGAACAGGGCGATGACGTTTTTGATCATCTCTTCATCGGCATCGACCGCAAAGCCCGCCGCCAGCCAGTAGGCATAGGGACCTTCGGCATACTGAGTCAGCGCGTCGATATCGCTGCCATAACGGAATTCCAGATGATAGGTCGATTGGGGCGTGTCGGGCATCATGAAGAAGTAGCGGAACTCGCCTGCATCCTCATCGGTGGTCTCATACAGAAAACCGTCCATCATGCCGCCCAGGGACAGCGGGCTGACATAGACATATTCATGACTGAAAACCTCGCTGCCTTCCAGGGTACCGCTGATACGAACACCGTCGAAGGTGATCTGATCCACACCGCCAATAAACAAACAATCAAACTGAGTGCTGTCAGGAGCAGCAGTGTAGGCGGCGACGGCCTCCGGGCCATAAATCGTGCCGTTGCAAACCGACTTCAGCATTTCCGCAGCCATAGCTCCCATCTCCTCGCCCAGCGCAGCAACGCAGGGATCAAGCCACAGCGAGTCGTATTCAGGATTGGTAATGACGGGGAACAGCGGTTCATAGGTACCGCGCACAGCTTCCAGCAGCGCCGCCGCTTCAGCCGCGTCATCGTTCTGCTCCGCATTGCCGCAGGCACATACGCCCAGCAACAGACATATGGCAACCATCAGGGAAAAAATCTTCTTCATTGTTCAATCCTCCTTTACGCCAGCATTTCGCATGGCGCTTTGTATTTTGTCAGGCTCTCATCATCCGGCATGTTGTCTGTCAGGAACTGGCGGTCCCGCAGTTCCTCCGACATCTGCCGCAGCGATTGCGATGGTTTCCGTGTTGCCGGTGCTGCTGCAGTCGGGCACGGCAACCGCTTCCATGCAGTTTCCCTCCTTTGATTGATTTGGATTTGGTTTGTATGAAAACTGCCCGGGCCGAATTCTCAGACGGGACAGGTTCCATCTTTCATAACTGCATTGCAGAAGTAATCCATGGACAGAACAACTACAGGCTTGCCTTCTATGCAGTTATCCGCGTTCCCCGTGGAACAGCCGCATGCGCAAAAAATCCGGTAATCGCACGCATCCAGCAAATGACCTTGCAGCCGATTCCAGCAATACGCGCAAGGCATCGATTTTCGTTAGTATATGCTAACACGCGAGCATGCCTACAGATTAGACTCATCACTTTATGGAGAAGGTGAAAACAGCCTGCAAACGGTGCAAATTCACCTGGGCGTGCTGCTCTCAGCTGGCGAACTTGTAACGAAATATCTCGCCTCACCAGTAAGGCCATTGATTACGATAGCAGTCGGAGGGTATACGTTCCTTCGACTCCCTCCCCCAGTCAGCTTTGACACAAGAAAGCGGGCTATGCCCGCATCAACCCCCCCCCCCCCCCCCCC
>ERZ772883.2861-NODE-2861-length-10084-cov-3.493668_pt1 | contig 10084 bp, 10 predicted proteins | sample MGYA00580575_ERZ772883 | MGnify/ENA primary metagenome ERZ772883 (study PRJEB29015, sample SAMEA2737666) | human gut metagenome | biome: human gut; feature: human-associated habitat; material: faeces | place: China | collected 2012 ...
TGTTTTTTATTTTTGTCATAAAACCACCTCAAATAATTAAAATAAATAATCATGATTATTTATTAATTATATATTATTAAGTTCTAAATGTCAACTATTTCCAAAAAATATGTTGAAATAATGCTGAAATTGGTATGGTATATTCTTATCTCAAATCGAAATACTAAAAAAGGTGATTTAATGATACGCAAGGTTTATGTTGAAGTTACCGCAAAATTTGATGTTGACGGTAATATCACACCGTTGTCTGTTACATGGGAAGACGGTACGGTTTATACAATTGACAAGGTTGTTGACAAAAGAAGAGCTGCAAGCTTAAAGGCAGGCGGCATCGGTATGCGGTATACCTGCAGGATTCTCGGTCAGGAATCATATTTGTTTTATGAAGAACCAAAGTGGTTTGTGGAGGCTAAGAGATAATGTGCGGAAGATACAGTCTGTTTTTTGATGACGAATATGATCATGAAATATCTGAAATGATGAAGCTAATCAAAAGCAAATACGGTCAAATGGCTGTAAAATCAGGCGAAATCTTTCCGACAAACACAGCTCCGGTTTTAATTGAGCAAAACTCAACTGTTACTCCTGTTCCGTACAAATGGGGTTTTCCTAATTTCAGAAACAAAGGCGTTATTATTAATGCAAGAGCTGAAACAGCAGAGGAAAAGAAAACTTTTAAAGACAGCTTATTAAATCGCAGATGCGTTATACCCAGCACAGGCTTTTATGAATGGGACAAATCAAAACAAAAATATCTGTTTAATCTTCCTGAAAGCAGAATACTTTATATGGCAGGTTTCTATAATTTTTTCAAAGACGAACCGAGATTTATTATTCTAACCACATCTGCAAATTCATCTGTAAGCAGTATTCATCACAGAATGCCTGTCGTACTTGAAAAACAGCAGATAGAAGATTGGATAACAGATACAGACAAAGCTGTTTCTATTCTTCACAATATCCCTCCTTCCCTTATACACACTTCAGTTAATTAAAAGATAAATATATTATTCTTCTCTCTGTAATATATATATTCTATTTTCTACTTAACTTTCCCGTGTCACAGTGACGCAGGGCCTATTGCGCTTACACTAATACAGCTCTTGGTTTTGAAGATGTTCCTCTTTGAGACCGAGAGCTTGTTTTTTCTGCTGTATAATACGCCTTAGCTTTCTGTCGGCAGACATTCTGTTTGACTTGTATTTCCGGTTATAGTCATCGGCTATGCACCTGCTTAAATTTACAAACAGACCGAATATTGTATTGGCTACTACAGCATTTTCAAAGCTATGAATATTATCAAGCATATTCTGTGCATACTCATTCCCCTGTTCCGCCGATAGCTCAAGCCATTCCAACGCTTTTTCTTTATCCTTTTGAATATCGTCTGTACCGTATAAATATAATCTGCCTAATAAAAAAGACGCCCAATTATTGTCCTCGGCTGATGATTCTAAGAGACTTACAGCCTTTTCTGAATCGTAGTACGGATTATTATCCAACATGATTTTTGCCAGAGAATATTCGGCATACGGCTTTATTTCTTCATACTTCAAGACTTTTTCAAAATACTCCACTGCTTTATCAAGACTGTATTTTTCTTTTTCGAGATACAGTTTACCAAGTGAATAATAAGCATATCGATTTTCTTTCTGAGAGGCTTTCAGAAAATACTTTTCAGCCATATTCAAATCCTTGTACACTATCTCTCCTTTAAAATATATTTTCCCAAGCTTGTAACAGGAAAGCGTATCTCCGCTGTCCGCACATTCTGTGAGCATTTCAAGTCCCTTTTCAATGTCCAGTTCCAAGTATTCTCCTGATAAATATTCAAGCGCCAATGTCCTCTTTGCATTTGTATTATTCATTTCAGCAGAACGCATGAAATAATTAATCGCCTTATCCATATCAATATCAGTACCCAGACCGTTTTTGTACATAGTTCCCATTTTATAAAATAAATTATCATCAGCTTGATCCTTACTTTCAAGTTCAAGAAAACCTGATAATGCGTTTTTGTAATATCTTTGAGCGTTTTCTTCACTTTGACTTACATATTCACCCTTATTGTACATTTGTGCAATGGAGTAAGAAGCGTAAGGCTGTCCTTGTTCAGCTGATTTCATATACCATTGAAACGCCTGTGACAAGTCCTTATCTGTTCCGTTTCCGTAGTAATACAGATTGCCCAGACTGTACTGAGCGAATTTATTACCCTCCTTTGCTGATTTTAAAAACCATTCAAACGCTTTTTCATAGTCCTGTTGTATACCTAAACCATAGCAATGCATTTTGCCTATGCGATACCATACATAAGACCTCATATCAACAGGCTTTTGATAATCGGATTCATAGGGAAATACAAAATCCGCATTGGGTTCTATCTCTGTAAATCCATTTAAAGCCTCTCTGTAATATTCAAATGATTTTTCTTCATTCTTTGAACCAAGCTTTTCTGTGGAGTGCAGCTTTCCTAAGTCATGTATTGCAAGCACATTCCCCGAATCAGCTTCGGCTATTAAAAGCTGTTCGGCTCTCTCATAATCTTTCTTCTCAGATTTCTTATTGTAAATAATTTTACAGGCTTCTTTGTATGTAGTACTCCATTTGATATAGTAATGGCTGTCTAATTTAAATTCTACAGTATTAAACTCTATAGTATTATCACTCCAATTGAAATCGCCTACAATATCATCGATTGGAGGAGGAATATCTTCATCGGGTATGATCTCGATTGGTTCGGGTTGTATGTAATCAACAAATCCAGTCAATGCATCCGTATTCAGAACCTGACCTATTATACTGTTCCTTACCGAATGGAAAACCTTATTTTCATACAGCGGTGGGAATTCTTTTTCTTTCTGTGTATAGGTTTTGTACTTCTGTCTTTCAAGCTCACACCATTTCTCATACAGAGACTGAATGCTTTTGTCCTTTGAAAGTTCTTTAAAAATTACATCGACTGTTTCTTTTACTTCGGGAGGAAGATATCCGTATACCTTTTTGCCTTTGCAGTTTTTTAACTGCATATGTAAAACTTTTATCAGCTTCTCAAGTTCTGTATTTTCAAAATCTCCCTCAGTAATTTCTTTCAGTAAATTTTCAACATACATTTTCGACTCTGCTTTCAATTCATCACGCCTGATCGTCTGCTCCTGATATATCGACTGCAGATCGTCATGAAATATATCGTTTGCAAACACTGAACGGATTTTATCTATTCCCTGATTAGTCAAAAATCCCTGTTTTACATTTGTAGAATATACAAGCAGATGAATATGCGGATGGTGCGTTGTGTCATGGAAAGCGGCATACCATTTCAGATTACATAACGGGATACGCTGTGCTTCTGATATATCCGAGATATGTCTTTTCACTAAGTCACGCCACCTATCTGAATTATCATAACCCAGACGAACCGCATCCTCTCGTCTGAGCGACACAACATGGCTCCAGATATTTCCCGGATGATTTGCAATCTCATTTGCCGCCTGATTTAAAATTATAGGTTCGTCCTTATCGTTGAATAAACCGTGGGAACCTCTTTTTTCAACTCCCGGACGCATTGCCATGTAACCTACAAAGTTCTGACGGTTACCTATCACATCTGCATTGCGTTCTATTATTGCCGATATCAATTCACTTGCATTTTCAACTGTTGAGTTATTTTTAAAATCCTCATATTCCAAATACTTTTTTGCTTCGGGAAAATTTTTAAGCAAATCAGAGAGAAGTTCCTGCTGTTTCTCTGTTGCAGGAGCTTCTCTTTCAATCATATTCTGTTCACGGATTTCCACTGTTTCACGAGTCGCAATGTATCTTGTATAGTTTTTTCTTTTGGTTTCAGTTCCGCTTTTTAAATATCGGCTTGTTACTATTATCTGTGACATTACTCATCGCTCCTCTGATACCGAACTGCTTTTTCAAAATTAATTATACCGTTGATACGCTTGACCTCATCAACACACATGATTCTAAGCTTTTGGAGGGTATCGTCATCTATTTCATTAATAGCCGCAACCATATGAGTCAATGCTCCCACTTCAACCGCTACCTTAAATAAAGCTCTAGATAATTTCTGCTCGCTTCCTTTCACTATCCCCTCTGTTATTGAAGCAAGCTGAGGTGCAATGAATTCTGTTGCCGTACTTTCCTTATTGAGAAGATAACCGCAGTAAAATCTAATTGCTTTTTCAATAAATTCAGAGCGTGACTTACAGTTATCATGCTCAAAAAGCGTGTCAACTATCTCCAATGTTTCAGGAAATATCTTAAGACCGAATCTTTGCTTTTTAACATCCGAGTCGACTGCCGAAACCTCTGTAATTTCTGCTTTTTCTTCTGTATTTTTAATATTATCCGACCGCAATTTTCAAAACCTCCTATCTATGCGACTGCTTATTAAAGCTTATAAATCTTCGCAAATTCGGCGAGCTTTGCTCGACGATGTGAATGTTTGGTCGCCCCAAAGCGACCAAACTTTAACCGGCAAACAAAAAAAGGTTCGATTTCCATCAAACCTATCCTCTATTCGCTTTCTCAAACTCTGCGACAAATGCCCGAAATTTGCCCCGACAAACCTATGGGATAAACTACCCCACCTACCTTGTAAAAGCCTCACAAAAGGCATTGTCGTGCGACACAGGGCAAGTTAGTCGGTATCCCGACAGGGCAATTATTGTCAGTTATTAATCAGACTGATTATTCAATTCATCATGAGCATTATTTTTCGATTTCCTTGCAGGCTTTTTCGCAGTTGTCATTTCAATAAACTCCCTGACATTTGACGGTACATTTTTCTGATACAATGTTTCTATACATTTATCAAGTTCCTCTGTCAGCTTCAGATTTTTCTGTCCTAAATACATTTCAAGCGCTGAGAGCTTTTCACTCTCGACGTTTACTGTTACTGATTTTTTCATATGCCCATCTCCATTTCCATATTAAAATCCTGTGATTCATCTTCCGATATTTCTTCCTCACATTCCTCTGCAATCTCCTGTTCCTTCTGTAATGTGATTGCTGAATACAAGTCCTGATCCTTTCCGTATATTACTCCATAGGAAGTTGAAATCGTTCCCTTGCATTTTAAAATTTTACTTCCGAAATCATATAAATCTATATCTTCAAGTACAGATAAATTAAAATCAGCCGGCAGATTTCTTGATAAATATTCCTTTCCAAATATACTTTCATGCCTGACATTCATATCAAAACCATATTCATCAAGACAGTTTATACACTTAACAGTGTCGGAAATTTCCTTGAATTCCTGACTCTCCATTACAGCTTTCAGCTTTATAAAATCATAGTCAGACAGCCCCGACAGTTTTTCTGCAAGCAAATTCAGTTCATTTATCCTGTCCATATCACCAAACTGCTCATCGGTGATCATCGGCAAAGCTGACTGAAAATCATAATAAACCATATCTTCGATCCTGTCTGTCCCAAAGGATTTTGAAAATTCATCAAGCTGTTCTCTGTCACAAGGAAGTGAGATCCATTGTGCAAGCTTATCTGTAGGTTCTTCATCAATAGGCGACGGTGCAGTCAGCAGACGGAAAAAACATTTTTCACCCTCGCCGATTTCAATATTGATGTCCGGTTTTTCATATACAGACGGCACACAATAATAACCGTCAATAAACATACCGCAGTCACGCTCCTGCATAAGCCTGCCGATTTTCTCACGATCAATAAAGTCTATGTACTCATCGGGAAGCTCCTTCAGTTCTTCAACCATATCATTTTCTATCATAGCTTTACCCAATTCTTCTAATGAAGAACATCGATATACAGGAACACTGTCCAATCCATAAGTCATCAATAACAAATCTTCAAAACTGCTTTCAGGATAAGCTGATAATAGACTTTTTAATGCCGCACAGTTAGGCTCATCAAGCTTTTCATATCTTTCCGCAAACAGATTGATCTTGTATATATCAGCAGAAAATTCTTGTTCGCAAAGGTTTTGGGGCAATTTCATATTATCATATTTTGAAATTTTAAACAGAACTTTTGAATCATTTTCCGTAATTTTAATCTGATCCAATGTATCCTGCAATTCAAAAACCGTCATAGGAAAATCCTTTATATAAACAGTATATTTGCCGTCTTTTAAATATATTTTCATTACTTCTTCTCCTTTTCCTCAACATAACTGATGTACGGAATCTGCAACCAATGCGTCCACTCACGTCCTGCAAGTTTAGTACGGGTAACGCCTCTCAGCGTATTCATGGCTTCAATAACTTCACCGTTTCCGATATAGATACCGATATGTCCATCGCTCCAAACAGCAAGTCCGGGAACTTCCGGTATGGTGTCTATCGTACCTTTAACCTTTGCATTTTCAAACATTCCGTTTGCTCCCACATCTGCCATACCATTAGAACCAACCGTTATCTTACCTGATTTACTGTCATACCAGCCGTATCCTTTAATCAATCCAACGCAGTCCGCCGTCCTCTTGCCAAGCCAGTTTGAACGGATAAAGTCCATATAGCTTGTCACTTCTCCCCCAAACACTGAAGCTCTATCCTGAAGTATTGATTCGGTAAGAACATTTCCGTATGTACCATAGACATATCCCCAGCCGTTTTCGTGAGCCTGAATTGCCCATTGGACAAGTCCCAGATTATTTTTCTTCTTTTTGTCATATTCATCAAACTGAATTTCATTATTAAAATTCTTTTCTTCTCCGTACTCTATCCACGGTATTTCAAACCACGCTTTCCATGATGAATTTTTTACAGACTCTTTTACCATCCCGTCTGTAACAGATTTCGCATATACCACATTACCTCCGCCGATATATATTCCAATGATATCTCCGTTTATAACAGCAGTACCGACTGTATCGGGAAGTTTATCCATACTTCCTTTGACTGATGCAGAGTTATACAGCTCTTGTACAGTCATATCGGAAATCGAATAATTATCCTTTGATATCGTTCTGCTTTTGCTGTCATACCACAGATATGATCTCAGTAAGTTATAGTTATCTGTCGTTCTTCGGCTTTGCCATTTATCACATTCCTCTGTGATATCCTTTGAGTATTTTTCTTTCAGAGCCTTATATTTTTCTTCTGTCAGAACATTTCCGTCTGTATAAGGAACATATCCCCACTGTGTTGTATATGCGTTTTCTGCCCACCTCGCTAAGTCAATGTTGTTTTTCACATCAAGATTTAAAAACAGATTGCTGTCAATACTGACATTTGCAATCACAGAATATGACCTCATAAATTCTTCATAGCTGATTTTCAGTCCGTACTTCTTATTCAAATTTTCAATTAGCTTTTTATTATCCTTCTCCTTAAAACAGGCACAGTAATCCTTAAAAAAATTCTCACTCTTTGAAACATTTTCAAAATAGGTGAGGTAAATCATCTGTGCTTTTACGGTCTGCGTTTTAAGACCGAGCTTTGACAGCTCATCTGCAATTGCTTTACCGTCCGATTCCATTTGTGAAAGCTGAGATTTCTGCTCAGCGCTCAGATTTTGAACATATGCAGAATAATCTATATTCTGCGTTTGAGCTGATGAAAGCTGATTTCCTATTGCAAGCAAAACCATCACTGGAAGCAAGGCTATGGCTATGACAATCCCTATTATTAAGCCCACTGCTTTCCATGTCCGCTTATCCTTTGCCAATATCACCGCTGCCTTTTTGGCTATTGCTCCTGCCGTTATACTCATTGCTTTTCCTCCTCAAACAAAAAACTGACTGTTTTTCAACAGTCAGTTTTTGATCATTTTATTATCTAAAAAATATTTCTGCCATAAAGAGTCAGCGCATTTGCGGCTCTTTCTGCTTTCTACATTGTCATGTCAAAAGATAATTCTTCAGTTTCTTCCTCTGTTTCTTCATAATTCTGATTCATAGCCAAAACAAGCTTTTCATGTATTTCCTCGTAGAGCAATTTGGCTGTATCATATTTTTTCTGAGAAAATGTAATATACGGATCGTATCTGCTTTTTGATTTTCAAAGCGTAAGAGAATCCGCAATGTGTTCCAGATTATCAGAAAACGTCTCACCCAGTTTCTTGCAATGCTCTGCCAGCTTATCAATATCATGCGTAAAGGCAGGAGATTCTCCATTGTACAAGATGATTGCTTTTAATGACTTTTCTACAGCTTGCTGTAAGTGATACAACGCTGTTCTGACTGCAATCCATTGCCTTGCAAGCCTGATAGTCATGCTCTGAAAGCTTGATCATATCAGCAAATCCGGCGGTCATATACATCCACTCCTTTTGTTTTAATCTCGTTTAACAGTAGCTGATTTTTTATACCATTCAAATGAATAATATCCGCATCAACGCAAACTGCTCTTCTGATCGGTCGAATGATCTGTATAAATTCATCCTCATCTGTGATATCAGGAGCATCGACTGCAATATCAAGGTCACTGCCTATACCACAGTTCATTGTTACTGCGCTTCCGAATATGGTAATGCGCCGAATACAATCAATGTTTTTTGTTGCCTCGATCACTTTCTGCACCTCTTTTTGCATAGACGGAAAAATATATTTTAACGTGTCTGCGCCATCACATCGTTTTGGAAACACATACATTACGCTCACCTCATTTTATTTTTCAATACATTTGAATTTGGGTAACAATATTCTTCGTCCCATTCATAATCGTAAAAATACTGATCCGGCATTCATTACATCCTATCTGCATATACAGTATGCTTTTCTATTAAAAATCGAATAATATCTTCAAATTTTGAAGGTTCATTTAGATAATCCTTCATACGTTTTATATCCGCTTCAGTCAAAGGCATTCCCTCTATATTCATCGTTCCGTTTACTTCATCAATAAGCTGCTTGTTTGTTTTCATAAAACCTCCTCCTTATTGATATTATTATACCATATTTTCCACACATAATCAAGCAGATCATTTATCTTCCTCCTGCCTTACCGAACAGCTTAGCCTTATAATCGGAAGCTATTACCTGCAACAGATATCTCTCGTTTCCGCAGCGATACAAACACGAACCCCTTGCAGGATATTTAACTAAATCATACTCTGACATTTCTAACTGCAGTGTGTCAATAAACGCCTGTACCTCAATATTTCCGGGATTAAAATAGAACTGATGCGTTGGAATTGAAAACAGCGGCTTTGTAAATTCCTTAATTTCAGGCAGCAGAAAATCCTCGATATTTTGTGAGGCTATCACTATCGAGGACTCTTTTTTACGAACACGTTTCATGGCGTTTCTTATATATTCAATAGCAGTCAGATTGCTTAAAAAGAGGTAAAGCTCGTCTATTGCCGCAACGGTATTGCCTCTGCTCAGCAGCTGATTACTCATATAGCTGAGAATGTTAAACAGCAAAGTATCTTTCAACTTCTTGTTTGTGTCCATTAAGCCTTTCACACCGAAACATAAAAACTCACTGTCCTTTATATTCGTATGACTGTTAAAATATTTGCTTTCCGCTCCTTTGCACATGGAGTGCAGTCCCAGACAGATGTTCTGTAAATTTTCTTCTGTGTACAGGTGCTTTTTTTCATGATCGAATATCATATATTCCTTTTCAATGAGGTTATACAGATCCTCCATAACAGGATAGTCTGTGGCTTTCAGCTTATCAAGATCGGTAAGTTCATCTACATCAAATCTCGCATACAGCTTCATTAACATAATTTCAATTGTATCAATCTCTGCATCGGTAAAATCCTTATAGGTTCTGAAAAAGTCCTTGAGATATGAGATGTGCTGACTTAACCTTGTTACTTTTCTGAAAGTTTCAGGCTCATTATCCCCCTTTTGTGCTTCGCCGAAGCTTTTCGGCTCTAACGGATTTATCATATATTCTCCCGACATAAGATCAAGGTATGTACCACCTAAGTTATTGGTCAAGTCCTCATACTCTGCTTCGGGATCAAGGCAAATTATTGATTTCCCCGACTCCCTCATATTTGTCAGCACAAGCTTCATAAGATACGACTTACCCTGTCCGCTGTTTCCTAGAATAAGAACATTGGCATTGGTCTTGTCATCGCTTCTCTTATCAAAATCTACAAGAATATTCGTGCCGAATTTATCTCGTCCGATATAAAA
>ERZ772883.2864-NODE-2864-length-10076-cov-36.194691_pt1 | contig 10076 bp, 7 predicted proteins | sample MGYA00580575_ERZ772883 | MGnify/ENA primary metagenome ERZ772883 (study PRJEB29015, sample SAMEA2737666) | human gut metagenome | biome: human gut; feature: human-associated habitat; material: faeces | place: China | collected 2012 ...
TCGGAATTACTGTCTTGTTTGCGTTGTTTTTGTTCTGTATCGTTTTCAAGGTTCGTACCGGTCTCGCAAGCGGCTTTGAGGCGGCTCGCGCAACCAGCTTTGTTATCTTAACACAATTTCTGTCCTGCGTCAACCCTTTTTTCTTTTGTTTTTGGGCTTTTTTCAAGACTTTTTAGAAAGACGAACGAATATGCCTGATTTAGCAGTCCATTGTTCGTCGCTTTTGGGCGAACCTTTTCCGTCCATCATTTGCCTTTTGTCCGCCAAAAGAGTAGGGGCATCCGCAGCCTTTCTCTGCCACGGATGCCCGATCCGCTCATTATCGCCAAGAAATGTGGCTGCCGCGGTCGTCCTTTTTCACAATCAGCTGATTTTCAATCTCGTCCTTCAGCTCCGAAACGTGCGAAATGATGCCAATCTGCCGTTGCTTGCCCGCCATTTCCTTCAATATATTCACTGCCTCGTTGCGCGCGTTGTCGCTCAGCGAGCCAAAGCCCTCGTCGATGAACATCACATCCAGATGAATCGCCGCCGTCGCCGCCTGAATCTGGTCAGCCATGCCGAGCGCCAGCGACAGCGCCGCCATAAACGACTCGCCGCCGGACAGCGTGTTGACGGAGCGCGTCTTGCCCGTCACGATGGAATACACTTCCAAGTCTAACCCCTTGTTTTTGCCCTCGCCCGCGTCCTCAACGTTAATTAGCTTCAGTTCAAACTGCCCGTTCGACATATCGCGGAAGCGCCGGTTCGCGTCGCACAGAATTTTTTCCATATAACTGCGCTGCACGAACGTCTCCAGATTCATCCGGTTGCCGCTTTCGGTGCCCGCCATCACGTCCGAAAGGTGCTGCGCGGTGTTCGCTGCCTTGCACGCCTCCGCCAGCGGTTCGCGTCCATTGCGCAGGTCTTTCAGCACATTTGCATTGCCCGAATGTAGGTTTTCCGCGGCTTTCAGCGCTGCTGATGCCTTTTCCCATGCTGCTTTTGCCGCCTCAAACGCCGCATTCAGCTGCTCCATGTTCGGCTTTTTCTGCTCGGCAATGGCGTTCTGCGCCGTCTTACGCTTTTCCTCTGCTGCGGTTTTTTTCTCCTTAAACGCTTCGACTTTCTCCTGTAAGCTGTCAGCTATTTTCACATCAGGATAGGTTTCCGCCAGCTGCCGCCACTGCGCTTCATCCAGCGACTTTTCCGCCATCGTCTGCTGATACTGCTGGTTAAATTCTTCCGCATTCGCCTGTTTCTGTGGCATTTCCTCGTTCAGCCGCCGAATCTGCGTTTCGCAGTCCGTTTCCTCTTTCTGCGCCTGACGTTCTTTTTCCGCAGCCTGACTTGCCGCCGCTTCCGCCTTTTGCTTTGCTTCCTGCGCCTGTGTGCGCTGTGCCACCGCGTCCTCGCGCGTGCGATACGGGCTGGCGGAAAGTTCTTCCTGATGGAGCTTCCACGTTTTTTCTGCCGCTGCTTTTTCTGCTGCGGTGGATTTTGCCGTCTCCTGCGCGGTGGATGCTGCCTTTTCCAGCTTTTCGCGCTCTGCTTTCGCGCCGTCGAGATTCTCCCGCACTTTCTTCAGTGCGTCCACCTTCGCCTGAACCGACTTCGACGCGCTTTGCAGTTCCGGCAGCCACGCCGTCAGCATTGCCTCCACATCCGCCGCCGTCGCCAACGGCACATTTTCGCGGATGTTCGTCGCGTTCTCTACCAGCTTTTTTTCCGCTTCTTCAGCAGCTTTTTGCCGCTCTGTCAGCTTGACCTGCGCCGATTCCGATTCTTTTGCTTTCTCTTCCTGCGCTTTCGCCGCGTCATCCGCCGCCTTACGCCGCCGCTCCAGCTGCTCGCGGTTCAGCTGCTGATTTTCCTGCGTCAGCTGGCACGGCGCGGGATGTTCCAGCGCGCCGCAGACCGGGCAAGGCTTTCCGGACACAAGTTCACGCGCCAGCAAGCCCGCCTGCGCATTCAGGAACGCCAGCCGATAATCATCATATTCATTCTGTGCCCGCTGATATTTTTGCGTTGTGCTGGCATACGCATCCTTCGCCGCCGCTGCTTGCCTTGCTTTCTCCTGCACGTCTTTCTGGTTGCCGTGCAAGTCCTCCAGCGATTTCTTCAGGTCGCGATACTGCTGATTCTGCTGCTTGCAGACCTCATAAGCGGCTTCTGCGCCCTGTAATTCCGCTTCCTGCGTCCGCCACGCGTCTTCCTGATTCTTGAAATCATCCAGTGCTTTCTTGGCTGATTCCGCATCCGTCTTCGCCTTCGTATCCGCTTCTTCCGCCTGACGCAGCGCCTTTTCCGCTTCATCCAGCGCATCAAAGGTTTTCAGCGCCTTTTCGACCTTTGTTTCAACCTCCGCGCAGTGCGTTGTTGCCGCATCCTTCGTCTTTTCCATCTGCTGATAGCACGCTTTCGCATCCTCCGCCGTCTGCTTCAGCTGCGGAAGTTCCTGCTGCTTCGCTGCCAATTCCCGCTGTGCATCCGTCAATGCCTTCTGTGCATCCTTCATGCGCTGATACTTCGGTTCGATTGCCCACGCATCGCGGATTTTGCCAATCAGCCCGCGCTTTTTCTCGATTTCATCCGCCTGTGCCGCGCATTCTTGCAGTGTCTTTTTCGCATCCTCCAGTTCCTTAAAACGCTGCATCAGCGGCTGTGCGGCTTCGATGCGCTTCATGCACTCGTCGCGGTCGTTCTGCGCCGCCGTCTGCTGCTTCGCCAATTCGCCCTGCTGCAGCTGCAAGCGCGCACACACGGCGGACAGCACCTCCGCCAGCGTATCCACCTGTTCGGGCTGCAATTCTTTTGCAGTGATAACCGTGCCTTTCGCCGCTTCCAGCGCCTGCGCATCTTCCTCCGGCAGTCCTTCCGTTACCGCATTTCCCGCAATCAATGACAGCTTCGCCCGCTGGGTCTGTGCCGCTTTATTCTTTTCCCGCGCCAGGTCTTTCAGTTTTCCCGTCAAGTCATCATAATATCTCGTTTTCAGCAAATCGCGCAGGAGTTTCGTCTTTTTGTCGCTATTCGCGCGCAGGAAGTCCATAAATTCGCCCTGCGCAATCATCACCACTTTGCGGAACTGGTCTGCCGTCAAGCCCACAATCTCTTCGATTTTCCGGTTCGTTTCCGACAGCTTGCCCGGATACTGCGAGCCGTCCGGCATCAGCAGCTCCGCCGTCTCGCCCTCTTCCTGCTGCTTTGCACCTGTTCGCTTGGCGGGGCGGATGTGCCGCGGCGTGCGCGTAATCTTGTACGTTTCCTCCTGCCCGTGCTGATGCGCCGTAAAGACAAGCGACACAAGCGGCTTGTCATTCCGCACGTCCACAAACTGGCTCAGCAGCTCGTTTTCCTTGCCGCTGCCGTTTGTGCTCACTTCGCCGTAGAGCGCGAACATCATTGCATCGAAAATGGTGGATTTGCCCGACCCCGTGTCGCCGCTGATGAGGAAAAAATCGCCGCCCTTTTGGAAGTCAATCTCCGTTTTTTCGCCGTAAGAGCCAAAGGCCTGCATCGTCAAAAGAATCGGTTTCATGCGTTTTCCTCCTTCATGGCGTTCATGACCTCCGTCAGCAGCGCCTTTTCCTCGGCGTTCAGCCGCTCGCCCGCAAATTGCAGACACAGCTCGTAGGGGGAGAGCGTTTCCGTGCGCTCCTGCAGAGCTGCCAGCTCCACCGTTTCCTCGCGCTCGCGCCGAAGCTCCAGCAGATTCGGATACCTCTCCCGCAGCAGTTCGCGCAGACCCACCATCTCCGTCGCCTCCGCGCCTATCACGCAGATGGACACGAAATCCTCGCTCGCGCCGGACAGCAGCGCTTCCCGCGTCGCGCGCAGCTTCCGCACCTGATGGACGGGGTGCAGCGGCAAAACCGTCGTCCGCACGTCGCCTTTCGCGCCCATTTCCACCATCAAGATGCCCTTCTGCTGATTTTCCTCGCTGAGGGAGTAGGGCATCGGCGTGCCGCAGTAACGCAGCGTTTCACTGCCAACCTTCATCGGCTTGTGGATGTGCCCCAGCGCAGCATAGTCAAAATCCGCAATCAGCGACGCGGGAATCGCATCCACATTGCCGACCTGCTTCACCTCGTTCTCCGCGCGCTCGATGTTCTCCGCGTCGCCGCCATCGGGCAGGAAGAACTGATGGCTGACCAGCACGTTCCGCTCGTCAGGGTTCAGCGGCGACAGCGCCAGCAGACGCGAAAATGCTTCGGGATAGCTCAAATTGTCGCTGTTCTCTTTCGTCCCGGTCACAAGGCGCACCATGCCCGGCCGCACGAACGGCAGCAGGTAGAAATTCACCGCACCGAAATCGTCCGTCAGGGTGACGCGCTCGATGGTTTCGCCCTTCTGCATGGGCGGATTGCCAATCATGTGGATGCCGCGATCAGACAGTTCGCTGCGGAAGACATCGAGCCGCTGCGCGCTGTCGTGGTTGCCGGAAATCAGCATGATTTCGCCGTTCGGGAGCGCCGCACGGAGCTGCGTCATGAAGTCGTCAAACAGCGCAACCGCTTCGACAGGCGGCACGGAACGATCGTAAATATCTCCCGCGAAAACAACGGCGTCGGGCTGATACTGCCGGGTCAGCGCGACGATTTCATCAAGAATTGCCTTCTGATCTTTCAGCAGGTCATGCTCGTAGAGTTTGATGCCCAGATGGAGGTCGGATAGGTGGAAAAAGCGCATAGACTGCCTCCTTTTGAAATTACGAATTTCTGCTGACGGCGTGTAATTCACCATTTTTCGTGCTTGTCAGCATCTTTTTTTGTTTCCATTATACAACAATACAGGAATTTGTCAACTTCGTTTTCCGTTTTGCTTTTCGTACATGAAAAAGGGCTGTGAAAGAACGGTTTGTCCTTCCGCAGCCTCTTGCGCAATTATACTATTTTCAGATAAAGCAGTATGATTAGTCACCGAACGAGATGCCGATATTCCGGGCAGTCGTAATCATCGTGTTGTCCGGGGGAACCAGCTTCGGCACGCCGGCAATGTCGGACAGCTTGTTGTGGGTGATTTCGTTGCCCTTCAGTGCCACGGTTACGCCGTACACGCCGTCGCGGATAAGTTCCGCCGCGTGCACGCCAAACTGCGTGGACAGCACGCGGTCGTAGGCGTTCGGGCTGCCGCCGCGCTGGATGTGACCCGGCACAACCGCACGCGCTTCCACGCCCACGAGGTCGCGGAGCTGCTGCGCCACATACGCGCTGGAGGAGAAATGTTCCGCCGCGCGCTTGGCTTCGCGTTCCTTCTTGCCCATCTTCGCTTCTTCGGGGGTCATTGCGCCCTCCGCCACGGCGATAATCGTGAAGCCCTTGTTGCTCTTGGCGCGGCTCTCGACGACCTTGGCAACCTTTTCAATTTTATAGGGGATTTCGGGAATCAGGATGGCATCCGCGCCGCCCGCCACGCCGGAATACAGCGTCAGCCAGCCCGCCTTGTTGCCCATGATTTCCACCACCATGCAGCGCCCGTGCGACGCCGCCGTGGTGTGGATGCGGTCGATGACCTCCGTCGCAATGTCCATCGCTGTGTGGAAGCCAAACGTGAAGTCCGTGCCATAGAGGTCGTTGTCAATCGTTTTGGGCAGACCGATGACGTTCAGCCCTTCCTTGGAAAGGAGGTTCGCCGTCTTGTGCGTGCCATTGCCGCCGAGGGTGACAAGGCAGTCAAGTTTCAAATCCTTGTAGGTCTTTTTCATCGCGGCAACCTTGTCCACGTTGTCTTCGCCAATCTTGCGCATATCGCGGAAGGGCGTGCGCGCCGTGCCAAGAATCGTGCCGCCAAGGGTCAGGATGCCGGAGAACTGGCTGCGCTTCATCTCCTGATAGTCGCCCGTGATGAGACCCCGATAGCCGTCGTGGATGCCGACAATCTCCGCGTCAAACAATTCATACGCCGCGCGGGTCACGCCGCGGATTGCCGCGTTCAAGCCGGGGCAGTCGCCGCCGCTGGTCAGAATACCGATTCTTCTTTTCATTGCCAAACCTGACCTCCTCTTGATTTTTGCTGGATTCAAGCGTATTATAACATGGTTGCAGGCAAATTTCCACCGTCATTTTGACGAAATTGCCCGTTCTGTGCCTGGTTGCGGCGTTTTTCTCCATCCATCACGCCGAAAAAGGAGGATTTTGCCCATGTCGAACAAAGCGCGCGTCCTCAATCACCTGCAGGTGCTTAGCATTCCCTGCGAAGTTTACGAGCATCCCGCGGTTTTCACCATGGAGGAGTGCCTTGCGCTGCCCTACGCCGCGCCGGATGTCACCTTCTGCAAGAACATTCTCTTGTGCAACCGCCAGCAGACGGCGTTCTATCTGTATGTGACCCTGCCGGACAAACCCTTCCGCACGGCGGACACAAGCAAGCTGCTGCATTCCTCGCGGTTGTCGTTTGCGCCATCGGAATGTCTGCCGACGATGCTGGGGCTGGAATCAGGGAGCTTGTCGCCGCTGGGTCTGTGGTTTGACGAGAAGAAGCGGATTCAGCTGGTCTTTGACCATGATGTGAAGCGGGAAGGACGGATTGCGTTCCATCCATGTGATAATACGGCGACGGTGGTGTTTGCGCAGGAGGTTTTCTGGACGCAGGTCGTGCCGACATTGGGGCATGAACCGATTTGGCTGTAAAGGAAGAAGAGCATGTGCCGTGGTTTGCAATGCTATGCTGCAATTGGGAACAGTCCTGATATATCCGCTTTTATCCTTCGGGGGTCATTTTTTTCATTGCAATCAGCGTTGCCAGCATGATTAAAGGGAATATACAGCCCGTCAGCAGACCCGCCTGAAGATTATCTCCGGCATGCTGCGAAAAATATCCCACCACACTCGGCCCAAATGCGCCGCCCATGTCCCCTGCCATTGCCAGCAGCGCAAACAGCGCCGTACCGCCTTTGGGAATCCTCGGAGCAGTGATGCTGATGCTTCCGGGCCACATAATACCCACTGAGAAGCCGCACATGACACAGCCAACTAAGCCCCAAATCGGCATTGCAGATAGACCGGCCAAAAGATAGCTCACGACGCAAATAACGCCCGATACAAGCATAAACTTTATCAAATCTATCTTTTCTCCGAATTTGCCATACAGCATACGCGAAATTCCCATTGTGGTTGCAAACAAGCACGCCCCTGCCAAATCGCCGACAGATTTCGTTAATCCTAATGCGGATTCTGCAAAAGCTGATGCCCACTGCGCCATTGACATTTCAGATGCTCCAGCACAAATCATAAGGATGATTGCAGCTGCAAAAATAGGCTTTTTCAGCAATTGACGCAGCGACATTCCTTGCCCGTCTTCTACCAGACGCTCAATCGGGCAAGTAGCAAAATTGTAGATATTATACAGCGGAATAATTGCCCATACGCAAGCCAGTATCTGCCATTTGTCGATGCCGAAAATTGCAAAGTACAGCGTAGAAAGCAAAATCACGCCCACACTGCCCCAGCAATAGAAAGAATGAAGAAGGCTCATCACCTTTTCCTTATGTTCGAAGGGACAGGCTTCCACAATCGGACTGCACAGTACCTCAATAAGGCCGCTCCCGAATGCGTAAAAAAACACGCCGATCAGTATTCCGATATAGGGCGATACGATATTGGGTAAAACCGCAATGCCAATCAGACCAAGACCAGCTAACAGCTGCGACGCCACAATGGACTTTCGGTAGCCAATAGCATCTACATACTTTGCGCATATTAAGTCTACGACCAATTGCGTCACATAGAACACCGCAGGAATTAAGGCAATCTGACCCAGCGAAATGTTGAAATCAGAATGAAACGACCAAAAAAGCAATGGCGCAAAATTAGCGGCAATTGCTTGCGTGATGAGGCCAAGATAGCAGGCTCTTAATGTTTTGCTGTAGTTCTTCATGACTCGAAGCGCTCCTTTCAGAATTCTCTTGAATAATATCACGTTTATTTTGGAATAGCAATTGACTTTTCCACATTATTGTTGTACAATATCACAATACAGAGGAGGTTGGCATGTTTGGAGAATAATAACGAATTGAAAATCATCACAGATGAAACGCTCATGGAAAAGCGAAACCACGGTCAACCGGCATTTCCGTTCCAATACTATCTGGAAGACATCTGGGATTTCGACTTTCATACGCTCGGTTGGCATTGGCATCAAGAAATTGAATTTGTTTATGTGCAAAGCGGCGAAGCACACTGCTGTGTCGGAAAAGATCGTTTTTCTCTGCCAGCAGGCAGCGGCTTATTTATCAATACGAAAATACTACATCAATTTACAGCAGAGCACCCCACCGTGATACCTAATATTGTTTTTTCTCCGGTGCTGTTAGCTTCACCAGAAAGTTTTGTATATCAACAATATGTTAAGCCATTGCTTGTTTCCGACATTCCCTATTTGGTTTTTGAGCCGCTTTCTTTATGGCATAAGGAGATACTTTCACTGCTGAATCAAATTTTCAAAACACAAGAGCAGCCAAATTTCAGGGAGTTGACAACTTTGCGACTGCTGACCTCCATTTGGGAAGTGCTGTATGAAAATATGGAATCCAGGCTTCAGCAGGGGCAGCCTGTTAAAAGAGACCTCAATGCTTCTCGCCTGCAAATGATGATGAGTTTTATTCATAGTCATTATGCTGACCAGATTTCCCTTGCTGATATTGCAAATTTTGCCCATGTAAGCAATAACAGTTGTATGCAAATCTTCAAAAATGGCATTCGCCAGTCTCCAGTTTCCTACTTAATACAGTACAGACTGAAAAAAGCCGCTGAACTGCTGGCAAACACGGAAATGAAGGCTGCGGTCATATCAGAAGAATGCGGATTTCACGATGTCCCATATTTTTACCGCAAATTCAAAGAAATTTACGGAATCTCTCCAATTGAATATAGAAAAAGCAACCTGTAATAGCATTTCCAGATAAGAAAGTGCCGAAATTCCCCCACAAATTTCCTTTTTTCGGGAATTTTCCTCATCCTACGTTCGTTTCATACGCAGGGCGCACATTTCCAGCCCTCATCCACCCCAGAGAAAAGGAGCATCCCCCATGCAGCACATTTGGAAAGTCTTGCTGACCTCTCTGCTGATTTTCGCCCTTGCCGCCACCGCTTGCCTCGCTGAGGACAGCGAAGCGCAGTATCAGGCATATTCCTACACCACTTTCAGCCTGCGCCGAACGCCCAGCGAGAGCGACCGCGGCATCAGCGTGCAGAAGAAGACAAAAATCCTCATTCTGGAATGGGACGACGCGTGGTGCAAGGTGCAGGTCGGCAATAAGGTCGGGTATGCCAAACCGGAATGGCTGTACCGCGTGCAGTCGCTGGATGCGCTGCATTATCCCCTGCAAAATCTGCCGCATCGCATGAGCGGATATGTAGAATTTTCGCAGGATACGCTGATTTCGGGTGGAAAATTCAAAGGCTGCACCGCGTCCGCCGGGCAAATCGCCTGTGTGGAAGCACAAGCGGACGGCGCGTACCTGCTGCCCGTCTGGCGCGGCGAGATGCAGCTGACGGACGAAATCGGCACCTATCATCCCTTCGCGGATTGGGAAACCGCCGAACCCGGCGACATCATCGGCGGCTTCACCACCTTCTACGGCAAGCAGCAGGGGCAGGGCAAGGCAGCGGCGCGCGAGCACAACATCAGCGAAGGGGTCAAGCGCATTGACGGCGTGGCGGTGGAGCGCGAGGAAACATTCTCTTTCAACGCGCTGTGTGCGCCATACCGCCATTCAAACGACTATGAGCTTGCGCCGAATGTCAGCACGGACGGCTTCGGGTACGGCGGCGGGGTGTGTCAAGTGACGACGACGCTCTACAACGCCGCGCTGACGCTGCCGCTGCAAATCGAGGAGTGGGCGCTGCACAGCAAGCAGGGCGCGGTGTATGTGCCGCAGTTTTTTGATGCCGCCGTGGGCAATTACAGCGACTTCACGTTTGTGAATCTGCTGCCGTACGGGGTGCAGATTCACGCATCCGCGCAGAACGGCGTGCTGACGGTGCTGTTTTGCCGCGCGGAGGAAGATTCGCAGTAAAAAAATGGTTCTTCGCGGAAAGTAGGGGGAGCAAACAAGGGCTTAGGCGAAGCACCAAAAAGCTGCACGCGGAAGGAGC
>ERZ772883.2866-NODE-2866-length-10076-cov-3.246383_pt1 | contig 10076 bp, 9 predicted proteins | sample MGYA00580575_ERZ772883 | MGnify/ENA primary metagenome ERZ772883 (study PRJEB29015, sample SAMEA2737666) | human gut metagenome | biome: human gut; feature: human-associated habitat; material: faeces | place: China | collected 2012 ...
GAAATTTTTATTCTTCCAAATGAATCTTTTTTTGAATTTTTTTGCTCTGAAATTGATTAAAAAATTAACGAATTTTTTTGAGTTTTTATTTCAAAAGTGGGTATTTTTAAAAAATTTTTACCATTCAAAATTAGAAAGGTAAAAATACCCAGTTTTTTCCTTTAAAATAGGGCAAAAATAGGGGAAAAATAGCATTTCTTGAACGAGGTAGCGATTAAGTCTTAAAAATCAACGCAAAAGTATAAAACCAACGAAAACTAAAATAACTATCGAAAATAATTAAACTCACGCTACTAATTAAGAAAAAAGCGTGAGAAGAAATTATTGAAAGAATGAGGCTGAATGTTATGAAACGAAATATGAAGATTACATCACAGTATCGCAAAAAATTACTTTATGTGATCGGTCAATATCATTTCTTACCAAGTAATGTAACAATGATAGTGAGTGCATATCCATTTTTTGAAAATGAAGAAAAACTAAATACTACATATAGGCATATGTCGGAAAAACATCTTGTTCAAAAAATAAAAACACTTAACACATCTGGGTTAACAAGAAATCAAAAAGATACGATTGTAGTAACTGAACTTGGTAAAAAAGTAATGACAGCCAATGACATAAAAACGAATCAATTAGCAGAGGGTAAAAAAGCAAGCACTAAACAAAGAGCATTGTATTACGCTGCTGAATGTGAAATATTCTTTAGAGCGTTTTGTGAAAGTGCAAATGACAAATTCAAAAATTATTTGAATCGACAGATGATACAGTTTGCTTTAAAAAATTCAAAGATAATCAACAAGAAGATTTTGTTGGCAATTAAGGGTACGAGAGTTTACGGTTTATGGAAAACACCAAACAGGTACTTCCGTTTTTACAATGTTCAAGAATACAACATTAGACTTATAACAGCACAAGAGGAAAATTTAGTTACTGCTTTGTGCACCACACAGAATATTACAGAAAATGAAATTGGAGATTCAATTTTGCTTGCCAAGAATGTTGAAACAATTAACAAGTATATTGATGTGCCAAATGAGCAGGAACTCGAAAAGAAGGTACTTGAAACGAAATACAGTCGAAATACGAATCGAATATTTGATGTATCAGGTACTTATTACGATTTTGAACATTTGAAATATTTTGTGTACAACTCGCCGGAGCAAACATACATTTTAAATTTTCTACTTTATAGTAATGTGAGAAAATCAAATGAACATAGCAATTTGGAACATTTAATACAAAGATACATAATTGCATTGAATCCAAATAGGCACTTCATAGCGAAAAAGTATGGAAATACAGTTTATGAGAGTAACGAAGAAATTGCTTTTGAAATAGTAACACAGGAACTTAACAAATTAAAAGGTATTGTTGTGAATGTAAAAGCAATGCGAAACGGATATTTTAATGAAAAAAGAAAGATTGTAATTTACGGATGTGATTTTAACAAAAAACTGTATAACAGATTATTTTCTAAATATGAAAATATAGAATTTAGGTACTTAAATAAAAATGAATTGCTTGAATATGTTAAAGCAAGAGCTAACGAATAGGTACTTAAAAATCTATTTAATGAAAGGGTGTGGATGGAAAACAAATAAAACCTGTTAGGTCAGTAGGTACTCAAAAAATAAAAATAAAATGAAAGGAAACCGATGAAAGATGAAGAAAAGAAGTTAGGAAATAAAATCAAGAGAAAAATAAAACAAATAAAAGAGTTTGTAATGAAACATCCAGTAAAAATAGTATTAAGCATAATAGTTTTATTGTATGTTTCAGGAATAATGAGTGAAGCACTGTATCAAGCGATTCACTTTGGGGAAATACGAAACGGTAATGGCATACCATGGTATATGTTGTCTTGGGGTCCAAAAGCAATGTTACAATGGTGTACAAGCGTAAGAGGTTTCATTTGCCTGTTATTGACAATAGTAGCAGCATATCTATTGTGGATATACGGTGTTAAACCTCGTGTTAAAGAAGAGACAGGTAAGGACAATATAGATATACCTTTCAAGTATTCAGAAGAAAAGCCGTATGGTTCAGCAGAGAAAATGACGGAAGAAGATTTGGAAGATATATTGGAATTCAAACCGATAGAAGAAACACATGGAATTATATTAGGACAAACCTATGATGGAAAGGTAGTATCAATTCCTACATCGGAAGAATTTGAAGAAAAAGCAAAAAGAAAAAATTGGTCACGAGATGATATGACCAATAATACAAGAAACAGAAACATTCTTGCTATTGGCTCACCGGGTACTATGAAGACAAGAGCACTAATAATGAATCAAGTATTTCAAGCAATAGTACATGGGGATTCAATAATGATAACAGACCCAAAAGGAGAAATATATGAAAAGACATATAATCGCCTTAAAGAGAATGGTTATGATGTAAGAATGTTTAACCTTATCAAGCAGGACCACAGTGATAGTTGGAACCCAATAAACGAATTAAAGGTTGAGGACTATGATACATTCAATCCGATTGAGATATTAAGAAACTCATCAGATAAGACACAAAGAAAAGTCATATCAAGTGTATACGCAAAAATATTTGCATCTACCATTGTTAATAATGCAGATGAAAACGGAGAAAAGTATTGGAGCGATAACGCAATGAATGTATTGAAATCATGTTTGATGTTAAAAGATATGGATAGTCTTGGTAAGATATATGATTTCATAAGCAGAAGTACGATTGAACAGCTTGCATTAAAGTTTTCGGATGCAGATGATGAATCGGTAGCAAGAAGAGCATTTGATATATTTAATCAAAGTTCAGAAACAGTAAAAGGTCAAATAATAAACGGACTTGGTATTATGATAGATGTATTTCAAGACGAAAGAATCAGAAATATGACAGGTTCAAGTGAGATTGATATGACAAAACCTGCAAAGGAAAAGTGTGCATACTTTGTTATAACATCAGACCAACACAGAACATTTGACTATTTAGCAGTTTTGTTTTGGACTATGGCATTCATAAAGCTTATTGAATACATAGATGAAAACAGAGACGAGAAGGGCGATCCGACCACCTTACCAATACATATGTTGCTTGATGAATTTCCAAATATAGGTGAGATACCGGATTTCAACCGAAAGTTAAGTGTAGTAAGAAGTAGATTGATATATACAACAATAATCATTCAAAACTTACCTCAATTGATGAACCGTTATCCTAACGGAATGCATGAAGAAATATTCTCGGACTGTGACTTTACAGTATTCCTTGGTTGTAATGACTATACAACTGCAGAATACATAAGTAAGTTAACAGGTATAGCGAGTATAGAAGTAACGACACAAAATAGTACCTATGCAAGAAATGTAATGGTACTTAATCAAGACCCGAATTTTAAAGAAGTAAAATCAATAGGTCAAAGGACAGTAATGAATGCTGATGAGGTAAAGTCAATTAAAAATACAGATTTGCTTATCTTTATCAGAGGCACAAAGTCTGTATATCAGTGTAAAAAATTTGACTATTCAAAGCATCCATTTGCAAAGGATTTAAAAATAGCAAAAATAAAAGACTATGTTCCTGAATGGAAACAACAACTAATTGATGATGCAAAGGAACAAATCAGAAGAAATGAAGAACGCTTAAAGAAAGAAGCAGAAGAAAAAGAAAGAGAAAGACTGATCCAAGAAAAAGCTATTGAAAGAGAAAATCGAAGAAAAGAAATGATGAAACAAGATGAAGATGATTTCTTTGAAGGATTTACGCAGCAGGCAATTAATTTTGATGATTACCTTCAAAACAAAAAAATAGCAAATAAAGAAGATTTCATAAATACAGAAGATGAATCTGAAAACGAAATTAAGTTAATAACAGAGAAGCAAACTCTTGATGAAATAAATACAAATGAAAATGATATATTTTCTACATTACTCGGTGATGAAGAAGATACAATTCCTAACCTAACAAACTCTAAAAACAAATCAACTAACAAAAAAGACACAAAGTCAAAAAATGAAAAAAAGATAATATCAAGAAATACAATGCAGAATAAATTAAATGCAATAAGTAAATCGCTTGATAAAATCGAAGATGAAAATGTTGAACTGGATATAAAAAAAGAGGCAGAAGACATTTTTGGAAATTTTGACTTTAGTAATAATAACGATAATTGAAAGGATTAAGATTATGAAAAAAATTGTTGAAGTACCGGAAGGTGCTAATACGGCTTTTGACGAAGAAAGAGAAAAAATAGCTGTATACCAAGTATTAAATGAATCTCTTGAAAGTGCAACAAAAAGCAAGAAAAAATTTATCACTTGCAAAGTTCTCGGTGCAAAGCATAATATGAACGGTTCAACGCCGGAATATAGAGTTTGTGCTATGTGCCAATATAAAGACTGGATTATACTTGTTAAAGCTGACCAAATGGGCTTTAATCCAAAAGAATTTGAAGGACTTAACAATCAACAAAAAGAAGCCAAATATGCTAAATTTATCAGCAATATGACTTTTTCAACTATAAATGTAGTTATTATCGGAATAGATGTCAAAACAAAAAGAGCAGCCGGAAATAGAAATATGGCAATGGAGTATATCAAAGACAGATATTATTTCAAAAGTGATTCAAACGGTAAATCGGCAATGGAAAAAATCTTTGAAAGTAAAAAAGAAGTCTTTCCACAAGCTCGTGTTGTTACCGTAAGCAAGAGCGTTGTTTGGCTTGAAGTGTTTGGCTTACTAACAGATGTATATGCAAGAGATGTTGAATGGCGATTTGTTGAAAATTTAAAATCTGTTATTTCTGTCGGCGATTTAGTACCGGTTAAAATTATGGAATTAACGATAGACAAAGAAAACAAGAAAGTCAAGATGAGAGTGTCAATTAAAGAAGCAAAAGAAAATATGATGATACGAAATATGCAGTATTATAACGAAGGTGACACTCTTGCAGGAACAGTTTCTAATATCCAAAATGGAGCATGTTATGTACAAATTGGAGATTTTAAAACAGGTATTGATGTTCTATGCAAGATAATAAATCTTGATGAGGTGCCAAATAAAAAAGACATTGTACTCGTAACAATAGGGAAAAAAGACAATGAAACCGGAAGAGTATTTGGTCGAATCGAAGAAATCAGAAAACGAGCAAGTAATTATTAAAAAAGAGGTGACAAGTGAAAATGAATGTATCAGAGCAATTACAACAATTCTATACGGAATTACAATATCTCGTTGCCGTTAAATATCGTACTACACTTCTTGATAGTATCAACGCTGAAAAAGAATACTATAATTCTATTATCAGTGATATTAACGAGTTAGGTGAAAGGCTGAGCACATATACTATTGAGGACAAAACGCTCAATGATAATGAAAACGAGGCATTCTTACAATGGTTAAAAATTCAGTTGATTGGTGAAATTGAAAATTGTAGGAAAAATATTATGAAAAATTATTCAAAATTTTTAAAATCTACATATTCTTCTACTATACCTAATAAAAAGGGTAAAAAAGAAAAACAAGAAGATTTTACTGATAATGAGAATATGAAGCAAGAGCAGTAACGGAAAAGCAAATCTGGCTATCTTATGAGTTTGGCGTGAAGACAGACTAATGAGGCAAATAATTTCATCGTGAAAATTAAAAAAATAAATTTGTTGATTTAGTCTGTTTTTATGAGATGAAGGTGAAAAAATGAGTAAAAACACAAAAAAATCAAATTATATAAAACCGGGGTCGAAAGAAAATTATATTTATGACCTTGAAAAATTTTATAAAGAAAATGGCTATCCAAGCAACAAAACAGCAAGTAAATCAAAAAAAGAAAAACAAATAGCAGACGAATATAACGAATTTAAACTTATATTGTAAAAATATCTGTGTATTTTTTAAAATTGATTACTATATACCATACGAGGTAGAGGAGATACCTTGAAAAAATTAAGGGAAAGGAGAGAACGATATGAGTACATATTCATTACCTATCAAGGTAAATTCTGACAGTAATAATACGGATAATATTTTAAATGTCGAAATTGATTGTCGAATTTATCCTGTTAGAAGAGGAAGAGATGGTCTTCGCGCTACTGCTGTGTTAGATTATTTCGGTTTCACATTGGGTGATATACAAGTTTATGAAAGGCGTGGTCAAATTTCAATAGTATATCCAACAAGAGAAATTCGCCGTAAAGGTGAATTAAGAGAAGCATCAGTATATTTTCCAAACAACAGAGAACTTGGTCAAAATATCAACCATATCATCAATCAAGAATATCTTAATGTTGTCAAACATAACGATGTTCCTGTGCTTGAAGGTATGGGTATCAAGAACGGTCAAGAATAAATAATTAAGAAAGGAAATAATTTGAAAAAATTTGGTAAAACTTTATCAATAGGACTTGCTACAATTATGGCTGTTTCGTCATTAGGTATCGGTACAACGGCATTTGCATCACAGGTTAATTCTGTACAAACTGCGGAAAGTATCGGCTTAAATGAGACGAAATCGGCAGTATTTAGATATGGGGAAATCAATGATGATTTTCTTTCTGAAAATACAAAATACTTTAAATTTGTGGCACCTACTACCGGTTATTATGAATTTAATTTAACCGGGTATCAAAACAGAATTGATGGTCAGAATACAACTGCATATATTGATGTTACAGACACAACAGGAAAAAGTGTTGATTCAGGAGGATATTATGACCAATATTATAATGATGTTAAGGCTATTGCCGAATTAACACAAGGTCAAACATATTACATTGAATCATATTATTCACCGTTTAAGACTGCAAATTATGAAAATAATGGATATGCAGAATCAACCATCAATATTTCAGTTACACCTCACACACACGAATTTTCAGCTGAAGCATATTCGACCACAACATATTATACATGTAACAGATGTCATTATTCGTATTCAGAGGAAAACAAAAAATCAATCTCAAATATTTATCTTGAAAAGATAAAATATGTTTATGACGGTAAATTGAAAACGCCAAATGTTATTGCTTATGATACAGCCGGAAACCTTGTTAATTTAACAAATGTTTCATACGCATCAGGCAGAAAGAATGTAGGTACTTACAATGTATCAGTTACATATGGCAAACGATCATTTAATTTATCGTTTCAAATTGTACCAAAAAGAACAAATATTTCTTCTGTTAAAGCGGGAAAGAAAAAACTTACTTTAAAATGGAAGAAACAACAAAAGCAAGCAACAGGCTATCAAATCCAATATTCTACTTCTAAAAAGTTTTCCAGAGCAAAAACAATAACTGTTAAAAGTAAGATTACTTCTAAAACAATTAAAGGTTTGAAAGCCAAGAAAAAATATTATGTAAGAATAAGGACTTATAAAGTTGTAAACGGTAAAAAGCTTGCTTCTTCTTGGTCAAAAACAAAATCAATAAAAACAAAATAATAAGCTTAAGTAGCCCAGCATGTATCATGCTGGGCTAAAAGTCAATATAAGAAAGGGGAGAAAAACCGTGAAAAATACGAGCATGAAAATTGCATTGTTGTTAATGTGTATTGTTGTTATTTCTTCTACAAGTGCTTATGCAGCGACATACAAAGTCGAAGAAGGAAAAGAAGAAACAATTACAGTTAATGTTGATTATAACAAGACAACTGCAGAAAGCACTACGAAAAGTGAAACTCAATATACAGAAAATAATACCACTAATGTTATAACTACTGAAATCGTTAGTACAACAGAACCAAATATTGTGCAAACAACAAGTGAAACTATTGCCACAGAAACCACACCGAAGCCAACAGAAACCAAGGCAACAAAAAAATATAAAAAAGAAAAAAGTGTAAAAACCGGTTTCAACACTTTACCGTTATATTTTACAATAATAGGACTGGCAATATTATTGATTATCATGAAAAGAAAGAGGGTGCGAATAAATGAGTAAAAATAAAAAAATAATTTCTGTTTTTTTAGCTATTATTACAATGCTTACTTGCTTTCCGATTTCGGCATTTGCTAATAATATAGACTGGGAATATTCTGTTAATGAAGACAATACAATCAAAATAACAGGATACAACGGAAATTTATTATCAACTCTTGAATTACCAAAAACAATTGATGATAAAACCGTTATAGGTACTTCTTCCGAAATTTTTGAAAACAAAAGCGTAGATAATGTAAAAACAATTATAATTCCATATACATATCAATTTATTTGGAATCTTGATTTGTTTTCTAATTTGAAAAAAATTGAAGCCCATTCGTTAACTATACAAAATATGTATTTGTTAAATGGAGGACAGGAAAACAAATACATTGAATTAAACAGTGAAAATACAGAAAAATTTGAAAAATCACTTGCTGTATTGTCAAAATTAAACGAATCGTTATGTGAAAACAATAAAGAAATAAATAAAGAAAAAACAACAGATTGTAAGAAAGATGGTATAAATTACATTTGTAAAGTGTGTGGATATGAATGGAAAAAAGCTTGTCAAGAACACCAATATGAGTATGTTAAAGAAAAGAGTACAAAAGATAATTGCTATTCTGAATGCATTGCTTGTGGCGAGCAGATTAAAAGTAATCATAATTACAAATCTGAAATAACAAAAGCACCAACTTGTACCGAAGAAGGAACAAGAACATATACTTGTACTAATTGTGGATATTCATATGCAGAGGATATACCGAAAACAACTCATGATTTTGTTCGTAAGACCTTGGTTGAAGCAACTTGTGCGCAACCGGGTACTGACGAATTGACTTGTAGCAGATGTGGATATAAAGAGACGGAAACAACATATAAATCACATGAATATGATGATGGAGTTGTTGTTGACGAAGGCAATTGCGTTAATGTAAAAATTAAATATACCTGCAAACTTTGTGGAAACACATATGAAGAAACTGAAGATGTTCTTCATGATTGTATAATAGAAAACGGCTATTTTCAATGTAAAAGATGTAATAAAAAAGTCAAACTTACTTTAAATTCAATCAATACTGAAAATTATACATACAATTTTGATGATGTTAATGATTTGGACTGGGATGGTGCATTGAATACATATGTTATAAATTGCAATGAAGATTCTCGGTATACATTTGATTTTTCAAAGTTAAATTTCAATTCAGATCATGGTAGTGTAAGTTTAGTTAAAATAGATCCGGAGTTTACCGATGATGAAATTATTCTTTATTCCCTACTTAAACAAGCTTATCCGCGATACCAATTAGATAAATATGATACAGATGGTAGATGCCATCCTGTTGAAAATGCGCCTAAACTTTCTTATGATTTCTTATCAATGTTTAGTTTATATGATTGGACTGCATATGGATGGGATCCAGAATGGTCTGCTAATTTAGAAAATAAATTTGAATGGACTGAAAATTCGGAGCTGCAATTCAAAAATAGTCAAGTCTTTTTTGATCTACAAAAAGATAGAAGTAATGGCAAAGCATATAATTATCTTGAAAAATATGGAAGTGAGTGCTTTTTGGATGGTACTACTAAAGAAACACTTTCGCTAAAAAAAGGTAAATATTTATTAGTTGTAAAAAACGCTTATTCTGATTCTTGCAAAGAACCTATGTTTACAGGAAAATTTGATATAAAAAAAGAATGCAACCATGTTTATAACGAAACTATAACGAAAGCACCAACTTGTAATGAAAAAGGAACAAAAACATATACTTGCACAAAATGTGGATATTCATATACAGAGGATATACCAAAAATAACACACAATTACAAAGCCAAAATAACAAAAGAGCCAACATGTACCGAAGAAGGAATAAAAACATATACTTGTAAATTATGTGGTGATTCTTATACAGAAATCATTCCGGCAACCGGACACGAGTACAAAAAAATCAATATAGACGATAAAACATATAAAATTGAATGCTCAAAATGTGGTTTAAATCGTTTTTATAAAGAATTAGATGATTGGACTATTACATTTAGCGGTAATGATAATACTTGTACGCTGTATAAATATAATGGTTCAGAAACAATTTTGTCACTTCCGGAAAAAGTTGGAAAATATAAAGTTTTAGGTTTGGAAAAAAGTGCTTTTGAAAATGTTAAAATAGCTGACGA
>ERZ772883.2879-NODE-2879-length-10051-cov-2.634254_pt1 | contig 10051 bp, 9 predicted proteins | sample MGYA00580575_ERZ772883 | MGnify/ENA primary metagenome ERZ772883 (study PRJEB29015, sample SAMEA2737666) | human gut metagenome | biome: human gut; feature: human-associated habitat; material: faeces | place: China | collected 2012 ...
AATCGACCTCGTCCTGAATCGGCTCAAGCAAATCTTTGAGGCGGGTTTCACGAGCAATTGCGCTTACGAGTTCAATTTCCGCGCCTGCAAGCTGAATTGTAGCCGGAATTACGAATACCTTTTTGCAATTTGTATCAAGAACAAGCGATTCTGCCGGCACATCATTCAACAATGCATCATAGATGCAGTGATCAAGGTCTTCTTTTTCAATTCCGAATCCACTGGTGCTGTTTCCCTGCGGATCAAAATCGACAATCAGTGTCTTACGACCCTGCTCACCCAGTGCTGCTGCAAGGTTTACAGCCGTCGTTGACTTACCGACGCCGCCTTTTTGATTGATGATTGCAATGATACGCGTGTCTTTTGCGCTCTTAGAACGCTTAACGTCGCGAAATCCACGGTCCCTCCTGGTGTGTATTAAAGCTGTCAAACGGAGGATGTTTCACGTGAAACATTCCGAATCGATAGCAACTGCTATGTTTCACGTGAAACACTGCAAGCTGTTAGTATCCATTATGTTTCACGTGAAACATCTAGGCAAGCGGATTCTTCTTTGCCATGCCATTTGCACGAGGCAATGAAACGGATGCTGAATGACTCTTCTTAAGAACAATGAACTCCCTGTGACCCAAGCCTTCAGGCAAATCAATTGCGTCATTCAGAAGCAAAGTGAAGCCGCAAATCTTAGCTGCTGACATGCCGGAAGCAAGCTCCTCATCCGAAGGATTGCCCTTGGTGATAACAAATAGACCTCCATCCTTGAGGAACGGAGCCGCATACTCAACAAGAATCGGTAGAGGGGCCAGTGCGCGGGCGGTTACAACGGAGAACTGCTTCTTATGGCTTCGAGCATATTCTTCAAGACGATCATGAACCGCATGAGCATGTTTCAATCCAAGAGCATGGACAAAGGAATTAACCGCATCAACCTTCTTGCCAACAGAGTCAATATAAGTAGCTTTACGAAGCGTGGTTATGGTTAATGGAATACCAGGGAAGCCCGCACCTGTTCCCATATCGAGCAAAGCTCCCTCAGGAGCCTTATTGATATAGGGGAGCAAAACAAGTGAGTCGAGGATATGAAGTACGGCAGCATCTTCTACGTTAAGAATACGGGTGAGATTGGTTGTCTTATTTGTTTCTAGAACCAAATCCAAATGCTGGATACATTTCCTCAGCTCAATATCAGTTACGCTCAAGGAATATTCTTTGCAATAGGAAGTTAGGCGACTCAACATCTCGTCAGCCTGCTGATCGGTAAGTACAAACAACAGAAGCTCCTTTCTGACAAAAATCAGCGTATCGAGAACTTTTGACAAAAAAAGGGGACGTGGAAACCACGTCCCCCTAGCATAAGCTCGAGTAGATTATCGAGCAACAATCACCACATGGCGATCAGGGTCAGAACCCTCAGAATGAGTATCGACTGCATCGTTGCCACGAAGTGCAATGTGAACCAGTCGGCGCTCGTAGGCATTCATGGGCGGAAGCGAAACACTCTTATGAGTGCGGATGGCACGCTCGGCAGCAGACTGAGCCATGGAGGCGACCTTATCCTGACGGCGACTCTTGTATCCCTCGACGTCCACTACAACCGGATACCTAAAGCCAAGCTTGCGGCTCACCAGCAAAGAGAACATAACCTGAAGAGCATCAAGAGTGCGACCATGACGGCCAATGAGAACAGCAAGGTCGGGAGCCGTTACATCCAAAATCAGCTCACCCTCGTCGCCCTCATACTCATCGATAGGAGAGTTGGCGGCATCGAAGTGCGAAAGGATGGAACGCAGGATGGAAATCGCAACATCGGCAATGGTGTCGAGCTCCTCATCGGTCAGCTCTTCACCAGCCTTGTAGCGCTGTGCAATCTCGGGATAATCGCCCGCGACCTGCGGGGCAACCTCCTCAAGCATATCCTCGATGATCTCTTCAGACATAACGTACTCCAAAAGTTAGGTACCTAAATAAGATTGATATCCCACTACTTCTTCTTGTGCGGGCGCGGCTTCTTCTCGCGACGAGTGACCTCAACCTGCAGCGGAGCGTTCTTAAGACGCTCCTCCTCATCGGCCTTCGCCTTGTCGATGACCTTCTGCGTCACAAAAATCTGCTGGATAACCTGCCAAGCAGACGAGACGTCGTAGTACAGCAGAACACCAACGGGAAGGCTCCAGCCCATCCAAAGCATCATGACCGTCATGACAACGGCCATCATACGCATGCTCTGAGCCTGCTGGCCGGTCTGGTTGCGCGACATATAGAGCTGCGGAATCAGGGTCAGGACGGCAAACAGGATCAGGCAAACCAGCGCAGGCAGTGCAACCATAAAGCCTTCGGCAAAGGAAGCGCTCGGCGTGGTGGTCAGGTCGGGCAGGATGTTGAAGAACGAGAACGTGCCGTCGTTAAAGTACTGCGGCAGGTTGCGCAGCAATGTAAACAGGGCGAACAGGATAGGCATCTGAATCAGCAGCGGCAGACAGCCAGCCATGGGGTTGAACTTGTTCTCGCTGTAGAACTTCTGCATCTCCTCGGCCTGACGCTGGGGATCGTCGGCATAGCGCTCCTGGATCTCGAGCATCTTGGGCTGCAGCACCTGCATGCGAGCCGTCGACTTGGTCGACTTGAGCATAAGCGGCGTCAGCAGCAGACGGATGATGACCACCAGGATGATGATGGACAGGCCCCAGTCGACCGCAAAGGTCTGGATGAGCTTGAGCAGCTCGAAAAGGATGTTAACGATCCAATCCCACATGTAAGTTTTCCTCCGATAGCGAGTGCCCGCTAGGGCACAGGGTCATAACCGCCGACGTGCAGGGGATTGCAACGAGCGATGCGCCTCACGGCAAGCCAGCAGCCTCTCAAAACACCGTGCTTCTCAATCGCCTGGATGGCGTATTGCGAGCACGTTGGGTAATAAATGCAGGCGTCAGGCAATAAGGGCGAAATAACCTGTTGATATATGCGAATAGGAGCGATGGCAACACGTCGCAAAACGTGATTGCTCATCGCTCCTCCCCGGCAACGCCGGCGCGCTTCATAAGCGAACGCAACGCCTTGTCCATCTCCTGCGGCGAGGAAACCCTCGTCTTGGGAGTTGCAAACAAGATGATGTCATAACCCGCAACGGGAAATCCGCAGCTGCGGGCGGCCTCACGCATCACACGCTTAGATCGGTTGCGCACGACGGCACAACCGAGTCGCTTAGCACCAACGAAGGCGACCCTTCCGGAGTCGCCTTCGCCAACCGATTCACATATGGTCATTCGAATCAGAGGGTGATTGAAACGACGCCCCTGACTGAACACATGCTCGAAATCTTGCCGAGACTTAATAGTCTTCATGCGAGATGTGTGTATCGCTGCTAGACAGTGAGACGCTTGCGGCCCTTGGCGCGACGACGGGCGAGCACGGCACGACCACCCTTAGTGGCCATACGGGCACGGAAGCCATGGGTCTTGGCACGCTTACGCTTATTAGGCTGATACGTACGCTTCATCTTAAGTTCCTCCTGCTGCATTTCGAGTGTCCGCGGGGACGCGGACGCAGATATAGACACGTGAGCTTGAAGATTGTAGGGAAATCAATGTTCAAATGTCAAGAAATCAAAGGTAAAAGGTCGCGCAGTTCACACGGTTCCCCCATAAGCTCAACCGAAATTTGCGCCGCATTACAACTTTTCACGATATTTCATCGAGTTTTCAACAGGTCATGTTGGCAATGTTGAGAACTTTTCACCCGTTTTCCAAAGTTTTCAACAAGTTTTGAAAAGTTGTCGAAAGATGAGAAACGTTGCACGGTGAGCTACTATTTGTTCGAAACCTTTTGAAAGATTGCGAGCGGCATGTCTGACGACTTTTACACCATGGTCGATTCCGGAGACCCGGCACCCGACAACGAGCACATCACCGGCGTGCGCGAAGAGCGTGCGGAAGGCGAGCAGACGACCACGCAGGCGCCAAAAGCCATGTACGCCGCGCGCATCGCCGTCTATGACGACATGCTGTCGACACCGCGGGTGATCGTCATTGATCCGCAAGATGTCCGCACGTATTTGGAAGAGACGACCAACACCGTCTACCAGTGCATGAAAGAACAAGGTGGCCATATCTCGCTCATGGTCATCCGCGAGATTGTCGAAAACTTTATCCACGCACACTTTGCCGAGCCCATCATCTCGATTCTGGACGGCGGAGACACCATCCGCTTTGCTGACCAAGGACCCGGCATCGACGACAAGGAACGTGCTTTCGACTTTGGCGTTACCAGCGCAAACAGCAAGATGAAGCGCTATATCCGTGGAACCGGAGCAGGGTTTCCCATGGTGCAGGAGTATTTGGAAAACGCCGGCGGTGCCGTATCCATCGAGGACAACATGGGCAACGGCACCGTGGTTACGGTAAGCCTGAACCCTAAACGCGTGCAGGAAATCGAGCGTGCCGGCGGACGCGGCGCTGCCGTGCGGCCCGAGACGGAGCAGCCCACATATCCCCTGCCGGGAGCTTTTGCGCAGCAGCCCGTGGCAACGCAGCAGATGCAGCCCCCCGTGGGACAGATGCAGCAGCCCGGAATGCTTCCCACACAAGAACCCCAGGCGGCATCTATGTCGATGCCGCCAAACATGCCAGAGGCCATGCCGCTGGCTGATCAGGATGCAGCAGCAATGCAGCAGGCGACGGGGGCGCCGGGTGGCCAGCAAATGGGCTATCAGCCGTACCAACAGGGATATCCATATCAGCAGATGCCGCCACTGGGGTATGGCCAGCAGTTCCCGCAGCAGTACCAGCAGGGATATCAGCAGCCGTACCAGCAGATGCCGCAGCAGCAGTACAACCCCTGGGCCCAGCAGACGCCTCCGCAGCCTTACCAACAGTGGCCTCAAAGTTTTCAACAGCAAATGCCGCCGACGCAGAGTTCTCAACAACCAGCAGCTCAAATGATGTATCCTAATGCAGTAAATCAGTATGCACAGCCACAACCGGACGTGTTCGTAAGCGATCGCGGCAACGCCGCGCTGGGCTATCTGGCGCAAAATCAAGCGTGCGGCGCAACCGATCTTGCGAGGGCGTTTGGAAACTCGGCCCCCACTTGGTCACGCACGCTCAATGACTTGGCGCAGGCCGGCTTGGTCATCAAGCATGGCCAGAAATACCATCTGACCGAACTCGGCGCCGCTCGCGTACGAGCTCAGAGCTAAAGAACGGGAGAGACAGTGGACGAGGAAGCAAGCATCATCCTGGGGGATGCCATCGCCTTTTGCCAGCGCGACGGCCAAGATGCACGCCTCATCAACATGCTGGGGCAATCGCGCGCCATAAGCCTGACCGAAGATACGCTCACGATCGAGGCCCCCTCGCGCTTTGCCATCGCGCAGCTCAAAAAGCATCAGCCGACTATTGAGGCCTATCTGGAAGAAATCGCCTTTGCACCGATTGCTCTCGACATCGTGGCACCGCAAGGCGCCGCGACGGAATCCGCTGCCGCCACGGCGCCCGCCACGGCTCCCGCTGCTTCCCCGGCGGTGCCGGCCTCCGCAGGCGATGTGCCGACAATCGAGCACCAGCACAGCGATGTTTCCCGTGAAACAATGGCACCGTTGACGAGCGCGGCGGCGACGTCAACGAACGCACCCGTCACGCACATGCCCATCGCTCACGACGCAGCGGCGGGCGCGGATTCGGGCATTGCAATCAAGAACACGCTCTCGGCCGACGATTTTCGTCGCATGATGAACCAGATGAAGGGCGGAGCGCCGACTAAATCCACGCAAGCTGCGGCCCCCGCTTCACCCATGCCAGCACCGACCGTGCCGGCCGAGCAGAATACGGATGGAGCCCCGCTCGCCGCGAACTCAAAATTTACCTTTGAGAACTTTGTCTACGGCCCCGAGAACAGCCATGCCTATCGCTCGGCACTCAAGTTTGCCGCCCTCGCGGACGAGCGCGGCACATGCACATCCCTGTTCATCTATGGCAAATCGGGGCTGGGCAAGACCCATCTGCTGCTCGCCATCAAAAACGAGCTCGCCGAGAAGTCGCCCGAGATCAAGGTCAAGTATGCCAACTCCCAGGCATATCTGGACGACCTGATGACCGAGTTCGACCGTCAAAAGAAGAGCAACGCCCCCATCATGCAGGCGTACCACGGCGTGGACGTGCTCATCATCGATGACATCCAAAACATCATCGGCAAGCGCGCGAGTGTGGACTACTTTTTCCAGCTCATGGACGAGTTCATCCGCAACAACAAGAAGGTCGTCATCGCGGCAGACCGCGCCCCCAAGGACCTGAGCATGGACGAGCGTCTGACCAGCCGCTTCAACGCCGGAATGCTCTGCCTGGTCGCAGAGCCCAGCTACGAGATGAAATACAAGATCTTGCAGCGCTACTACGAGAACACGATAGCCGCCGCACCCGAGGCGGGTGACGACTCGCTGCTGGCGGCCTATGGGGGCGACGGCGGGCACCTGACCGACGAGCACTTTAAACACATGGCCGAGGTCTCGGGCACCAACATCCGCGAACTCGAGAGCTTTTGCGAGCGCTGCGCCGGCGAGGCGGGCGACCGCGAGCGCGAGGGCGGAGAGCTCACCTTTGACGATATCGACGCCATCGCCAGCCAGTACTTCGACACATCGGCCAAAAAGATCAACGTCCAGACGGTTCAGTCCGTCATCGAAGAGCAGTACGGCGTGACACACGAGGAGCTCATCGGCCCGCGTCGCAACGCCAATATCGCCAAAGCACGCCATATCGCTATCTACCTGGCCATCGAGATGTGCGAAATGACGACCACGGCGGTGGGCGCCGAATTTGGCAACCGCAACCACTCGACCGTCAGCACGAGCTACAAAAAGGTTCAGAAGATGATTCAGGAAGACCGCACCATAACCGAGGATCTCAAATCGCTGCGAGATAAAATTACACTGCGCTCGTAGGGAAATAGAGACACCTGTTGAAAACTTGTCGAAACGCCGGGCATAACATGTCTAAAACTCGCCACAAGGCGATGAAAAGTTTTCCGCAGGTTTTGAACGTGGAAAACCACCCCTGTTGCACACAGGTTGCTGTCGATTCTCTTTCTGGGTCTGACCTGCGTCTTTGGGAATAATCAACAGTTTCGTCAGTGCTATTACTATTATTAAGATATTTATATCTATAGAAAGGTATTAAAAGATGAAGTTCACCGTCAGCCAAAGCTCGCTCACGCAAGCCATCGGCGTCGTTATGAAGGGTGTCGCTTCGGCATCCACCCTTCCCATCCTGTCGGGCGTGCTCGTCAAGGCGCAAGACGGCATCTTGGAATTCCAGACCTCTAACTACACCATCTCGATCCGTCATCGCATCGCGGCGCATGTCGAAGAAGAGGGCGAGATGGTTATCCCCTGTAAGATGCTCTCCAATATCACCAAGACCCTCCCCGATGCCCCGGTCACCTTTGAGCTGTCCGAGCGCCAGGTGCTGATTGGTTGCGAGAAGAGCTCGTTCCGCCTGAACACGCTTGATGCTAATGACTTCCCCGAGTTTCCGGCCTATGCCATCGAGAGTGCCGTGGAGCTGCCGACCGATATCTTGTCCGAGATGGTCGGCCGCGTGTGGCGCGTCACCTCGACCGACAAGGCCCGCCCCATCCTGGGCGGCGTGCACATGAAGGTCGAGAACAACACCGTTCGCCTGGTGGCGACCGATTCCTTCCGTTTGGCCGTGTGCGATACGCAGGTCGAGACCTCGACCCTCGAGGGTTCCTTTGAACTCAACGTTCCGGCTGACGCCTTTAACGACGCGCTGAACATCATGGCCAGCCAGGCGACCATCATGATCGGGGCTACCGACACCCAAGTCGTCTTCGAGGCCGGCAACACCACCTACGTGTCGCGTCGTATCGAGGGCGTGTACCCCAACTACAAGCAGCTCATCCCCGATTCGTGCGTGACGAGCGTCAAGATCGACGTCGCCGCCCTTAACGCCGCCCTCAAGCGCGTGGCTGTTATCGCGAGCGCCAACCCCGCCGTCAAGTTCGAGATCGATGTCGAGAACGGGCAGATGGGCCTGTCCTCCATCTCCAATGACCAGGACCTTGCGCAGGAGACGATCGATGTCGAGGCCGAGGGCGAGTCGGGCACCATCGCCTTCAACTACCACTACATCTTCGGCTGCCTCAATGCCCTATCCAAGGAGAAGGAGATCACGCTGGAGCTCAAGAGCTACTCGCAGGCGGGCATCTTCAAGTCCTACGACAAGATCAACTACCTGTACCTGGTCATGCCGGTCCGCATCTAGCGTTGCGCCATGACCATGTTCGCCCGCGATCTTTCCGTCGCGCACTACCGCAGCTTCGATAGCTATCGCCTTGCCCTGGACGAGGGCGTGACGATACTTGCAGGACCCAACGCGGCGGGAAAGACCAATCTCATAGAGGCGCTGCAGCTGCTGACGAGCGGCGCCTCGTTTAGGCATCCGACCGCAGCCGAGCTCGTTCATGACGGCGTGGGCTCGTGCAGGGTCGAGCTGAGGCTCGAGGGCGACGGCCGCGTGCTTGATATGGGATTGAGCGCGGAGGACGGTAAGCGCTCGTTTAGCCGCAACGGCAAGAGATGCTCTGCCGCCGGTGTGCGCGGGGTTCTGCCGAGCGTGCTGTTTTGCCCCGACCATCTGGACATGGTTAAGCGGGGCGCCAGTGTGCGCCGCGCCGCCCTCGATGACTTTGGCATGCAACTGAGCGCACGCTATGCCGATCTTGCGAGCGCCTATGGGCGCTGCGTGACCCAGCGCAACGCCTTGCTCAAGGAGACCTGGTGCTGCCGTGAGATGCTCGGCGCGTGGAACGATTCGATTGCCCGCGCGGGCGCGGCTCTGCTCGTGCACCGGTTGGCCCTGCTCGACCGGCTGGCGGGCCATGTGCGTACTGCCTACGGGCAAGTGGCGTCCGGTGAAGCCGCCAACGTGTCCTATGCGTCCACGCTGGGGGATTTGCCCCAGGTCGAGGATCGCGAAGAGCTGAAGGGCTGGGCGTACGAGCGCATGCTGGCCGCCCTTGATGAGCACGCCGGCGAGGAAATTCGCCGCGGCGTGACGTTGGTGGGGCCGCATCGCGACGAGATTGAATTTACCGTGGCGGGTCGCTCCGCCCGTTCATTTGCCAGCCAAGGACAGCAGCGAACGTTGGTACTGTCCTGGAAGGTGGCCGAGGTGGCCGTGGCTCGCGATGTTCTGGGTACTGCTCCGCTGTTGCTTCTGGACGACGTGATGAGCGAGCTCGACGGCGAGCGTCGCGGCGCTTTCCTGCGGCTGATCGGCGATGATATCCAGACGGTCATAACCACGACCAACCTGGGGTACTTTACCGATGACCTGCTTGATCGAGCCAAGGTGGTGAGCATGGGTGAGACGTGCTAATTACGAGCGCGAGAGCGAAACGGTCGCCTTCAGTGGCTTTTTGAACGCAGAGCGCCAGCGCATCCTGGCGGCTGCGACCCCTGAGCGCCGTGCGCAGATGGAGGCCGCCGAGGAGTCGCGCGCGGTCTATCGCGCGTGGAACGCGGTGTGCTCGGGCACGCGCGAGGGGCGGCATGTGACGGGCCTGCGCTACCTGCCCGAGTCCAATGAGCTGCTGGTATATCTCGACTCGCCCTCGTGGACGCAGGAAATGACGTTGTTGCGCGAGATCATCCGCGCGCGCATGGAGCGCGCCGGTGCGCATGTGGACGGCCTGGTGTTCAAAACCACCGCGCCCGGTCACATGCCGCCCGCCGCCAAGGATTTCAGAGTTATTTGGGATAACGCCTACTGCGTTCACCACATTTACGACACTCACGACAGCCTGATGAATATTTTTGAAGCTGCCGCCGAATACGGCACGGAGGATAATTTCATTGAGGTCTGCTCGACTTCAAAGATAACCTACCCCGGCTCGGGTGTTGCGGCTCTTGCGGCATCAGACGCAAATATCGCCGCCGTCAAAAAGAGAATGACCGTCCAGACGATAGGATACGACAAGCTCAACGAGAAGCGCCACGCCGCATTCTTCGGCGACAAAGCCGGTATCGAGCGCCATA